>Ga0307374_10000705_pt1 | contig 62786 bp, 55 predicted proteins | sample OX3MG_FD_202532 | JGI IMG/M metagenome (GOLD analysis project Ga0307374, IMG submission 202532) | Soil microbial communities from Risofladan, Vaasa, Finland - OX-3 | ecosystem: Environmental > Terrestrial > Soil > Coastal area > Acid sulfate soil | place: Finland: Risofladan, Vaasa | collected... | reverse complement strand
AACATGGCGCGATCCTCCGCCCGGGTGATGCCGCGTGTCGGCCGGGGCGGCCACAGCAACTCGGGCGCGAGCGGCGTCATGCGAGCGGCGAGGTCGGGGGGCAGGCGGTCGCAGTAGAGCACCGCGCCCATTCGCACGCTGCTGCGACGGAGGAAGGTGACGTGGTGGCGGTTGAAGGCGCGGGTGTCGGCGCCGTAGCGGCCGTGGGTGGTGCGGGCGGCGGCGATTCGGGCGCGGCCCTCCTTGGTGCGGGGGCCGGTGCTGCGGCCGCCATGCATGCGGCAGCGCAGCTTGCCGTGGATGGCCGGGGCGCGGCAGGGGCAGCCGGCTCGGGTGCGGGCGCCGCAACGCGGGATGAGGGCGAGGTTGGGGTTGCCTCGGCGTTTGGTGGTTGGTGGGGGCGCGTTGGGTTGGGTGGAGGGCTGGCTGGCTGGGGCGGCGGTGGTGCAGGCGAGTGGGGACGGATGAGGCATGCGGCGCACTCCTGGCAGGCTTCCGGAGGGGTAGAGTATCATTTCCTAGGACAAAAGACCAGGGTGGTCGTCATGGCGGGCGGCGGCAAATCGCACTTGGCTTGTGCCTGGTCTTGGCCGCGGCCGCCCGGATGCGGGAAATCCGCACGTCCGGTTTGATGAGCGGGTAGGGGAAACGGGTCGTGCCAGCGATACCGCGCCTCTCCTCAATTCTACTGTGAAACTCGACTAAACTCTGTGGGAAGTCCTTGCTTGCTTTGCCGCGGCCCTCCGATCGAACGGGTGGGCTGCAAGAACAGTCCGCCGCGACGGATTGCTATGCCCAATGGGCATCACGCCGCGCGGACGCGGCCGATTCGTTTATTGTTGGGCGTCGCCTAACTTCCTTGATCCACTACCCAACCGGCACGCCCTTCGTCGTAGAATATTCGAAGTGCAGCGCCTCCCCCGGATGCACCGCCCCGAAGATCGCGTGCGCGGCGACCGCCGCCTCGGAAAACCCCTGCAGGATCAGCTTCAGCTTCCCCGGATAGGTCGCCACGTCGCCGATCGCGAACACGCCCGGCAGGTTCGTCGCGCAGGTCGCCGGATCGATCTTCACCTGGTGCTGTGCGCGGTCCAGCCCCCAGGCGGCGATCGGCCCCAGATCCATCGACAGCCCGAAGAACGCCAGCAGCACATCCGCGGGAAGCCGCCGCGCGGCACCTTGCAGCGTCGCTACCTCGACCTCCGCCAGGGTCCCGTCGGCACCGTGCAGCGCCTGGAGCTGGTATGGGACGACCATCTCGATCTCGCCGCATGCCGCCGCCGCATCGAGTCGCGCGGCACTCTCCGGCGCGGCGCGGAATTTCGGGCGCCGGTGCACCACTGAAACGCGCGCCACGTCCTTCAGCGCCAGCGCCCAGTCCACCGCGGAATCGCCGCCGCCGGCGATCACCACGCGCCTGCCACGGAAATCCTCCCGTCGCCGCACGTAGTATTGCACCGCGCCGGTCGCCTCGTAGGCCGCGAGTCCGTCGATCGGCGGCCGGTTCGGGCCGAACGCGCCGGCGCCGGCGGCGACGATCACGGCCTTGGCCCGCACCGTGTCGCCCTGCGCAGTGTTCAGCGTGAACGCCCCCACGCCGCCGGCCAGCCCCGACACGAGCCGCCCGAGCAAGCGCGGTGCGCGGAACGGCGCGATCTGGCGTTCGAGTTGCGCCACGAGATCGCCCGCCTCGATCGCCGGATGCGCCGGAATGTCGTAGATCGGCTTTTCCGGATACAGCGCGGCGCATTGCCCGCCGACCTCGCCGAGCGCGTCGATCAGCACGCTGGTCAGTTTGAGCATGCCGAGTTCGAACACCGCGAACAGGCCGACCGGCCCGGCGCCGATGATTGCCACGTCGGCGGTGATATCGTCTGCCATGCGCGCGCCGTACCCCGTGACGGATGCGGGATCAAGCGACCGGCAGGCTACTGTCGCGGTGCCCCTGTCGCGGTGCCCCTGTCGCGGTGCCCCTTGCCGCCGACGCCCGGCACGCGGACCCTGGCAGCACCCGCCTCCGGAGGACCCGCGATGCCCGCAACGCCGACCGACACCGATGTGCTGGTGATTGGCGCCGGCCTCGCCGGGCTGGGCGCCGCGACCAGGCTGCGCGAGCATGGCGTCGCGGCGATCGTGCTGGAAGCGGCCGGCCGCATCGGCGGGCGTGCCTGGACGGCGTATCCGGAGGCGCTCGGCGGTGCCTGGTTCGACATGGGGGCGGTGTGGCTGCACTGGGCGGAGCGCAACCCGCTGGTGCCGATCGCCACGGCTGCGGGCGACACGCTGCTGCGCTCCGACGAACTGCGCCGCAAGCGAACCTTCGTCGGCACGCGTGAGGCGACGCCAGCCGAGTACGCCGACTACGACGCGGCGTGGGCACGCTACGAGGCGACGGCCGACGACCTGCTGCGGTCGCTGCCCGACGCGCCACTGGCGAGGGTGGCGGATCGCCGGGCCGACGATCCGTGGGCGCTGACGGTGGAAGAGTTCGAAGGTCCGGTGATCTGCGTCGCGGAAGCCGAGCAATTCAGCCTGCGCGACTGGCGGCGCAACGCGTTGGAGGGCAGCAACCTGGTGCCCCGGGGCGGCATCGGCGCCTTCGTCGCGCGGCGGCTTGGGGCCGGGCTGGACATCCGCCTGCACACGCAGGCGACGCGGCTGCGCTGGAACGGTCCGGGCGGTCGCGTGACGGTGGAAACGCCGCGCGGCACCCTGACCGCCCGCGCCGCCATCGTCACGGCGTCCACCGGTGTGCTGGCCGCCGGCGCGATCGGCTTCGATCCCGACCTCCCCGCCGAGGTGCGGCACTGCCTGGAGGCGCTGCCGATGGGCCTGGCGATGAAGGTGGCGTTGCGCGCCACCGGGCCGGACCGGCTGGATCTGCCGCTGCATTGCTCGGTCGATCGCCAGGTGACGCGGCGCGGCGACCGGCTGGTGCCGTTCCAGTGCTGGCCCTATGGGCGCGATTACGTGCAGGGCTGGATCGGCGGCGCCGTCGCCTGGGACCTGGCACGCGCGGGCGAAGCCGCAGCGGTCGATTTCGCGCTGGCACACTTGCGCGTGATGTTCGGCGGAAGGGTGGACCGCCTGTTCGCCGGCGGCGCGCATCTGGTGACGCATTGGGAGGCCGATCCGTTGGCGCGCGGCGCCTATTCCTACGTCACGGTCGGCAACGCCGATGCGCGGCTGCGGCTCGGGCAGCCGCTCGGCGACGGGCATCTGCTATTCGCCGGCGAGGCGTGCCATGACGGGTTCGCCGGCACTGTTGCCGGGGCGTGGCTCAGCGGTCAGCAGGCGGCCGAGGTGGCGGCGGGGGCCGTGCGCGGCGCATGATGGCAGGCGCGACCGGGTCCCGCGATTGAATCCGCTGCGCCATCTGCACCTCTCATTTTGGCCGAATATCGCCCCCGCTGGATGCCTTTCGCAATCCAAAGGCATCGGGCGGAGCAACGCCGCTTCGTGCCGCCGGCCTTCAGGATTCGAGGATTCCGAAGCCGCGTTGAGCAGATGCCAATCCTACAGATCGAACTTGCCCTGCCGCGGGTCGTGAATCGCGCCGCGTCCGCGTGACCTGGCGGCGGCCTGGACCCGCGGGTCCGACGGGTGAAACGCCGTCGTCCACATGCGGCGGCGGGCCTCATAGGCGCGCTGCCTGGCCGTGCTCTCGGCGAGGAATTTTGCCGTCACCTCTACCCGCGCCGGCACTCCGGTCTCCGCTCTGTCCGTCATCATTGCTCATCACCGGTTGAACGCCGAGTTTGCCGTCGCGGCAGCGGACGTGCAACTTCCCGGTTCAGGCCTTGCGGGTTCAGCCATTGCGGGTTCAGGCCGGCAGGGCGATTGGCGCGGCATCGCGCACGATGCAACAATGCTTTCCCGGCGCGTGCCATAACCCGGCGGGAGGACACGATGGCGCTGCAATTCGGCTGGTGGGACCATTTCGAGCAACGCTCGGACGTTCCGCTCGCGCGGCAATACGACGAACGCATCGAACTGATCCGGCGTGCCGAGGAATACGGGTTCTACGGCTACCACGTCGCCGAGCACCATTTCACCACGCTCGACATGGCGCCGTCGCCGATCGTGTTCCTTGCCGCCGTGGCGCGGCAGACGTCGCGGATCCGCCTCGGCACGATGGTGCTTTGTCTGCCGCTGTATCATCCGACCCGGCTGTTGCAGGAGTTCTGCATGCTGGACCAGCTCTCGCACGGGCGGTTCATGCCGGGCGTCGGCCGCGGCGTGCGCGACGTTGAACATGAGTGGTTCGGCAGCGACGTGCATGCCACGCGCGCCGCTTATGAGGAGGTCCTGGCGATCCTGCGCCAGGGCATCGCGCAGGGCCGGCTGAGGCACCATGGTCCGCGCCATCGCTACGATGACGTTCCCATCAACGTCACCATGCACCAGGGCCGCCATCCGCGCTTCTGGTATGCCGGCAACCTGCAACGTGCCGCGGAGCAGGGGATGCACGGGTTCGGCCGCGGGGCGCGCGAGCAGATCGAGGAATATTGGAAAATCTGGGAGGCGGGGCGGGCGCGCCGGGATCCTCGCTATCTCGGCGACGATCCGATGGTGGGTTCCACCCGTCACCTGGTCGTTGCGGATACCGACGCCGAAGCGGTGGCGCTCGCGCGCCGTGCGTTCCATGCCTATGCCGAGCATTTCCACGCTACGGAAGTGCGGATCGAAGGCGGCGAGCCGGGGTTTGGCGCGCTGCCCCGCCCCGGAGGCGTGAACTTCGACGAATTGCTCCGGGCGGACGTGGTCATGGCGGGCTCGGCGGCGACGTTGCGCGACAAACTGCGCCGATTTTTGGACGCGGTGGGACCGCGGCACAACTACCTGGTCGGCGCGTTCCAGTGGGGCGACCTGTCGCACGAGGAAGCCGGCCATTCGCTGGCGTTGTTCGCGACCGAAGTGAAGCCGGCACTGGAGTGACTCATGGACCTCGCCGGTGCCGGGCGCGGGAGCTGTCGCGACACGCGAGCGCGACAGCAAGGGTGACCGGGTCGCCCGGTTGCGGCGTCAGCCGGGGCTCCGCGCCGACCTCTCTCGCGCAGCGGCAGGGGTAAAGCTGTGCAGCATCGCTTCCGCCCGGCGGCGCAACCGGTGGGTCCGGGCGATGCCGGCCAGCCGCCGGTCGAGAAACCCCAGCGTCGCGGCATTGTCCTCGCTGCTGTCGCGCAGCCAGAACAGCAGCGTCGCGGTATACACCGCGGTGAGGATCGCCCGCTTGGTGTACCAGGAAAAATCCGCCGAGCGGTCGCCGGCTTCATGCCAGATCGCATCGACCGTGCGCGCGGTGCAGGCGGCGGCGAGCCGGGCATGCCGCGGCAAGGCCAATACCGCCACCGCGCGGCGCACCGCCTCCTTGCAGGGACGGTTCTGCGACAGCCGCAGCGCGATCACTGCCCGTACCCGCTCCGGCAGCTTCGTATCCCCGAGCTGTTCCGCGGCTGTCTGCGCCATGCGCCGGTCGGCCAGGTCGCAGAACGCCTCGATCATGTCGGACGCGCCGCCGGGGAACAGCAGCTCGGCCTCCTCCCGCCGGACGCCGATCGACGCGAGGCCGGCGCGCAGCGCGCGATAGGTCCAGCCATCGAACGGGACGTTCGGCAGCATCGCGTCGAGCGCCGCGTCCCGCTCCGGGCTGCGCTCGGGAGGGGCGATCATTGGCCGCCCGCCATGGTGAGCCGGTTCAGCTCCTCGTTGAAGCCGAACAGGCGGAAATCGGTCACCCGCATGGTGTAGAGAATCCCGTCCAGGTGGTCGTATTCGTGCTGCACGATCCTGGCGTGGAAGCCGGAGGCCTCGCGCTCTCGCAGGTTGCCGTCGCAATCCATCCCGCGGTAGCGCACGCGCGGCGACCGCGGCACGCCGGCGCGCAGCCCGGGGATCGACAGGCAGCCCTCCCAGTTCAGCACGCGGTCGTCGCTCAGCAGCTCGAGTTCCGGGTTGATCAGCACGGTGTTGCCGAGCGGCAGGTCGTCCGGATCGTCCTCCCGCCGCGCTCCCGGAACACGGAACACGAACAGCCGCAGCGGCACGTGGACCTGCGGGGCGGCGAGTCCGACGCCGGGCGCGTCTTCCATGGTTTCCATCATGTCGGCCACCAGGCGGCGGATTTCCGGCGCGCCCGGGTCCGGCACCGGCTCGCAGCGCTGCAACAGAACGGGGTGGCCCATACGGGCGATTTTCAGGATGGCCATGCGCTCTCCGCGAATACGATTTGGCGCCCTTCGGGAGCCGTGTTATAGCCGCCGTCCCGCACCGGGACACCCCGGAGCGGCAAGTTTCGCGCGTTCCCGGCGGGCGGGGGCGGCGAGGTGGAAGGAGCAGGCGGCCAAGTGCAAGTCCTCGTGCGTGACAACAACGTCGATCAGGCGCTGAAGGCGCTCAAGAAGAAGATGCAGCGGGAGGGGATTTTCCGCGAGATGAAGCTCCGGCGGCACTATGAAAAACCGTCCGAGCGGCGCGCGCGCGAGGCCGCGGAAGCGGTGCGCCGTGCCCGCAAGATGGAGCGCAAGCGGCTGGAACGCGAAGGCTTCTGACCATCGGATCGCCGCCCCGCCCGGCGTGATCGCGCCCGGGGCGACAACGGCACGAGGCGGCCCTGGGCGGAACCCCAACGGGCCGCTTTTGGTGTGTCGGCAGGCTAGGCTTCTTCGGGCGGCCGATTCTGCCGAGGGTCCGTCAGGGAATAATCGCTCCAACCGCGGGGATGACGACCGGGGCGGCGGCTGCGATGCCGCGTGATTCGGTTAATTCCCGATAAGCCATTAGATTGCCCGATTGGTCCAAAGCCTCTCGGTCATCCATCATGCTCGCACCAGACCAAACGCGGCAGCAGGCCGTGTTCGACCGGCTCCGCCAGGGCATCCTGGCGGGATCGCTGCCCGCTGGTTCGCGGCTGCCGCCGACGCGCGCGCTGGCCGGCGAACTGGGCGTCGCGCGGCAAACCGTGGTGCTTGCCTATGAGCGGCTGGCGGCCGAGGGCTATGTCCGCGCCCGCACCGGCAGCGGCACCTATGTGGCCCCCGATCTGCCGGACGCGGCGCCTGCCCGCGCCACCCCGCCGGCCACGGCCGCCAGCGCGCTGTCCCGGCGCGGCGCATTGCTGGCCGCCGTGCCGGTCACCGCCGCACCGCGGGACAGCGCACCGGGCATGCTGCTGGCCGGCGGGCTGCCGGCGCCCGACCTGTTCCCCGCCGCCGCCTGGGCGCGCTGCACCGCGCGCGTGCTGAAGGCCCTTCCGGCGGAGTGCGCCGGTTACCCGCCGCCGCAGGGCCTGCACGAGCTGCGCGCGCAGATTGCCGCGCATCTGGCCGCCACGCGCGGCCTGGCGGCCGATCCGGGCTGCATCGTCGTGACCGCCGGCACGCAACAGGCGCTGCGCATCGCGGCCGAGCTGCTGCTGGACGCGGGCGACGCCGCCTGGGTGGAGGACCCCGGCTACATCGCCGGGCGCGGCGCGCTGATCTCGGCCGGCGCGGCGCCGGTGCCGGTGCCGAGCGACACCGAAGGGCTGGACGTTGCCGCCGGCATCCGGCTCGCACCGCAGGTCCGGCTGGCGCTGGTGGCGCCGTCGCACGCCACCCCGCTGGGCGGCGCGCTGCCGATCGGGCGGCGGCTGGCGCTGCTGGACTGGGCGAACCGCGCCAATGCCTGGGTACTGGAGGACGACTGCGACTCCGAGTTTCGCTGGGAGGGCCACCCGCTGCCGCCGCTGGCCAGCCTGGATCAGTCGGGCCGGGTGATCTACTGCGGCACGTTCAGCAAAACGCTCGCGCCCGGGCTGCGGCTGGGCTTCGCCGTGGTGCCGGCGCCGCTGGTGGCGGCCTTCGTGCGGCTGCGCACCCTGCTGGACCGCGGCACCGACGCGCTGACCCAGGCCGTGCTGGCCGAATTCATGCGCCAGGGGCTGCTGGCGCCGCACATAAGGCGGATGCGCACGGAATACGCCCGCCGGCGGGAGGCGGTGCTCGCCGCCCTGGCGCGGCATGCGCCCGGGCTGGCGACCATCCCGGCGCCGGGCGGCCTGCATATGGTCGCCCGGCTGCCGGACGGGATGGACGAGGCGGCCGCGGTGCGGGCATGCCGGGCACGCGGATTGGCGGTGGTGCCGCTGCGCGCGTACTACGCCGGACCGCCGCGCATGAGCGGGCTGGTGCTGGGCTTTTCCGGCACGCCGGTGGCGCTGGCGGCCGACGCGGCGCGCCGGCTGGGGGCGGCGCTCCGGTCAACGGCAGGAGGCTTGTGAGCGGTGTCCACAAGGCTGCCTGGAAGTTCCACAAGACGTCCGGGGCCGGGTACACGGCGAGCGTGGCGCAGGTGCGTCAGCCCATCTGCCGCAGTTCGGTCGGCCGCCGGTGGCCTGACGCGGCATGGCTTGGGCTCGTCCTGGAAGCGTTGGGGCCGGATAGCGGCCGGCCTGTCCGGCTTCGGATTCGAGCCGCCGCCGCAGCTGTGCCATTCTGGCGGACCGGCAGCCCCGCGCGAGAAGGGAAGGTCTTTGCAGGCATGAACGACCGGATAACGTCGCGGCAGGTCGGTGTCACCCCGGATAATGCCTTCAGACAGGCGGTTGCATTGCAGCAACAAGGAGATCTGCTCGGGGCAGAGAAAATCTATCGGGCAATCCTGAAGCAGTATCCCAAGCACTTCCAAACGCTTTCAAACCTGGGCACAGTCCTGTTGGTCGCGGAACGGATGGAGGAGGCGGTCCCATTCTTGCGCAAGGCGCTCAATCAGGACCCGAATGCGCCGGTGGTCCATACCCAGCTCGCCTGGGCGCTCGGGTTGCTCGATCGCCACGAGGAGGCGCTGGAACGAGCCGGCCGGGCGATCGCGCTGCATCCGGAGCTGCCGGGAGCGCATGCCACCCTGGCTCAACTGCTGGCCAACCTGGGACGCTACGCCGAGGCAATGGGTGCGCTGGGACGGGCGATCGAGCTCGCGCCGGACCAGGCGAGCTACTACTGCCATTGGGGCCATATCGCGCGGTGGACCCCCGACGATCCGCGCCTCGCCGGGCTCGAGGCGCTCGCGCAAAAGGCGGCGTCGCTGCCGCCCTCGGAACAGGTTGCGCTGAACTTTGCGCTGGCGAAAGCCGACGAGGATTGCGGCAACATCGAGCGCGCCTTTCGCCGCCAGATCGAAGGCGGCGCGCTGCAGCGGCGCTTGTTCCGCTACGATGAGGCGGCAACCCTGCGCGAACTGGACGACCTGTGCCGCGCGCTCGACGCCGGCTGGATGGCGGGACACCAGGGTGCCGGCGATCCGTCGGCGTTGCCGGTGTTCGTCCTCGGGATGCCGCGTTCGGGATCGACCCTGGTTGAACAGATCCTGGCCAGCCATCCCAAGGTTCGGGCGCTCGGCGAGCGCCTGATTTTCGTCGATGCGCTCGCCCGGATTTGCGGAACGCCCACTGTCCCGGCCTCGCTCGCGCAGCGTGCGGCGCGGTGGCCGGACGCGGATCTGCGCCGGCTGGGCGCCCTCTATCGCGAGGCCGTCCGGCGCGCCGTGCCGGCCGATACGGCGAGAATCATCGACAAGCTGCCGGCGAATTTCCGATACGCCGGCCTCATTCACGCGGCGCTGCCCAACGCCCGCATCATCCACACCCGTCGTGACCCGGTTGACACGTGCCTTTCCGTGTTCTCGATACTGTTCTCGGGGCTCGCCCAACTGCACTCCTACGACCTCGGCGAGTTGGGCCGCTATTATCGCGCCTACGAGAAGGTCATGGCCCATTGGCGCGATGTGTTGCCTGCCGGGGTGATGCTCGAGGTGCAATACGAGGCGGTCGTGGACGATCTCGAGGGACAGGCTCGCCGCATCGTCTCCCATTGCGGGCTCGAGTGGGACGATGCGTGCCTGGAATTCCACAAGTCGAACCGCCCGGTCCGGACGATCAGCCACGCGCAGGTCCGCCAGCCGATCTATCGCCGGGCGGTGGGACGCCAGCGTCCGCCGCGCCACCTGCTGTTGCCCCTGTTGGAGGCGCTCGGCGTCGATTGACCCGCCGCGGCAGGGACCGGGCCGGCGGCATCCGGGACCATTGAGCGGCGACCCATACCGAACCTCCCTGTGCGTTGACTCGTCGGTCACCGCCGGTTCTCCGACCTGCCCTGGCTTGACCCCGGCCATGATGAAGGCTCGCCTCTTCGGTTCGGCCAGCGAGTGGAAGCGGTCGGGCGTCGTTTATCTTATATTTTGCCTCTCGTCTCTTTATTGCCCGTAGACTCGCTGCAGTCACTCCAGATTGGCTCGGCTGTATCTTATTTGTCGGAAAAGCTTACAGGTTCGGCGAGCTCTCAGGCCAAGGTCTTGGAGATTCTCTCATTATTGGCGGCGACCGGCACGGCGGGGCTCAAGCGGCGCCTGTCGTGGCCAGCGCCGTGACCGGGTTTTACCGCATCCCGGCCAAGCATTCAGGCCATCAGGGATGCCGGCCCGGTTTGTTCAGCCCGGCTGACGCAATTTTTCGCCATGCCTGTCGGAATTTTTTACACATTCTCTGCAACCAGATGTCTCACGCGAGCGAAAATATTGATATAAAACGACTTTTCCCACTGGCACGCAGGTTGCGTGAAACTCGATCGCAAAACTAAATGAGCGGAGTTCAACATGCAGACCACCTTCCATAAGGCAGCGCTTGTTGCCTCTACGGCCCTGAGCCTGTCATTTGTAACCGTTGCGGCTCAGGCGTTTCCACAACTGCCGGTTGGATCGAACCTGAACTTCAATACCTACACTGGCAGCGCACCGAAGAACTGCTTTACATGCGTTGCGCCGACCGGCTGGACCGGCGGTAGTGGCCTCATCTACGTCGATTCCCCCACACAGGGGGGAACCTATCCCGTCGGCATCCAAACCTACGGCAATCCGTCAGGAGCCATTCCCGGGAACTACGTGGAGGCGGACGGCAATCCCCACTACGAGAGTGGGTTCAGCCGAGAGCTTACGGGCCTGACCGTTGGGCAGACCTACACGCTGAGCTTCTACCAGGCGGCCAGCCAGCAAAACGGGTTCAGCGGATCCACGACCAACCAGTGGATTGTCTCGTTGGGCACCTCCGGGCTGTTCTCCGCGAGCGCGAGCGACCCCTCCGTCGGCAACACCTCGTGCGGCTCGAGTTGCGTCTATTCGAATTTGGACCCGACCGCATCGATCGCGGCATCAACGTTGATGGGGCCGATCCCTACCGGAACCACAGTTGGTTGGAACTATGTCTCGGTCAATCTTACGGCCAACGCCACCAACGACCTCCTGAGTTTCCTGGCCTGGGGCGACAACGGCAACACGGCCAATCTTCCGCCGATCGCGTTCCTCTCCGGAGTCAATGCACCGAAGGGGCTGGGGGTGCCGGAGCCGGTGAGTCTCTCGCTCTTCGGCGTTGGCCTTGTGGGCCTGGCCGCGGTCACGCGGCGCCGGCGCGGAAATCGCTCCACTTTGGGCTGATCCGCTGCTAAGTTGAGGCGCCCGGGCGGGACCCAGTCTGGCCCGGGCGCCGAAGCTGGCCCGGTCGGTGCGCCAGCCCTTCAGGACAGCGCCATTGCTCGAATTCCTGCGTCATCAGCATCTGCTCGCGCTCGTGCTAAGCGTGCTCAGGGTTTCCATATGGTTGCTGATCCTCGCAGTCATCTTCCTGCCGCTGGAAGGTCTCTGGGCGGTCCGCCGGCAGAAGATCATTCGCAAGTCCGTCATCGGCGATCTCGGCTTTTATTTCATCAGCAGCTTTGTGCCGCACCTTCTGCTTATCGTGCCGCTGTCCATCGTCGCCTATGTCGCGTACCATTTCGTCCCGTGGCGCGTGCATGCCGCGGTTGCCGCCTGGCCGCTATGGCTGCGCGCCCTGGCGGCGTTTGTCGTCGGCGATTTCGGCTTCTACTGGGGTCACCGCTGGGCCCATCAAATCCCGTTCCTGTGGCGCTTCCATTCGCTCCACCACAGCCCCGAACACGTCTATTTCCTGATCAGCGCGCGCGCCCATCCCATCGACAACGCGTTCATCCGCCTGTGCGGCCTGATCCCGATCTACATCCTCGGTCTGGGCGCCCCGCAGAGCGTGCAGGGCACCCTGGTCGCCACGCTGCTCATGTTGGCGGTCACGGTGTGGGGGTTCTTCATCCACGCGAACGTTCGCTGGCGGTTGGGACCGCTGGAATGGCTGATCGCAACCCCGGGGTTTCACCATTGGCACCACACCCGATCCGAGTTTCGCGACCACAACTACGCGTCGATGTTGCCGTGCATGGACTGGATTTTTGGGACGCACCATCTCCCTAAGCAGTGGCCGTCGGCCTACGGCATCGAGGGGAAGCTGCCCAGTTCGGTTGCGGGGCAACTGGTGTATCCGCTGCGACCACCGCAGACGGACCTGCCAGAACCTGCTGGGGCAAACCCCGGGTAAGGTTCGTCGGGAGAGTTAGCCGGCTCGAGTGACATCGTCGCGGCCGCCCCCGTCGTCCGCATCGCGGGTGGAGCGAGCATTCCCCGACGCGAGCCCGGAGGCTCGCGGCGCTGTCGGCTGGTGGCCGTCGGGCGACCCGGCTTTCAGATGCCCGCCAATCCCTCCTGCAACGGTCGGAGCAACGCCGCATCCGGCCGCCACCGCCCGACAGAGCTACGGTAAATCGGCTGGCGCACCTGCAGCATGCTCGCGGTGTGCACCGGCCGAGACGTTTTGTAGAATTCCAGGCAGGCCGGATCCCACTCCAGACCACAATGCGCCACGATCCGCCGCGCCTGCGGAGCAAAGTCCTGTACCAGGGCCTCGTACTCTACGTCCAGCATGGCGCCTGGCGGCAGGACCGCCCGCCAGTGCGCCATCAGGCGCTGATACGCGCGATAAAACCGGCCGAGTTCCCGAAGATCGTAGGTGAACGGTTGCTCGCCCGCGAACAGCTTGGAGAAGCAGGAAAGACAGGTATCCACCGGGTCGCGCCGAACATGAATAATCCGCGCATTCGGCAGTATCAGGCGGATCAGCCCGACCTGGAGAAAATTGATGGGCATCTTGTCGGTGATGCGCGCGGCGCCGGGACCGAGAGCGCGCAGCGCGGCAACGTACTCCGCTCCCATCCGGCGAAAGTTCTCGCCCGTCATGGTCCAGACAGCTTCGGGAAACGGTCCCGCGCCAAGCCGCTCAGCACTCAGACGCCCGATCGCCCGCGACAACTCGGGCCGCTCCCCAGCGCCGAATACCGCGTTGTGGCTTGCCAGGGTTTGTTCCACCAGCGTAGTGCCCGAGCGTGGCATGCCGACGATGAACACCGGGACCGCCGATGGATCGCCCATATCCCTACGGGCCGCCATCAGTTCGGCGGTGAAGACGCGAGGGATGTGGTTCATTGCACTCAGCGTGGCCGCCTCGTCGTACATTGTCTGCGCACGCTTGGTCGCGTTGCCTTGCAGCAGGTGCGCAAAGCCGCGCTCCCTCTCGCCGATATCGTCGTACGCCTTGGCCAGCGCGAAATGCAGGAAGCATTGCTCCTGTGCCGAGAGTGACGCGCTACCCGGCAGCGTCGCTTCCAGGGCATGAAAGACGGCGTCGCCGGGCCTGACCTTGGTCAATTGCACGAGGTGGTAGGAGAACTCCGGCCGATCGGGAGCGAGCGCGACGGCGCGCCGGAATTGCGCCAGGGCTTCGTCCATCGACCCGATTTCCGCCAGGATCGATCCGACCAGGGCGGCCGCCGGCGCAAAATCCGGCCGCAGCGCAAGTACCCGACGCGCCGTCGCAAGCGCCTCGGCATGCTGGCCGATGTTCTTCATGGCGTTCGCCATGCCCCCCATCGCGTCCACATGCTCCGGCTGGCTGGACAGCACGGTCCGGTAGTGCTCGATGGCTTCGGCATGGCGCCGCTTGCGATCGAGCAGGATGCCGATGCCGTTGTGGGCGTCAGGATGGTCAGGCTCGGTCGCGAGGACCGCGCGAAACGCCGCCATCGCCTCGTCATCCCGATCGAGCCGTGACAACGTGGTTCCGAGGGTCACACGTGCCTCGATGTATTCGGGATCGACATCGAGCGCATGGAGGAAGCAGCTTACGGCTTCCGCCAGGGTATCGCCCCGTGCGAGCAGCTTGCCCAGCCCGAAACTGGCCTCGGCAAAGTCCGGATCGGCAGCCAGAGCGGCGCGATATTTCGCGGCGGCTTCGTCGAGGCGGCCGAGCTGTGCAAGCAGCGTCGCCAGCCCGTAATTCGCCTCTGGGTGCGCAGGCTCGGCGATCAGAATCGTCTCGTAACAGGCAATCGCCGCTTGGTGGCGACCCGACGCCTGAAGACAGGCGGCCAGGCCAAAGCGGGCATCCAGCATGTGCGGTTTACGCGCAAGCGCGCGCTCGTAAAGAGCGGCCGCCTCGTTGTGGCGGCCCAGCGCCTGGAGCGCCGCGGCAAGGTTGCCAAGCGCTTCGGGTGATTCGGGCGATATCGTCGCGGCCCGCCGCAGCAACGCCTCCGCCTCGTCGGCTCGGGCCTGGCCGAGGCGAAGCGCCCCAAGATGGATCAGGGCATCAAGGTGTGTCGGCTCGGCCAGAAGCAGCAGTTCGTAGGCGCGGGCCGCTTCATCCGCCCGGCCTTGGCGATGCAGCGCGAGTGCCTGCTGGAACTCCACCAGAGTGATCCCACTTCCGTTCATTCGGGGAAATACACCTTGCTCCTTCCGAGCGAAACCCGAACGGCCGCAGGGCATTTTTCATCTTGTCCTAATTTATGGCAGTTCGTCCCGCGGGCGGCACGTAGTCTGCACGGGCGCCGAGGTTGGCCCGGCCGGGGCGCCAGCCAATTTGGTCAGCGGCATTGCCAGAACTCCTGCACCACACGCAATTGCTCGCGTCCCTGCCGAGCGTGCCGCGGCTTTGCGCCTGGCTGCTGATCATCGCCGTCATCTTCCTGCCGCTGGAACGTCTCCGCGCGCTGCATCCGCGGAAGCGCGATCTCTCACGCGCGTTCCAGGAACCGGTCCAGCACGCGCTTCTCGCCGGCCTGGTCGAACGCCACGTCCAGCTTGTCGTCATCCGCCGCCGTCACCACGCCATAGCCGAACTTCTGGTGGAACACCCGCGCACCCACCGGAATGGCATCGCCGCGCGCCGGGCGCGACGGCTGCTCCCACGCTTCGACCGTCCGTGTCCGCCGCGCCACCAGAGGAAACTGTCCAACAAACGTGGTCGCCGCGGCGATCCGCGCGTCGCGCGCCAGCGCGGCCGAGCCGGCACGCTCCACCTGCGCCTCCGGCAGTTCGTCCACGAAGCGGCTGGGGATGCTGGTCTGCCAGTTGGCGTAGATCCGCCGGTTCGCGGCATGGCTGACGATGGCGCGGCGGCGGGCGCGGGTCAGCCCGACATAGGCCAACCGGCGTTCCTCCTCCAGCGACTTCAACCCGCCCTCGTCCAGCGCGCGCTGGTTGGGGAAGATGCCCTCCTCCCAGCCCGGCAGGAAAACCGTGTCGAACTCCAGCCCCTTGGCACCGTGCAGCGTCATCAGGTTGACGCGGTCGCTGCCGGCGTCCTCGTCGTTTTCCATCACCAGCGCGACGTGGTCGAGGAACCCGGCCAGGGTCTCGAAATCCGCCAGGGCGCGGACCAGCTCTTTCAGGTTCTCCAGCCGGCCCGGCGCCTCGGGCGACTTGTCCTGCTGCCACATGGTCGTGTAGCCGCTCTCGTCCAGCATGGTGGCGACGGCAACGACGTGGCCCTCGGTCTCCGCCTGCGCGCGCCAGCGGGCAAACCCGCGCAGCAGCTCCCCCACCTGCTGCTGCGGCTTGCCGCGCAGGCCGCCGGTTTCGATCAGCTTCGCGGCGGCGGCGGCGAGCGGGATGTTTTCCGCGCGCGCCACCTCGTGCATGGCACGCAGCGCCGCCTCGCCGACGCCGCGGCGGGGGACGTTGACGATGCGCTCGAACGCCAGGTCGTCGGCCGGCTGCGCGGTGGCACGCATATAGGCCACCGCGTCGCGGATCTCCTGGCGTTCGTAGAAGCGCAGCCCGCCGACCACGCGATACGGCACGCCGATCAGGATCAGCCGCTCCTCGAAGGCGCGGGTCTGGAAGCCGGCGCGCACCAGGATGGCGATCTCGGACAACGGATGGCCGTCGCGGCGCAGCGCCTCGATGCGCTCGCCGACCATGCGCGCCTCCTCGTCAGAGTCCCACAGGCCGACCACGGTGACTTTTTCGCCGTTCTGAGCGTCGGCGCGGCCGGGGCGCAGCGTCTTGCCGAGGCGGCTTTCGTTGTGGGCGATCAGGCCGGAGGCGGCGGCGAGGATCGGCGCGGTGGAGCGGTAGTTGGCCTCCAGCCGGATGATTTTTGCCCCCGGGAAATCCTTTTCGAAGCGCAAGATGTTTTCCACTTCGGCGCCACGCCACGAATAGATCGACTGGTCGTCGTCGCCCACGCAGCAGATGTTGCGGTGGGACTGCGCCAGCAGCCGCAACCATAGATATTGGATGAGGTTGGTGTCCTGGTATTCGTCCACCAGGATGTAGCGGAACATGCGGTGGTACTGGTCCAGGATGTCCGGCTGGGTGCGGAGCAGCTCGGTCACGTGCAGCAGCAGGTCGCCAAAGTCCGTGGCGTTCAGGGCGCGCAGGCGGTCCTGGTAGGCGGCATACAGGGCGCGGGCGCGGCCGGCGGCGAAATCGGTGTCCTCGGCCGGGGTGACGCGGTCCGGGGTCAGGCCGCGATCCTTCCAACGCTGGATCAGCGCCATCAGCGCCGGAGGGGGCCAGTGCCTGGTATCGACGCGTTCTGCCTCCATGACCTGCTTCAAAAGACGGAGCTGGTCGTCAGTATCGAGAATCGTGAAATTTCCTGACAATCCGACACGAGCCGCGTGCCGGCGCAACATTCTCGCGCAGAGCGCGTGGAAGGTGCCGAGCCACAACCCCTCGGCGGGCCGGCCGAGGATGGCACCGACCCGTTCGCGCATCTCGCGCGCGGCCTTGTTGGTGAAGGTGACCGCCAGGACCTGGCCGGGGAACGCTCGGCCGGCGAGCAGGATGTGGGCGAAGCGGGTGGTCAGCACGCGGGTCTTGCCGGTGCCGGCGCCGGCCAGCACGAGCAGGGGACCGTCCACGGTCTCGACCGCTTCGCGTTGCTCGGGGTTCAGGCGGGCGAGGTAGTCGGTCATGCGACGGGGAATCGGGCTGCCACCCGAGAAGCATACAGATTTGATGCCATGCGTCGCCAGTGCTGACCGATGATTATCCGGCGATCCACCTCTGGATGCGCTGCGGGGTTGCAGTGCGAAAGAGGGGATGGGCGCTCGCTTCAGGAGAGGGGATGACCGCGCCGATATCGGTCCGGCTCGACGAAAAGGTTCGTGCCGGGTTGGAAGCCGCGGCGAAGGAACGCGGCATTGGCCTGGCCACCACCGGCGCCAACGCGCGGCTGACGCGGCGCGCGAGGTCCGGCAGCAGCGTATCCGCGCGCAAAGGGAAGCCGTGGCACGGTACATCGCCGAGAACCCCGAGGCACGGGAATTCCGCGAATTTCGGGGTGCGCCCACGACTGATCCTGGCTGACATGGCGACGTTGGAGGCGGGGCAGATCGGCATTGCGGACTGGCGCGATGCATTGCCCAAGGAGGCCAATAAGCTTCGGCCCGCGGTCGTCGTCGAGGACGCAACTCTGTTCGGCTGTGACTATCCGAACGTGGTTCTCGTTCCGCTGACCGAGGACGCCAGCACGGTCTTGCCGGTCCGGATCGATCCGACGCCCGAGAATGGTTGCATGAAGATCTGCTTCGCCGTGTCAGCTCTGGTCGCCGGCACTTCCAGGCTTTGGATGCGTGCCACCCCGTCCCGTGTTGCCGAGTACCTCACCGCTGCGATGGAGGATCCGAACCCCGATGTGTTCCTCGACGCGCTGGGCGATGTTGCCAAGGCGCGCGGCATGGCGCAGATCGCCAAGGAGCCAGGACCTGGTCGCGAGAGCCTGTACAAGGCGTTGGGGGCCGGTGCCCATCCTCGCCATGAGACCATCAAGGCGGTGCTGGGTGCGCTCGGGGCCAGGCTGTCGGTCGTGCCGCTTCAGCCCCAGCGGTGACGAGCAGATGCAAGCTGCGTGGCCGCCAATGGCAGTGAGCGTTGCGTGTTCGTTGTGATATTTGTCTATTTTTTCGATGTACCGGGTTACCGGCTGCCGGAGGAACGATATTATACCGAAAAAGAGGCCCATATCGATCGAACCATGTACCCTCCGGATGACCCGTGTACGCCATCGCTACGTGAGTTCAATAAAAGACATTGAGACCAGCACATCCGCATTCAAGATCATCTTGAGCGCCGATATGGTGGAATGTGGAGGTATAACGAAGTTATTGGATCCATTCGTCTTCGCTTTTTCGGTTCCCAGATTCTCGGTGAGTCTTATTCTGTAAAGCGGAGACGCATAGTCCGTACAAGATCGAAGGTGTTAGAATACAGGACGCACAAACTCGCTCCGGAGATTAACATGCCCGCCGATGCGACTGGTGATTGTTTGTTACGGTTGGTAAAATGTTATCTCCGCGACTGTGAACGTGAATTACCGCGTCGGCACATTGATACCGGGCTATTGGACACGATTGGCCCTTTTATCAACGGGCGCAAGCTTTACCTGGACCAGCTTCGCGGCAGTATGTGGCCGAAGCCACGCGGCTGATGAGGCATGGCTGAGCGGCTTGGCAACCCCGGCGACTACCCCTGGTTTTCCCCTCCCCGAGCCTCTATCTCACGCCGAGAGAAACACCGGGCGGTCCCCCCCTCCCGGCGCCCTCACGTACAGGAGTCCCATGACCGACCCCGCCGCCGAGATCGCCCGCCGCCGCACCTTCGCGATCATCTCCCACCCCGACGCCGGCAAGACCACGCTGACCGAGCACCTGCTGCGTGCCGGCGGTGCCATCCAGCTCGCCGGCAACGTCCGCGCCAAGGGCGAGCGCCGCCGCACCCGCTCCGACTGGATGGGCATCGAGCGCGAGCGCGGCATCTCCGTCGTCACTTCGGTCATGACCTTCGAGCATGCCGGCTGCGTGTTCAATTTGCTCGACACCCCCGGGCACGAGGATTTTTCCGAGGACACCTATCGCACGCTGACCGCGGTGGACTCCGCGGTGATGGTGATCGACGCCGCCAAGGGCATCGAGGCGCGGACGCGAAAACTGTTCGAGATCTGCCGGCTGCGCGACATCCCGATCGTCACCTTCATCAACAAGATGGATCGTGAAAGCCGCGACCCGTTCGAACTGCTGGACGAGGTCGCCGCCACCCTGGCGCTCGACACCGCGCCGGTGACCTGGCCGGTCGGCCGCGCCGCCACCTTCGCCGGCACTTATGATTTGCGGGCGCGCGATCTGCACCTCACCGCCCCGTTGCCGCAGTCCGATCCGCGGCTGGCCGCGCTGGGCGAGGAGGTGGATCTGGTGCGCGCCGCACTGCCGGAGTTCGACCGCGATTCGTTCAACGCCGGCCATCTGACGCCGGTGTATTTCGGCAGCGCCATCAAGGGCATCGGCGTGACCGACCTGCTGGACGGCATGGCCGAGTACGGCCCGCCGCCGCGCGCCCAGCATGCGGACACGCGAATCGTGGAAGCGACGGAATCAAACCTGACCGCGCTGGTGTTCAAGATCCAGGCGAACATGGATCCCAACCATCGCGACCGCATCGCCTTCGCCCGCGTGTGCTCCGGCCGCCTCACCCGCGGCATGCGGCTGAAGCAGGTGCGGACGGGAAAGCTGATCCCGCTGCACGCGCCGCAGTTCTTCTTCGCCCGCGAGCGCGAGATCGCCGACGAGGCGTTCGCCGGCGACGTGGTGGGCATTCCCAACCACGGCACGCTGCGCATCGGCGACACGCTGACCGAGGGCGAGGAGGTGAACTTCGTCGGCGTGCCGTATTTCGCGCCGGAGATCCTCCGCCGGGTCCGGCTGGACGACGCGATGAAGGCGAAGAAGCTGCGCCAGGCGCTGGCCGAGTTGGCGGAAGAAGGCGTGGTGCAGTTGTTCCGCCCGCAGGACGGCGCCGCGCCGCTGGTCGGCGTTGTGGGCACCCTGCAGCTCGACGTGCTGCAGGCGCGGCTGGCGGCGGAATACGGCGTTGCGATCGGCTTCGAGGCGACGCCCTATGCCTTGGCGCGCTGGGTGTCGTCGCCGGACAAGGTAGCCCAGGCGCGGTTCGTCGCCGCCAATCGCAGCGCCATGGCGGACGATGTCGATGGCGATCCGGTGTTCCTCGCCACATCGGCGTTCATGATGCGGCGCGCGGAAGAACTGGCGCCGGAGATCGCGTTTCGCGACGTGAAGGACGTGCGGGCGGAAAAGCTGGCGGCTTGACCCAAGGCCGTGCCGCCCTGCGCGAACGAGGCCGGCGCAAGGCGGCCGATACGGGCGATCGGGTCGCCCGCGCCACCCTCGCTCTCGTCGCTTCGCGCCTCGATCTGCTCCCGCGGGTGAGGCAAAAACCTCAGAACCGCGCGTCCGGCCGCGCCAGCCCGTAATGCGCCCGAAGCGTCTCCCCCGCATAGGCGGTGCGGAACAACCCGCGCCGCTGCAACAACGGCACCACCTCGGCGACGAACACTTCCAGCATTGCCGGCAACACCGGCGGCATCAGGTTGAAGCCGTCCGCCGCGCCGTCACGAAACCAATCCTCGATCAGGTCGGCGATCTGCTCCGGCGTGCCGGTGGTCACGAAATGCCCGCGCGCGCCGGCCAGATAGCCCAGCAATTGCCGCAAGGTCGGCTTTTCCCGGCGCACCAGGCCGATGATCACCTCGGTGCGGCTGCGCGCCGCCTGCACCGTGGCGGGATCGGGAAAATCCTCCGGCGAGAGCACCGCGTCGAGCGGCAGATGGGAAAAATCGTGCCCGCCGAACCGGCCGGACAGCCGCTTGCGCCCCACTTCCGGGTCGCTCAGCTCGTTCAGCTCGCGGGCAATACGCTGCGCCTCGGCCTCGGTGGCGCCGATCACCGGGCTCAGGCCGGGCAGGATCAGCACCTGGTCCGGCGCGCGACCCTCGTCGGCCGCCAGCGCCTTCAGATCGGCATAAAACTCCTTTGCGGTGGCCTTCTCCATCTGTGCGGTGAACACCGCCTCGGCATACCGCGCGGCAAACCGGCGCCCGGTGTCCGAGGAACCGGCCTGCACGAACACCGGCCGTCCCTGCGGACCGCGCGGCAGGTTCAGCGGGCCGGCCACCTGGTAGTGCGGGCCCTTGTGGTTCACCGCGCGGATGCCGCCGTCGCGCGCATACTCGCCGCTGCCGCGGTCGTCCAACACCGCGTCGTCCGACCAACTGTCCCACAGCCCGGTCACCACGCTCATGTATTCCTCGGCCCGTTCGTAACGCTCGGCGTGGCTGAGCGGACCCGCGCCGCCGTAGTTGCCGGACGCCGTCGCCAGCCAGGTGGTGACGATGTTCCAGCCGACCCGCCCGCTGGAGATATGGTCGATCGAGGCGAACTGCCGCGCCAGGTTGAACGGCTCGGTATAGGTGGTGGAGCAAGTGGCGATCAGGCCGATGCGGCTGGTTGCGCCGGCGAGGGCGGCCAGGGTGGTGACGGGTTCCAGCCAGGTGCGCGGGGCGTGCGCCACGTCCTCGCCCACCCCCAGCGTGTCCGCCAGGAAAACCGAATCGAAGCACCCCGCTTCCGCCTTGCGCGCCAGGTCGGTGTAGTAGCGGATGTCGGTCAGCTTCAGCTTCGAGGCGGCGGGATGCCGCCACGCGGCCTCATGGTGGCCGCGGCCATGGATGAACAGGTTGAGGTGGAGGTGCCGGGGCATCGGGCTACCGGAGTCCAGGCGCCGGAGCGACCACCGGCCACAACACCATGCCTTCCACCATTGCCGTTCTCCGTCGATGCTTGCTGGAGCGAGAGCTGACCGTGCAAGTACCTAGCCTTCTCCGCGAGCGGCGACAACCGCTCGTGGCCGGTGACGGTCCCGCCCGGGCGCCGCCTTGTCGCCGCCTTGTCATGGACTGGTTCGTAATGGGCTGGCATCAGTGCCGCCGTCACCCGGCGATGCGCGACTGCCGCGGATCCGGGATTTTCAGGAACGGACAAGCCTTTGATCCCGACAAGCGCCGGCAAGCCGGCCGACGCACGCGCCTCTCCCGGGCTGTCCGACGCACTCCGTGGCATCCTGTTGATGTGCGCCGGCGTCTCGGCGTTCCCGTTCATGAACGCGGCGGTGAAGTTGCTCACCGCGCGCTATCCGGTTGCGCAGATCACCTGGGCGCGCTTCACCGGGCACCTGATCGTCATGCTGATCGTGTTCCTGCCGCGCTACCGGTGGACGCTGCTGCGGACGCGACGGCCCGCGGTGCAGATCGGCCGCTCGATCCTGATGCTGCTGAGCAATCTGCTGTTCGTCATGGCGATCGGCAGGGTACCGCTCGCGACGGCATCGGCGATCGGCTTTACCGCGCCGCTGATCGTCACGGCGCTGTCGGTACCGCTGCTCGGCGAGAGCGTCGGCTGGCGGCGATGGTGCGCCGTGCTGGTGGGGTTTGCCGGTGCACTGACGGTGATCCGGCCGGGGAGCGGCTTCTCCGACCCGTCGGTCCTGCTTCTGCTGCTGTCGGCGCTGGCCTACGCACTCTACCAAATCGCGACGCGCTGGGTGGGCCGCTACGACAATGCCGCCACCGGGATCATCTTCGCCGCGTTGTTCGGCTCGCTGGCAATGAGCCTGGCGATGCCGTTCGTTTTCGTGATGCCGCGCACGCTGCTGGACGGCTTTCTGTTCTGCTGCCTGGGATTGCTGGGAGGCTTCGGCCATTACCTGGTGATCCGTGCTTTCCAGTGCGGCGCCGCGGCGGTCATCGCGCCGCTCGGCTATGTCGAGCTGGTCGGCACCACGGTGCTGGGTTACCTGATCTTCGGCAATTTTCCGGACCTGTGGACCTGGATCGGCGCCGGGATGATCATTGCGTCGGGTATTTACATCGCCTTGCGAGAAAGGCGCCGGCAGATGGTCCGGAGTTGAACTGGCATGGCACGCTCGGGTGCCACGCCCAACCGAACGAACGGTTTCCGGCGCAGGCCGAACTGCGCCGGAAACGACGTCGCCAACGGTCGGGCCGGTCCGCCGGGCGGCGAGCGATGCGACGTGCCGAGCCGGCGCGCATGGTCCCTTGCCATTTTTGACCGTCCAACTCTCCCCGCGCAAACTCTCCGCATGTCCCCCGCCTATCTCGACCCACGCACCGGCCAGACTTTCCCGCTCGATCAGCCCCGCTGGTCCGGCCCCGATCGCGCGCCGCTGCTGCTGACCCCGCTGCCCGGCCTGAACCGCGCCCAGATCGATTTTTCCCTTCGCAGCCTGTGGCGCTACCGCGCCGCCTTCCCGTTGCAAGCCGACGACCCGATCACCCTCGGCGAGGGCACCACCCCCTTGCTCCGCCGCAGCCTCCGCAACGCGCCGGTCCACCTGAAATGCGAGTGGTTGATGCCCACCGGCAGCTTCAAGGACCGCGGTGCCAGCGTGATGCTGTCGCTCCTTCGCGCCCAGGGCATCACCGCGGTGCTGGAGGACAGCTCCGGCAACGGCGGCGCCGCCGTTGCCGCCTATGCCGCTTGCGGCGGCATGGCGGCCACCATCATGGCCCCCGCTGCAACCAGCCCCGCCAAGCTGGTGCAGGTGCGCGCGTATGGCGCCACGCTGGAACTGGTCCCCGGCACCCGCCAGAACACCGCCGACGCCGCCATTCTCCGAGCCGAAACCACCTTCTACGCCAGCCACAACTGGCACCCGTTCTTTCTGCATGGCACCAAGACGCTGGCCTACGAGCTCTGGGAAGATCTCGGCTTCCGCGCCCCCGACAACGTCATCACGCCGTGCGGCGCCGGCTCCAACGTGCTCGGTTGCGAGATCGGTTTTTCCGAGTTGCACCGCGCCGGCGAGATCGATTTTCTCCCGCGCATCTTCGCTGTACAGCCGGCGAATTGTGCGCCGATCGCGGCCGCCTTCCTGGCCGGCGCCGACACGCCGGTGCCGACCGAGATCAAGCCTACCATCGCCGAGGGCACCGCCATCGCCCAGCCGATCCGCCTGCGCGAGGTGCTCGGCGTGCTGCGCGAGACGCGCGGTGGCGCGGTGATGCTGACGGAACCAGAGATAGCCCGCGCCACCCTCGACCTGGCGCGGCTCGGGCTGTACGTCGAGCCGACCGCGGCGCAGCCCGTCGCCGCCTTCGCCAAGCTGCTGCAAGCCGGCACCATCACGCCGGAGCAGACCACGGTGCTGGTGCTCACTGGCAGCGGCATGAAGGCGACGCCGCGCATCGCCGAGCTGTTGGCGGCCTGATATCGTCGGAGCAAAGCGGGGGAAGGCGGATATGGCCATACGCATCGGCATCGCCGGCGTCACCGGACGGATGGGGCAACTCCTGGTGGAGGAGACAAGCGTCGCCGGTGCCGAGCTGGCCGGCGGCATCGGCCGCGCCGGCTCTGGCAAGCCGATGCCGCCGGGCGTGCAGTCATACGCCGACATCGCCGCCCTCGCCGCCGCCTCCGACGTGGTGGTGGATTTTTCTACCGCCACCACGGCGCAGCCGCATGCCGCCGCGCTGGCGCAGGCCGGGAAGGCGTGGGTGCTGGGCACCTCCGGCCTCTCCGCGGCGGACGAGGCGGCGGTCGCCGCGGCGGCGCAGCACATTCCCGTAGTGTACGCCGCGAATTTCTCCGCCGGCGTGAACCTGGTGCTGGCGCTCGCCGAGCGGATGGGCGCCGCCCTGCCGGCCGAAACCTACGACGCCGAGGTGATGGAAATGCACCACCGGCAGAAGGTGGACGCCCCGTCGGGCACCGCGATCGGGATCGGCCGCGCGGTTGCCAGGGGCCGCGGGGTCGCGCTGGACGAAGTGATCCAGAGCGGCCGGCACGGCCATACCGGCGCGCGCCAAACCGGCGCGATCGGTTTTGCCGCTCTGCGCGGCGGCCAAGTGGTCGGCGAGCACACGCTGATCTTCGCCGCGGCAACCGAGCACATCGCGCTGACCCACCGCGCGTTCGACCGCCGCGCGTTCGCGTCGGGCGCGGTGCGCGCCGCGCTGTTTGTGGCGGGGCGGGCACCCGGCCTCTATTCGATGATGGACGTGCTCGGTATGGCCTGAGCGACGGCGCCGCCGTGGGCAAAAGAGCCCGGCCCGCCGGCGTGTGGCTCACCGAGACGGTCATCATTTCGGGTTCGATTTTATGGGATTTAACCGACGAGGCGAGGCAACGCATGAAGCGAGAAGAGCCAGGTGGCACGGGACTACATTCGTCGCGGCTGGATCACCTGGCGAGTCCGGTTTACGCGGCGATCGACTGAACCACCCAGCCGTCACCCGGTCGTGGAAGCGGGCGTTGCCGTTTCCTGCCCCTCCACACCACGTTGCCGTCCAGGTCAACGGCCCAGGTGTCTCCCACGCCCAGAACCCTCAGCCCGTCATCTGCCCGGGCGTGCGACGTGATGTGGTGATGGCCGTGCACAATCAGCCGCGCGCCCATCGCGCGGGCGAGGTCATCCAGCGCGCTGACGCCCTCCGGGTGGCTGGACGGCGCTTCATGCGTGACCAGGACGTCGGCTTGTTGCGCCGCCAGCGCGTCAACATCTTCCGGCCAGATCGCGGTTGTGGTCAGAAAATGCGTGAACGCCGCAGCTTGCGCAGGGTCCAGGTCGGGGCGGCTGACCGCGAGATCGGCGGCGAGTTGTTCGCGCCGATGCAGTCGGGGTGAAGCGTTGGCCGGCCAGACATGGGGCAGAAACGTTCCGCCGAGTCCGGCGACCCGGACCCCGCCAATTTCGATCACGCGGCGGTGCAACGCGCCCGCCGCGGTCAGCGGATTGCGCCCGGGATCGGCAAGATTGGCCCACATCTCGGGGCCGGTATCGTAGTCGTGATTGCCGTGGATCCAATACACCCCGACGCCGCGGTCCAGCAGCGGCGCGGCCATTCGATCCAGTGGCAGCGCGCACTCGATATCGCCGAGCAATACGGCTGCGTTGGGAGGGGTTGGCAGGGCGGAGAGACCAGTCTCGACATGGTGCCAGTTTTGGTGAATGTCGCCAACGAAAATGAGAGTCATGCGGTTCCGATCTGCGCTGGAAGTTCGTATTAAGGGAGGCATGACGCTGGATTGCAAGCAGCCCCTCGCGTCACACCGTTCGACGAAATCGCCGAAGCCGACTCCGCATTTCGCCGCCATTACGTTTCCGCGGGGAAGCGCGGGTCCATGTAGTTGATCACGTGCGCCTCGCCGGTGCCGGTGTCCAGCACCGCGCAGCTCATGCAAAGTCCGTCGCTGGTATAGCGGCCTTCTCCAGCGGAGCCCGGGTTCACCACCAGCACCCCACCGATCCGCCGTACAACTTGTGCATGGGTATGCCCGTACAGCACGAAATCCGCCCCCGCCTCGGCGAACAACGCCAGCTTCTCGTTATGGGGATAGATATATTCGCCGCGCGGTTCCCACGGCGTGGAGTGGATCATGAGCAATTTTTTCCGGCCATATGTCAGCATCCGCCGGGGCGGCTGATCGGCCAGGAAGGCGACCAGATCCTTGTCCACCCCGACCTGCTCTCTCGCCTGCGAGCCTGCCTCGGACAGGAAGACCTCCTCGTGGTTGCCCAGGATCAGCCGCGCCCCCACGGCCTTCAGCAGCGCGATCACCTCGTTGGAGAATCGATACTGATAGATGCTGTCGCCGAGGCACAGCAACTCATCGACCGGCCCCATCGCGGCAAGCGCCTGCTGCAGGCCGGCGAGATTGCCATGAATGTCCGAAACGATCCCCAGCTTCATGGGTTGCGCACCGGTTTGCCTGACCGCAGGCAGCCAAGCGGCGGACCGCACCGCGCGACGTTGCGCGGGTGCTTCGCGATGACATGATCGCCGGCCTCGACCGGCACCAGCACGGGCATGCGTCTCTCCCCAAGTGGCAGAACGGCAGAACATAGCCATGATGCGCCGTGCCTCAAGGCCGGTTGGGGTCCGGTGGCCAGGCGGGCCGACAACTCCGGCGGGCTGTGGGCCGCCGATCCCCGGAAAGGGCATCGGGTCACCGGCCTGCGCGGCGAAGCCGCGGGCAAATCACGAATTGCTGGCCGTGCAGCACGGCTCTTGCGCCGGATGCTGTGGTGGCGCAGGGTACTATCGGGTGATCGCCATCAGGCGAGTTTCAGCAGCGCGCGGGACATCCTCGTATGCGAAGCCCAGGAGTTTGCTGCGGCGGAGTTCCGAGGACCTCGACTGCCAAGCCGTGCGGTTCCCGGCGACGCCAAATGCGGGATTATGCACCGGATGATCCACCAGCGCGATTTTTCGCCCACCGCCCGAGCGCCGCTTTCGGGTCTGCGTGTGGTGGACCTGTCCCGGTTCTATGCGGGCAACATGGTGAGCTTGCAACTGGCCGATTACGGTGCCGAGGTAATCAAGATCGAGGATCCGCAAAAAGGCGATCCGCTGCGGGCGTTGCAGGTGAAGGGATTTTCCATCCTTTGGAAAGTCTACGCCCGCAACAAGAAAAGCGTGGCACTCAGCCTGCGCCATCCTGAGGGGCTGGCGCTGCTGCGGGACTTGGCCGCGACCGCTGACGTGCTGATCGAGAGTTTTCGTCCCGGCACGCTGGAGAAAATGGGCCTCGGTCCCGACGTGCTTCACGCCGCCAATCCTCGGCTGACCATCTTGCGCATTTCCGGCTTCGGTCAGGATGGCCCGTACTGCAACCGCCCAGGCTTCGGAACATTGATCGAGGGCATGTCGGGCTTCGCCGCCATGAACGGTTTCGCCGACCGCGAGCCAGTACTGCCGCCGTTGGCGCTGGGCGACATGGTGGCGGCCCTGTATGGCGCCTATGCGGTCATGGTCGCCCGGCGCGACGTGGAACTTGGCGGCGCCGGTCAGGTGATAGACCTGCCGCTGCTTGACCCGCTGATTTCCATACTGGGGCCGCAGGCAGAAAATTATCGCACCTCTGGCGAGTTGCCCAAGCGCACCGGCGGCCGGTCCGCCAACACTGTGCCCCGCAACGTATTCCGCACCCGCGACGGGCGCTGGATTGCGATTTCCGGTTCGATCCAGAGCATGGCCGAGCGGATCATGCGCACGATCGGGCGGCCCGACATGATCGCTGACCCGCGCTTCGCCACCAATTCCGCGCGAGTGCGCAACGTCGAGGAATTCGAGAGGCCGCTTGCGGACTTCATAGCCACGCGCGACTTTGCCGAGGTGATGGAGATTTTCCACAGCGCGGAGGTGACCGCGGCCCCGGTTTACGACATCGACCAGTTGATCGAGGACCCGCACATAATCGAGCGCGAGGTGATCGTAGATCTGCCGGATGCCGAGCTGGGCCACGTCATGATGCATAACGTGGTGCCGCGCCTGTCCCGCACGCCCGGTGCCATCCGCACTCCGGCGCCACGCCTTGGCGAGCACACGCGCGAGATCCTGGCAACCCTTGGCTGCGACCAAAGACAGTTGGACGCGCTGGCAAGGCAGGGCGTGATCGGCTAGGCGGATGGAAGATTTTTGTGCCGGCCGCGAGGAAAGATGTTCGGAAGACCCAATCTGCGCTGGCGTATGCCGGCGATGCGATGATCGGCATCGCGTCGGTCTGGCTGCAAAGCCGGAACATCGAAGAGCACTGCACGAACAGGCAATCAAGGTGCCAAAGAAAGGAACCTCCCATGCGTCGAGTTGAGACGGTTGAACCGCCCGACTTGTATTTCGAGGATTTCCACGAGGGGCAGGAATTCCCTGTCGTCACCAAAGGGCCCATCATGGTCGGTCATCAGGTCCGCTGGGCCGGCGCGACGGACAATTATGACTCTGAATTCCATCACGACGAATACGTCGCAAAGGCTCAGGGCTTGCCCGGCATTATCCTGTCCGGGCCGTTCATTGCCGCCTATCTCTTGTCAGCGGTCAACCAGTGGGTGGGGCGGAACGCGCGGGTTACCCGTTACGTTGACCGAAATACCGGGTCCACCATGCCGCGCGACATGCTCTATCTGCACGGGCGGGTCACGCGCAAGTATCGGGAAGGCGGGCAATGCCTGATCGACCTTGACTGCCACGTCGAAAACCAACGCGGCGAGAATACTACCCCGGCGACAGCGACCGCCCGGGTTGCGTCACGTGAGAGCCGGACGGGCCTGTGACGCCGCATGCGAGTTCAGCGTTGCAAGGAATGGAGATCAACATGAGCGACCCGGCACCCGAAAGCGCGGACGACATCAAGCAGGAACTTGCTGGAATGGTCGGGCCGATCGGTGAGGCCGAGAAGGTGCCCGTCGAATATCTCTCGGCCATGCGGATGGCGATGGCCGTCGAGGACTTCGACCCGATCCACTACGACGCGCGCGCGGCTCAGGCACGTGGCTATCGTGGAATCGTCGCGCCATGGCCAATTCTTTCACTGATGCAATACAACTGCTCGCATGAGTTGCCGCGGTTCTCATTCGGGCGAGCCACCGTCCACGGGGAGGACGGGTTTGAGTTTCACGAGCCTATCATTGTCGGCGACGTCATCACCGTGACCGCTGCTGTCACCGATGCACAACTCAAACGCGGGCGGTCCGGCCTGCTTGGGTTGGTGACATGGGTGCGCCGGTTTGCCAACCAGCTTGATCAGCTTTGCGCGGTTTCGCGCACCATAGTGATAAGGCGGTAAGGAAGCGCCCCTGCCGGGCAGGATGTCGCGGCCAGGCATGATCCGCAGGAGAGAGCGGATCGCGCGCTCGCGGCGAGGCGCGGCGCTCAGAGGAATCCGATCGAGATCCACGGCACCGCGGCGATCAGCGCCAGCGCGAGCATCAGTGCCGCGATATAGGGCAGGGTCGTTCTTACGACCAGGTCGGGATCGACCTTGCCGAAAGCGCACGATTGGTAAAAGCCGACGCCGACCGGCGGGGCGAACAGGCCGATGCTCATCGCCAGGATGACGACAATTGCATAGTGGATTTCGTGGATACCCAGTTCCCCGGCAATCGGAAACAGCAGCGTGCCGAAGAGCACGATGACCGGTATGCCTTCCAGCACAGAGCCAAGGACGACGAACAACAGGATCGAGAGCACCCAGAAGCTCGCCTGGCCGCCCGGCGCATGCTCGAGTACCTGCGCCAGTCCGACGGCGAAGCCGGATTGCGTCAGTGCCCAGCTCATCGCGGTCGCCATGGTGACGATCAGCAGGATGGTGCCGGTCAGGTTAGCCGTCTCGCGGAGTATCGGATAGGCGCGGCGCCAGTCGAATTCGCGATAGATCACGAGGCCGACGATCAGCGTGTAAACGACACCAACAGTGCTGACCTCCGTCGCGGTGGCGATTCCGGCGACGACCAGGTAGCGGATCAGAAACGGCAGCACGAGCGCGGGCGAGGCGACGGCCAGTGCGCGCAGGCGCGTCGCCCAGCACACCCGTGGTGCCAGCTCCAGGCGTTCGTTGCGCGATCGTTGCAGTGCCACCACGATCAGGAAGAGCGAGGCCAACGCCGCCGGCAGCAGCCCGGCGGTAAACAACGCCTGGATAGACAGGTTGCACACCGAGCCAACAATGATCAGCAACAGACTTGGGGGGATCAGTTCCATGGCCGCGCCCGAGGTTGACAGCAGCGCACTCATCTCGCTGCGCTTGTAGCCGCGCCGCGCCATCTCGGGAAACAGCACCGGCGCGACGGCGGCCATGTCGGCCAGCTTGGAGCCTGAGATACCAGAGACCAGGAACATCGCCACGACCAGCGCTATGTTCAGGCCCCCGCGCAAGTGCCCGACGAAGGCCGCGATCGCATCGACCATCCGCCGCGCCATGCCGGTTCCCTCCATCAGCAGGCCAAGCAGCACGAACATCGGGGCCGCGAGCAACACGATATTGCTGGTGGCCTGATCCATCTGGCCGGCGACGACGCTGAGCGGCACGTAAGTTGCCACCGCCAGGTAGCTCAGGGTGGCCATGCCGAAGGCGAAGGAGATCGGCACGCCAATCGCGATCTCGACGCCGACGAACACCACGAAGAACAGCACCAGGCTGAGGTTCCCGAGTGCCACGAAGACGTCGCGCCCGAGCCAGGCGGCAATCGAAAGCATAATGGTCGCAGCAAGCACAAGCGCCACAGTCTTCGGCCGGTCGTCGATCAGCCGCAGGACCGCGATCGCCAGGATCAGGGTCAGGCCGACGACAATGCCGAGGAGAACGTAGCAGCGCGCGATCCCCAGCGACGGCGTGAAATCGATGGTCTCCTGCCCGAGATAACTCGCGGCGAAGAACCGTGAGGCGCCGCTGCCGCTCAGCAGCTCCATGAGGCCGCTGGCCGGCGGGATCCCCGCCGGCCAGACGAGAGCGGCGAGCAGTTCGAGCGAGAACACCGCGACGACGACGGTGCCGATCGTCTCCAGGACGCGCGCGATGTGCGGCGGGACGCGGCGGATCACCGTGGTGAGCCGTAGATGTTCGTCGCGCCGATAGGCGCCGGCGGCGCCCAGCATGGTGAGCCACAGGAACAGGATCGTAGCCAACTCGTCCCCCCAGACGAGCGAGTCCTGCAAAACGTAGCGCGAGAACACGCCGGCTCCGAGGATGCCCACCTCAACCACGATCAGCACCGCGGCGACCGGCTCGACAATCCAGCCGATCGCACGGTCGACCGCGCGTGTCCAGCCGCGGTGCAGTCTCTGGCGCGGCGGCGCCAGCAGGGCCTCAAGTTCGCTGGCGGGCGTCTCGAGCGCGGGCGAGATCGCCGTCATCATGGCGCGGCGTGCCCCCGCCTCATTGCACGTCGGCGTGCCAGCACACGCTCACCAGCCGACCGGCGCTATGTGAGCTTGCCGACGGCCTTCTCGAGCAGCGCGAACGGTTCGGGCCCATAGGTATCGCGCCACTGCGCATAGAGGCCGGCGCGCTGGATCACGGCGCGGAATGACGCGCGGTCGGGCGTTATGATCGTCTCCCCCTGGGTCTTGAGCTGTGCCTTCAGTGCCGTGTCGCCATGGGCGACGTCCGCCCGTTCCAGCACCGCCATCCCGTCGAGGTTGCGCGCCAGGATTTCCTGCAGGTCCTTCGGCAGCCGTTGGTAGGCGGCCCCGTTCGCCAGCATCTCGAAGGAGGTCGGTTGATGCGCGGTCAGCGAGATATACTTGGTGACCTCGTAGTACTTGGCGGACTCGATGATGGCGAGCGGCAGTTCCGCTCCGTCCACCAGATGCGTCTGGAGTCCGGTGTACAGCTCGCTGATGTCGATCGGCGTGGGCGAGGCGCCGAGGGCTTTGAAGAAGGACACCTGGATCGGCGCCTCGGGAACCCGGAGCTTCAGCCCCTTCATGTCGTCGGTGCTGTGGACCTGCCGGTTGCTCGTGACGACATGACGAAATCCCAGGTCCCAGCCCTTGTCGAAGACGTGCAGGCCGATTTTCTCGATCTGCGCGTGGATGTAGGTGCCGAGCGCACCGTCCATCGCCGTCCAGAGCTCGGGGTAGCTGTCGAAGGCGAACGGCAGGCTGGCAACCGATGCCGCCGGCACGACCTGGCCGAGGATATTGTCGCCAATCATCATCATCTCCAGGGCGCCGGAGCGAACCTGGGCGAGCATCTGGGAGTCGCTGCCAAGCTGACTGTTCGGATAGACCTGCACGACAAGCCGGCCACCGGATTCCTCGCCGATCTTCTTGGCTGCCTGCACAGCGCGCACGTTCTGCGGGTGCGCCACCGGCCCGTCATGGCCGAGCTTAAATGTGAATTCGGCCGCGTCTGCCGGATACCAGTGCAGTATACCGAATGCCGCGACGCCGGTTGCGCCAGCCAAGACTGTCCTGCGTGATAGGCCCATTCCCAGTGCTTCCTTCTCGTTTCATCCCGCGTTGCGACGAGGTATTTTCCGCGCTCTTTTGAAACTTGTCCGATGGCGATTGTCCGTCAGCACCCTACGCAGCCGCGGTATCCGGCGCAAGAGCTAGGTCAGCGATGCCGACTTCGGAGGCTGGCGCAACGGCCGGGGTAAATTGCTCTGCCTCCTGGATCAAGGTCCGAGGGGTTGGCGGCCTGGTGAAGGCCAATGTGCCGAAGCAGATGTTCGCAAGAGGAAAACGCCGGAAAGGCGGTGAGAGCAGGGACGCGCTGGAGGAAACCCTGGCGTGTGCCGCTGGCGTGCATGGCGGCCGGTCAGGCACCTTGCGTCACATCGCAGGCGGTGTGGCAGGCGAATGCCAGCAGGTTCAGGATGGCTGGCCTTGAATCTGCCTGGAAGGGTGCTATGGTAAGAACGGTGCCATTCGGAGCGTGGGTGCCACGCGGAATGGGGGCGCCAGGGACAGCAATGCGGCGACGCAAGTTCATTCGGATGCTGCGCAATCCGGTTTCGCACGGTCCACATCGTGCTCGGAACGCAGCCTCCGCTGGCGCGGGGGGCGCCATTAGCCTTTGCGACCGGCTGCCCGGCCTGTTGATCTGTATCGACGATACGCGCTGGCACGCATCTGCTCACCAGCGTATGACGCAACCGGTTTGGTGAACACCCGAAGGAGGAAGCCTATGTCAGGACGGTATCCCAAGATCGTTTACACGGAAGAAGGCATGCGCGAGGGCATGCAGATCGAGGACAAGGACATCCCGGTCAGCCAGAAGGTGGAACTGCTGGATGCCCTGTCGGAGACGGGACTGAAGCAGATCGTGATCGGCTCCTTCGTGAGCCCGAAATACACCCCGCAGATGGCCCGGATCGACGAGATCGTCACCAAGTTCCATCCGAAGCCGGGGGTGATGTACACCGCGCTGGCGCTGAACCCGAAAGGGCTGGAGCGCGCCAAGCAATACGTGCCGCCGCTGACGATCGTGCGCAGCAAGCGGCCGCAGTTGCGCGTGCACCAGTGCGACGTGTTCATTCGCCGCAACACCAACCGCTCGCAGATGCAGGAAATGGAGGCGTGGCCGAAGGTGATCGACGACGCCGTGCGGAACGGCGTGAAGGAAGCCGGTATCGGCACCAACGCGACCTTCGGGTCCAACTTCGTCGGCGACTTCAGCGTCGATATGACCATGGCGTTCCTGGAGAAGCAGCACGCGCTGTGGGACGCGGTGGGCATCAAGGTGACCTCGGTCAGCGTCGGCGACCCGATGGGCTGGTGCCATCCGGTGAAGGTCGAGGAGATTTTCGGGCGCGTGAAGCGCAAGTGGCCCGAGATCAATACCTTCAGCGCGCATCTGCACAACAGCCGCGGCATGGCGATCGTGTCGGCCTATTCCGCGATCAAGGCGCTGAACGGCGATGACACGCTGCACCTGCAAGGCACCATCGGCGGCATCGGCGGCTGCCCGTACTGCGGCAACGGCCGCGCCACCAGCATGGCGCCGACCGAGGACTTCATGCACATGCTGGAGGGCATGGGCATCGAGACCGGCGTCGATCTCGACAAGCTGATCGATTGCGTCTGGATGATGGAGAAGATGATCGGGCGCTACGCCTGGGGCCATGTGTCGCGCACCGGACCGCGGCCGATGAAGCCCGAGCAATTCTTCGACGCCAACGCACCGTTCGTCGAGACGGTGGAGCAGGCGAAGCACTTCAAGCTGGGCAAGGAGGTTTACGAGGGCTGCATCTATCCGTGGGACAAGCCGATCACCAGCCCGTATCTCGACCGGGCGCTGCAGGGCCTGCCGACCTACGAGCCGGATGGCGCCTGGCCGTGGGAGGAGGCGTTCTTCCCGAAGCCGCAGCAGTTGGCGGCAGCCGCGGAGTAGGGGCTGCCGCTCTCCCTGCGGAGAGCCGACGGCTGCTTGAGGTGAGCCGGGGCGCGGATAGGCCCCCGGCTTGCCGTCGCTTGTAAGGAGCGTTGCATGAGCGAGACAAAGAACCCGCTGACCGACGAGGTCAAGGCACTGATCGGCGTATCGGCGGAGAAGGTGGAGGCCAGCCCGCCCTGGGGCATCGAGCGCGAGGGCCTGCGCATCTTCACCAACGCGATCATGGACCCCGACCCGCGCTATTGGGATGACGCGTTCGCCACCACCACCAAATTCGGTGGTATCGTTACCCCCCCGATCTACTGCTCCTATATCGGGCGGAAGACGCTGGCCGGTGTCGAGGATCCGGTCAGCCGCGCGTTCCGCGAGAACCCGAACTCCGACGGCATCGGCGGGATGCGCGAGGGCGGGGCGGACCGCCGTGGCGTGCTGCCGCCGATCCCGACGCCGCTGAAGCGGATCCTGAATGCCGGCAACGAGATCGAGCTGTACCAGTACCCGAAGCTTGGGGACCATATCTACAGCCAGGCGAAATATCACGACATCAAAGGGCGCGTCACCAAGGACGGTGTCGCGATGCTCGTGGTCACGACCCAGGCGACCTTCACCAACCAGGACGGCGACGTGCTCTGCATTCTGCGCCAGTCGGGAATCCGCCGCTAGGCCGGGTCACGCAAGGAGAAACATGCCATGGTGACCGCAGACGAGCTTCGCAACAAGGCGCAGCTTTATTACGATGACGTTCAGGCTGGGCAGGACATGCCGCCTCTGGTGATCGGCCCGATGACGCCGACGCATCTGTTCCGTTGGAGTGCGGCGATCGAGAACTGGCACCGCATCCACTACGACCAGAACTTCGCAGTCTATCACGACGGCCTGCCGAACATCCTGGCGCAGGGTTCGTGGAAGCAGAGCATCCTGCCGCGCTACCTGAAGGACATGTGCCTGCCGGATGGCTGGCCGTGGAAGGTGCAGTTCCAGCACCGGGCGATGATCGTGCCGGGCGATACGATCACGGTCTGGGCCAGGGTGACCGGCAAGCGCGAAGCCGAGGGGCTCGGCCTGATCGACATGGATGTGGGGATGCGGCTGCAATACGATGCCGAATCCTGTCCGGGCACGGCGACCATCGTGTTGCCGATCCGCGGCGGCCGGGCAATTCCCTATCCGTTCGTGGCCCCCAAGGGGGCGTAACCGCAGCAACACTCCGTCCGGCCGGCGCGGCCGGACGGTTCAGGACATGCCGGACGGCAAAGGAGACGATATGGGACGCTGGATCGCGATCGGGAAAGTGCCGGGGTGGGACGACCTGGCGAAGTTCACCGATGAGATGAAGGCGACGGCGAAGTGGCGCGTCGATGCACGGACGACGATCACCACGGTGATGGCGCTGGCGGACGGACGCATGCTGGCGGAGTGCCACGCCAACAAGCAGGAGGATTTCGACACTTGGCTGCGACAGAAGGGCTGGCAGGTGGAGAGCGTGACGCCGATCAGGCACTTGGCGAAGACCGGAGAGATCTGGAAGGTCAGCTAGGCACCGCAAGCTCGTCGCCTGTTCGGTAAACGCGCGTTTCAGGCGCGCGGCCGAACCGGCAGGACGTTTCGGTCACGCGCCACAAACCTGCCGGCGCGGGCCGAATGTCCAGCAAGGCGCTGCGTCCGCTTGTTCCGGTATCGCCGGATTCGCAATTGCGCCCGGATCGACATTGACCGCAGGATCAAGGCGACGGGCCGTAATGGCGTCGCCCGGACGTCGTGGCGGCGGCGGCGACGTTTCACAACTCGTGTGGCAAACCGCCGGGACCGGACCGGGTCATCTACCGGCAGATCAACCGCAAACGCCCGGAAGGCGCCAGACACGCCTTCCGGGCTGCGCGAGGATGCCGGCAAAAAAGGGGGGCCGAAGCCCCCCCTTCGCTCAGTGCGCGATTGCCTCCACCGCCTGCAACCTGGTGCGCGGGCCGAGCGCCGCGACCGAGACGATCACCACGGCCATGCACGCCGCGACGAAGGCGAACACGCCCGGAACACCGTAGTCCCGCAGGAAATAAGCGATGAAGAACGGGGTGAGGATGCCGCTGAGCCGGCTCCAGGAGTACACGAACCCGATCCCACGGGCGCGGATTCGCGTCGGGTACAGCTCCGCCTGATAGTTGTGCAGCGCGTACGAGAGCCAGGACGTTGACATCGCCATGCAGGCCCCGAGCACGATCAGCGCCGCCGGCGTGATCACGAAGCCGAACGCTATGCCGAACACGGCGATCGCAAAGCACGAAGCACAGACGTGCCATTTTCGCTCGATCCGATCGGCGAACAGCATGATCAGGAACGGAAAGGCCACGGCCGTGATATTGATGACGAAGCTGTATTCCAGGCTTTGGGTGACGTGGATGCCTTTGGCGATGAGCAAGGTCGGCGTCCATCCGACAAAGCCGTAGAACCCGACCGTCTGGAAAAAGTTGAACAGCATCAGCATGATCGTGCGCTTGATGTATCGCGGGCCGAAGATCTCGGCGACGCTCCCCTTGCGCGGATCCTGGTAATGGGGCGGTTCCGGGGGCGGCAGAGGCCGCCCGGACTCGGCCTCGGCGCGAGCCTCGATTCCGGCCATCACCCTCTCGGCTTCCTCGATCCGGCCCTGCTGGGCAAGCCAGCGCGGGCTTTCAGGGAGGCCGAGCCGGATCCACCAGACGACGACCGCGGCGCATGAGCCGATCCCCGCCACCCAGCGCCAGCCGTCAAAGCCGAACGGAGCGTTCGGGATCAGTTGCCAGGCGAGGAAATAGGCAACCAGGCCGCTGAGCCCGCCCATCACCTGCAGAAAGCCAAACGCCTGACCGCGGTTCTTTTTGGGAACCAACTCGGAAAGATACGCATCCACCGTGACGAGTTCGAGCCCGACGCCGAGCGCGCTGATAAACCGCCAGATGTTGACGCCGTCAGCGGTCGTCTGGATGGCCATCATGAAGTTGGCGATGCCGAACCACAGCAGCGCGAAGGAAAAGATGGCGCGCCGGCCGAAATGGTCCGCCGCATAGGAAACGAAGAGCGCGGCGACGAGCAACCCGGCGAACAGCGACGCGATGAAGCTCGCGAACCCGGTCATGCCGAAAAAGCTCACCGTGGTCGCGGTGAAAATCTTGGCTTTGAAGAGGCCCGGGCCCAACGCGCCGATGAGGCCGATGGCATAGCCGTCGAAAAATCCGCCGAAGGTCAGCAGAAGTGCCATTATCCACATGGATCGCGTCATCGGCAGGCGATCGAGACGGGCGGTGAGCCGCTCCGCGGCGGTAGTCGCCGGCGGCATTTCCGCTCCAGTCCCCGTTATCGGTACGGTGGTCATTCGTTGCGTTTCCTTCCCTAGGCGACGGTGCGCCACCTCCCAGGTCCCTGGCGGAGACGCGGGCCGGTTGTCAGCCCGCGACGCCGCGCCAGGATCCCAGGTCCAGCATCCGTTCGCTGAGGGCAGCCTGCCACGCTGCGCGATCACCGGCAACCTGTAAAAGTTTCAATTCAAACGATCCAAATGCGAGGTTTTGATCCAGATCAATGACCGCGCGGACCGGCCGGCGCGGCACCACCACCGCGCCGGCCATGGCGATGCGGCGGCCGGTATCGCCGGAAAGCGATTGCCTTCGGCGCCGGGCGTCAGTCCTGAATGCCCAGCCGTTCCTTGTAGTCCGGGTCCCAGTAAGCCAGGCGCCCGCGCTGGACACGTTCGTCCATGCTCATGCGAAACACCGGGCGCGGCGTGGTGGGGTGCGTGCCGAGCAAGCCGGATTGCTCCATCTCCGCGCAGCGCGCGTCATCGTAGCCCAGAATGTCCTGCAGCACCTCGCGGTTGTGCTGCCCGAGCATCGGGGCGGGCCCGCGCACGCCAAGCGGCGTCTTGCTCAGGCGCCAGGGGCGACCGATGACCGGCCGCCTGCCAATGCCGCGCTCGGCGGGGAACTGTACGGTCTCCAGCAGGCCCCGCGCCTTTGCGTGCGGATTCAGATGCATGTCGCGGGCATCGAACACGGCGCCGGCACGAACGCCGGCGGCCTGAAGCCGCTCCATCGCATCGATCTTCGAGACGCCCGCCATCCACGCGGCGATGATCGGATCGATCGCATCATGGTTCCGCATGCGCGCGCCGTTGTCGGCGAAACGCGCATCCCGCGCCAGCTCCGGCCGGCCGATCGCCCGGCACAGCGCCGCCCATTCCGCATCGTCATGCACCGAAACGACACACCACTGGTCCTCGCCGGCACACGGGTAGCAGCCCTGCGGCGCCAGCCACGGGTGACGATTGCCGATCCGCTCGCCACGGCGCTGATTGGCTTCCCAATCCAGAATGCGATCCGCCACCATGTAGCAGCCGAGCTGATACATCGCGACATCGACCCACAGACCCTTGCCGAAGCGGTGCCGATAGCGCAACGCGAGGGTGGTGCCCATGACCAACGCCCAGGTGGCGAGAAAATCCACGAAGGACTGGCCGGCCTTGGACGGTTCCTCGCCGCGATAGCCGGTGACATGCGCAAGTCCGTGCGTTGCCTCCTGTGTGGTTGCCTGGGCAGGGTATTGCGCATACGGCCCGTGCGGACCGTAACCGCTGCAGGACACCATGATCACGTTCGGATTGAGTTTCTTCGCGTTGGGGTAATCCAGCTCCCAGCCCCGCATTACCCGCGGGGTGAAATTCTCCATCAGCACGTCGCTGACCCGGATCAGATCCTTCAGCACCTCGCGCCCCTCGGGCCGGCGCAGATCGATTGCGAGCGACTTCTTGCCGCGGTTCAGCAGGTTGAACGTGCTGCTGCGGTTCCACGGATCCTCACCCGGCTCGTTTTCCGGAAACACCCCCGAAAATGCCCCGCCGCGCGATACATCCAGCCGCCCCGGCCCTTCGACCTTGATGACCTCGGCGCCAAGATCCGCCAACAATCCGCCGGCGTAGGGCAGCGAGAACACGTTGCTGATATCGATGATCCGCAATCCCGCCAGCGGCAGCGTCGCCGCTCGGTCAGCGTCCTGCTTGTCAATCGCCATTTTCCGTCGATGCCTCAGATGATGCCACGCTCGCGCAACGTACCAATCTCGGCCTCGGAGCACCCGAGCCTGGTGAACACCTCCGAATTGTGCTGTCCGAGCAGGGGAGCGGGCCGGCGACACGACGCGGCGGCGGCGCTCATGTTCCACATACGGAATGGGACCCGGATTCTGCCGATCACCGGATGCTCCACCTCCTGATAGAACTCCCTGGCTTCGAGCTGGGGGCAGGTCGCCAGGTCTTCCGGCGTCTGCACAATTCCGAACAGCATCCTGTATTGCTCGGACGCCGTCCTGAACATCTCGGCCATGGTGCGATCCTTGGTCGCGTCCAGGATGATCGCATCCAGCGCAGGGCCGTTGTGCAGGCGTTGCGTCGGGTCGGCGAAGCGCGGCTCCTTCAGTTCCTCGCGGCCAAAGAAATCCGCGATCCCGTTCCAGGTGACGCCGCCGCCCTCCTGGCTGACGAAATAGCCATCCTTGCAGGGCGTCACGTGACCGAATGAACTGCCTTCCGGGCGGCGCCTGCCCTGCACGCCTCCGGTAAAGCTGTAATAGGGCTGGTTGATCACCAGCGACGAGGCCACCACCTCCTGCATCGACACATCGACATGCTGGCCAAGCCCGTTCAGATCGCGCGTCAGCAACGCGACGTTGGTCGCCAGCATGCCGTTCATCGCGGCCTCGTACTGAGCCGGGAAGCCGCCGTGCTGCAACGGCTCACGGTCCGTCGTGCCGCTGATCGTCATGATGCCGCTGGTCGCGTAGGCGACGATCTCGTTGCCCTTGTAATGGCTGTATGGCCCGGTCTGGCCGAACGGCGTGATCGAGGTCATCACCAGGCCAGGGTTATCCTGTTCCAGCGTGGCATGATCGAGCCCAAGCGAGGCCAGGTAGCCCGGCGCAAAACTCTCCACGATCACATCGGCGGAGCGCGCCAGCCGGCGGAAGAGGTCGGCTCCCTCGGGCCGCGCCAGATCCAGGGTGGCGCCGCGCTTGTTCAGGTTGGCCAGCAGGAAGAACAGGCTCTTTTCCGGATTCGGATCGTCGTGAAAGAACGGCGGCATGCGCCGGCCGCACTCCCCGCCGGGTGGCTCGATCTTGATGACGTCGGCACCGTAATCGCCCAGCAGCCGCGCGCAGAGCGGGCCCGCGATCCCCTCGCTGAGATCCAGGACCAGCAGGTCGCCGAGTACCGCCTGCAACACCATCATTCCTCCCGTTTGTCCGCCCGCCTACGACGTGCGCGTATATTGCTCGGGGTTGATCAAGAACTTGCTGCGGCACTCAAGGCTGTCGAAATAGACCCACTTGCCGTCGTGGAATTGCCTGGTTCCCTTGGTCGGATCCGTTTCCGAGGCGCCGTGCGCGGTGAATCCCGTGGTCTGCCGCGCCGCCGCCTCGTCAACGGTTTGGCCACATACCGGACATTGAGCCATGCCTGCTTCTCCTTCTGCTGATGACGCCTGAATGCCCTAAGCGTCGGCGACGACGGGCACCGGCCGTCCCAGAATAACCCGGCCCGGGCGGTCCAACAGCGCGCGAGCCACCTTCGCACGGTGCTCATAGGCGGTGCCCAGCCGCATGGTCCAGGCGCAGACGCGGCGGTACCAAAGCTGCAAGTCGAACTCCATCATGAAGCCGATGCCGCCATGGATGCCCTGGCATATGCGCACCGCGGCCTCGCATTTCTCGTTGCAGAAGGCTTTCGCCTGCGAGGCTTCAACGCCGGCCGGCAGGCCCTGGTCCATCTTCCACAGCGCCTCGTAGGTCAGCAGGTTGCCGCCGTCGATCCACATCAGCATGTCGGCACACATATGCTGGATGGACTGGAACGCGCCGATCGGCTGGCCGAACGCCTTGCGGAACTTGGACCACTCGATGGCCATCTCGGCGTCTTTGCGCGTCGCCCCCAGCATCTGGGCGCACAACAGCGCAGTGGCCTGTTCCAGCATCTGCTCCGCGATCGGCGCTCCCTGATTCAGTGCACCGACGAGATTGCCTTGCGGCACGCGGACATTCTGGAACGTCACCTCGCTCATCTTGTCCTTGGCGAGGGTAACCAGCGGCACCTGCGACAGGCCCGCGCTTCCGGTGTCCACCACGAACAGCGACAGGCCGGCATTGGCGGCCGATGCCGGGGCGGTGCGGCAAACCACCAGGCAGTGGTCGGCGGCGACGTAGTTGTCAACGAACAGCTTGGTGCCGTTGATGACGAAGTCGTTGCCGTCCGCGACCGCGCGGCACTGCACCGCCTCCGGCAACAGCAGCGGGTTCTGTTCGTGGAATGCCCAGGTCAGCACGGCATCCCCGGCGACCACCGCCGGCAACACCGCCGAGCGCAATTCCTCATTGGCGTCCCTGGCGATCGCCAGCGCCGCCACCACCGTGCTGTGCAGCGGCAGCGGCGCAAGCGCACGTCCCACCTCCTCCAGCACCAGGCCGAGATAGGTCAGCGGCATGTCACTGCCGCCATATTTCTCCGGCAGCGCCAGACCCTGCCAGCCGAGCTCGGCGGCCTGCTTCCACAGGGCCGGCGGATAGCCCTTCGGATCCTTCTCCATCTCGCGCACCAGCTTCGTCGGGCACTCCGCCTCCAGGAACTTCCGGGCGGTTTCCCGGACCATCACTTCTTCTTCGCTCAGCGTCGTATCCATTGTTCGTCCTCCGCGGTGCCGCAATCCGGCAGGCTCAGCGTTCGCAGCTTCAGGCACACGGTCCGATTTCGATCTATCTTGTGCGCCGGCGTCACTTTCTGGGCATGTCAAGGCCGCGGCGAGCCACCTGGTCGCGCATCACCTGCGTGCTGCCGTGATTGATGCCCGACTGGAAGGCACCCATCAGGTTGTGCGCGTACACACCGCGCTCGACCGCATGCGGCGAGCCGTTCAGCAACTGGCCATAGGGGCCGAGCATCTGGCTGATCGCTTCCGTGGTGCGCACGCCATGTTCCGGGGCCCACACCTTCTCGGCCGAGCCCTCGTAGGTGAAATTGCCGCCATGCTCCACGATGGACATGCTGCGCATCGTCATCAGCCGGCAGACCTGCGCCTCGATCCAAAGTTCCGCGATCTTGTCGCGGATCGCCGGATCGCTTGCCGGCGAATAGCCGTCGAACTTGTTCCGCTTGACGAAGTTCACGATGTCCTCGTCGCGGCGCACCGAGATCAGGTAGCGGGCGGCGCCGACGCGATCGAGGTTCAGCCCCAGGGCGCCGACCCGCCAGCCCTCATTCTCCCGGCCCAGCATGCAGCTCGCGGGGATGCGCACGTCGTCGAAAAAGGTCTCGTTGGTGCGCGGCGTGCCGTAGGTGGTGCCGATCGGCGCCGGCGGGTCGTTCTGGATGGTCCACAGCGGGCGAACGGTGATGCCTGGCGTGTCCATCGGGAACAGGAAGATCGAGATGCCGCGGTGCTTGGGCAGATTGGGGTTGGTCCGCGCCATCAGGTAGATGTGCGTCGAGACATGCGCCGACGACGTGTACATTTTCTGCCCGTTGATGACATACTCGTCCCCGTCGCGCACCGCCCGGCATTGCAGCGAGGCAAGGTCGGCGCCGGCATGCGGTTCGGTGAAGCCGAGCGCGAACGAAAACTCCCCGCTGATCAGCTTCGGGATGAAGTACCGCTTCTGCTCCTCGGTGCCCGCGGCCAGGATCGCCGGCGCGCCGCTGCCCCCCAGCCCCAGGGAGATGTTGTCGCGGGCGAACTCCTCCTCGACGATATACTGCGTCATGCGGTCGCCACCCTGGCCGCCGTACTCCTTCGGATAGCTGATCCCCAGCCAGCCGCGCGCGCCGATCTTCTTGAACAGATCATTGATCAGGCCGCCGCTGTGACGGCCGGGACTCACGCCGAAACCCTCGCTCAGCGAGTCCATCTCGGCGCGGACCGCGTCGTTCATGTTCTCGGCGATGAAGGCGCGGACTTCCAGTCGCAGCGCCTCCTGTTCGGGCGAATATCCGAAATCCATGGCGTTTCATCTCCCTCGCCTGCAATCCGATGCGGCCGGTCTCATGCCCGTCGCATCGTTCAGGGACGCAGCATTTTCATACGACGGGATACCGCGACACGCAACTTGCCCACCCGCCGGCGCCTGACCTTTCAGCCAGCCGAAGTCATGTTCATGCCGTGCATCAGGCATGCGCTGGCATCAGGCCGCGCGGATCGTCGCCGGTTCGCATTATAATACTTTCGTTTGCAACGAGAATGCCAAGCCGGCATCGCGGAATTTCGTGATCGCGGGACATCCGCGAACCGGCGCCGGGCGGGCAATGTCCGCCAGAACGTTGCCGATCCGGTTACTTGACGATTCACGCAACCCGAGCCTAATGGCGAATCGAGATTGTGCGGTCTGCCATCGGACAACAGGCAAGTTGCCGGCAAGGGCTTGCCCGGAACCAACCCGGCGCCTGTGCGGGTGATCGTGGTGGGTCGTGTCGGTCGGTTCGGGAGACACGTCCGCCACCGGTGATCGGCAGCGCGGCAAACCAGCAAAGAGGGCATGCCGACATGAATGGCCCGCTATCCGGCATCAAGGTCGTGGAGTTCACAGTGGCGATGGCCGGCCCGTACTGCGGCATGATGCTCGCCGACTACGGTGCCGAGGTCATCAAGATCGAGCGCGTCGGCGTGGGCGACGACAGTCGCGCCTGGCCACCGCATTTCCACGGCAAGATGCCGCATTATTTTGCCTCCGCCAACCGCAACAAACTCAGCGTGGCACTCGACCTGAAAAGCCCGGAGGGCCGCGCGATCGCGCGCCGGCTGGCGCTCGGGTCCGACGTACTGCTCGGCAACTACCGGGTCGAGGCGTTGCCGCGCGCCGGGCTCGATTACGCCTCGCTCTCCGCGATCAATCCGCGGCTGGTCTATTGCCTGATCAGCGGCTTCGGCGCCACCGGACCGCGTCGCGACGAACCGGCGAACGACTTGTTCATGCAGGCCTATACCGGCGGGATGAGCATCACCGGCGAGGCGGACCGCACGCCCTCGAAGATGGGCCTCTCGGTCGCCGACATCGGCGCCGGCATGATGGCAACGATCGGCATCCTGATGGCGATCGAGGCGCGCCACCGCACCGGCCGAGGCCAGCGCGTCGATACCTCGCTGCTGGAAGGGCAGATGGCGATGCTGTCCTACCACCTCACCCGCTATTTCGCGACCGGCGAGGTGCCGACGCGCGGCGGCAGCGGCAGCGGTGTCAGCGTGCCCTATCAGGCGTTCCGTGCCGCCGACGACTGGATCGTCATCGCCGCCTTCAACCCGCGCATGTGGCGGGACTTCTGCGGTGCACTCGATCAGCCCGAATGGGCCGATGATCCGCGCTTCAACACGGCCGCCGCGCGCGCCGGGAACCGCGAACTGCTGATCGATATGATTCACGCGGTGCTGGGCCAACACCCGGTGAAATACTGGGAGGAAAGGCTGCGCGCGCGCGGCGTGCCCTCGACGCCGGTGCACACCGTCGCGCAGATCGTTGCCGAGGAACAGGTAGCGGCACGCGAAATGGTCGTCGAGGTGGATGTGCCCGGTGCCGGCCTGATCCGCATGGCCGGTCTGCCGCTGAAATTCACCGAGACGCCCGGCGCCATCGAATTGCCGCCGCCCCGCCTCGGCGAGCACACCGAACAGGTGCTGCGCGGGATGGGCTACAGCGCGGCGGACATCAGAGATCTTGCCGCCAGTGGTGTGATCGGCCTGGACGCTGATGCGATAGCCTGACGCGATCCGCCGCGCGGCAGGCTGACTCACCATTCCGGGCACCGGAACAAAAGCACGAGGAAACGCCATGACAAGCACCGCAAGCAGTATCAGCGCAAGGCTCGAGCGGCTGCCCATGACCTCGGTGCATCGCACGGTCTTCCTGGCTCTGTCCTTCGCCTATTTCTTCGAGTTTGGCGACCTCAACACCTTCGCTTACGCGGCGCCCGCGATCATCAAGGGATGGGGCATCACGGTCGGCACCGTAGCCCTGGTCACCGGGGCGATGTTCGCCGGAGGGGTCCTGGGGGCGGTGTTCGGCGGTGTGGTGGCCGACCGTGTCGGACGCAAGCGTGGGCTGATCTACTCCCTGCTGCTCTATACCGGGTTCTCCCTTCTTAACGCGCTCGCATGGAACGTCTTCTCGCTTTCCGCCACGCGCTTCGGCACCGGCGCCGGTCTCGCCAGCCTGACGGTGATCGCGAACACCTACATCACGGAATTCTTCCCGGCGGCCCGGCGCGGCCGCTACATGGGACTGGTGATGACGCTTGGCCTGATTGGCATTCCGGCCACCGCCTGGGTGTCGCGCTTCGTCGTTCCCCTGGCCCCCTGGGGCTGGCGGCTGATCTTCGTGTGGGGCGGCCTGGGCATACTGGCGCTGGTCTATGTCCTGCGCATCCCGGAATCGCCGCGCTGGCTGCACAGCCATCATCGCCGGGCTGAAGCGGAAGCCGAGATCGACGCGCTCGAGCGCGTCGCCATGGCGGAGGGGGCAAGTCTGCCGCCGCTGGCGTCCGCAGCCGAGCTGCCACTGCATGCCCGGTCTGGCTATGGGGGTCTTCTGCGCGAGCGCTATCTTGGCCGCACCATCCTGCTCAGCGGCGTATCGATCCTTGGCACCATTGGGTTCTACGGCTTCTTCTCCTGGGTGCCGACGCTGCTGTTCGAACACGGGATTACCGTCGTCAGGTCGCTCACCTACAGCAGCGTCATGGCGATCTGCAATCCGATCGGTGCCTTGGTTGCCGCGGACCTGGTTGAGCGATTCGAGCGCAAGTGGTTCAACGTCTGGATCTCGGTGTTCACCGCCATTTGCTGTGTGCTGTTCGGCCTTAGCGACAATCCGATCCTGATCATGGCGCTCGGATCGCTGACCGTGATGGTACTGCAGGCCGGCGTGGTGGGCAGCTACGCCTACACCTCGGAACTCTACCCGACGGAGCTGCGGTCGCAGGGGAACGGGTTCACTTACGGTGTTGGCCGGATCGCCAATGTGGGGGGGCCGTTCGTGATTGCCGCAGTGTTTTCGCAGTTGAGCTATATGGCGGTTTTCGCGTTCGTCGCCGGCTGCTTCGTTGTCCGCGGTCTGGTCTTCCTGTTCGGCCCGGTCACCACGGGGCGGTCGCTCGAGGTGGTGAGCCCATCGCTCGCTGGCACCCCGGTCGCCCCGGTTCGCAGATAGCGGGCCGGCTGACCGAAAAACCTCTCCCGCTTTTGGGAGAGGCCGGTCCGCGTGAGCGCTCCGGGTGCAGCGAGGCGACCCGGCTACGCGGTCAAGGCGGTCGGCCACGGCGCGTTGCCGTGGCCGACCCCAGCCTCCGATCAGTGAACCGCAGTCAGCTCGCGCGCCGTGACCGATTGCATTGCCTGCAAGCGGCCGAACAGCATTTCCGCCGGGATGGCAGAGCGGCCGGCGGTGAGGCAGTCCACGAACTTGTCGTGCAACTGCTGTTCCGTCAGCGGTCGTTCCGCGTGGCCCCGCGCGCGCGTGACCCGCGGCCCCTCAACCACCTGGCCGGACGCGAGTTCGATACGCACTTGCTCGTATGGCGATGAGCCGGGGTTCTCCGCGTCGGTCTCATCCGTCAGGTCGCGCTCCACAAGGCGCATCATGTCCTGCACGTCCTTCCGCTGCACGAACGGGTCGGTCAGCTCGGCCAGGCTCACGCGGTGCGCGATGACGCCGCTCGCCATCGCGAATTCCATGCTGAACTTGGCCGCGAGACCGGTGTCCGGCTGGCGGTTGCGCAGCACCTTCGAGGTAAACGCCCCGAAATGCACCGACACCTTGCGCACGTCCTCGGGCTTCACCGGATGCGCCGCCAGCAGGTCCAGCATGCCGTCGATCGCGCGGTGCGTGCCGTAGCAGGCGGGATACTTCTTGATGCTGAGCCCGTGCTGGATGATCGCCCAGTCCTCCCCCAGCCTGCCGTCGCCGGTGCGATCGGGATTGCCCTCCGGCGAGACGGCACTGAGGAAGCCCTGCGGATGCTCCAGCGCGTCGGTGTTGGCGGTGAAGCCGGCTTCTGCCAGGCGCGCGGCGATGATTCCGGAATGGGCCGCGCGGCCGGCATGGAACGGCTTCGTCATGGTGCCGAAATTCGCCATGATCCCGGCGCTTTGCGAGGCACCGAGCGCAATCGCGGTCGCGGCGCGCGCGGCATCCAGCTTGCGCAGCTTGGCACACGCCGCGGCGGCGCCGACGGCGCCGAAGATGCCCGTGGGGTGCCAGCCCTTCTGATGGTACTTCGGCACATCACGCCGCACCAGTTCGGCCCAGGTTTCGTAGCCCGCGACATAGGCCACCAGCATGTCCTGGCCGGTGGAGCCGAGCACCTCGGCCTCCGCCAGGATCGCCGGCACCAGCACGGTGGAGGGATGGCCGCGCAGGGCCACGTCGTCGTAGTCGAGCGCGTGGGCCGCGGTGCCGTTGATCCAGCCGGCCTCGGGTCCCGGGCTCCGTTCGCCGCTGAAATAGAGTGTCGCCGGCCCGGACGGCGGCGCCAGCACGCCCTTGAGGATCTGCGCGCAGGGTTCGTTGCGGCCGACGATCATCGTGCCGATGCAGTCGATGAAGCCGAGGCGGGCGATGCGCACCGCCTCTTCCGGCAGCCGGTTCGGCGAGAGATCCGCGATGAACTGGCCGAGTGCGTAGGTGAGAGGCATGGTCTGGTCCTTTCGCTGCTGTCCTGGCGTCAACATTGTCACGCCGTTGTTGCGCGCCGCCGCCCGGTCACCGAAGGCGGCGCGGTCACGCCTCCCCAATCGCGATGCGATGCGAGAGGTTCACGCGAGTTCCCGGGGTTGCACGGTGTGACGCAGCATCACGTCGCCGGGCCGAGGCAGGCCGGGTCGAACGGGTACGGCACCGCCGGCCCGCCGCGGCGCGGCAGCACCACCGTCGCGTTGCCGGGCGTGCCTTCCGCGCCTTTGTGGTTCCGCAACCCGATGTCGAGCCGCACGACACCGTAGGCGCCGCGCGTTTCGACGGCGGCGACACGGCCCCAGGCGGTGAGCAGATCGCCGGGCACATTCATGCCGCGGAACTGGAAGTTGATCTTCCACAGCCATCCGCTCTCGCCCACCCAATCGGTCAGCAACTGGATCATGGTGTTCTGCTTCCAGGTCCCGTTGACCATCACGTCCGGCAGCTTGTCATGCTCCGTGGCATATTTCCAATCGTAGTGGATCAGGTGCCAGTTTTCCATCGCCGCGCACCACCGCACCAAATGCGCGGTGGTCATCGGCCCTTTGACGATGTTCGGGATGTCCTGCCCGACGGACACGTCCTCGCAGTAAATGCCACTCATGGCGGGACTCTCCCTCAGCGCAGGATGGTGGTGGTTGTCATGTTGACCAGCGGGACATTGCCGTCGGTGGTGTACAGGTCGGCGACGACGACGAACACCATGGGCCCGCTCCGGCCGTCGCGCTGGTAGATGTCGAGGTAGGTGCTGCTGCGGTAGATCCGCTCGCCGACCCTGGCATAGCGGAAGAACTCGTACTCGTAACCGCCGTTCAACAGGCGTGGCAGAGTCACCTTTACCGGCGGCAGGCCGCGGAAGTTGCGCGGGTTGCCGTCGAAGCCGGGCTCGCCCATGCGATCCAGCGGGTCCGCTTCGGTCGGCGCGCGCCGGAAGGCGAGCGGCGGGAACGCCGGCGGCGCGACCAGCCCGCCGTAACGGCTGGTTTCCGCCCATGCCGCGTCCCAATAGCGGCGGGCAGGGTCCATGATCGCCTGATGGAAGCGGCGCACCTCGCTTGCCTCCACCGGGTGGCAGGCCAGGACCGGGCCGTTACGCGCGCCGATCACCGCCTTCACGTCATCGGTGATGTAATTCACTCGCATGCTCGCTCACCTTTGCGTCAGGTGTTGGTCCAAGGAGATCAAGGAAGCGCCTGAGAGGAGGCAGCCATGACAGGGTTCCGCATGGCGGCCATGCATACATGACCAACCAGCCAGTGAGATGCGAACCGGCGGCGACAGCGCAATCATTCCACGTTCCCTTTACCCCCGGGTGAGATCATGGCATTGATCCATGTCAAAGCGCCACTGCGCGCCGCGGTAGCCTCGTGCGGGCCGGGTGCGCCGCATATTCACCGGCTCGGCCTGATGGCTGGTCATTGACGGCGTTCGGAGCCGATCGGCAACGCAGCGCCGAGGGCAAGATCGACAGGAGGATGATGCGTTGCCATTCCTTCATGCACCGTCGCGCGGCCTGATGTTCCCGGTACCCACATGACCGATGCGACGACAACTGCGCCGATCGCCGATGCCGAAACGGCACAAGCGCTGCTGGAGCGTCTCGACCGCACCGCGCAACACTGGGAAACGCCGTGCGGCGACGGGACGATGGTTTGGCGCGGTTGGGGCAGTGGCCCCGCGGTGCTGCTGGTGCATGGCGGCGCCGGATCGTGGCGCCATTGGGTGCACAACCTGGCGGCGCTCAGCCGTGGCCACACCGTCATCGCGCCGGACCTGCCCGGGCTCGGTGACTCGGCGCGTGCGCCGGACCCGATCAGCGCCGAGTCAGTGGCGGCAATCGTTGGCCTGGGGCTCGACAAGGTTGTCGGGTCGGAGGCTCCTGTTCACGTAGCCGGTTTTTCGTACGGCGGGGTTATCGCCGGTCTGGTCGCGGCGAACGCCGCCGGCCGCGTCCGGTCGCTCACATTGATCGGCACCGGCGGCCTGGGCCCGCCGAATCGTTCGGTCGAACTGGTGAGGGTACGCGACAAGACCGGTGCCGAACGGCTGGCAGCGCATCGCGACAACCTGTTGCGCATGATGCTGGCGGACGCCGCAAGTGTCGATGCCCTGGCGTTGGAGATTCAAGAACAGAACTCGAAACGGGCCCGCCTCAACAGCGGATTCATGTGGATGTCCCGGGTCTTGCATGAAGCTTTGCCGCGCGTGCACGGGCACGTGCATGCCTTCTGGGGCGAGCATGAAATGGCCGACCGTGCAATGTTGGACGTGCGCATCGGGTTGCTGCGGCAGGCGCGCCCCGATGTCGAGATTGCTATTATCCCACAAGCCGGACACTGGGTATTCTACGAGGCAGCCGAGCGTTTCAATACGGCGCTGCTGCGAATCCTGGCGATATGATCGCATCGGCGGCGAAGTCACTTGCTGCCGAACCGTGGCGCGGAAGCGCCGAGATCGTCGTTGTGCCGATGACGCTCCAGCCCGGGGTGCGGCTCGGCTTTATCGCATGGGGCTTGACGCCCTGACCGGGTTGTTTGCTCGTCATTGGACAAGCCAACCGGGTGGTACTAGGCTGATGGGCCGAAGCAGAGTTCACCGGCTTGTGCCACATAAGAATTGGGGCGGGCAGCGCCAGGACCATGGAAGGGCCGCACATGCGGCGCCACCAGCGGACGGCGACAGCGTGCCGCACGTTCGAGACGCGCGATTCAGGCCGGGCACGCGCACAGAAGGGAAAACGGACAATGGGTACCACGGAAAAGCTGGCAGAATGGATCGTCGCCACTTCGTCGGAGGACATCCCTGACGCGGCATTCGCGCAGGCCAGGAAATCGATTCTGGATTATATCGGCACGACCATCCACGGGTCCACGACCGACCTTGGAGGGATGATCCTCGACCTCACGCGGGAGCAGGGCGGCAATCCGCAGGCGCGCGTGATCGCCACCGACATCCGCACGGCGACCGCCGGCGCTGCCTTCGCCAATGGCGCGATGGGCCATGCCGCGGACTTCGACGACCTGGGTGGCGTCGGCGGCCATCCGGCCACCGTTCTCACGCCCACCACGCTGGCACTGGCGGAGGAGCTGCACCTGTCGGGCCGGCAAGTGCTGACCGCCTGGGCCGTCGGCTACGAGGTGGGCACCAGGCTGAGCGCCAATCTTCACCCCGAGCGCGACTGGCACCCGACGGCGATCTTCGGCACGATGGCGGCAGCCGTCGCGGCCAGCAAGCTGATGGGCCTCGATGTCTGGAAAACTCGCATGGCGCTCGGCATTGCCGGGTCGCAGGCCGCGGGGTTGCGCCGCAATTTCGGCACCATGACGAAGCCGTTCCATCCGGGCAACGCGGCACGCAGCGGCATCATCGCCGCCAAGCTGGCCTCGCGCGGCTATACTTCCGATCCGGAAATCATCGAGGGACGGCAGGGCTATGCCGACAATTTCGGCGGGCCGAAATGCAATCTCCCCGCGGTGACCCAGTTCCTCGGGCAGTTGTACTACCTGGCGACCGAGGGGACGCGGATCAAGCCGTGGCCCTGCTGCGGTGGCAACCACCAGACGCTGACAAACCTGTTCGACTTCCTGCGGCGGGAACCGATCAAGGCGGATCAGGTGGCGTCGATCGAGCATATCGGCCCGAGCGTGCCGTGCACCGGCGCCTTGCTGCGCAATGAAGTGCATGAGGGGCTCGAGGGAAAATTCTGTCTCCGATACAATATCTCGGCCGCCATCATCGACGGCAAGGTCGATCTCGACACGTTCAGCGACGCGCGCGCGGAACGCGGCGACCTGCAGGCGTTCATGGAGAGGGTGAGCCTGGTGCGCAATCCCGATGTCGCCATGCGCCGCCCGCACATCGCCGATGGCAACCCTGACGCAAAGCTGCACATCCGGATGAAGGACGGCCGCGTGCATGAGGTGGTGTTCGGTACGGCGAGGCACCTGACTCCTGAAGAGACCGTGGAAAAGTTCCGCGCCAATGCCCGCTTGGTCTTCGACCGCGATCGGGTGGGACGTTGCATCGATCTGGTGGGACGCCTGGAGACCGTCGCCGACATCGCGACGGTACTCGATGCGGTGACGACCGGGAAATAGACGCGGGATCGGCATTCCCGGCCATTTCGGACAAAACCTGACGGGTCGGCAGCGATCTTCCGTTATCGCGCAGCAGCACATGCCGGCCAGGCGCGGCGCCCGCCGTACCTGGCCGACCGGCTGGAATGTCGCCTGGATCGATCAGATCGTGCGGCGCTTGTGGCGCGACACGCACGCATGCCATTCCGCCTCGGTCAGTACCGTCGGGGAATCCATGCGAGAAGCCTGGCTCGGCGAACCGGACACCAGCTTGGTCACTTCGCGGCGGGTACCGGGATACCGGGGATCCTTACACTGACGGCCCCCAATTGGTCGCGCGTGGTGAAAAACAGGGTCTTCCAGTCATCGCCGCCGAACGCCAGATTGGTGGTGGCGGAAGCCCCATGCACGATGCGGCCGAGCTTCTTGCCGTTCGGATCCATGATCCATAACCCGCCCGGGCCGCCACAATAGACGTTGCCTTCGGTGTCAACCTTCATGCCGTCGGGAACACCGGGCTCGTCGCCGCGCAAATCGGCGAAGACGCGGTCGGTGTGTTTCGCCAGCGTGCCGTTGGCCGCCAGGTCGAACGCCCTGATGTGCCCGCGGCGCGAGTCGTTGATGTAGAGCACGCTTTCATCGTGCGAGAAGGCAAGGCCGTTGGGCAATGCGAAGTCGCTGGCCAGCAAGGTCCTGGTGCCGAGGTCGGGCGTCACCCGATACACGCCGGACACGGTCAAATCCCACTCCTGCGGCGCCGCCGTGCCGGTCCACGGGTCGGTGAAGTAGATGCAGCCGTCCGACCTGACCACGACATCGTTGGGCCGGTAGAGCCGCTTCCCCTGGAAGCTGTTCATGACGACGGTGGTGCTGCCATCGGGTTCCTGCCGGATGACCCGCCGCGCATCATTTTCGCAGGCGATCAGCCTTCCCTGCCGGTCTCGGGTGAGGCCATTGGCGCGGTTGGTCGGTTCCTGGAACACGGACACGCCGGTGCCGGGCGCATATTTCATGCGTCTGTCATTGTGGATATCGCTGAACAGCAGATAGCCGCCCTCGTGCCACCATACCGGGCCTTCCGCAGGGCCCCGAGGTCCACCAAAGCCGCTGGCCAGTTCCCGAATCGGTTCCGAGGAGGCGATGATCCGATCGAGTTCCGGTGCGAATTGTTCGATCCGCTTTTGCATAGCAACCTCTGTCACCACCACGAACACCCTGACGCAGATCGGGCGAGGTGACAATCCGACCGCCGTGGGCGCAAGATGGACATGTCATCCGGCGCGCAAAGTTGCAATGAACCCCCGGCGGCGGAAGCGCCCGGCGCGGGAGGGCACCCGGACATTGCGACGGCACGAGCGCCACAGGAGGAATAGTCATGGGGGCAACGGCAGTCCTTTCCGAGTTCGCCAGCAAGACCCGCATCTCTGATATCAGCGCCGGCGCGGTCGCCGCGACGAAGCGGCATATCCTGGATTGCGCGGGCGTGGCGCTTGCCGCGGCCGTGGAACCGGCGGGGCGCATTGTCCTGGATATCACGCGGGCGCAGGGGGGCGCACCACAGGCGCGGGTGCTCGGGTCCGGCCTCCGCACCAGCGCCGTTTCGGCGGCATGGGCCAACGGCGCCCTCGCGCACCTGCTGGACTTCGACGACACCGGCTTTTCGCACCCGACGGCCTGCATCCTGCCCGCCGCGCTTGCGATGGCCGAAGAAGCGGGCGGGACCGGCGGTGATCTGGTGGCCGCCGTCTGTGTCGGCCTGGAGGTGTTCGAGCGGCTGTCGTTGTCCGGCCGGCAGCACGAGCCGGAACTGCGGCGCCGCGGCTTTCACCCCACCTCGCTATATGGCTGTTCGGCGGCGGCGGCGGCGGCCGGCAACATCGTCCGACTGCACTCCAACCAGATGGCCGTCGCCATCGGGCTTGCAGCGGCCAACGCCGGAGGACTGACGCAGCATTTCGGCACCTGGGGCAAGGGCATTCACGCCGGCAACGCGGCGCGCGCCGGCGTGACCTCGGTCCTGCTGGCGCAGCACGACTACGTCGCGGACCTCGAAGGCATCGAGGGCGACTATGGCTTCTTCTCGGCGTTCCACGGAGCCGGCAACTATGATCTTGGCAAGGTGGCGGACGGGTTGGGAACGCACTGGTCGATTGTCGATCCCGGCCTGACGATCAAGAATTATCCGTGTTGCGGCGGCAATCTGCGCGCGCTCGACGCGGCGCGGGGACTCCTGCAGGAGCACGACATCAGGTTCGGCGACGTGGCCAGGCTGGAGGTGGATGTCCATCCGGACCTGCTTCACATTGTTCGATTTCACAAGCCGACGCAGGGCTTCCGCGGCAAGTTCTCCATCGACTACGTGCTGGCGGCGATGCTGCTGGACGGTCGCGTGGACCTGGACTCATTCACGGACGAGTACTGCAACGCGCCGCGCATGCGGGCTTCGCTGGAGAAGGTGCGGGTCAACGCGCACGCGGAGTGGCCCGACGACGCGGCGTCGCGCCGCAGGTCACCGGTCACCATCACCATGAATGACGGCCGGAGGTTCACCAAGACGGTGGACAAGGTACGCGGCAGCCCCGGAAACCCGATGACCCGCGACGAACTGGTGGATAAATATCGCAGATGCGCATCCCGCGTGCTCGAGGGTGAACGGCTGGAGCGGTCCATCGCGGCGCTGGAGGAGCTCGACAGGGTTCCGGCGGCGACGAGCCTGATCGACGCCTTGACCACCTGACTATTGCTCGCTTCGAAGGCCATGCCGCCGGGAACCGATTGCATGGCCGTGAGAATCCAGGCCACCGCCGACGCGGCCTGCCTATCGGCCGCCAAGGCGCGCGCACTTTCCCTTGAACCGGGCGGCCGCTAAAGTCCGCCCTCCCCTGCGACAGGATCAACGTGAATGGCCGACTTCGTCATCCCCCCTCCGGCAATTGTCTCGGTCCCGGTTGCCGGAGGCGGTGCCTTTCCGGTCCGCCGCGTGTTCTGCGTCGGCCGCAACTATGCGGAGCATGCCCGCGAGATGGGCAGCGATCCCGATCGCGAGCCGCCGTTCTTCTTCATGAAGCCGGCCGATGCCCTGGTGGTGAACGGCGCGGACATGCCCTATCCGCCGCAGTCCAACAGCCTGCACCACGAGATGGAGCTGGTCGTGGCGCTCGGCGAGGGCGGCACCGATATCCAGGAGGCCGACGCCCTGCGCCACGTCTGGGGCTATGCCGCCGGCTTGGACATGACCAGGCGCGACCTGCAGAACCAGGCGAAGAAGGAGGGAAAACCCTGGGACATGGGCAAGGGCTTCGACGCCTCGGCGCCGATCGGCCTCATGGTGCCCGCTGCCAGGATCGGCCATCCGGCGAAGGGGCTGATCGAGCTGAAGGTGAACGGGGCGGTCCGCCAGACCTCCGACCTGTCGAAGATGATCTGGGATATCCCCGAAACGATCGCCTGCCTCTCCCGTCTGGTACGTCTGGCGCCGGGTGACCTGATCTTCACCGGCACGCCGGAGGGCGTGGCGGCCGTGCAGCGCGGCGACGTGCTGGACGGCGTGGTTGAAGGCGTCGGCGCGGTGCGGACCCGCATCGCCTGATGCCGGGACGGCCGGACCGCCTGCGGATCGCGACCTGGAACATCAACTCGGTGCGGTTGCGGCTGGCTCTGCTGAAGGAGCTGGTCGCCGCGCTTGATCCCGACGTGATCTGCCTGCAGGAGACGAAGGTGGTGGACGAGTTGTTCCCCACCGATGCGCCCGGGATGCTGGGTTATCCGCATGCCGTGTTCCGTGGGATGAAGGGCTATAACGGCGTGGCGATCCTGTCGCGCCGGCCGGTCGAGTTGTACGATATCGCGCCCGACTGGTGCGCCAGGAGCGACTGCCGGCACGTCGCCGTGCAGGTGGACGCCAAGGGCGGCCCGGTCGAGTTGCACAATTTCTACGTGCCGGCGGGAGGCGATATCCCCGACCGGTCGCAAAACGTGAAATTCGGCCACAAGCTCGATTTCATCGCCGAAACCCGCAACTGGTTCGCGGCACGGTCCGGGCTGCGCAGGTCGGTGATCGTCGGCGACCTGAACATCGCGCCGCTGGAGCATGACGTCTGGAGCCACAAGCAGTTGCTCGGGGTGGTCAGCCACACGCCGCCGGAAACGACGGGGCTGAATGCCTGGCTGAACACCGGGTTTATCGACGCTGTGCGGCACTTCGTACCGGCGGACCAGAAGCTCTATACGTGGTGGTCGTACCGCAACCGCGACTGGCGCGCGTCGGATCGCGGGCGGCGGTTGGATCATGTCTGGGTAACGCCGGACCTGCAGGGCGCGCTGAAGCAGCAGGTCGTGTTGAAGGATGCGCGCGACTGGCCGCAAGGGTCGGATCACGTGCCGGTATGTGTCGAACTGGCGGTGTAGGTGGACTCAGGACGCGCCGCGGCGTTGTTCCGCGAGTCGGTCCGTGTCCGCCGGAAGATCGAAGCCCGTGACTCGCGCCTGTGCCGCCAGCAGCGCGATATACTGTGCGACCGCGCGACGCCACGTGCTCGCTTCCAGATACGTGGCGATCGGATCGCGGACAGTGTCGAACGGCAGTGGCTGGCCGGCGACTTTGCGCTCCAGCCGGAGCACGTGCACGCCGTACCGGGTTCGCACCGGGGTGGGGCAGATCTGGCCGGGTTCCATTGCCAGCAGGAAGGTCTCGAACTCGGGTGTTGTCGCACCGCGCCCGACCTGGCCAAGCCGCCCGCCCTCCGCCGCTGAAGGGCAATCGGACAGGCTGCGCGCCAAGCCGTCGAAACGGTCCGGGTGTTCCGCAAGTTCATGAAGCACCGCCTGCGCCCGGTCAACGGCGCGAGCATAGGCGGCAGCATCGTCGCGCCTTGCCTTGAACAGGATGTGGGCAGGCTCGAACAGGTCGGGTGTCTTCAGGCGCGCACTGTGGCTATCGTAATAGCGGCGGCACACTGCGTCGTCCGCCTTCGGCGTGCGGATTTCGCGCTCCAGCAAAACGCGGATGATCGCTTCCTCGTCGGTCTCGCGCGCGCCGTCCTGCGCGCGGGGCATGGCCACGAGATCGAGCGATCGGGCGCGTTGCAGCAGCAATTCCCGAATGACCAGGGCCTGGGCCGCCTGTTGCCATGCGGCGCCGGGGGAATCCGCCTGGTGGTTCTGCACTTCATGCGCGATGGCGGCCGTGGGGATGGTCGTGTCATTGACGGTGATGACCTGCATGGCTCAGCTCCCCGAGACCGGCCGCTTGGTTCGCACCACCTGGAAGCCGGTGCGGCCGAGATACCAAACAGGCGCGCTCCACACATGCACGAGACGGGTGAAGGGGAACACGAGGAAGATCGTCATGCCCAGGAACAGATGAAGCTTGAAGATCGGGTTGACATCGGCGATGAGCGCGGCTGCGGCAGGATGCAAGGTCACGATGCCTTGTGCCCAGTTCATGAACTTGACCATTTCGGTGCCGTCCAGGTGCTGTGCGGATAGCGCGATGGTGCCCAGACCCAAGGTGAGCTGCAGGTAGAGCATCAGCAGAATGAGGATATCGGCAGCACTCGAGGTACGGCGGATACGCGTGTCGAACAGTCGCCGGTGCACCAGCATCGTGATGCCGGCGAAGCAGGCGATTCCGGCAATCCCGCCGACCGTCATCGCCAGCAGTTGCTTGAAGGTGTGGCTGATGCCAAACGCATCGAACACCGCCACCGGGGTGAGCAATCCGGCGACATGGCCGGTAAAAATGATGAGGATGCCGACGTGGAACAGGTTGGAGCCCCAGATCAGTTCCCGCCTGCGCAGCAGCTGGCTGGATCCGGTACGCCAGGTGTATTGCGACGCGTCGAAGCGCAACAGGCTGCCGAGCAGAAACACGGTCAGGCACAGGTATGGGTACCAGCCGTAAAGGACGTTGTTCAGATAATTGCTCATCGTTGCCCCTCCTCAGGGCGCGGCGGCGTCGCGGGTGGCGGCGCGAAGCCGGGTCCGCAGGCGGTCGGTTCCGCAACCGTTGGTTTGTTCGCCGGGCCCGAAGTGAACCGCCGCCTCTTCCCAGACCGCGTCCAGCGCCGAGAGATCGTCCGGGTCGTCCTGACCGATATCGGTTGCGATATCCGGCCGAGACACAGGCGGTGCATTCGCCATCGCCGCCAGCGCCTGAAACACCGCGGCATAGGCGCTGTTGCGCGCAGCCAGACGCTCGGCGAGGGCCTGAAAAATGCCCGCTGGTTCGGTCAGCAGCGCCCGGGCCTCGTCGTCGGGCAACAACGAGATGAACTCCAGGAACAGCGGCACGAAGTCCGGCAACTCGCCGGCGGCGGGCTCAAGCCCATGGCCGCGATAGAGCTCGATCAAATCCGCCATGGCCTGGCCGCGGTCGCGACTTTCACCGTGCACATGCTCGAACAGATGCAGTGACAGCGTGCGGCTGCGATCGAACAGAGCGAAGTAGCGCTCCTGCAAATCGTAGATGTCCCGTCCGGCCAGTTCAGCCAGCAGGTCATTTATGGCAGCGCGCCGCGACGCGGGCACCAGGTCCTCCTCGGCCAGGACGGTGGCGATCTCGCCGGCGGCGGCTTGCAGCGCCTCGGTCGGATAGGAGATCAGGGCTGCGAGAGCCCGGTGCGTGCGGGCCATCACGTTACGTCCATTGGCGTGCGCGGCTGTTTCGCATCGAACAGGCTGAAGCCGGTTTGGCCGGAGCAACCATTGCCGAACGAAAAGCCGCACGAACCGCGCATCTGGAAGGTGTCCTCGCCGGTCTCGCGATGCGCGGTCGGGATGACGAACCGATCCTCGTAGTTGGCGATGGCCATGAGCTGGTACATCTCTTCGATGTCGCGGCCTGACAGCCCGACACGCTCGCCGATGGATTCGACGATGACCCCGCCCACCGTCCTGGCGCGCATATAGGCCCGCATTGCCAACATGCGCTCCAATGCCGCTGTGATCGGCTGGGTTCGCCCCGCCGTCAGAAGGTTGGCCAGATACTCCACCGGGATGCGCAGCGACTTCACGTCGGGCATGCCGCCGACAAGGCCGAGATCGCCATTCGCGGCGGCCGCCTGAATCGGCGAGAGCGGTGGGACGTACCAGACCATCGGCAGGGTCCGGTACTCAGGATGCAGCGGGAAGGCGATCTTCCAGTCCATCGCCATTTTCCATACCGGCGAGCGCCTGGCCGCCGCGAGCCACGCATCGGCGATGCCGTCTTGCCGGGCCTGTTCCTGCACGCGCGGATCGAAGGGATCCAGGAAGACATTCAGTTGCGCTTCGTACAGATCGCCCTCATCCGGAACGGACGCGGCTTCCTGGATGCGATCGGCATCGTACAGGACCACGCCCAGATAGCGGATGCGGCCGACGCAGGTCTCCGAACAAACCGTCGGCTGGCCGGCCTCGATGCGGGGATAGCAGAAGATGCAATTTTCGGATTTTCCGGAGGACCAGTTGTAATAAATCTTCTTGTAGGGACAGACCGAGACGCACATGCGCCAGCCGCGGCACTTGTCCTGGTCGATCAGGACGATCCCATCCTCCTCGCGCTTGTAGATGGCACCGGACGGGCAGACGGCGGCACAGGCCGGGTTCAGGCAGTGCTCGCACAGGCGCGGCAGGTACATCATGAAGGTGTTCTCGAAGGCGCCGTAGATCTCCTTCTGCACGCCTTCGAAATTGCTGTCCTTCGAGCGGTTGGCGAATTCACCCCCGAGAATCTCTTCCCAGTTCGGTCCCCATTCGATCTTCTCCATCCGCTCGCCGGTAATCAGCGAGCGGGGACGCGCCGTGGGCATCGCCTCGCCCTCGGGTGCCGTCTGCAGATGACCGTAGTCGAAGGTGAATGGCTCGTAGTAGTCGTCGATCTCGGGAAGGTCGGGATTGGCGAAGATGTGCGACAGGATGCGCCACTTGCCGCCGACGCGCGGCTCGATGGAGCCATCCCGGCGACGGGTCCAGCCGCCCTTCCAGCGCTTCTGGTTCTCCCAGTCCTTCGGATAGCCGACGCCGGGTTTGGTCTCGACGTTGTTGAACCAGGCGTATTCCATGCCTTCGCGGCTGGTCCACACATTCTTGCAGGTGACGGAACAAGTGTGGCAGCCGATGCACTTGTCGAGGTTCAGCACCATCGCGATCTGTGCGCGCACTTGCATCACGCGTGCTCCTTCTGCCGGGCGGCTGGTTGGGACCCGTCCAGCCAGTCCACCTTGTTCATGCGCCGAATGATGATGAACTCGTCGCGGTTGCTGCCGACCGTGCCGTAGTAATTGAAGCCGTAACTTTGTTGCGCGTAGCCGCCGATCATGTGCGTCGGCTTCAGCACGATGCGGGTCACCGAATTGTGGATGCCGCCACGCTGGCCGGTGACCTCACTGCCCGGCATGTTCACGATCTTCTCCTGCGCGTGGTACATCATCACCATGCCGGGATTGACACGCTGCGAGACGACCGCGCGCGCGACCAGCGCGCCATTGGTGTTGTAGCCCTCGACCCAATCGTTATCGATGATCCCGACCTGCTTCGCGTCGGTCTCGCTGATCCAGATGCACGGCCCGCCGCGGCTAAGGGTCAGCATCAGCAGGTTGTCGGTATAGGTGCTGTGGATGCCCCATTTCTGGTGCGGGGTGACGAAGTTCAGTACGATCTCCGGGTTGCCGTTGCCGTGCTTGCCTTGGACCGACGCCGTCCCCTTGGTATCGACTGGCGGTCGCCAGGTCGCCAGCGTTTCGCCGAACGCCCGCATCCACAGATGGTCCTGATAGAACTGCTGGCGCCCCGTCAGCGTGCGCCAAGGTATCAACTCATGAACGTTGGTATATCCGGCACTGTAGCAAACCTTCTCGCTCTCGATGCCGGACCAGGTCGGCGAGGAGATGATTTTGCGCGGCTGTGCGACCACGTCGCGGAAGCGGATCTTCTCGTCCTCCTTCGGCCGGGCGAGATGCGTATGGTCGCGGCCGGTCAACTTGCCGAGCGCTTCCCATGCCTTCACGGCGACCTCGCCATTGGTTTCCGGCGCAAGACTCAGGATCGCTTCGATGGCGTCGATATCGGTCTCAAGCCTGGGCTGCCCCGCCGCCGCGCCGGAGCTCACGGTGCCGTTGAGTGCTGCCAGGAATTCGACCTCATGCGCCGTGTTCCAGCCGATGCCCTTGCCGCCGTTTCCGAGATTCTTCAGCAGCGGCCCGATGGAGGTGAACCGGGCATGCAGGTTCGGGTAGTCGCGCTCGACAACCGTCACCGCCGGCATCGTCCGGCCGGGCACAGGGCCGGTCCGGTCGCGCTTCCAGTCGCTGACGCCGTAGGGCTGCGCGAGCTCGCCCGGCGTGTCGTGCAAGAGCGGCGTCAACACCACATCCGTCTCGCGACCCAGCACCTCTGGGCAGAGTTTTGAAAACGCCGCGGCAATGCCCTTGTAGATGTCCCAGTCCGTCCGCGACTCCCATGCGGGATCCACCGCCGCTGTCAGCGGATGGATGAACGGATGCATGTCCGATGTGTTCAGGTCGTTCTTCTCGTACCACGTGGCGGTCGGCAGCACGATGTCGGAATAGACGCAGGTGGTGGACATGCGGAAGTCGAGGGTGACCAGCAGGTCGAGCTTTCCCTCCGGCGCGTTGGCGTGCCACGCCACGTCCTGGGGCTTCTCGCGGCCCTCGGCACCGAGGTCCTTGCCCAGCACCCCGTTGCTGGTTCCGAGCAGATGCTTGAGGAAATATTCGTGTCCCTTGCCTGACGAGCCGAGCAGGTTTGAGCGCCAGACGAACATGTTGCGCGGCCAGTTCGCGGGATCGTCCGGATCGTGGCAGGACAGTTCGAGTTCGCCGGAACGCACCGCCTGCGCCACGTAGTCATTCGGCTTCAGGCCCGCTTCCCTGGCGCGGGCGGCGACGGTGAGCGGGTTTTGCTTGAGTTGCGGGGCAGACGGCAGCCAGCCCATGCGTTCGGCGCGGACATTGTAGTCGATCATCGACCCGGACCAGTCGCCTTCCGGCGCGGTCGGCGAGAGGATTTCCGCGATCTTCAACGTCTCGTAACGCCATTGATCCGTGTGTGCGTAGAAGAACGACGTCGCGTTCATCTGCCGCGGCGGCCGGCTCCAGTCCAGCGCGAAGGCGACCGGCAGCCAGCCGGTCTGCGGCCGCAGCTTCTCCTGTAATAGGGGCAAAACCCGGGGCAGCCGCCTGTATCAGGCGGGCTGCCCTCGGCAACGGACGATGCGTGGCAGTGGCGGAATGACGCACTGACCGGGGATTCTGAGCCGGCTGCCAAGATAGTCCCA
>Ga0307374_10000703_pt1 | contig 62868 bp, 54 predicted proteins | sample OX3MG_FD_202532 | JGI IMG/M metagenome (GOLD analysis project Ga0307374, IMG submission 202532) | Soil microbial communities from Risofladan, Vaasa, Finland - OX-3 | ecosystem: Environmental > Terrestrial > Soil > Coastal area > Acid sulfate soil | place: Finland: Risofladan, Vaasa | collected... | reverse complement strand
CGGTGCGGTGGTGGCGGTGGCCGGTGCGGTGGTGGCGGTGGCCGGTGCGGTGGTGGCGGTGGCCGGTGCGGTGGTCGCGGTGGTTCCGGACTGGACGGCGGTGATCAGGCTGGAGACGACGGTCCCCGGGGGCTTCGGCACCGAGGCGGTGGCCGGCACGAAGGCCATGGTGATCATCTGGCCGTCGCTGAACTTGAGCGAGGTGGGGTTCCCCTGCACGCTGGTGGAAGACTTGGACAGGTAGTTGGTCCAGTCGACCACGTTGACGAAGCCCTGCTTGCCGGCGTCGGGTGTGCCCTTCGGACAGGTGGCACCGTTGCTCATCACCTTCTTCCCCGGATAGCCGAGGGAGGTGGAGGAAAGGGTGAGGCCCTTGTAACCGGACACGAACTTGCCCAAGGTGGCGTTGGCTCCCGATTCGGAGCTGTTCTTCGGGTTGACGATCACCAGACCGCTTCCGTCGGCGGTCAGCCCGGTCTTGGTGGTGTTGGTGCTGGCCGGGAGGTTCGGCTCGATGGTCCCGCAGATGTCGATCCCCAGCGCCGCGTGCCAGGTCTGGGTGGTGGTGGGCGGCCCGGTCGAGTTGTTGACCTTGTGGGTGCGCTGGTACCGGCTGAAGCCGACGAGCAGGAGACCGACGACGACGATGATGACCAGACTGGCGTACCAGTTGATCGGCATCTGGCCGCGGTAGGTCTTCCCGCCACCGGTGGACGCAGCCCGCGCCACCCACTTCCCTGTCGAATTGCTGGCCATGATCGGACGACACCCTACAGCGTGCCGCCCTACCGGTCGGTCCGCCCCGGGCCCACCTGCTTACGAGCTGAGCGCCTTCCGGATCCCGGCCAGCACCGCCCGGACCCCGATCCCCACCACGACCAGCGGGAGCAGGGCCCGCCGCCAGCCTGACGTCGACCGCCCGGCGAACCGCAGCAGCGATCGATGATGCTCGACGATCATCCGGTAGGGATGCCGGTCGGTGGAGACCCCCTGCTGGTGGGTGACGACCGCGGACGGGGCGTACACCACCCGCCAGTGGGCCTTGCCCAGACGCCAGCACAGGTCGACTTCCTCGAGGTACATGAAGTACTGCTCGTCGAAGCCGCCGACCTGCTCGAACGCCGATCTCCGGACCAGAAAGCAGGCGCCCGACACCCAGTCGACCGGCCACACCGTGTCGACTTCACGGGCCAGATCGGCCTGCTGGTAGGCGCGGGTGAACGGATTCTGCGGGACGAACTGCCCGAGCATGGCGTGCCCGGCGGCGTCGATCATGGAGGGGAACTGCCGGGCGGACGGGTAGCGCTCACCCTCGGGCGTCCGGATCAGCGGCCCGACCACCGCCACCGTCGGGTCGGCAACCAGCGCGGCCACCATCTCGGTGAGCGCTCCGGGTGCGACCGACAGGTCGGGATTGCAGACCAGGATGAACTCGGAGCCGGTGGCCGCTACCCCCCGATTGGCGGCGGCACCGTAGCCAAGGTTCCGGCCTGGGTCGACCACCGCGATGCCTGGACATCGTCGCTTCAGCTCACCGACCGAGCCATCGGTCGAGCCGTTGTCCACCACCACCAGTTCCGCCGGTGCCTCCGCCTCCAGGCTGGCCACGCAGCTGGCCAGGACGGGCCCGGACTCATAGTTGACCACCACCACGGCTGTCCGCGCCCCGCCGGCGTCGGCGAGGTCCCGGCTCACGGGTCGAGCCGGGAGAACCGGAACTTGACGAGGGCCTTCAGCGCCCCGAACCCGTCACGCCAGGTGATCTTCTTCCCCTCGTCGATCTCCCGTCCGGCATAGGAGATCGGCACCTCGTAGATGCGATGACCCTTCCGGAGCACCTTGGCGGTGATCTCCGGCTCGAAGTCGAACCGGTTGGACTCGATGGTGATCCCGGCGATGACCTTGCGATCGAAGACCTTGTAGCCGGTCTCCATGTCCGACAGGGTGGAGGAGTAGAGCACGTTGGTCACCAGCGACAGGATCCGGTTGCCGACCCAGTGGGACGGCAACATGTTCATCCGCTCACCGGTGAACCGGCTGCCGTAGACGACCCGGGCCTTGCCCTTCAGGATGGGGTCGACCAGCTTGGGCCAGTCGTCGGGGTCGTATTCGAGGTCGGCGTCCTGGATGAGGACCAGATCGCCACCAGCCTCGGCCAACCCGGTCCGGATGGCCGCCCCCTTGCCTTGATTGTGCGGGTGGTTCAACACCTTGACGGTCGAGTCCTCGATGGCGGCCAGCACCTTGTCGGTCCCGTCGGAGGAGCCGTCGTTGACCACCACGACGTCGACGGTCAGCGGGATGTCGACGGCCCGGATCCTGCGGATCACCTCGGCCACGGTGTTGCGCTCGTTGTAGACCGGCACGATGACCGACAGGCTGGCGTAGTGCGGGTGGGCACCGGCGCCGTCCCAGTCCTCGAGGTGACCCATCTCTTCGGCTCCAGTCACGACTGTGTCTCCCTCTGCCGAGGCTGTCCCCCGCTCGCTCCGCTCTCGAAGTATGCCGCGGTCCGGGCCAGGCCCTCTTTCAAGCCGGTGGTCGGCTCCCATCCGAGGGCGCTCCGAGCCAACGAGATGTCGGGCCGGCGCCGGGTGGGGTCGTCGACCGGTAACGGCCGGTGGACGATGGCCGAGGCCGAGCCGGTCAGGCCGATCACCGTCTGGGCCAGTTCGAGGACGGTGTACTCGTCGGGGTTCCCGATGTTGACCGGGCCGGTGATCTCGGCATCGAGCAGGGCGACCAGCCCGGCCACCTCGTCGGCGACGTAACACAGGCTCCGGGTCTGGCTCCCGTCGCCGTACACGGTCAACGGCTCGCCGGCCAGGGCCTGGAACAGGAAGTTGGAGACGACCCGGCCGTCGTCGGGGCGGAGGCGGGGCCCGTAGGTGTTGAAGATCCGGGCGATGCCGACCCGGGTCCCCCGCTCCCGGTGATGGGCCATGGTCAGCGCCTCGGCGAACCGCTTGGCCTCGTCGTAGACGCTGCGGGGCCCGACCGGGTTCACGTTGCCCCAGTAGGCCTCGGTCTGGGGATGGACCTCGGGGTCGCCGTAGATCTCGCTGGTCGAGGCGAGCAGGAACCGGGCGCCGTGGGCCTCGGCCAACTCGAGGCCCCTCCGGGTTCCCTCGCTCCCGACCGCCAGGGTGGCCAGCGGGCGGGCCAGGTAGTCGGGCGGCGAGGCGGGGCTGGCCAGATGGAGGACGCCGGTGACCGGGTCGTCGACCGGCAGGGAGACCGAGACATCGGCTTCGACCAGTTCGAAGCCTGGATGCCCGGAGAGGTGGGCCACATTGGCGGGTCGCCCGGTGGAGAAGTCGTCCACGCACACCACCTGGTCGCCGCGGTCGCAGAGCCGGTCGCAGAGGTGGGAGCCGAGGAACCCGCCTCCCCCCATCACCACGTAGCGACCGCTCACCGCCGGCCGATCCCGGTGTAGTCGAAGCCGAACCGGCGCATCTGGGCCGGGTCGAGCAGGTTGCGGGCGTCGACCACCACCGGGGTCACCAGGCACTTCAGCACCTGGGAGAAGTCGAGCCAGCGGAACTCGTCCCACTCGGTCAACACCACCACCGCGGTGGCCCCCTCGCAGGCGGTATAGGCGTCGGGGAAGGCCCGGACCGAGTCGTCCAGGGAGGCGACGCCGCCCACCGTGTCGGCGTGGCTGAGCTCGGCCACCCGGGAGGAGAACTCCCCGTCGGGGACGGCCACGGTGGGGTCGAAGGCCTGGACGGTGGCCCCCTCGGCCACCAGCCGCTTGACGATCTCGACCGCCGGGGAGTTCCGGAGGTCGTCGGTGCCGGCCTTGAAGGTGAGGCCCCAGACGGCGATCACGGTGCCGGCCAGGTTGCCGCCGGTCGGGGCCGCCAGCTCGACCGAGGTGGCCGTGGCCCGGGCCACCGCCTGTTTCACCTTGTCGACCACCCGGGTGAACTGCTCCTCGTTGGTGGCGATGGCCCCCCGCAGGAAGGAGAAGTCATAGCCCGCCTCCTCGGCGATGTGGACGAGGGCGGCGGTGTCCTTGGGCAGGCAGCTCCCGCCCCAGCCCGGGCCCGGCCGGAGGAACTCGAACCCGATCCGCTTGTCGTAGCCGAGCCCGAGGATGACGTCCCGCACGTCGGCCCCGACGGCCTCGCACAGCCCGGCCACCGCGTTCACGAAGCTGAGCTTGGTGGCCAAAAAGGCGTTGGAGGCGTACTTGATGGTCTCGGCGGTGGCGGCGTCGGTGATGAGCAGGGCGGCATGGGTGCCGGCGAACAGCTCCCCCACCTTGGCCGCCGCGGCCTGGTCGTCGGCGCCCACCACGATGCGCTCGGGATGGAGGCTGTCGCTGACCGCGGTGCCCTCCCGTAGGAACTCGGGGTTCGACACCACGGTGACGTCCCGGCGGCCGAGCACCCGCTCGACCACCAGGGTGGAGCCCACCGGGACCGTCGACTTGTTCACGATGATGGTGTCGGGCCTCAGGTGGGGGGCGATCTCGGTGGCCACCGCCTCCACATAGGACAGATCGGCCGAGCCGTCGTCACCCTGGGGGGTCGGCACGCAGAGGAAGACGAACTCGGCATCGGCCACCGCCGCGGTGGCACCCACCACGAAACGCAGGCGGCCGGCGGCCTGGCCCTCCCGCACCAGGTCTTCAAGGCCGGCCTCCACGATGGGCACCCTGCCTCCGGTCAGGAGGGCGATCTTGTCGGGATCGGAATCCGCACAGGTGACCCGGTGGCCGAGATGGGCGAGGGTGGCCGCGGTCGGAATCCCGACGTAGCCCATGCCGATGACGGCGATCTCGTGGCCGTGGGCATTGGGCAGCACCCGGACCGCGGCGCCGCGGTGGCCGAAGTAGGCACCCGGGCCACCCGGATCGGAGGAGTCGCGGGGCCGGATGCCCGACCCACCGAACCCTCCGCTGGAACCTGTCTCCCTCATGGCTACCTCATCGTCATCGGCGCCCGTCAGCAGGGCGGTTCACCGGCTGGCGCCGGCCACACGGTCTCAACATCGTACGTAACGCCGATCAGGTCCGTTCCGCGACCGCCGGCAGGGCCTCGACCAGGCGGCCGAGCGAGGCCGTCCACTCCGGCAGCAGGTCCAGCCCGGAGAGGCGGAGGGCGGCGTTGTCCAGCCTCGAGTTGGCCGGGCGGGGGGCGGGGCGGGGCGGATCGAGGTCCTGGGTGGTGATCGGCTCCACCCGCCCGGGGTCGAGGCCGGCCGCGGCGAGCGTGGCCCGGGCGAACCCGAACCAGGTGGTCTCCCCCCGGTTGGTGACGTGGAAGGTCCCCGGACGGCGAGCCAGAGCCAGCCCGACGATGGCGGTGGCCAGGTCGGCGGTGAACGTCGGCGTCCCGTGTTGATCGTCGACGAACCGGAGCGGCCCGTCCCCCGCCCCCGCCAACCGGAGCACCGTCTTGACCATGTTCGCCCCGTGGGCTCCGCTCACCCAGGCGGTGCGGACCACGGTGGCATCGCCGCCGCTGACCGCGGCCACCTCCTGCTCCCCGCCCAGCTTGCTGCGGCCGTACACCGACTGGGGATTGGTGGCGTCCCATTCGACATAGGGCCGGTCGAGGGTCCCGTCGAAGACGTAGTCGGTGGAGACGTAGAGGAGGTGGGCGCCGACCCGGCGGGAGGCTTCGGCCACATGCCGGGTGCCCACGGCATTGACCGCGAAGGCGGTGTCGGGGTCCGATTCGCAGGCGTCCACCGCGGTGAAGGCTCCCCCGTGAATCACGATCTCGGGACGGAACGACTCGAATGCCTCCCCCACCGCCGTCCGGTTGACCACGTCGAGATTGTCGATGTCGGTGGACAGCACCTCGATGTCGCCCGGGCTGCGCTCGACCGGAAGCACCCCGCCGTCGGGCACCGCCCCGGCCAGGACATCCCGGACGTCGCGACCCAGCTGGCCGTTGCCGCCGGTCACCAGCACCCGGAGGGGTGCGCTCACGGTCCGGCGACGGGGTCGCCCGTGCTCGGGCCCATCCAGCCGCCCTCGATCACCGGGGCCCGGTCGACCAGCGGCTCCCACCACGCCCGGTTGTCGGCGTACCAGGCCACGGTGGCGGCCAGGCCCTCGGCGAAGTCGACCTTCGGCTCCCAGCCCAGGGCGGCCCGGATCTTGGACGAGTCGAGCAGGTAACGGCGGTCGTGGCCGGGCCGGTCCGGCACGATCTCTTTGAGGGACTGGGGCCGGCCGGTGGCCGCCAGCACCGCGTCGGCGATCTCCTCGATGCTGGCCTCCACCCCGCTGCCCACGTTGTAGGTCTCTCCCACCTCCCCCTTCTCCAGCACCAGCTCCACCGCCCGGCAGTGGTCGTCGACATGGAGCCATTCGCGGCGGTTGAGGGTGGAGGCGTAGAGCGGCAGCGGCATGTCGTTCAGGGCCTTGGCGGTGAACAGGGGGATGACCTTTTCGGGGAACTGGTAGGGCCCGTAGTTGTTGCAGCAGTTGGTGATGGTGGCCGGGAGCCCGAACGTCTCGGCATAGGCCCGGACGGCATGGTCGGCGCCGGCCTTGGAGGCGTTGTACGGGGTCCGAGGCCGGTAGGCGGTGGTCTCGGTGAACACCTCGTCGGAATCGAGCGGGAGGTCGCCGTAGACCTCGCAGGTGGAGATGTGGTGGAAACGGTCCACCCCGTGGCGCCGGGCCGCCTCGGCCAGGAGCTGGGTACCCAGCACGTTGGTCCGGAAGAAGCGGGCCGGGTCCAGAATGGCCAGGCTGTTGTGGGACTCGGCGGCGAAGTTCACCACCACGTCGATCCGGTGCTCGGTCATGATCTCGGTCATCAGGTCGAGGTTCCCGATGTCACCGTGGACGAACGAGCACTTGTCCTCCACATCGGCCAGGTTGGGCCGGTTCCCGGCGTAGGTGAGCGCATCGAGGGCGACCACCTCGTCGTCGGGGTGGCCGCCGATCCAGTAGCGCACGAAGTTGGAACCGATGAAGCCGGCGGCGCCGGTGACCAGGAGTCGCATAATCGGGGCAGCCTACTCTCGGCTCGGCTCCCGGCAGAGAGAAACCCCGGCTCAACCCACCGGTCGGAGATGCACCACGTCGCCCGCCACCACGGTTTCCGATCCGCTCCCGGTGTCCACCACCAGGTGGCCCTGGTCGGTGACATCGGTGGCGGTCCCCTCGATCTGGCCATCGGCCAACTCGACCCGAACCCGGCTGCCGACGGTCACGCACCGACTCCGGAGATCGGACGCCAGCCGGGCCCGCCCGTCGGGGGTTCCCAGCAGGGTCAGCCGGGGACCCAGGTTCCCGAGAAGGCTGGAGAGCAGCGCCGACCGGTCCACCGGACGGCCGGCTTCCTGCTGGAGCGATGTGGCCTCACCGACCAGGGTCTCGGGAAGGTCGGCATCCGACAACGGCCAGGCAACGTTGATCCCGATCCCGACCACGATGGGCGGGTGTCCGTGCTCGGGCGGCCCGGCCAGGTCGGCCTCGGCCAGCACCCCGGCCAGTTTGCGACCGTCGGGGGCCAGGAGGTCGTTGGGCCATTTGACGCCCGGGGTCAGCCCGGTCTCCTCGGTGATGGCCGATGCCGCCGCCAGTGCCACCGCCGCCGAGGCCAGGTGCCGGTCCTCGGCCGGCAGGTCCAGCCGGATGAGTACCGAGACCAGCAGGTTGGACCCCGGAGGCGCCTCCCATCGGCGCCCGAGCCGGCCCCGACCCGCCGTCTGGTGGTCGGCCACTGCCACCACGCCGTGGGCGGCACCTCCCCGGGCCGCCTCGAGGAGGTAGCGGTTGGTCGAATCGATCGAATCGAACCACCGGATGTCGCGGAAGTCTGGCAACGACCGGTTATCGCCCGAGCTGGAGTCCCCCACCCCGCCCACCTTAGGATTGCAAGCCTGACGTGGCACGTAACCTCTGAGCCGTGCCAGTGTTGTAGCGCCCGTCCCCGGTCATCGGACCGCCGACCGTCATCTGATTCGAAAGGCTGAGCGTGCTCAAGAAGGTTCTCATCGCCAACCGGGGGGAGATCGCCGTCAGGGTCATCCGGACCTGTCGGGAGCTCGGCGTGGCCACCGTGGCCGTCTACTCCGAGCTCGACCGGGACGCTCTCCATGTCCGGTACGCCGATGAGGCGTATGCACTGGGCGGGCAGACCGCCGCCGAGAGCTACCTCAATACCGAGGCGATCCTGGATGCCATCGAGAAGAGCGGGGCCGACGCCGTGCACCCGGGGTACGGGTTCTTCTCGGAGAACACCGACTTCGCCCGGACCATTATCGAGCGGGGAGTGACCTTCATCGGTCCCTCACCCGAGGCAATCGAAGTCATGGGCGACAAGATCAGTTCCCGCCATGCCGCCGAGCGGGCCGGGGTCTCCGGTGTCCCCGGGCGCTCCGAGGTTCTGACCTCGCCCGACGAGGTGACGGCCTTCGGCAACGAATTCGGCTGGCCGGTAGCCATCAAGGCCGCGTACGGTGGCGGAGGGCGGGGCATGAAGGTGGTGCAGGGACCCGATGAGGCCGCCGCCGCCCTGGAGTCCGCCCAGCGCGAGGCCCTCTCCTATTTCGGACGCGACGAGTGCTACCTCGAGCGGTACCTGGCCTGGCCCCGACACATCGAGATGCAGATCATCGCCGACACCCACGGCAACATCGTGTGGCTCGGCGAACGCGACTGCTCGGCCCAGCGCCGCCACCAGAAGCTCCTGGAAGAGTCACCGGCCGCTGAGTTCCCCGATGAGATCCGGCGAGCGATGGGTGCAGCCTCGGTCAAGGTCGCCCAGGCCTGTGGCTACGTCAACGCCGGCACCGTCGAGTTCCTCTACCAGGAAGGGGAGTTCTTCTTCCTGGAGATGAACACCCGCCTGCAGGTCGAACACCCGGTCACCGAGATGGTCACGGGCCTCGACCTGGTCGAATGGCAGTTGCGGGTGGCCGCCGGCGAGCCCCTCGGGTTCGGCCAGGGCGACGTCCGGCGGGACGGCCACGCCATCGAGGTGCGGATCAACGCCGAGGACCCGGCCCATGGCGCCTTCACCCCGTCACCGGGAACCATCACCCGGTTCCTGGCCCCTGGCGGCCCCGGGGTCCGTCTCGATGCGGGGTACGCCTCGGGCGACACGGTGAGCCAGTTCTACGACAATCTCATCGCCAAGCTGGTGGTGTGGGGCCACGATCGGGAGTCGGCCCGGAGGCGGATGCTCCGGGCCATCGAGGAGACGGTCATCGAGGGGGTTGCCACCACCCTTCCCGCCCACGTGGCCATCCTCTCCCACCCGCATTTCGCCGGCGTCGCCCACTCCACCAACTGGGTCGAGCAAACGCTGGACCTGAGCGGGGTGACCGCCGAGACGCCGGTTCCGGTCGTCGAACCAGCGGACGGGGAAGAGCCGATCGGCAAGGTACTGCGGGAGGTGACCGCCGAGGTGGACGGCCGGCGCTTTCAGGTGAAGGTCTGGGTGCCGGATCTCGGCGAGACGGTGGTCAGCGGTGGGGGGAGCGCCCGGGCCCATGCCGGGCCCCGACGCCCGAAGGCCACCTCGTCCGGGTCCGGTTCCGGCACCGTGGTGGTTCCGATGCAGGGCACCATCGTCAAGGTGCTGGTCGAGGTGGGGGACGCCGTCGAGGTCGGCCAGACCATCTGCGTGCTCGAAGCCATGAAGATGGAGAACAACGTCAACGCGGAAAAGGGCGGGACGGTGAAAGAGGTCAAAGTGACGGCGGGCGAGTCGGTCGGGCCCGGCGACGTCGTCGCCAACATCGAATAGCCGTTCCCGCGTTCTCGAAACCCCCGGTCGGAAGGCACCGATGACAGGTTTGAAGGAAAGGTCCCGGGCAGCCATCGACGACAGGCTCGGCGGCCTGGTGGAGCTGAGCCACACCATCCACGAACATCCGGAGACGGCGTTCGAGGAGGGGCAGGCGGCGGCCTGGACCTCCCAAGCACTGTCCTACGCCGGCTTCTCGGTCACCGAGGGGGTGGCCGGGCTCCCGACCGCCTTCGATGCCCGGTTCGGATCGGGACCCTTGGTGGTGGCGGTGTGCGCGGAGTACGACGCCCTCCCGGGTATCGGCCACGCCTGCGGGCACAACATCATCGCGGCCTCGGCGGTCGGGGCCGGGCTCGGATTGGCGGCGGTGGCCGACGAGCTCGGCATCACTGTCCGGGTGCTCGGCACCCCGGCCGAGGAGGGCGGCGGCGGCAAGGTGGTGATGCTGGATCAGGGCGTCTTCGAGGGCGTCCACGCCGCCATGATGGTCCACCCCTGGCCCACCGACCGGCTGCAGGCCATCTGCCTGGCGGTGGCCCACTTCGACGTGACCTTCCGCGGAAAGGCTGCCCACGCGTCGGCCGCCCCCTGGGAGGGGATCAACGCCGGGGACGCCATGGTCATCGCCGAGGTGGCGCTCGGGCTGCTGCGACAGCAGCTCCGTCCGGGCGACCAGGTCCACGGCGTGGTCACCGACGGTGGGTCGGCGGCCAACATCATCCCGGCCAGCGTCACCGGTCGGTTCATGTGCCGGTCGACCACCCTGGACGGATTGGAGAAACTCGAGCCCCGGGTCCGGGCCTGCTTCGAGGCGGGGGCGTTGGCGTCGGGCTCGACGGTGGCCTACGAGCGATTGGCTCCTGACTACTCGCACATGGAAAGTGACCTCGGGTTGTTGAGCGCCTACCGGGCCAACGCCGAACAGCTGGGTCGGTCCTTCGAGCTCGACGATGCGGACGCCCCCCGGCCGATGCTGTCGACGGACATGGCCAACGTGTCCCTCGCGGTGCCTACCATCCACCCGTTGATCGGTATCGATGCCGGCGGGTCGGTCAATCACCAACCGGAGTTCGCCGCTGCCTGCATCACCACCTCGGCCGATGCTGCCCTCCGGGACGGGGCCCTGGCCATGGCCTGGACGGCAATCGATGCGGCCGAACCCGGCCCGTTGCGGGAACGGCTGCTGGCCGGCTGAGGCTGAGCGCGGGGCGGCCCCGTGGCTGAGGCTGAGCGCGGGGCGGCCCCGTGGCTGAGCCGGAGACGGAGACCGGGAGCCCAGCCTGGAGCTCGGCGTCATCCAATTTCCGCAGTTGCATGCCGGCGGCCCGGTGTGCAATGGCAAGGAGATAGTCAGGTCGGCAGCCCGGGGAGGATGGCGGCCAGCTCGCGCCACTCGGCGAGCGGGTAACGGTCCCGGCTGCCGGTGAGGACCTGGATGCAGACGTGATCAGCCCCGGCGTCCAGGTGCTCCCGGATGCGACCGGCGATGGCCTCGAGCCCACCCCAGGCGATGAGCCCATCGATCAGGCGATCACTGCCGCCATCGGCCAGATCGGCCTCGGTGAACCCGGAGCGGAGCATGTTGTTGGTGTAGTTGGGTAGCTGCAGATAGAGGGCCAGGCTGTTCCGGGCCAGGGCCCGGGCGGCAGTGGGGTCGGTCTCCAGCACCACCATCTGCTCGGGCGCCAGCAACGGGCCATCACCCAGGATTGACCGGGCCCGTTGGGTGTGCTCGGGAGTGGTCAGGTAGGGGTGGGCGCCGGCCGACCGGTCGCGGGCCAGCTCCAGCATCTTCGGGCCCAGCGCGGCGAGCACCCGATCCTCTCTGCGCACCGGCGTCTTGGCGGCGTCCAGCTCGTCGAGATAGTGCACCATCACCGAGCGGGGCCGCTCGTAGCGCCGATCGGTCGCCTCGACGGCCATGGCGTGGCTGACGCCGAGGCCGAGCAGGAACCGGTCGGGGTGCAAGGCGGAGATCCGGGCATGTTCGGCCGCCACCTCGGTGGCGTCATGCATCCACACATTCAGGATCCCGGTGGCGACCGGCATGGTCTGGGAGCCGTCGAGGGCGCGGGTGACGGCGCCGAAGATGTTCCCTCCCGCGCCACCGGGTATCCACAGGGTGCCGAACCCCAGCTCTTCGATCTCCGCCGCCGCGGCACCGGCGTCTCCGGCGTCTCTCGACCGGAATTCGGCACTCCAGATCCCTACCTTGCCCAGCTCCATGCCGCTACCTCCGTTCATCCCGTCCGGCCCGGTCGCCTTCGCCGTCCGGCCGCGGGTACCCATTCGGTCGCCGGTCCGGCTGGCGGCAGCCCGGCGGTGGGGCCACTCCGACCCACCATATGTTGTACGTCCGCGCCGGATAACCGGGGGCGTTCATCCTCTAGTTGGGCTGCGTGAACCGGGTGCCGGACGAGCGCCGTCGTTCGTCATCAATCATCTGACGACGACGGAGTCTGGTACACCAGGGAGCCGCCCTCAAAAGCCGAGAGAACCGATCGGACGACGTCATCCACTTGATCGGAGGGACGATGCAATACGTGGCGGGGCGCGACCTCGGCTGAGGCGAACTCCTGATGCATGTGCCGGGTTGCAGACTCGTCGGTGAACGCATGGTTGAGGCGGGCTGCAACTCGTTCGACGCAGGTCTCGACAGGAGGCAACAACACCACGTAGTGCAACTCCTTCAGGCCAGTTGCCATGGCGAAGGTCTGGAGAAACCAGGGACCCACGATCCCGTCGTAGACGGTGAAATATCCCCCAGATGCGTACTGACCGGCTGCAGATGCCGCAGCCCGAGTGACTGTCTGATTCTGCTCGTTGGCCTCTCGGAGCCAGGGGGCGATCGAGTCGGTGGCCAGGAATCCGAAAAACGAATCGCCCTCAACGAAGACACTCTGCGGAGTGGCCTCGGCAATGGCCCTCGACACTGTCGATTTACCCGAGCCTGGTGGGCCGGTAATCAGGAGGAGCGACCCCATGGCGCACATTGTGGCCCATCACCGCCGGGCATGAGACCTACGGACAACCGGTGCACTCAGTCAGCCGACTGGACAGACTCAGCGTCTTGTTTGAGCCGAGAAAGCGTCTGTGACATGTTCCTCGCCAACTGCTTGTGGCGGGAGGTGACCGTATCCAGCACTCGCATCCACCAGGGGGCCCAGCGCAGCTCGTAGCACTCGGTCAGGAGTGTGCTGCCCGAGGCGGGCCTGAGCCGGTATCTCCACACGGTTGAATCGTGGCCGCGCCATTCGGTGGTAAAGGAGAACTCCACCCCGGGCTCGGCCGCCAAGACCCGACCCTCTCGGGACCAAGAGATCGGACCTCCCCGATTGTGGCCGACGAAGCGTGCTCCCGGGGCCGGCTCGGAGGCTCCGTCGAGCCACTCCACGCGGTGACATTCCGGACTGGATTCACCCATCCGGGTCAGATCGCTCACGACCTTGTAGACGAACTCCGGCGCCGCAGAGATTTCAATCGATTGCTCACCCTGCATGTCGCCACCTCGCCTTCACAAGACCGAGCGTACGCGAGACCGATCGTACGCGAGACCGATCCAAAGCGCTCCCGCTAGGTCCCCGGCCGGTACTCGCCGAACACGCCCCGGAGGACGTCGGATACCTCTCCGAGTGTGGCCATTCGGCTCAGGGCCTCTTTCATCGGCACCAGCAGGTTCTGGGTCCCTCGGGCCGCCGCCTCCACATCGGCGAGGGCCGCGTCGACCGCCGACTGGTCGCGCTCAGCTCTCACCCTCTTGACCGAGGCCACCTGCGAACGCTGCAACTCCTCATCGATGGGGAACACCTCGGCAGGGTCGTTGGTCTCGTCCACGAACTTGTTGACGCCGATGACGATCTTCTCGTTGTCGTCGATGGCCTTGGCAAACGCATAGGCCGCCTGTTCGATCTCACCCTGCATGTAGTGCGCCTCGATGGCATCCACCGCGCCACCCATGGCGTCGATCCGCTCGAGGTATTCCCAGGCGCCCTTCTCCACTTCGTCGGTCAACGACTCGACGAACCAGGATCCGGCCAGCGGGTCGACAGTATCCGCGACGCCCGACTCGTAGCCCACGATCTGCTGGGTCCGCAGCGCGATCTTGGCCGCCTTCTGGGTCGGCAACCCCAGCGCTTCGTCGAACCCGTTGGTGTGCAGGCTCTGGGTTCCCCCCAAGGCCGCGGCCATCGCCTGGACGGTCACCCGGACGATGTTGTTCTCCGGCTGCTGGGCGGTGAGGGTCGAGCCCCCGGTCTGGGTGTGGAAGCGAAGGAGTTTGGACTTCTCGTCCTTGGCCTTGAACCGTTCGGTCATGATCTTGGCCCACATCCGGCGAGCCGCCCGGTATTTCGCCACCTCTTCGAAAAGGTTGTTGTGGGCATTCCAGAAGAAACTGAGCCGAGGTGCAAAGGCGTCGATGTCCAATCCTGCGGCCAGAGCCGCGTCGGCGTAGGCGATCCCGTTGGCGATGGTGAAGGCGATCTCCTGTACCGCCGTTGAGCCGGCTTCACGGATGTGGTAGCCGGAGATGGAGATGGTGTTCCACGCCGGTAGGTGTTCGGCACAGTAGGAGAAGGTGTCCGTCACCAGCCGCATCGACGGGCGTGGGGGGTAGATGTAGGTCCCCCGGGCCACGTACTCCTTCAGAATGTCGTTTTGTATCGTGCCGCCCAGCAGCTTGGGGTCGACGCCGTTCTCTTCCGCCACCAGTTGGTAGAAGAGCAGCAGGATGGCGGCGGTGGAGTTGATGGTCATCGAGGTGGTGACCTCGTCGAGGGGGAGGTCGGCCAACAACAGCCTCATGTCGGCCAGCGAATCGATGGCCACCCCCACCTTCCCCACTTCTCCCTCGGAGCGGGGGTGGTCCGAATCGAGGCCCATCTGGGTGGGGAGGTCGAACGCACAGGAGAGCCCGGTCTGGCCGGCGCCGAGCAGGAACTTGAACCGCTGGTTGGTCGAGGTGGCATCGCCGAACCCGGCGTACTGTCTCATGGTCCACAGGCGCCCCCGGTACATGTCGGGCCGGATCCCCCGGGTATAGGGGTAACTGCCGGGCTCGCCCAGCTGCTGGGCGGGGTCCCAGCCGCTCAGATCTTCCGGGCGGTAGACGGGGTGGATCTCAATCCCCGAATCGGTACGCCGCTCACCGGTCTTGGCGGGCGATGAGGGTGCGGTCGGGGGCGGAGTCTTCGATGCCATGGCAACAGATTACGAGTTTCTTGAACCGAGATTCACCGGGCCACGTTCAGTGGGTGTCCCGACCGCGACCCGCGGCCCCGAGGCGACCAACGCCCGTCGCCTGGATTCGCCCCACCTTCGCCCGCCGGCCGAGCAACGATGAAACTGGGTTGGATCGCCTACGACGTCGCGGCCGGTACCGCCACATGGGGCATGCACAGCTCGTCGTACTCGGCGATGATGATCTCGCCGGCATTGGGACCGCAGGTCGGGCACTCGGGATCGCGATGGACCTTGAAGGTCCGAAAGCTCTGCTCGAGGGCGTCGTAGGCCAACAGCCTTCCCTGGAGGGTCTCGCCCAGGTCGAGAAGGATCTTGATCGCCTCGACCGCTTGGATCGAGCCGATGATCCCGGGGAGCACGCCCAGCACCCCGGCTTCGGAGCAACTCGGGGCCAGTTCGGCCGGAGGCGGCTCGGGGATCATGCAGCGGTAGCACGGGCCGACCCACGGATTGAACACGGTGACCTGGCCCTCGAACCGGAAGATCGAGCCGTGGACCACCGGGATGCTCTTCAGCAGGGAAGCGTCATTGACCAGGTAACGGGTCGGGAAGTTGTCGGTCCCGTCGACGATGACGTCGTACCCGTCGATGATGTCGAGGATGTTGTCGGCCCCGAGCCGGACGTCGTGGGTGACCACGTTCACATCGGGGTTCATCAACGTCAGCGTCTTCTTGGCCGAGTCGACCTTCCGTTCGCCGATGCGGTCGGTGTTGTGAAGGATCTGGCGTTGCAGATTGGAGGCATCGACCACGTCCATGTCGATGATGCCGAGAGTGCCTACCCCGGCGGCGGCCAGGTAGAGGGCAGCCGGCGAACCGAGACCCCCGGCGCCGAGGAGCAGGACCTTGGAGTCGAGGAGCTTGAGCTGGCCTGCCTCCCCGACCTCGGGCAGGAGCAGATGGCGCTGGTACCGGTTCCGCTGCTCGGAGGTCAACGACTCGGGCGTCGACCACTCCCGCCCCTCGTCCTTCCAACGGTTGAATCCCCCGATGACCGAAGCCACATCGGTGTAGCCCAGCTCCTGGAGCGTCTTGGCCGCGAATGCCGAGCGAACCCCGGCGGCGCAGTAGATCACCAGATGGGACGACTTGTCCGGTATGCGCCCCTCCACCGAGGTCTCGAGGGTGCCACGCGGGATGTGGACCGCCCCGGCGAGCGCCCCCTGCTCGTACTCGTCGGGCTCGCGGACATCGAGCACCACTGCCTTGTCGGCAGTCAGCTCCTGTTCCGCCTGGGCCGGGTCGATCTCCCGAACCGCCGCCTTGGCCTCGGCCAACATCTCTCTGAAGGTGGGCACAACTATCACTGTCCTCGGTCGGCGGAGACAATCCGGTCGTGACCGGCCCTCCGTATCCTCAATTGCGATCTGATACAGGTGTAAACCCTACCAGCGGGGTCAACATTCCCCTTTTCGGATCGTCGAGAGAGGGCCCGGCTCGCCTCACCGGGCCGGAAGACCCGATCCGGCGTCGGGGGCGGGGTGGCCGGTCCATGATGTCGAGATGGAAGTGAGCGAGGCGGTCCAAGCCCGGCGGATGACCAGGAACTTCTCCGGACGGGAACTTCCGGCCGGCCTCTTGGATTCGATGCTGTCCGACGCCCTCCGGGCACCGTCGGCCGGGAACACCCAGGGTCGGGACTTCGTCGTCCTCGAGGGCCCGACCGAGACGGCACGGTATTGGGACGCCACCACCGACCAACAGTGGCGCTCCAATTCCCGACGCTTCGAAGGCCTGTCACGGGCCCCGGTCATCGTCCTCCCCTTTGTCGACCCGGAGGCCTACCAGTCCCGTTATCGCGAGCCGGACAAGGCCCGACGGGACGGTGCCGAGATTCAGTGGGTCGTGCCCTTCTGGTTTGTGGACGCCGCCTATGCAGTGATGACCCTGCTTCTCCGAGCGACCGGCGAGGGCATCGGCGGCGCCTTTCTCGGCAATTTCCGAGGTGAGCCGGCCCTCCGGACCACCCTGGGTGTGCCCGACCGATACCGATGGCTCGGGGCCGTCCTCCTCGGTGAAGCTTCCGAGCCCGATCCGCCGTCTTCGTCCCTTTCCCGCGAGAGGAGAGCTCTCGCCGACATCGTCCACCGGGGCCGTTGGTAGTCCGAACTGGTGGATGGAACGGGCGCCATGGTCCTGAAGAGGTAACTGGCCAGGTGCTCGGCAAGGACGGCTCGGCACTCTGGCGAGGTCCGTTCACTGCGCGTTCATACCTGCATCCGGGAGGCACCCATGGCCACATCCACCGCCGCGCCCTCGTCGGTCCATGTCGAATCACCGATCGACGAGAAATCGAGTCCCCCATCTCGATCACCTGGAGGTTCCTCTGACATTCTCCGGATTGTCCCGTGGGAAGACCCGATCGCCGACCCCCACGGTGTCCATCCGTGCTCGCGCTACGTCGAGCTCTACTGGCTGGGAATTCTCGGACCGTCGACGACATGGCTTCTCCGCCGTCTCTCCTACGGGCTCGAGGTCCATGTGGACGGGTTCGATCTGCATCTCGCCGAAACCGCTCGATCACTGGGACTCGGCGACCGCATGGGAAAGAACTCTCCGTTCCGGCGAGCCCTCCACCGCCTCTCCACCTTCGAGCTCGCCCGCTCCCATGGGAGCGGTGGCCTGGCTGTCCGCACCCGTATCCCGCCGCTCCCCTTACGCCACCTCAGCCGGTTACCCCAGTCGCTGCAACAGAGCCACCGGCACTGGCTGGCCGAACAACGCCTCCCCGAGCCAGAGCAGATGCGCCGCCGAGCGGGCCGATTGGCGGCGGGTCTGGCCGCCTCGGGATGCAGTCGCGAAGAGATCGAGCGGCGACTGGGCGGGTGGCAGTTCCACCCGGCCGTTGCATTTCGCGCCGCAGAGGTCGCGGTGAGACCGGCGGTAGCACCGGTGGTGCCAGCCGTCGACTGATGGTCCTATCGGATGCGTGACACCCTCGCTCGCCGCGTCGGCTCTCGAAATCAAAGGGGTATCGTGGTGAACGTGGAAATCCAGGTCTGGACGCTGATCGGTGTCGTGATCGCAGGGGGCGGAATTGCCATGTCCGTGGTGTTTCACGCGATGGGTTTGCTTGGTAGCCGGATCGATTCACTCGGTGGCCGGTTCGACGGGCTGGACCGCCGAGTCGATGCTCTCGACACCAAGATCGACGCACTGAGCAACAGGATGGACGTCAAGTTCGATCTCCAGTCGTCTCGTATGGATTCCCTGGTCGCCGAACTGGGACACGTGAATCTGACGCTGGGCGAGCTGGTCGGCAAGGCCCATACCCACGATCGGGTGGCGTAGGCGGGCAGACCTGGGCGCCCCGTGCCCGATCCGACATCGAATGGCCGGGTCGCCGGCCGGTGTGTGAAACTCAAACGCAGCGCTTCGACATCTGGCTGTCGGCCGCGCGTCTGGGGGAGGAACATGCGAGCGGCAGTGACCCGAGGCGGTCGGCTCGAAGTGGTGGATGTGGAGGACCCGCAACCGGGGTCTGGCCATGTGCTGGTCCGCCCCCTGTCCGCCGGGATCTGCGGATCCGATCTCCACGCATTGGCGGATTTCGCCAACTTCACCGGGCTGATGGAACGGGTGGGGGCACCGTCACTCGACGCCGCCGCCGACACTGTTTTCGGGCACGAGTTCTGTGCCGAGATTCTCGAGCACGGCCCGGATACCGCCGGAACCCTCCCGACCGGCACCCGGGTCTGCTCGGTGCCGATCATCATCGGCCCGGGGGGCGTCGAGCAGATCGGCTATTCGAACCGGTATCCCGGTGCGCTGGCCGAACGGATGGTGCTCCAGGAAGCCCTTCTGCTGCCCGTGCCCGACTCGCTGGAGACGAATCTCGCCGCCCTCACCGAACCCTTGGCCGTCGGGGAGCACGCCGTCGGACTCGCCGACCTCCAACCCGGACAGCCCTGCCTGGTGGTGGGGTGCGGCCCGGTGGGTCTGGCCGTCATCGCCGCCCTCAAGGGACGCAATCACGGTCCGGTCCTGGCCGCTGACTTCTCACCGGCCCGACGGCGATTGGCCGAGGCCTTCGGTGCCGATGAGATCATCGACCCTGCACTGTCGTCGCCCCATGACCGCTGGGCCTCGTTCGGAGTACCGATGACGATCATGGAGCGCGCCGGCGCGGCGATGATGGGGGCGGAGCTGAAGGACCCGGTGATCTTCGAGGCAGTCGGCGTTCCGGGGATGTTACAGGCCATCCTCGAAGCCGCCCCGCCCCGCAGCCGGATCGTGGTGGTCGGGGTGTGCATGCACCCCGACTCCATCGAGCCGTTCTTTGCCGTGACCAAGGAGATCGAATTCCGCTTCTCCTTTGGCTACACCCCGGCCGAGTACGCGTCCACCCTGGAGCGACTGGCCAACGGGGTGCCGGGGGCCGAGACATTGGTCACCGACGCCTTCGGGCTCGATGGCGCCCCCGGGGCGTTCGAGACCCTCCGCACGCCGGGCGAGCACGGGAAGATTCTCATCACTCCGCAGTCCTAGACAGAGCACCAGAAAGGAAGACAGGACCAATGACAACGCTGAATGCCGGAGAGCACCTCAAATTCGGGATCTTCCTGGCCCCGTTCCATCCGGTGGGACAGAACCCCACGTTGGCCCTCGAACGGGACATGCAGTTGATCGAGCACCTCGACCAGCTCGGCTTCGACGAGGCATGGATCGGAGAGCACCACTCCGCCGGCTACGAGATCATCGCATCGCCGGAAGTGTTCATTGCCGCGGTGGCCCAGAGAACCCGGCACATCCGGTTGGGCACCGGGGTCTCCTCCCTGCCGTATCACCACCCCTTCATGCTCGCCGACCGGCTGGTCCTGCTCGACCACCTCACCCGGGGACGTCTCATGATCGGCGTCGGCCCGGGAGCGCTTCCGTCCGACGCCTTCATGATGGGCATCGAAGTCGCCAAACAGCGGGACATGATGGAAGAGGCCCTCGAGGCCATCCTGCTCCTCCTGGCCGGGGACGAGCCGGTCGACTACGAGACCGACTGGTTCAAACTGGTCGGCGCTCGTCTGCAGATGCGCCCCTACCAGCGCCCGTTCCCCGAAGTGGCGGTGGCCGCACAGATCTCGCCGGCCGGCCCCCGGGCTGCCGGACGCTTCGGCTGCAGCCTGCTTTCCATCGGGGCCACCTCCGCCGGCGGGTTCGATGCCCTCGGGCTGCACTGGAACGTCATGGAGGAGCGGTCGGCCGAATTCGGCACCACCGTAGACCGGAGCAAGTGGCGCCTGGTGGGGCCGGTCCATATCGCCGACACCAAGGAGCAGGCCATCGCCGACGTCGAGTTCGGCCTGGCCGAATGGGTCGACTACTTCCAGAGGGTGGCGGCCCTGCCCCTGGCCCCCGATACCACCGACCACTCGTCCCTGGTCGACGCCCTCAATGCGTCGGGATTCGCGGTGATCGGAACGCCCGACGATGCCATCGAGCAGATCAGCCGGCTGCGTGAGCAGTCCGGTGGATTCGGCACCTTCCTGACCATGGGCCACGAGTGGGCCGACACCGGCGCCACCCTTCACTCCTATGAATTGATGTCGCGCTATGTGGTGCCTCAGTTCCAGGGGTCGGCGAGCTCGTTGACCGCCAGTCGGGACTGGGCGGCGGAGAACCGCCCGTCATTCATCGGTGAGGCGGGAGCGGCCATCATGTCGGCCATCCAGAAGCACTCCGATGAAAAGGAAACCAAGTCGGCGAAGGTCTGAGCCATGAGCGAGATCGCCCACCACCAGATACCCACCAACGGGATCGAACTCCACGTCGCCGAGAGCGGGCCGGCCTCGGGCCCGCCGGTCGTCCTCTGCCATGGTTTCCCCGAACTCTGGTACTCGTGGCGCCACCAGCTCGACGCCCTGGCCAGTGCCGGCTTCCGGGTGCTGGCCCCCGATCTCCGGGGCTATGGCGGCAGCAGCCATCCCAAAGGTGACGTGGCCGAGTACGGCGCCGACCGGATCGGCGCCGACCTGTGTGGCCTGTTGGACCACTTCGGCTACGACCAAGCGGCGTTCTCGGGGCACGACTGGGGCGCGATGGTCCTGTGGGAACTGGCCCGGACCCATCCCGAACGGATGTCGTCGCTCTGCAACATGAGCGTGCCGTTCCTGCAGTCCCCGGCGCCGCCAACCGACATCTTCAACGCCATCTTCGTCGGCAAGTTCTTCTACATCCTCTACTTCCAACCGGTGGGCCCGGCGGAGAAGGAGCTGGAGGCCGATCCCCGGCACTTCCTGCGGAACATGCTCTGGGCCGCTTCCGGTGACGGGTTGAGCGGGGCCAGCCTGACCCTCGACCTGCCGGCGGAGGGGACCGGCTTCCTCGATGCGCTGGCGGAGGCACCGGACAAGCTCCCGTCCTGGATCACCGAGGACGACGTGACCGTCTACGGCGACGCCTTCGCCGCCGGCGGCTTCTTCGGCCCGCTGAGCTTCTATCGCAACATCGACGCCAACTGGCACCGCACCCACGAGATACCCGCCTCGGTCCTCACCATGCCCACCGGGTTCATCTCCGGCTCGGCCGATCCGGTGGTCGCCATGACCCCCGGGGCGCTCGACGAAATGGCCAAGGCCCTTCCTGACTTCCGTGGCTCAACCCTCATCGAGGGAGCCGGGCACTGGGTCCAACAGGAGCGACCCGAGGAGACCAACGCCGCGCTGTTGGCGTTCCTCTCGTCGGTGAGCTGATCTCGAACTTGCGGCCCGATCGGAGCCGTGGAGCTACCGGTCCGACTGGCCGTTCTGGACCAGCGCGGACGCGAACTGCTCGGAGGTCACCAGCTCCACCAGCATCCTGACCCCGAATCCGGTGCCGCCCTTGGTGAGGTAGCGGAGATTCTCGTCCGAACGGGCCGGCCCGGCGATGTCCAGATGGGCCCAGGGCACGTCACCCACGAATTCGCGTAGCAACAACGCCGCCGAGATGCTCCCGGCCTGACCGGGCCGGCCCACGTTGCGCATGTCCGCCACCTCGGAGTCGATATGACTGCGGTAGTCGTCGGGAAGCGGGAGGGGCCATACCGGCTCGCCCGATCGCTCGCTCGCCGCCTCCACCTGTTCCATCAGACTTTCGTCATTGCCGAGAAGCCCGGCGATCTCCTTCCCCAGCGCGACCACCGCGGCGCCGGTCAGGGTGGCCAGGTCGACGATGGCATCGGCGCCGGACTCGACGGCTAGCGACAGGGCATCAGCCAGGACCAGACGGCCCTCGGCATCGGTGTTGAGCACCTCGATGGTCTTGCCGTTCCGGGCAGTGAGGACATCGGACGGCTTGATGGCGGTTCCGCTCGGCATGTTCTCGGTCAGCGGTGTCAGGACCGTGACCCGGATGCGAGCGCGCAGCGCGGCGACGGCGTCGAGGGCACACATGACTGCGGCGGCGCCGCCCATGTCGGTCTTCATCGTCTCCATGCCACCGGGAGTCTTCAGTGACAGACCACCCGAATCGAAGGTGATTCCCTTCCCCACCAGTGCGACGTGCGGCGTCCGGCCCTCCACCACCAACGGGTCGGACGGTTGGTATTCGGCCTTCACCAGACGCGGCGGTTGCGCCGATCCGCATGCCACCCCGAGGAGGCCGCCCAATTTCTCCGCAACGATCCGCTCCTCTTCCCACACCTCGACCGAGATCTCGGGGACGTCCCTGAAGCGTTCGACGAACACCTGCCCGAACTTCTCCGGGGTCAAGGAACTCGGAGGCTCGTTCACCAGGTCCCGGGCCAGGGCGGCGGACTCGGCCACCCGGGAGCCCCGGGAGCACCCGGCTCCAGCCACAGCCGCCTCCTCTGCCGACTCGACCGCCAAGACCAACCGGCCCAAGGCATCCGGTGGTTCGGCGGTCCGGAATGCGTCATATCGGTAGGCGGCCAGGAGCGCACCCTCGGCCAGCGCCGCACCCATCCGATCCAGGGGGATGGTCAGCTCCCGTGGCACCAGGAACCCCGCCGTCCCCCCTGACCCGGCGGCCCGTATGAACGAAGCGGCCGCCCGCCGCAATGTCTCCAGTCCGGCGTCACCGACCAGTTTGGCCTCCTCCCCGAGGCCCACCAACACCGAGCCCACCGGGGCCCCAGCGTCTGGTGTCGGCGAATCGGCGCCCGGGGTCCGGAACGGGGACGCTCCGGGACCGAGGAACAGCAGGGTCTGTCCGACCTTGCCGGTGAAGCCCTGCCGCTTGCACCAGGCCCCGTCGAGTTCCGCCGGACCGACCAACCCGGTAGTGGCGGCGACCGACCCGAGCCGTGGGCCGTCGGTGCCGGTGAACACCGGAATCCCAACGACAACCAGATCCTCCGGCAACCTGGTGGTGACGACTGACTCGACCTTCAAGATTGCTCCTCGTGGTTGTTCTCGCCGGTTGGGATGCCGGGGGATCTCGGCGCCCGCCGCGATCCCCCGGCCGACCCCCGGGCCAAGAGATGCTCCTCGCCCTCGGTCCAGCGGGCCATCGCCCACAGGAGGTCCGAGAGCCGGTTGAGGTACTGCCCGACCAGGGATCCCTCCACCGGGTAGGAGACCGCCAGGCGCTCGGCCCGACGGACGATGGTGCGGGCCAGATCCAGCGCCGCCGACACCCGGGTCGCCCCGGGCACCACGAACTCGGCCGGCATCTCGAACCGCTCGATCAGATCATCGATACGGGACTCGAGGACCCCGACCATCTCCGGGGTCACCAGGGTCGACCCCGCGACCAGCTTCGCCCGTTTGGCGGCGTCCGTCGCCACTTCGGCCATGAGGACGTAGAGGTCCCGCTCCAGCCCGATCAGCAGGGTGTCGACCTCGGATCCGGCATCCGTCTCGGCACGGGCGACGCCCATCGACGCCTGGGCTTCGTCCACCGCCCCGTTGATCTGCATGACCAACGAGTCCTTGGGTACCCGTCCCCCGTACAGCAGGCCGGTCGTGCCGTCGTCGCCGGTCTTCGTGTAGATCCTCACCATGACCATGTCACCCCGGGCATGCTAAGCGAACAACGCGGTCGGCCCGGCTGAGGGCCGGTATCCTTTGTGGACCATGACCAAGGCCGCCTCCTCTGAATCCAGCTACCTTCGCGCCGTTTCCGACCGTGTGGTCATCTTCGACGGCGCCATGGGCACCAATCTCCAGCTGGCCGACCTGTCGGCTGACGACTTCGGCGGTCCCGACTTGGAAGGCTGCAACGAACTGTTGGTGGTCACCCGGCCCGACGTGGTGGACCGGGTCCACCGGTCGTTCTACGAGGTCGGTTGCGACGTGGTCGAGACCGACACCTTCGGCGCCTTCGGCCCGGTGCTGGCCGAGTACGGCCAGGCCCATCGGGTCCATGAGCTGAACGTGGCCGCCGGTCTCCTCGCCCGCCAGGCCGCGGACGATTTCTCCACCCCCGACCGGCCTCGATGGGTGGCCGGGAGCATCGGCCCCGGAACCAAGTTCCCGACCCTGGGCCAGATCCCCTATGCCGATCTGCGGGACGCCTACCAGGAGCAGGCGAACGGGCTGCTGGAGGGAAGGGTCGACCTCATCATCATCGAGACCGTCTTCGACCTCCTCCAGGCCAAGGCGGCCATCAACGGCGCCCGCCGGGCGATGGCTGCCTCCGGTCGACAGGTGCCCATCCAGGTGCAGGTGACCATTGAACTGACCGGCACCATGCTCCCCGGCACCGAGATCGGCGCCGCCCTCTGCGCCCTCGAGGCCATGGACATCGACCTCATCGGGTTGAACTGCGCCACCGGCCCCTCCGAGATGTTCGAACCCTTGCGCCATCTGACTGCCCATGCCTCCATTCCGATCAGCTGCCTCCCCAATGCCGGACTTCCCTCGGTGGTGGATGGCGCCATGCACTACGACCTGACCCCTAACCAGCTGGCCGAGTTCCACCGCCAGTTCGTGAGCGAGCTCGGGGTGTCGGTCATCGGCGGTTGCTGCGGCACCCTCCCGGCCCACCTTGCCGCGGTGGTCGAGGCTTGTGCTGACCTCAACCCGGCCGCCCGGACCCCGGAGCCCGAGCCCGGCGCCGCCTCGATCTATACCGCGGTCCCTTTCACCCAGGACGCCTCCTTCCTCGTCGTGGGGGAACGGACCAACGCCAACGGATCGAAGAAATTCCGGGAAGCCATGCTGGAGAAGGACTGGGACACCTGCGTGGCCATGGCCCGCGAACAGGTCAAAGAGGGCTCCCATCTCATCGACGTCTGCGTCGACTACGTCGGTGCCGACGGCGTGGCGGACATGGAGGAAGTCGCCTCCCGGTTTGCCACCCAGTCGACGGTGCCGCTGATGGTCGACTCCACCGAGGCCCCGGTGGTGGAGACCGCACTGTCGTGGATCGGCGGGCGGGCGGTGATCAACTCGGTCAACCTCGAAGACGGGGACGGGCCCGACACCCGCTTCCACAAGGTCCTCACCCTGGCCAAGGAGTTCGGAGCCGCAGTGGTGTGCACCTGCATCGACACCGAGGGCCAGGCGCGGACGGCCGACTGGAAATTCCGGGCCGCCAAGGCGATCTACGACATTGCCACCGAACGGTACGGGCTCCGTCCTTCCGATCTGCTCTTCGACCCGTTGGCCCTGCCCTTGTCCACCGGCATGGAAGAGAGCCGTCGGGACGGCATCGAGACGATCGAAGGCATCCGCCGTATCAAGGCCGAGCTTCCCGGCGCTTACACAGTGTTCGGGCTGTCCAACGTGTCCTTCGGGCTCAACCCGGCGGCCCGACAGGTTCTCAACTCGGTCTTCCTGCATGAGTGCGTCGAGGCGGGACTCGATGCCGCCATCGTCCACGCCTCCAAGATCCTCCCGCTGTCCAAGGTCGACGAGCGGGCCCGGGAGGTGTGCCTCGATCTGATCTACGACCGTCGCCGCGACGGCTACGACCCGCTGACCGAGCTCCTCGATCTGTTCGAAGGGGCGTCAACCTTCTCGGTCACCACCACCGAGGACCGATCGGGGTGGCCGGTCGAGCAGCGCCTCGAGCACCGGATCATCGACGGTGATCGCAATGGGCTCGAGGCCGATCTCGACGAAGCCATGGCCGCCGGTCATGCGCCACTGGCCATCGTGAACGACATGCTGCTGGCCGGGATGAAGACGGTGGGTGAGCTGTTCGGCGCCGGTGAGATGCAGCTGCCGTTCGTGCTGGGCTCGGCCGAAACCATGAAGACAGCGGTCGCCTATCTCGAGCCCCATATGGAGAAGTCCGACCAGGGCGGCAAAGGCACCATGGTGCTGGCCACCGTCAAAGGCGACGTCCATGACATCGGCAAGAACCTGGTCGACATCATCCTGACCAACAACGGCTACACGGTGAAGAACCTGGGCATCAAGGTCGGCATCGCCGACATGGTCAAGGCCCTGGAAGAGACCGATGCCGACGCCATCGGGATGAGCGGCCTGCTGGTGAAGTCAACCCTGATCATGCGCGAGAACCTCGATGAGCTGAACCGGCGGGGTCTGGCCAACATCCCGGTGATCCTGGGCGGGGCGGCATTGACCCGCACCTATGTCGAGCGGGACCTCCGCTCGGTCTACGACGGCCGCCTCTTCTACGGCAAGGACGCCTTCGAGGGCCTGCGGACCATGGACAGACTGGTCGAGATCAACCGCACCGGCGAGGACGACCCGGAATTCGGTCGTGCCCTCGGCGGGCGGGACCTCGGGCCCCGCAAGAGCGAGCAGCGCAAGCAGAAGGCCAAAGAGGCTCTCGAACGAGGGGACGTGCTTCCGACCCGATCCCCCCAGGTGGAGACGGACAACCCCCTGTTCACGCCCCCGTTTGTCGGCAGCCGGATCGCCAAGGGCATCGCCATCGACGACATCGCCGCCTACATCAACGAGACCGCCTTGTTCCGCAACCAGTGGGGCTACCGGCCCGAGAACGGGGAGGACGACGCCGCGTTCAAGGACCGGGTCCGATCCCTGCTCCGATCCCGGCTGGCCGACGCCAAGGCGGAGCAGCTCCTGGTGCCCCAGGTGGCCTGGGGCCACTTCGCGGCCAACGCCGACGGGAACGACCTGGTCATCTTCAAGGACGAGACCCGCTCGTCGGAGTGGATGCGATTCACCTTCCCCCGCCAGGTGGAGGACCCCTTTCTCTGTATCAGCGACTTCTTCCGCCCGGTCGCCTCCGGAGAAGAGGACTTCGCCAGCTTCCAGGTGGTGACCATGGGTCGCCGGGTGTCGGAGGAGACGGCCCGACTGTTCGCCGGCGACGAATACCAGAACTACCTGTATCTGCACGGGCTCGGAGTCGAGATGGCCGAGTCCCTGGCCGAGTACTGGCATCACCGGATCCGGGAGGAGCTTGGATTCGCCAACGAGGACGGACCCTCGCTGGCCGGCCTGTTCCGCCAGAAGTACCGCGGGGGCCGATACTCGTGGGGCTACCCGGCGTGCCCGGATCTGGAGGACAACGCCAAGGTGGTCGAGCTGCTCGGCGCCGACCGGATCGGCGTCGAGGTCAGCGAGGGGTTCCAGCTCCACCCCGAACAGTCGACCACCGCCATCATCTGCCACCACCCCCGAGCCAAGTACTTCGTGGCCTGAGTAGCACCGCCATTGAGATCTCACCGATCGAGACCGGCGCCCCTCGGGTTCGCAAGGCGGGTGCGGCCTCTCGTGTCGCTCCTCTCCCTCACCTCGTTGGCGACCTTGGCGCCGGTCATGATGGTGGCTTGCCCGGTGTCGGCGGCCGCGACGTTCGCCCCGCCCGCCATCCTGACGGCTACCACCTATCCGCCGATCGGATCAATCGTGATTCTCGGCCCGTTGCCGAACTTCACCGCCACAGCCCCCGGCCCCACCAATGGAGCACTCACCGCAGCCGAGCTGGGTGCGCTGTCGTCCGACCCCCAGAAGGCGGAAGCCCAATTCAACGTCCTGGCCCAGGAAGCCGGGTTCGGCGCCTACCTTCGTCTCTGGACCGACACCAACGGCCCAGGCAAAGGTGCCAACGACATCGTCATCACCCTGTATCGCATTCCCAACTCTCAGGATGCGGCGTCGTTCGCCTCGGGATCGCAGCAGCCCTACCAGCAACCCGGCGCGGCATCGAGCTTCTCGGTCCCAAGCATCCCCGGCGCCCACGGCTACACCGTTTCGATCTCGTCGCCCAGTCAGGTGACCGAACAGGTCGTGCTGTTCAAGTCCGGCCCGTACGTGGCCATCGTCCAGTTGGCGTCGTCGGTCGCGAGCAGCAACCCGGCGCCCCTCAACCCGTCGGATGCCATCACCGTCAGCTTTCAGCAGTACAACGCCATACGCCATTCCCTGCGTAACCAGACGGCCGGAGCCCGATCCTCCGGGACCGCTTCGGCTCCTTCGAAGCACGGGAGTGCCGTCCCGACGGTGCTGGCCGTCATCGGCGGTCTGGTGGTACTGGCCGCGATCGCCTGGATTACCGCGGGTCCGCCTCGGAATCGGCGGCGCCGGCGGCGAGTCGCCGTGTTCACAGCCCCGCGCGAGCTCGCCGTGCCCGTTCCTATTGATGTCCCGGCTGCCGAAACCCGTCCGGTCCGCCTGGCCCGGGGCCCGGTGATCCGGGTGGTGGAGGTCGAGCCCAGGACGGGGTCGGTGGCGTCTGAGCCGAAGGCCACACCGTTCCCGGTGGTCACCCACCCGCCGGTGCCGGCCTGGTCGGCGGCCCGGCCCGCGACCCAACCTGAGCCACCTCGGGCGACGGGGGCTGAGACCCGATCGGTATTCGAGCCGGTCGTCGAGCCCGGCCCGGGAGCGGTTCTGGACATCGAGCCCGATCCCGAACCATGGATCGATGTCCGACCGGCAGTGGAGCCCGGACCCACTATCGGGCCGGCATTCGCATCGACGGCGGAGCCGGATCTGGAGGAATTGGAGTTGGCGGAATCAGCGGCTGCAGAGCTCGCCGCGGTGGAACTGTCGAAACTGGGCACATTGGTGGAGCCGGTGTCGCTCGGCGAGGCCGGGACCGTGCCTGATCGGGTCGTCGACCCTCAACCGGCACCGGTGATCGAGCCCGGCAATCATCGGCCCGCGCCGGCTCCCCGGCGGGCGCACCCGGGGTCGGGGCAGACACCTGTCGGCCGCTTCGACGACCCCCTACCCGGTACGCCCCCGGGTTGGCTGCCCGACCCATCGGGATTGCCCGACGTGCTCCGTTACTGGGACGGTCACGCCTGGACCTTCCATGTGGCCACCCGCGCGGTCAAGCACTGAGACACACGGCCGCCAGCCTCTCCCGGCACGGCCGGACCTGCCACCTGATCGGCACCGCCGCTCAGTACCATGAAAGGCAATGATCCTCGCGGCCGCCGCATTCCAAGCAACGACCATTCCCGGTCTTCACCGGCAATTGAGCCTCGAGGCGGTGGTCATCGGGGTCGCCATCGTGCTCATGGTCATCCTGCTGGTGTGGCGGATTCTCCAGGGACGGAACCTGAAGAAGCGCAGGGCGGCTTCCGAAAGCTACTTCGACGCCGATGCCGCCCACCTTGGGAGCGGTCCCGCCGGGTTTTCGGACTCGACGGCGACCCCCTCGGCCGATCCGACCCTGTTGGCACCGTCGTTCGACTCGACATCCGCTCCCGCCCGACCCGGTGGTCGCCCCACCGGTGATTTTCCCTTGCCCAAGGCTGCCTCGCCCCCGGCTCCGTTCATTCCCCCGTCGGGGGTAGCCGAAGCCGGTTGGTTGCCCGACCCTTCCGGAGACCCGACGGTCCTCCGCTACTGGGACGGGACGGCATGGACGGGCCACACCGCCGAACGCAGCTGACGCCCTGCCGAGACCCGCCCGGTCCATCAGAGCGCCAAGGTGGCGCCCCCGTCCACCACGACGGCCGCCCCGTTGATGTAGCCGGCAGGCTGCGAGCACAGAAACGCCACCACCTTGCCGAAGTCGGCCGGGTCTCCCATCGCACCTGAACCACCCAACTCCTTCATGCGGTCGGTGGCATGGGGTCCCGGGCACGCCAGATTCAGGGTGATGCCGCCGCCTTCGGAGGCCAGGTCCTGAGCGGCCGACTTGGCCCAGGCCCACAGACCGACCCGAGCGGTGTTGGACAGTGCCAGCGTCGGCACCGGCTGCACCACCGAGTAGGAAGTGATGCAGCAGATCCGACCCCAGCCACGATCCCGCAGCACCGGGACCGCCGCCCGGATCAGCCGGATCGACGACCGGAGGTTCAAGTTGAGCGCGGCATCGAGCTGGTCTTCGGTGACATCCAGCGAACGGGCAACCGGGGGGCCACCGGCGTTGGCCACCACAATGTCCAATCCTCCGAACTCGTCGGCGGCGGCGGCGACCAGGCGGTCGGGAACATCCGGATCAGCCATGTCCGCGACCCGCGTGGCCACCTCGGCACCCAAGGACCGCAGGGAGGCCGCCGCCGACTCCAGGGTGTCCTTGCCCCGTGCCGACACCACCAGGCGCACCCCTTCCCCTGCCAATGCCCGGGCGGTGGCGAAGCCGAGCCCTCGTGACCCGGCAGTCACCAGCGCGATCCTGCCATCCAGACCCAGATCCATCGCTCTCCCTACGCCTCGATGATCGCCAATCGGTGGCTGACCGTGTTGAGCGACTCCGCGGACCCGTTTTCGGTGATGATCACGATGTCCTCGAGCCGCATCCCGAACTGACCGGGGGCATAGATGCCGGGCTCCACCGAGAAGGCGTGCCCCGGCCGCAGCAACTCGGTGTTCCCCGCCACCAGGTAGGGATCCTCGTGTTCCTCGATGCCGATGCCGTGCCCGGTTCGGTGGATGAAGAGGTCCCCATACCCGGCGCCGACGATGATGCCTCTGGCCACCGCGTCGACCGCCTCGGCGGCGATGCCGTCCCGGGCCGCGGCCACCGCGGTCTGCTGGGAGGCCAGGAGGACCTCGTAGCACTCGGCCACTTGGGTGGTTGGCTCGCCGGTGACCACGGTCCGGGTGATGTCCGAGCAGTAGCCGACTTCGCCGTCGAGCGACAGCGAGCCGCCGAAGTCGCACACCACCGTCTCGTTCGACCCGATCACCCGTGACCCCGGCTCGTGATGGGGACTGGCGGCGTTGGGCCCGCTCCCCACGATGGCGAAGTTCACCTGCTGGTGGCCTTCGGCCACCAGCAGGGAACTGATGTCGCTCGACACCTCCGCTTCCCGCCGCCCAATCACCTTGATGTCACCCTGCTGGAGCCGGGCGGCCACCCGGTCGGCTGCCCCCGAGGCCGCACGAAGCGCTTCGAGCTCGGAGGCGTCCTTGATGGCCCGGATGGTCGACGTCACTCTGGACCCCGGGATCCAGTCCGCTCCGGGGATCTCCGACTGGAGGGCGAGCACCGATGTCGCCCACGTCCGGTCGGAGATCGCCACCCGCCGCGAGCCCGTCACACGGTGTCCACCGGTTCGGGCCGCGACCATCGACGCCACGATGCCGACGGGATCTTCGGTGTCCGACCACGGACGCACCCCGAACACCTCGTCGGCGCGGGCCACCCGGGGGGCTTCCAGGGCGGGAACCACCAGAACCGGATCTCCGGTCACCGGCAGGACCAGCATGGTGAGCCGCTCCAAGGGCATGGCCTGGTACCCGGTCAGCCAGGGAAGATCTGCTCCAAGTGACAACAGCAGCACATCGACGTCGAGCTCTTCCATCCGCTGCCGCACCCTGGCGACCCGGTCGATCCGGGAGGCCTTGGCCCGTTCCGAAAGTTCAGTCACCGCACCTTCAGCGGGGTCGGCGCCGGGACACCCATCTCCGTGGCGACGCGGGTCGACCGCGGCGACGACTCAGCCGCTTCCCGGGCGTGGTAGCTCGACCGGGTCAAGGGGGACGCCTGCACGTGGCTGAAACCCATGGCCAGCCCCGCGTCCCTCAAGGCCTCGAACTCCTCGGGCCGCCACCACCGGGCGACTGGCACATGGCGCGAGCTCGGGCGTAGGTACTGGCCCATCGTCACGATGTCGACCCCCACCGCCCGCAAGTCGGCCAGGGTGGCCACCACCTCGTCCTCCCGCTCTCCCATGCCGAGGATCATCCCCGACTTGGTGGTGAGGCCGGCGTCCTTGGCCCGGGCCAGCACCGCCAGGCTGCGGGCATAACCGGCCGACGGCCGCACGGCTCTCTGGAGACGGGCCACCGTCTCGATGTTGTGATTCATGACATCCGGGAGGGCATCAAACACCGTGCGCAGCGAGGCCTCATCGCCCTTGCAGTCGGAGATCAGCACCTCGATCGCCGTCCTCGGGCTTCGCCTTCGCACCGCGGCGATGGCGGCGGCAAACCCTCCGGCACCACCGTCGTCCAGATCATCCCGGGCGACACAGGTGATCACCGCATGGGCCAGGCCCATCCGCGCCACCGCCTCGGCCACCCGCTCCGGCTCTCCGGGATCGAGCGGGAGAGGATGGCGGGTATCGACCTGGCAGAACCCACAGGCACGGGTGCAGCGTGACCCGTTGATCATGAAGGTGGCGGTCCCGTCCGACCAGCACTCATAGATGTTCGGGCAGCCGGCTTCCTCACACACCGTCACCAGGTCCAGATCCCGCAACTGGTGCCGCAGTCCCAGATAGTCCTCGCCCATGCGGGCCTGGACCCGCAACCAGTCGGGCTTGCGTTCCTGGATCGGCAGTCCGGCTTCGGGATCGACGCCAGAACGCCGGAGCCGGCGGTCGAGCGGGCGCTCCCCGGTGGAGAGCCGGCTCAGGGCCACCGGCACCCCGACGACGTTCGATGCTTCGGCGGGGGCGACCCCGCCCACCGCCGATTCGGCGCCGATACCGTCGGTGACCCGCTGGATGTCCTCCAGCGGACCCCAGACCTCGGTTGCCGCCGCGATCACCGCATCGGCGACCTCGGCCATGGTCACGTCGATTCCCTCGGCCGACAGCGAGGTCACCGGCTTGTCGGCGATCCCACAGGGCACGATGTGTTCGAACATCGACAGATCCGGATGCACGTTCAAGGCGAATCCATGCATGGTCCGACCGCGGGTGGTCCGGACTCCGATGGCGCAGATCTTGCGGGGACCGGTCCCGGTCCCTTCGGCACCGGGAAGGTTCGATCGATGTTGGTCGAGGCCGACCCAGACCCCTGGATACCCATCGAGCCTTCCGACATCATCGGCGTCGAGCCCCAGCGCCACCAGCGCATCGATGACCACTTGCTCGACCCGGCGTACGTGGTCGGGGCCGCGATGGAGGCCGGCACCCACGGTGACGATCGGGTAGCCGACCAGCTGACCGGGACCGTGATAGGTGACATCTCCGCCCCGGTCGGTTCTCACGGTCTCCGCTCCGACCGAGGCCGGATCAACCAACATGTGATCGACGTCGGCGTTGGAACCCAGCGTGTACACGTGATTGTGCTCCAGCAACAGCAGGTAGTCGTCCTGGGACCGGTGACAGAGCGAGCGTTGCAGCGCCCACGCCTCCCGATACTGGACGCGTCCCAACCATCGGACCCTCAACAGGGATTCCTCTCGTCGTGCATGTTCTGGTTCAGAGCTCACCCGCCCAGTCACGCTCGTTCAGAATCTCCGACAGCCGGGCCAGGAACCGGGCCACGTAGGCTCCGTCGACGGCCCGATGGTCGAAGTTCATGGCGGCGAGTCCCACCGAATGGATGGCGATCGACTCGCTGCCGTCAGGGAGGACGACCACCACCGGCTTTCTCGACACGCCGTCGGTGGAGAGGATGGCCACCTGCGGCTGGTTGATGATCGCCCCGGTGAGCATGGTGCCGAACGGCCCCGCGTTGGTGATGGAGAACGTCCCCCCGCTGATGTCATCCGCATTCAACTTCTTGGTGCGGGCCCGGTCGGCCACGTCGCGGATCCGTCGAGCCATTCCCCGCAGCGTCAGCTCCTCCGCGTGGTGCACGACGGGAACGATGAGGCCCTCGTTGTCGAGGTCGACCGCAATCCCGAGGTTGATGTCGTGGTGGATGATCAGCGCGTCATCGCCGACAGAGGCATTGAGATGGGGGAAGTCACCCAGCGCTTCCACGGTGGCCCGGGCAGCAAAGGCCAGGTAGGTGAGGCTGAACCCCTCCTCGGTCTTGAACCGCTGACCGTGGGATCGACGTACCCGTTCCACCCGTTCGTAGTCGATCTCCTTCACCATCAGGGTGTGGGCCGAAGTGGCTTTGGACCGCACCATGTGCTCCGCCGTCCGACGCCGGATGTTGGTGAAAGGGAGGATCTCATCCTGCCCGTCTCCCCGGGGTACGGCAACCGCGGTCGCCCGCGGCTGCGTGGCGGGCGCGGCCGGGGCCGCGGTCCCGCCCGATGCGATCACCGCCTCGACGTCGTCCCGGGTGATCCGGCCACCGATGCCGGTGCCATTGACCGAACCGGCGTCGATGCCGTGTTCGCCGAGCAACTTCCGAACCACCGGTGAGAGAACCAACCCATCGCCACCTCGGGGGGCGGCCACCGATGGTGTTGGCGGTGTTGGCGGTGTTGGCGGTGTTGGCGGTGTTGGCGGTGTTGGCGGTGCGGCCGCGGGTGGCGCCGGTGGCGCGGCCGCGGGTGGCGGGGTGGGTGGGGCGGGTGGTGGAGGGGTGCTCGCCTCCGCCATTGCCGGCGCGGCCGGGGCTGCGGCCGCTGCCGGTGCTTCGGAGCCGTTGGACGACCCGCTGTCACCGATCACCGCCAACCGGGCCCCGACGTCCACCGTGTCGCCTTCCGCCACCAAGATCTGGGTAAGGACGCCGCCGGCCGGAGAGGGGACCTCCGAGTCGACCTTGTCGGTGGACACCTCGAACAGAGGCTCGTCCCGCTCGACCTGGTCACCGACGGCCTTCAGCCACTTGGTGATGGTGCCTTCGGTCACCGTCTCGCCCAACTGGGGCATCGTCACATCAGGCAAGGTGAAGCCCCCTTCCGGCCAGGGCCAACATGGTCTCGCCGAAGGTCTCCGACAACGACGGGTGCGGCTGGATGAACTGCGCCACTTCCTCGGGGGTGGCTTCCCAGTTGACGGCCAGATAGCCGGCCCCCAACTGCTCGGTGACCCAGGGGCCGGCCATGTGGACCCCGAGGACCTTTCCGGTGGTGCCGTCCGTCCGCCGTTCGGCGATGATCTTGACCACCCCCTCGGTGTCCCCGATGATCCGGGCCCGGCTGTTGCCGCCGAAGGGGTCCTTCTTCACCACCACGTCGTAGCCGGCCGCCTTGGCCGCCTCCTCGGTCAAACCCGCGAAGGCCACCTCCGGATGGCAGTAGATGGCCCAGGGCACCCGGTCGTAATGCACCGGGAGCACCGGCTCGCCCAAGATCGACTTGATGACGACGATCGCCTCGGCGAATCCCACATGCGCAAGTTGGGGGGTGTTGGCCACGACGTCGCCCACCGCCCACACTCCCGGTGCCGCGGTGCGCATCAGCTCGTCGGCGACCACGAATCCCCGCTCGTCCACCACCACGCCGGTTCCTTCGGCCAGGAGCCCGTCGGTGCGGGGACGGCGGCCCACCGAGACGACGACTGCGTCGACCGCCAACTTCTCGCCGTCGCCGAAGAGAACGACGGTTCCCTTCCCCGAGGGATCCGGGGTGTGGCCCTGCAGCTGGGTGCCGGCCTTCACCTCGATCCCCCGCTTCCGGAACGATCGGGCCACCACGTTGGTGATGTCCGGATCGCATAGCGCCAGGATGCTGGGGAGGGCTTCGAACACCGTGACCTTGGAGCCCAGATCAGCGAAGAGGGAGGCGAACTCGCAGCCGATGGCCCCGCCGCCCACCACCGCCACCGATCCCGGGAGGGTGTCCAGGTCGAGGACGTCGTCCGAGTCCATCACCACGGTCCCGTCGACGTCGAACCCCGGGATGGTTCGCGGCAGGGAGCCGGATGCCAGCACGATGTCGGTCCCGGTGATCTCCGTCGTCGAGCCGTCGTTGCCGGCGATGCGGACCTTGTGATCGGGCAACAGGGTCCCGGTCCCGCTGAAGATGTCGATGCCCCGACCCTTCATCAACCCGGAGAGCCCCTTGAACAACTGGTCGACGACCTTCTGCTTGCGAGCCTGGCTGACCGCGAATTCCACCGAGGGCCTGGCGTCACCGTCAGGAGCGTCGCCGATCCCGAACTGGGAGGCGCCCGACACGGTGCGGTAGACGGATGCCGTCTCCAGGAACTCCTTGGCCGGCACGCAGCCGCGGTGGAGACAGGTGCCTCCCACCTTGTCCAGTTCGACGACCGCTATCGACAGTCCCGCCGCCGCCCCGTACAGGGCCGCGCCATAGCCCCCCGGACCTCCGCCGATAACGACGACGTCGTAGGCGCCGTCGCCACCACCACCAGCCCCACTGTCCCCCGATGCCGTGTGCTCCTGAGGTCCCGTGGGAACCACCTCCAGTCTCGTGAATGTCAGTTGGTGAGTGTCGGTTACAGCCGTCTCAGCCTATAGGCCGAAGGGCGGTACCGACTCTAGGAAAGCACCCGGCGGCGGAAGTTCCGGAGCCCGATTCCGAGGAATATCGCGGTGAAGGCGACCAGCACCGGGTACACAACATAGAGATGCATGTGCGGGGCATCGGTGAAGGCAGCCCGCATCCCCTCGTTGACGTAGATCAGCGGGTTGACGAGAACCACCGTCTGCAACCAGTGCCATCCTCCCGCCTTGATCGGGGCCAACCGGGTCCACTGGTAGTAGGTGCCGCCCAGGAAGGTCACCGGCAGGATGACGAATCCGAACATCAGCCCGATGTTGCGGGGCTCGAAGGTGGTGCCGAGGAACAGCCCGAGTGAGGTCATGCCCACGCAGGCCAGGGGCACCAGGGTGAGGATGATCCACCAGTGCAGTGTCAGGTGGGCCTCCACCCCGCGGGCATGGACGACCGAAGCGATGGGCAGCACGATGGTGGCCGAGATCGCGCCCTGCACCGCCCCCGAGAGCACCTTGGCCATCGCCACCAGCCAGATCGGGCAAGGTGCCTGCACCCGGTCCTCGATCTCCCGGGTGTAGCCGAACTCGGTGGCCATGGTCAGCGCCACCGACTGGACCCCCTGGAACAGGATGGAGATACCCACCACCCCCGCGACCAGTACGGTGGCGAAGGCCGATTCACTACCGGATCCTCCACCACCGCCGATCCCCTGGCCGATCTTCGGGAACACGTAGAGGAACACCAGGCACAACAGGAACGGCTGCACCACCGTCCGGATGACGAACTCCGCCAGGTGCTTGCGCAGCACCACCAGGTCCCGGAGGATCAGGGCCCACAGGGCGATGCGGCTGGTGGAGGCGGCCGACCGGGTCGGTCGCAGCTCGATATGGGCTGCGGTGGTCGGGGATTCGGCGATGCTCATCAGTCTCGCAGCTCCTTTCCGGTCAGGTTGATGAAGACCGTCTCGAGGGTGGGCTCCGTCACCGAGAGGTCGATGATCGGAAACCCCCCGCCTTCCGCCACCGCCATCACTTTGGGGAGCAGCCGGTCATGGCCCTTCACGTGGAGTTCGACTCCCCCCTCGATCGGGCGGGTCCGGGTGACGCCCTCGACCTCGCTGGTGAGCAGCCGGGCCAGCCCCTCCTGATCGCCGGTGGCGGTGACCGTGACAATGGTGTCGGCGTCGATGCCCCGCTTGAGGGCGGCTGGAGTGTCGAGGGCCAGGATTTTCCCGTGGTCCATGATCGCCACTCGCCCGCAGAGGAGGTCGGCCTCCTCCATGTAGTGGGTGGTGAGCATGATGGTCTGCCCGTCCGCGTTCAGCTGGCCGAGGATGTCCCAGAGGGCCAGCCGGCTCTGGGGGTCGAGACCGGCGGTCGGCTCGTCGAGGAACAGCACCGCCGGGCGGTGGAACACCGCCCGGGCCACCATCAGCCGTTGGGCCATCCCGCCGGAGAGGGCCTCCACCGACGCCTTGGCCCACTTCTCCAGCTGGAACTGGCCCAACAGCTGGTCGGAGATCCGGCGCGACTCACTGGCCGGGATCCCGAACAGCCTCCCGTGGAAGTACAGGTTCTCCCACACCGACAGCTGCCGGTCGAGGGTGTTCTGCTGGCTGACGATGCCCAGGATCTGCTTGGCCAGGGTCGGATGGGCGACCACATCGATGCCGCCCACGAACGCCCGGCCCCCGGTGGGTATCACCCGGGTGGTGAGCATGCCGGCGGTGGTGGTCTTGCCGGCGCCGTTGGGCCCCAGAAGCCCGAAGATCTCCCCGGTGCCGATGGCGAGATCGAGCCCGTCCACCGCCCGGAAGTCGGTCCCCTCGTAGACCTTGGTCAGGCCCACCGTGCGGATGATGCTCTCATCCGCCTCTGCCGGTGACAGGGTGGCGCTCACAGGTCCGACGGCAGCGGAAGTGGTTTTCTGCCGTCGAATCCCTCCTCGGCGAAATGCCACCAGCCGAGCTGGCCTTCATCTCGCTTCCAACACAACAGGTAGACGACTCCGTTGCCGGTCACCGCCGGGAAGTCGAGGAGCCCTGACTCGGAGTCCCGGAGAACGATGCCCTTGTCCTCGAGCTCACTGAGCGCCGACGGCACGTCGACCGGATCAATGTCGGCACCCTTTTCGTCGGCGGCGACCCCGTGACCGTTGGTCCGGGCCACCGTGTCCTGGTGCTCACCCCGGCGGAGGGCATCGATCAGGACCCGCATGCGCGGCAACTCGGCCCGCACCTCGTCCTCGGTCCAGTAGCGCACAGCCGCAGCGTAGGCCCGGACCCCCGTCGATGCCGGAGGCCGGGGCCGGCGACGCCCGACCTGCCTACTTCGGAGGCATGCGGATACCGCCGTCAAGCCGGATGACCTCCGCGTTGAGGTAGTCGTTCTTGGCGATGTGGGCCACCAGTTCGCCGAATTCCTTGGGGATCCCGAGCCGCTTGGGGAAGTTGACCGACTTGCCGAGCTCCGCCCGTGCCTCGTCGGGCAGCATGGCCAGCAGCGGCGTGTCGAACAGACCCGGGGCGATGGCCATCACCCGGATCCCGACCACCGCCAGATCGCGGGCGGCCGGGAGGGTCATCCCGACGATGGCGCCCTTGGACGCCGAGTAGGCCAGCTGGCCGATCTGCCCGTCGAACGCCGCCACCGAGGCGGTGTTGACGATGACGCCCCGCTCGCCGTCGGCCTGGGGCTCGACGGTTGAGATGGCCGAGGCCGCCTTGGTCATGACGTTGAAGGTGCCGATGACATTCAGGTTCTGGATGAACTGGAACGGCGCCAGATCGTGGGGCGATCCGTCCCGGTTGATCACCCGGCCCACCCATCCGGTCCCGGCGCAGTTCACCGCGATGCGGAGGTTGCCGCCGTCGGCCGCCTGGTCGACGGCCTTCTGGCAGTCGCCGGGGTCGGTGACGTCACCGCCGATGTAGTTGGCGTTGGCCCCGATCTCCCCGGCCACCTCCTTGGCCCGCTCTTCGTTCTTGTCGAAGATGGTGACCCGGACGCCTTCGGCGCCGAGCTTGCGGGCTGTGGCCTCACCCAGGCCTGACGCCGCCCCGGTGATGATTGCTGAACTTCCTTTGATCTCCATGGCAGCAGATTACGGGAACCGGGGCCGCTACCCAAAACCGGCGCCGGATCGACCTCCGCCGGGCCTCGGCAACCCACCCGGTCACTGGCGCGCGGCCGCCTCGGTGGCCAACTGGTCGACCCGATCGTTCATCGGGTCGCCCGAGTGGCCCTTGACCCACTCGAAGGTGACCCGCCGCTTCGGGTCGAGGGCCAGGTCGAAGAGCTGCTCCCACAGGTCGCGGTTGGCCACCGGTTTCCCCTGGGAGTTGCGCCAACCCTTCCGTTTCCACCCCACCCACCATTGCTGGCGGAAGCAGTTCACGACGTAGTTCGAATCGCTGACCACGTGGACGTCGCCGTCGATCGAGCGGAGCGCGTCGATCACCGCGGTGATCTCCATCCGCTGATTGGTGGTGTGGGCCTCCCCGCCGCTCCCCTGGAGCTCGCTTCCGGTCCCCGACCGCTTCCCGTCGACCGCCCAACCCCATCCCCCCGGGCCGGGGTTCCCCCGACAGGCGCCGTCGGTGTAGACAACGGTGACCTTGCCGGTGTCCTCCTCGGTGGTGTGCATCGGCACAGCATGCACGCTCGCCGACGAGGTCCGCACACCCGCCCGCCGGCCCAGCCGCCTTCTGGGTCCCCGCCTCCCGGCTTCCGTTTCCGCCGGAGCAGTGGGAGCATGGGGCCATGCTCTTCGACGGGGTCAGCCAGCAGCTCTACGACAGCGACGCCGGGGAGACCGCCGAGTGGATGGACGCCTTCGACGACGTGGTGGAGACCCACGGGCGGACCCGGGCCCGATACCTACTCCTGCGTCTCCTCGAGCAGGCCCGGGCCAAGAACGTCGATTTTCCCGCCACCGTCTCCACCCCGTACGTCAACACCATCCCCACCGACCGCGAACCGCAGTTCCCCGGCGACGAGGACATCGAACGCCGGATCCGGGCCTTCATCCGGTGGAACGCCGCGGTCATGGTGGTGCGGGCCAACGCCCGGTCCGCGGCGATCGGCGGTCACCTCTCCACCTATGCCAGTTCGGCCGCACTCTACGAGGTGGGTTTCAACCATTTCTTCCACGGCAAGGACGACGGGGCTTTCGGCGACCAGGTGTTCTTCCAGGGACACGGCTCCCCGGGCATCTATGCCCGGGCCTTCGTGGAGGGCCGGCTGAGCGAGCAGCAGCTCGACAACTTCAGGTTCGAGGTCGGGGGCAACGGGCTGTCCTCGTACCCCCACCCCCGGCTGATGCCCGAGTTCTGGGAGTTCCCCACCGTGTCGATGGGCCTCGGACCCATCAATGCCATCTCCCAGGCCCACATGAACCGCTACCTCCATGCCCGGGGACTGGCCGACACCTCGGCCAGCCGGGTGTGGTGCTTCGTCGGCGACGGCGAATTCGACGAGCCGGAGACCGTCGGCGGCCTGGGCATGGCCGGACGGGAGCACCTCGACAACCTGACGTTCGTGGTCAACTGCAACCTGCAGCGGCTCGACGGTCCGGTGCGGGGCAACGGCAAGGTGATCCAGGAATTCGAGGCGCTGTTCCGGGGGGCGGGATGGAACGTGATCAAGGTGGTGTGGGGACGGGCCTGGGATCAGCTGCTGGCCAAGGACGTCGACGGGGTCCTCCTCCAGAAGATGAACTCGACCGTCGACGGCGACTTCCAGAAGTACGCCACCGAGTCGGGCGCCTACATCCGCGAGCATTTCTTCGGACCCGACCCCCGGCTCCGATCCATGGTCTCCGACCTCTCCGATGAGGCCCTCCAGTCGCTGCCCCGGGGTGGCCACGACTACCAGAAGATCTATGCCGCCTACCTGGCTGCCACCGAGTTTGTGGGCGCCCCCACCGCCATCCTGGCCAAAACCATCAAGGGCTGGACCCTCGGGCCGGAGATCGAGGCCCGTAACGCCACCCACCAGATCAAGAAGATGACCAAGCCCCAGCTGCGCACCCTGCGGGACCGGCTCTTCCTCCATGACGAGATACCCGACGCCGCGCTGGATGCCGACATGCCGCCCTACTACCGTCCGGCCCCCCACTCTGCGGCCGCCCGCTACCTGGCCGAGCGTCGTCGCGCCCTCGGCGGGCCCCTCCCCCGTCGGGTGGTCCGCCCCAAGGTGCTCGAGGCCCCCGGGCCGGTGGTCTTCGCCGAATTTCTCGAAGGCTCCGGCAAGTTGTCGGCCTCCACCACCATGGCTTTCGCCCGCATGTTACGGAACCTGGTCCGGGATCCGTCGATCGGGAACCGGGTGGTGCCCATCGTGTCCGACGAGGCCCGGACCTTCGGGCTCGAACCGCTGATCGCCAATGTGCAGATCTACTCCCCCGACGGCCAGAGCTACACCCCGGTGGATGCCGACCTCGCCCTCAACTACGCCGAGAGCGAGTCCGGCCAGGTGCTCGAGGAGGGCATCACCGAGGCCGGGGCGATGGCCACCTTCACCGCCGCCGCCACCGCCTACGCCACCTGGGGCGAGCCCCTCATCCCCTGTTACCTCTTCTATTCGATGTTCGGTTTCCAGCGGGTGGGTGACCTGCTGTGGGCACTCGGCGACATACGGGGCCGGGGCTTCCTACTCGGCTGCACCGCCGGCCGGACCACCCTCAACGGCGAGGGGCTCCAGCACCAGGACGGGCACTCGCTGGTGCTGGCCTCGGTGGTGCCCTCGGTGGCCGCCTACGACCCGGCCTTTGCCTACGAGTTGGCCATCATCATGGAGGACGGGATCCACCGGATGACCGGTCCCGAGCCCGAGGACCGCTACTGGTACATCACCCTCTACAACGAGAACTACCCGATGCCCGCCCTGCCCACCGACGCCGCCGAGGCGGAGCGGGTGCGCTCGGGGACCATCAAGGGTATCTACCGTTTCGCCGACCACCGCGGCCACGACGGGACCGGGCAGGCAAGCACACCGCCGTCCGACACCGGTGGGAGGGCGGGGACCACCAAGCAGGCGACACTGCTCTTCTCGGGCTCAGCCTGGCAGGCGGCCATGGAGGCCCGGGACCGGCTCGCCCAGGACTGGGGAGTCGACGCCGATGCCTGGTCGGTCACCTCCTACAAGTCTCTCCGGGAGGACTGCCTTTCCTCCGAGCGCTGGAACCGCCTCCACCCCGGGGAGGACCCCAAGGTTCCCTTGATCACCGCGGCACTGGCCGGTTCCAGTGGCCCGGTGGTGGCGGTGACAGACTTTGTGAGGGCGGTGCCCGACCAGATCTCGAGATTCGTACCCCGACATTTCACCTCGCTGGGCACCGACGGGTTCGGTCGTTCAGACACCCGGGACACCTTGCGACGGTTCTTCGAAGTCGACGCCGCCCATATCGTGGTGGCAGTCCTCGGCGGGTTGGTGGCCAGCGGGGATGTGCAGCCCGAGGTGGTCTCCAAGGCCATCCATCAGTACGGGATCGACGCCTCCTCCGGAGATCCCTGGACCTGCTGAACCGTCCGGCTCAAGGCTCGGGTGGCTACGCTCCCGACGGAGCGGGAAACGTTCCCGCCTCCGCGATGTAGGGGCCGGCGCGGTTCCACCCGATCCTGGCGGCCACCACCGGTCGGAACCACCGGTAGGGGATGTTCCCGTGCCACGGGTTGTACAGCACCCAGGTCGTCGACCCGGTTATCGGTCCAGCTGTCTGGAAGATGCTTTCCTCCCCGGGACCGACACCCTGGGCGTTGCTGCCGACCAGCGGCCGCGTCCCCACCGCGGTGCACGGTCCGCTGATCCCGTCGCATTTGGCCACCCCCACCGCGTAGTTGGGTCCCGCGAACCCGTCACCGCCGGAGTAGAACAGCCACCAGCTCCGATCGGGAGCCTCGACCATTTGCGGGGCTTCGATGATGGGACGGGCCCAGGCGGGGAGCGGGCTGAGCCCGTAGATGCGGGTGGGCGTGCCCACCACCTTCAGGCCGTCGGCCGACAAGGGCTGCGACCAGATGAGGTCGCTGCCGGTGTGGTTGGTGGAGTTGTTGTCGCTCTTCCACACCAGGTATGGGCGTGCCTGCGGCGAGGTGTCGTCCACCACTGCTTGAGGGTCGATGTCTCCGCCCTGGTCCCGCTGGCAGACGATGGGCTGCGGCGACGGCGAGTACGGGCCGGCGGCCGAGGTGGCGACCGCGGTGCCCAGACATTGGGTCGGCGGGGTGACGCCGGCCAATTTGGCCGAGTAGTACAGGACGTAGGTGGCACCGAAGCGGTGAACCTCCGGTTCCCACGTGGTGCCCCCCCGAGAGATGGGAACCGCCCAGTTCGGCATGGTGGGGAGGGCGTCAACCGCGGCGGACCAATGATCGGGGGAGCCGGTCAGCATCGGGATGTTGTCCCGGGTGTCGCCGAAAGCGGTCGAGACGAAGAGAAGGTACTGGCCTTGGCTCGACATGAGCCACCCGCCGGACAGGTCCTGGCTGGCCGAGCTGGCGATCACAATCGCGGGGGCGTTCGGCGTGCGGGTGGCCGGTTGGGCGGCAGACGTCGGTCGATCGGCCGAAACCGGGCTGGGCGTCGTGACAACCGCGCCGACGGTGGCCAGAACCACGGCAACCAACACGACCGAAAACTGCACCGCCCGCCGGCGGCTCCTGGCATGTTCCCGCTTGTGTTTGGCCTGCCCCATTTGATTCCTTCCACCACGCCGCTGGTGGGCATGTGGCAGTCCGAAAACGCGCGCACCCCCCGATGGCGTACAAAGACTAGACACTTTTCGCCAGCCGCACGAGGACCGGCTCGGCCACAACCACCCGAAAGCCGAGCCCGGCAGGGAGCCAACCGGGGGCCAGTAAGGCGGTACGTTCAGCCGCTGAAGCAGGCCTCGGCCACCACTGGGCCGATCCTGACGCTCCCGGCTAGCCTGGCAAAGTGCTTCATGTGAGCGGCGATCCGGCCGCGGACAAGCTCCTGTCGGACGACCCCCTGGCGCTGGTCATCGGGATGGTCCTCGATCAGCAGATCCCCTTGGAGAAGGCGTTCACCTCCCCGCTCGAATTGAAGGCGCGGCTGGGCGGCTCGCTCGATGTGGCGAAGATCGCGGCCATGGATCCCGACGCCCTCGCCGACATCTTCGCGGCCAGGCCGGCCCTCCACCGCTTCCCGCGTTCGATGGCCAGTCGGGTCCAAGATGTCTGTCGCCTCATCACCGAGACCTACCACGGCGACGCCGCCGCCGTCTGGACCTCCGCCGCCGACGGCAAGGAGCTTCTGGCCAACGTCCGGGAGCTCCCCGGGTTCGGCGCCCAGAAGGCGCGCATCTTCATCGCTCTGCTCGGCAAGCAGATGGGGCTCACTACCCCGGGGTGGCAACAGGTGTCGACCCCCTACGGTCAGCCGGGGACCTTCCAATCGGTGGCCGACATCGATTCTCCTGCCGCCCTTCTCAAGGTCCGCCAGTTCAAACAGAAGAAGAAGGCCCAGGCCAAAGCCCAGGCGTCCATCACCAATTGACGGATCCAGTCGCCTCCCCCGCCGGAAGCTGGGCCCTGTCCGAGCGCCGGCTCTACCTGTGCACGCCCGACCGCGATGACCTCGAGCTGTTCGTGGACGCCTGCATCGTCGGCGGGGTCGACGTCGTGCAACTCCGCGACAAACACCTCTCCGATCCGGACCTGATCGTTCGGGCCAGAGTCGTCCAGCAGGTCTGCGCCCGCCACCGGGTGCCGTTCATCCTCAACGACCGTCCCGACCTCGCCCGTACCATCGGCGCCGACGGGGTGCACGTGGGTCAGGACGACATCCCGGCCCGGGAGGCCCGCGCCCGGGTCGGCGATCACGCGCTCGTCGGCTTGTCGACCCATGCCCGCTCCGAGGTGATCACCGCGGTCACCCAGCAACTGCCGGTCGACTATCTCTCGGCCGGTCCCGTGCATGCCACCCCGACCAAACCCGGCCGGCCCGGGACCGGTATCGACTACATCGCGGAGGCGGTGTCGCTGTCACCCTGGCCGGTCTGGATCACCGGAGGAGTCGACCCCGACACGGTCGGGGAGATGATCGGGGCCGGGGCCCGCCACTTCGTGGTGGTTCGCTGGCTGACCAACTCTCCCGACCCGGAGCGCCACGCCCGCCAACTCCGACAGGTCATCGACCGCGGCATCACTCGGGCCCAGGCTTCGGGATAGCCGGGCGACCGCCTCGAGGGCCGCGGCAGCGGCTCAACCGGTGGTCGTGGTGGTGGGTGCGGTCGTGGTGGGTGCGGTGGTGGTGGGTGCGGTGGTGGTGGGTGCGGTGGTGGTGGGTGCGGTGGTGGTGGGTGCGGTGGTGGGTGCGGTGGTGGTGGGTGTCGAGACGACCTTGGCGCCGCCCGGCAGTGTCACCGGCGGCGACGAGTTCACCGACGATATGGTCAGGGACAGCTGGGCTCCGCTGGCGGAGATGGTGAGGGCCGACAGGTATTGGCCGATCACCGTGGCGGTGAACGAGGCGGTCTGCCCTTGCTGGGTCACCGTGAAGGTGTAGGTGCCACCCTTTTGATGGACGTGCTTGGCGTTCTTGGCCAGGGCGACATACTCGTGCACCGGGTCGTAGGAGGCCGCGGGCTGGCTGGCCTGCTTCTGGAAGGTGAGGTGGGCGGTTGATGCCGAGGGCGACACCTGATTGCTCTGGTACTCGACGCTGTCGATGACGGCCACATAGACCCGAACCGTCCCGGAGTCGACGTAACCCCCCAACCGGCTTGGTGCCTGGTACACCAGGTGCTGCGTCTGGGTGCCCTGCGGGCTGCTCTCGAGCACGTCCGAGGTGTAGTTGGCGGCGTTCAGGGTGTTCTTGACCGCGTCCTGGAGTGTCGCCTGCTTGGGTGCTTGGCTCACACCCAACGCCGCGCCGCCGGCGGCCAGCACGGCCACCAGTACGAGCAGCAGCCAACCAATCAGCCTTCGAGGTCCGGTCATTTCGGAGACGCTACGCCATATCCGCGGGTGAGACGGTCGCAGGACGGCCTCGGCGACCTGGCTCCCATCGCCGCGCCGCCGCGGCCACGCCAGCCGCCCGCGGTCGGTTCAGTGGGTGCCATCCGGCCAGCCGCGGTCAGATGCCGATCCGCTGGGCCAGCAGCTCCCGGTGGTAGGACGGGTCACCCAGCAGCAGCTCGGAGGACTTGGCCCGCTTGAAGTACAGGTGGGCGGGGTGCTCCCAGGTGAAGCCGATACCCCCGTGGATCTGAATGGTCTCCGCCGCGGCGTGGAAGTAGGCCTCCGAGCAGTACGACTTGGCCAGGCTGGCCACCACCGGGAGCTCGTCGGAGTCCTCGGCCGCGGCCCAACCGGCGTAGTAGGCCGCCGACTTGGCCGACTCCACCTCGAGTAGCATGTCCGCGCACTTGTGCTTGATGGCCTGGAAGCTCCCGATCGGTCGGCCGAACTGGATCCGGGTCTTGGCGTAGTCCACCGAACTGTCGAGGCACCGTTGCGCCCCACCCACCTGTTCGGCAGCCAGCGCCACTGCCGCCAGGTCGAGGGTCTTCGACAGCCCCGCGGAGGCGCCCCCGTCCGACCCGATCAGGCGGGCCGGCGTGTTGGCGAACTCCAGCCGGGCCTGCTTGCGGGTCTGGTCCATGGTGGCCAGCGGGGTGCGGGTGAGACCGTCGGCATCGCCCGTGACGGCGAACAGGCTGATCCCGGCGTCGGTCCGGCCCACCACCAGGATGAGGTCGGCCACGTGACCGTCGATCACGAATGACTTGTGGCCGTTCAGCGACCATCCGTCGCCGGACGGGGTGGCGGCCAGGGTCACACTGTCGGTGTCCCATTTCCCGCTGTCCTCGGTATGGGCGAGGGTGGCGATGGTCTCCCCCGAGGCGATACCGGGTAGCAGTTCTTCCTTGGCCTTCTGGTCGCCGGAGGTGAGGATGGCGTTGGCGCCCAACGCCACGGTGGAGAAGAACGGTGCACACAACAGGGCGGCGCCCATCTCCTCGAGTACCACGATGAGCTCGACATAGGAGAATCCGGACCCGCCGAACTCTTCGGGGATGGTCAGCGACTGCAGACCCAGCTGATCGGCCATCTGGCTCCACACCGCGGTGTCATAGCCCTCGGTGGTCTCCATCAACCGGCGGACTTCCGTCTCGGGCGACTTGTCCTCGAGAAAGCGCTTGACCGACTTGCGAAGCTCGTCCTGCTCCTCGCTGAAGGCGAAGTTCATCGTGTTCTCCATCCCCCTGGGGCGGCCCCCACCTTGGGGGCGTCGTGCCCGTTGTCTACCAGAACCGGGCCGATGTTGACCAACGGGTCAAGTAACGCCAGGTTCCATGGCCCGGCCCCGCCTGTACGCTGCCCGGTTGGGGGTGGAGGTCGTTGCGACCGCCGGAAACCACCCGAGGAGGGACCCAGAGCGATGGCCAGCACCATCATCGACTACCAGGACACCGACGTCGAGGTTCACCGGGTGGTGGTCGGCCCCGTGGACAACAACGTGTACATCGTCCGGTGCCGGCAGACCGGCGACTCGATGTTGATCGACGCGGCCAACGAGCACGATCTGCTGCTCGAGCTGTGTCGTGATCTCGGGGTGCGGCAAGTGGTCGAGACCCACGGCCACTGGGACCACATCCAGGCGGTGGAATCGGTCCGGAACGCCGGCATCGAGGTGGCCGTGACCCGCGCCGATGCCGGGATGCTCCCCTCCTACGACCTGATCCTGGAAGATGAGTCGACGCTCGATGTGGGCCGGCTCCGGATCAGCACCATCGCCACCCCGGGTCACACCCCCGGTTCGATGTGTTTCGCCGTCGAGGGGACCCCGCTGCTCTTCAGCGGGGACACCCTGTTCCCGGGCGGGCCTGGCAACACCTCGTTCGAGAACGCCGACTTCGCCACCATCATCTCCTCGATCGAACGGCGGCTGTTCGCCGAGTTCGGACCTGACACCATCGTCCTTCCCGGCCACGGCAAGGGCACCACCGTCGGTACCGAGACCCCACACCTCCAGGAGTGGATCGACCGGGGTTGGTGACCGGGTCTCCGGCTGCGGTCACCCTGCGGTCAGACCGCGGTCGCCGGGTGGCGGGGCTCGCGGATCACCTCGATCTCGGGGGGAAGCCCGGTGATGGTCATGCCTCCGGGGACCTCATCGCCCACCTCGATGGTCACCCGGGACCCGGCCAACGGGATCCCCTCCACCTTCAGGTGGCCGATCCCCTCCGGCAGGTTCGGGCACACCCAGGTCTTCCCCCGAGGGACCCATGGGTCCAGACGGAGCAGGGTGCGCAGGCAGAGCAGCGGCGAGGCCGCCGACCAGGCTTGCGGCGAACAGGAGGTCGGATAGCCCACCGGCACGCTCAGTTCGGCTCGGTCGAGACCGCTGAACAGCTCGGGCAGGCGGCCGCCCTGGGCCACCGCGGCGTCGAGCAGCGCCAAGATCAACTTCTGAGCCATGTCGTCGTGCCCGTAGCGGGCCAATCCGGCGGCCACGATGGCGCTGTCATGCGGCCACACCGAGCCGCAGTGGTAGCTGATCGGGTTGTAGCCGCCGCTGTCGGAGGCCAGAGTGCGAACTCCCCACCCGCTGAACATCTCGGGTGATGTCAGCTTGGCGGCGACCTGGGCGGCCTTCTCCTCGTCGACGATCCCGGTCCACAGGCAGTGGCCGATGTTGGAGGTCAAAGAGTCGATCGGCCGCTTGTCGGCGTCGAGGCCGACGGCGAACCATCCCTTTTCCTCGAGCCAGAAGTCACGGTTGAAGGCCGTCTTCAGTTCGGCGGCCTTGGCCCGGAACCGTTGAAAGGTGGCGGAGTCCCCCGCCTCGTAAGCGAAGTGGGCCCGAGCCAGGTAGGCGCCGTAGGTGTAGGCCTGCACCTCGCAGAGTGCGATCGGCGCCTCGGCCACCCGACCATCGGCGTAGCGGATCCCATCCCAACTGTCCTTCCACCCCTGGTTGGCGAGCCCGCGGTCGGTCGCCCGGTGGTACTCGACGTACCCGTCGCCATCGGCGTCGCCGAAGTGTTCGATCCATTCGATGGCCCGTTCGGCGTTGGGCAGCAGCTCGTCCACCAATTCGCCGGCCACTCCCCATCGTCGGAGCTCACCCAGCAGCATGACGAAGAGGGGGGTGGCATCGGCGGTTCCGTAGTAGATGCTCCCGCCACCCAGCGACAGGGAGGCGGCGTCACCGAAGCGCATCTCGTGCAGAATCCGCCCGGGCTGCTCGTCGTGGCGGGGATCAACTTCGTTTCCCTGGAACCGGGCCAGGGTCTGCAGCACCCCGAGGGCGAGGTCGGGATCCACCAGCAAGGCCATCCAGGCCGTCAACAGCGAGTCACGTCCGAACACGGTCATGAACCACGGAGCGCCGGCCGCCACCACCATGCGTTCGGGGTAGTCCGGATCGAAGATGCGCAGCGCGCCGAGGTCCTCGGCGCTTCGGGCCACCACGCTCTTCAGCCCCGGGTGGTCGGTCTCGACCTGGGGTACCTGACGGCGCCACCGGGCCAGCCGTTCGGCCGGCTCGGCTCGTTCCACCGGCTGCCCACATCGGTAGCGGGGATTGATGCTGGTCCCGTCGATCACCGGTGCCACCTCGACGCAGGTTCTCCAGACTCCGCGGGCGGGCACGATGGTCTCGAAGGTGGCGAGATCCTCGACCAGGCTCACCGGACCGGCGAACCGAACTTCCGCGCCCCGGGTGACCCCGCCCCGCCGGTAGGAGAAGCTCAGGGTGGGAGGGCCGGTGACCGGCGGTGTTCGACCGGCCCCGTTGCTGGCACCGGCGTTGACGTCGACAGTGACCGTCCCGGTGACCGGGTCGGCGTGTGAGCCGTCCCCGACGCGCCCCTCCTTCACCGCGAACAGGTCGGCGAAGTCCGCGCCCACGAACAGTTCGACCGAACAGAACGAAGGCTCGTCCCCGAAGTTGCGAATGGTGATGTCCTCGCGCATCCCCTGTCCCACGTACCGGGACCTGAACACCATGAGGGTCGAATCGGCCCGCCCGGGCGGGGGTAGGCACCGGGAGACGAAGGTCGAAGAGAACGGATCGTCGGTGACCGCCGACAGCGGTTCGGTCCGGGACCCGTTGACCAGCAATTCGAACCGGGAGATGATCCGGGTGTCCCGCACGAACAGCCCCTGGGCACCCCCCACCGAGATGTCCCCGGAGCTCCCGCTGATGGCGAAGGTGGATTCGTCGACCAGGGTGACCGCCCCGTCATAGGCGTGGAGTTGGGCGACCGGTCCGGCGAATGTCCACGGATCTGCCATCGCGCTTACCGTAGTTGCCACCTGTTGGGTCAGGAAATTCCTGGTCGCAAGGCCAGGTCTCCCTATTCCTCCTACGGCGGTAGGAGAAATGCCGGTAGGAGGATAGGATCGGGGTGTGAACGAAGGGACAGTCGCGAACCGCCCGTCAACTGCTCCACTTCTCGAGGTGGAAGGCCTCCACGTGTCGGTGGACGGCACCCCCATCCTCCGGGGCGTCGATCTCACCGTGGAATCGGGCCAGGTGCACGCCATCATGGGTCCCAACGGATCGGGCAAATCGACCCTGGCCAAGGTGTTGCTCGGCAACCCCGCCTACGTGGTCGACTCCGGCACCATCCGGTTGCGGGGCGAAGACGTCACCACCTGGCCAACCGATGTCCGCGGCAAGGCCGGGATGTTCCTGGCCTTTCAGGAGCCCGAAGCCATCGGCGGCGTGCCGGTGATCCAGTTCCTTCGCCAGGCACTCTCGGCCCGTCGGGGCATCGACATGTCGGTGCTCGAAGTTCGTTTGATGATGATGGAGTGGATGGAGAAACTGGGGATGGATCCCGAATTCGGCGAGCGCCATCTCAACGAAGGATTCTCCGGCGGGGAGAAGAAGCGCAACGAGATTCTCCAGATGGCCATGCTCGAACCCGAGCTGGCCATCCTCGACGAGACCGACTCAGGGCTCGACGTCGATGCGCTCCGCACCGTGGCCCGCGGCGTCCACACCGTTCGGGAGAACCGGCCTGACCTGGGTGTCGTGGTGATCACCCACTACCAGCGGATGCTCGACGAATTGGAGGCTGACCGGGTCCACCTCATCATTGACGGGGCCATCGTGGCCGATGGGGGGCCGGAGTTGTACAAGAAGTTGGAGACGGAAGGGTACGACGCATGGCGGGCCTGACCGACGTGGCGCACGACGTGGACGTCGAGGTGCTGAAGAAAGACTTTCCGCTGCTCGCGCAGGAGGTCAACGGCCACCCGATCACCTACCTCGACTCGGCAGCATCCTCCCAGCGCCCGCGACAAGTGCTCGACGCCATGCGCAACTACGAAGAGACCACCTACGCCAACGTGCACCGCGGGGTGTACGGAATCGCCGAAGAGGCCACCCGCCGGTTCGAAGCCGCCCGGGTCGCGGTGGGCCGCTTCATCGGAGCCCCCAACCCGGCGCGAGAGATCCTGTTCGCCAAGAATGCCACCGAGGGTTTGAACCTGGTGGCCAACACCTGGGGTCGCACCCACCTGCACTCGGGTGATGCCATCCTCCTCACCGAGATGGAGCACCACGCCAACATCGTTCCCTGGCAGATGTTGGCCGAGGAACGGAACCTCGCCATCCGCTGGATTCCCATCGATGATGACGGGGCCCTGGTCCTCGACGATCTCGAGCGCCTTCTCGACGGGGTCAAGCTGGTCGGGGTCACCTGTATGTCGAATGTCCTGGGCACGCTGAATCCGGTCGCCGATATCGCCCGGGTGGCCCACGATGCAGGTGCGGTGGTGGTGGCCGACGCCGCCCAGTCCGTTCCCCACCTGCCCACCGACGTATCCGCCCTGGGCTGCGATTTTCTGGCCTTCAGTGCCCACAAGATGCTCGGTCCCACCGGTATCGGCGTGCTCTGGGGCCGGGACGCCCTCCTCACCGCCCTCCCCCCGTTCCTGGGCGGAGGGGAGATGATCCTCGACGTCCGCAAGGACGGGTTCACCCCCAACGATCTGCCGTGGCGGTTCGAAGCCGGTACGCCGCCGATCACCCAGGCGATCGGACTGGGGGCGGCGGTGGACTACCTGTCCGCCATCGGAATGGACTCGGTCCGGGCCCACGAGATCTCGTTGACCAGTTATGCCCTGCGCACCCTGGCCGATCGATTCGGCGACGACATTCATGTCTTCGGGCCCAAGGATCCGACCCGGCGCGGCGGGGTTATCTCTTTCGCCTACCGCGACATCCACCCTCATGACATCTCGCAGGTCCTCGATCAGTACGGCGTCTGCGTGCGGGCCGGGCACCACTGTGCCAAGCCGTTGATGAGGAGGCTGGGGGTCAACGCCACCGCCCGGGCATCGTTCGCCCTCTACAACGACGAGTCCGACGTCGACACCTTGGTCGATGCGCTGGCCGAGACGGGGGCGTTTTTCGGATGAGCCCGTCCCAGTACCCTGAAGCCGTGACCCGTACCCCTCCGGCCGGCAAGATGTCCCCGATTGTCCCGAGGAAGGCAAGCTGATGCCCGGCCTCGAGGACCTGTACCGCGAGATCATCCTCGACCACTACCGGTCGCCTCGGAACCGGGGCGAGCTCCCGTCTCCCCCGGCCCAACGGGTCGAGGGGTTCAATCCTCTCTGCGGAGACGAGATCGTGGTCACCCTTCAGGTCAGCGACGGAGCCGTTTCCGATATCAAGATCGGGGGCACCGGTTGCTCGATAAGCCAATCCTCCGCGTCGCTGATGTCGGCCGCCGTGAAGGGGAAGCCGGTCTCCGAAGTACGCGATCTGATTCGGACCTTCAAGGGAATGATGTCCATTCACGAATCGACCCTCCCCGGCCAGGACGGTCAACATGATGCCGAGATCGAGACGGCAGAGGCCCAGCTCCTGGATGTCGACTCCCTGGGCGAACTCGCCGCTCTCCAAGGCGTGGTGAAGTTCCCGGTGCGTATCAAATGCGCGACGTTGAGTTGGAACACCCTGGCCCAGGGCCTCGATGAGGCCGAGTCGGACTCGGAGACCGCCAACGCCTGACTGACGGTCGGCTGCCGGAATGGTGACCGATCGCCACTGACTCCCTTCGACGTATGAGCTCACCTTGGTTCCGACCAGGGGTCGCAGCTCTCCCACCTCACACCATCGGCGGGCGCGTGTGAATTCGAATTCACCGTGCCGTCTCGGGAAGTGAACACTGCGGAAATCCGGGTTCCCTACGGTTGGGTAGTGGAAAAATCACTGGTTGTCGTAGGTAACGGGATGGTCGGCCAGAAGTTCCTCGAGACGGCGGTGGCCGGGCACCTCGCGGACAAGTGGCAGATCCTGGCATTTGGTGAAGAACGCCGTCGTGCCTACGATCGGGTCCACCTGAGTTCATTCTTCGACGGCCAAACCGAAGACGACCTCCGGTTGGACGACCCCGCGGTCAGCGCGGCGGTGGATTTCCCTGTCGGTGAGTCCGTGGTCAAGATCGACCGACGCCGACGAACGGTCACTACCTCGACCGGTGACGTCGTCGGCTACGACGCCTTGGTGCTTGCTACCGGGAGCGCCTTCCCGGTCGTGACTCCGGAGCCCACGCGGTAGAGATGGCGGTCACCCGTTTGCGATCATCACTGGGCATAGACGGGGTCATCCAGACCGTGGTCAAGCGGGGCTACCGGTTCTGCCCGGACCCAGAATGAACGTCCTCGCCCAGCCCTAAGGGGTGCAGGGGGTGGGATTGAAGTCCGGTGGGGCGGTGGTCGTGGTCGTCGAACTACTGCTGGTCGGCGGCGTGCTCCCACCCGAGCTGGTCACTGTTGTGGTCGTCGTGGCCGGGCTCCCATAGGGATCGGGAGGCGGAGACACAATCGGCTCGGGAGACTGGCCCAGGAACTGGGCGATTGCGAGATCCGCATCGGGTTGCTGCACGTAGATCACCGATCCGAGGTAGCCGAAGACCGATGAATCCGACCCGTAGGTGGGCAACGTGGTCGTCACCAGGGACGAAGACGAAAAGGTGTGGAACTCCCGGGCCAGCGAGATGAGGCCGGCGACGGTGAAGGTCGAGTCGATGGTGACTCCCTGCACCACCGACCCGATGAAGGCGTTGAGGGTCAGCGGGTTGTATTTCGTCTCGGCCTGATTGATGAGTGCCTTCAAAAAGGCGTTCTGGCGTAGAATCCGGCCATAGTCACTGGTCCCGTCGTACTGCCAGTATCCATCTTTGAGGTACTGGTAGTGACGGCTCCGGGCCACCGCCAGGGAATAGCCACCGTTCACGTGCTGGCAACCGGTGGTGGTGATGTTGAGCCCGGTGTAGGCGTCTCGGGCCGGGTACGGGAAGTTGAGATAGATACCACCGATGGCGTCGACGGCGCCTCGGAATCCGGCGAAGTCGATCTGCACGACATGGCTGATCGGGATGCCGAAGTCGGCTTCGATGGTCTGCACCAACTGATCCGGCCCGTTGTTGTAGGTGGCATTGATCCGGTTGTATTTGCCGATCTGGCTGGTGTCGCCGGCCACCTGGACAACGGTGTCCCGGGGGATGGACAGGACCCTGATCTGGCCGGTGGCCGGATCCACATGAAGGACCTTGACCACGTCACTCCGTTGACCGGTCTGGACGGTGGCCGACCCAAAATGGGAAGCGTCGGACGTCGACTCACCCACCCGTGAGTCGGATCCGATGAGCAACACGTTGAACGGCTTGCCGACCGGGGCCGTCTTCAGGTGCTTCACCGTGACTTTGGAAACCTGATGGAACCGGTACTGGACATACCCGTACCCCGCTCCCACCAGCACCAGGATCAAAGCCACCATGATCACTGCGCCCAGAAGCACCCTCTCGATCCAGGTCCGCTTCTGCTTGGCTTGACGCCGCTGGGCCCTCCGGGCCTTGCGGGTGGGGGCCGGCTCCGGGACCTCGGCGGCTCCTGCCGTGCTGGGGGCGATCTCAGGAATCTCCGCCGATTCGCTTTCAGCGGGGCCGACATCAGTCGAATCAGACCCTCCCGATTCGCCTTCCGACGGGGCCGGATCCGCCGGTCCCGTCGCCCGAGAGCTCCCATTCCCACCTCGGGGTGCACTGTGTGCGCCGCCCCGTCGGCGATCTCGGCGAGCCATGGGCCATGAGGCTAGCAACCGCGGGATCGAGACAGTCGCCACCTCCGGGTATCGCTCGCGCGGACGTGGGTCCTCCTGCGGCCCGCAGCGATACCAACCACGAGGTGCCAGGGGGCAACGGGCCCGCCACGACGTTGACCGGTCAGGCTGTCAGAGCCCCGAACACCGGGTGGTGCTCACTCAGCTTCGCCCCCGCCACCTGCCCGTATCTGCTCATCGATCATGTTCACCACCGTCGAATCGAGGAGGGTGGTCACGTCGCCGAGTTCCCGATGCTCGGCCACATCTTTCAACAGGCGCCGCATGATCTTGCCGCTGCGGGTCTTCGGGAGGTCGGGGGTCAGAATGATCTGACGGGGTTTGGCGATGGGCCCGATGACCTGGGCAACATGGTCCCGCAACTCCTTGACCAGCGCGTCGCCCTCATTCTCCTCGTCGGACACCTCGCCTTTGACGGTGACAAAGGCGACGATTGCCTGCCCGGTGGTGTCATCGCTGGCCCCGACCACCGCCGCCTCTGCCACCCGGGGAAAGCCGACCAGCGCGTGCTCGATCTCAGTGGTGGAGATGCGATGTCCCGAGATGTTCATCACATCATCGACACGCCCCAGCAACCAGAGGTCGCCATCCTCGTCCCGTTTCGCACCGTCCCCGGCAAAGTACCGCCCGGGATACCGTGACCAGTACGTCTCCTCGTAGCGCTCCGGGTCACCCCAGATCCCGCGGAGCATCCCCGGCCACGGGCGATCGATCACCAGGTACCCCCCGGCGTCATTGCCGACTGACTTCCCGGCATTGTCGACGACATCCGCGCTGATCCCCGGAAATGGACGCATGGCCGCTCCGGGCTTGGTGGCAGTGATACCGGGCAGCGGCGTGATCATGATCCCGCCGGTCTCGGTCTGCCACCAGGTATCCACCACCGGGCACCTGTCACCACCGATGTTCTTGCGGTACCACATCCAGGCTTCGGGGTTGATGGGCTCACCCACCGAGCCCAACAGGCGCAAGCTCGAGAGATCGTGGGCTGCGGGATGCTCCTCTCCCCACTTCATGAAGGTCCGGATGGTGGTGGGGGCGGTGTAGAGGATGGTGACCTTGTACTCCTCGATGATCTTCCACCACCGGTCGCGCCCACCGGCATCCGGGGTTCCCTCGTACATCATGGAGGTGACGCCGTTGGCCAGGGGACCGTAGACGATGTAGCTGTGCCCGGTGACCCAGCCGATGTCGGCCGCGGTCCAAAAGATGTCAGTCTCAGGCTTCACGTCGAAGATCAGGCGGTGAGTGGTGGCGCAATGGGTGAGGTAGCCGCCGGTGGTGTGGAGGATCCCCTTCGGCTTGGCCGTGGTCCCGCTGGTGTACATGATGTAGAGCGGTTGCTCGGCGTCGAACGCTTCCGGGTCGTGACTGGTGGGTTGCCGGTCGACCACCTCGTGCCACCAGAGATCCCGACCGTCCTGCCACTCGACATCCTGGCCGGTCCGGCGAACGACCAAAACCGATCGGACATCCGGGCACTGTTTCAACGCCTCGTCGACGTTGCCCTTCAGCCCGGCTTGGGCGCCACGCCGGTAGCCGCCATCGGCGGTGATCACGACACGGGCATCCCCGTCGAGGATGCGGTTGGCCAGCGCCTCGGCCGAGAACCCACCGAACGTCACCATGTGCGGCGCCCCGATCCGGGCACAGGCCAGCATCGCCACCACCGCCTCAGGGATCATCGGCAGATAGATACAGACCCGGTCGCCGGACTTCACCCCCAACTCGGTGAGGGCGTTGGCGGCCTGGCACACCATGTCCTTCAAATGGGTATAGGTGATTGACCGGGTGTCTCCGTCGGGCTCCCCGACCCAGTGGAAGGCGATCTTGGCTCCCCGGCCGGCGGCGACGTGGCGATCCAGGCAGTTGACCGAGGCGTTCAGCTTGCCCCCCACGAACCACTTGGCAAACGGGACCTTCCAGTCCAGCACCTCGGACCAACGTTGGGCCCACTCGAGCTGTTCGGCCTGTTGCTCCCACCAGGCGGTCGGATCGGCGTCTGCCTCGGCGTAGACCCCGGGCTTGGCGTTCGCCTGGGCCACGAAAGCCGGCGGCGGCTCAAAGCTACGGACCTCGTGATGCAGCGCCGAGAGCCCCTCCTCAGGTCGTCCGTTGCCTGCAACTTCGCTCATGTCTCTACCTCCCGACCGTCAGCCTCGCGCAGTTCGCGCCGCTCAGGACTTGGGAGCGAGCGGGATGGTGGGAATGATTGCTTTCTTGAACGTCTCGTTCACCACCCCGGCAAACGATGCGTACCAGGCAGCCCCCGCGGTGGCGAGTCCGATATAGCCGCCCCAGTGGGTCATGGTGACGTTGCTTCGGAACGCACCGATGGTCAGAAGCACGAAGGTCACGGTCAGCAGCACGAACACCAGGGCGACCGCGCCGCTGACCCGGAAGGACGGCACGATCATGTAGAAGGTGAATATGGTCCACCCCAGCAGGAAGACGCCGACCGCGACCGGCGCGTCGGCCTGGGTGATGCCGCCGGCCACGAACTTCCCGAACACGTAGTACGAGATCCAGAACGCACCGAACGAGGAGAAGGCCAGCGCCCCGAAGGTGTTCCTCCGGGTGAATTCCCACATCCCGGCCAGGAGCTGCACCCCTCCGCCGTAGACCAGGGCCAGGGCCAGGGCGGCGTCCGCCCCCGGACCCCAGATATTGGCGTTACCCATGCTCAAGGCAAAAGTGGTCATGGCGAAAGCCGCCAGCCCCAACGGTGCCGGGTCCGCCGTATGGTGGACCGTCGGTGGCATGGGAACCGGACCTTCCCCCACCTCGGTTGCCCTCATCCCCACTGATTCTGTTGCCATGAGCCCCCTCTTTTCACAGGCGGCCGTACCCGACCAGCAACCCCGGGCACAAGCCGGCTTGAGCTTGTCTACTCAACTACATACCCAGGTTAGGGCGTTAGACAAACAAATGCCATTGGCATGACATGGAATGCCGCTTTCATCCATGTGAACGTCATCACAAGGGTGCGGATAAAGAGGGAAGCTGCAACCGGTTCGCTCGGTTCTCACCGGGTGGCTAGCCCTCGGGGCCCGACAATCCCAACAGCGGGGTGACCGCGTGGTCGCGACCGGCCGTGTAGCCCCCATCCACCGGGAAGGCCACCCCGGTGACGAACGATGCGTCGTCGGAAAGGAGGAAGGCCGTCGCCGCGGCGATCTCGGCCGGTCTACCCATGCGGCGAAGCTTGTGTTCCCCGATCAGCAGATCAAGCGTCTTGTCCATTCCCGGGAGGGCAAACACCTCGGCGGTCATCGGGGTATCGATGAAGCCGGGGCAGATGGCGTTGACCCGGATACCGCGACCCCCGTAGTCGATGGCCATGTTCTTGGTCAGCAACACCACCCCTCCCTTCGAGGCGCTGTAGGCGCTGCCCCCTGCGGTCCCTTCCAGGCCCTCGATACTCGCCACCGTCACGATCGATCCCCGGGATCCGTCGACAACCGGTCGCTCCAGCATGTGCCCGATGACATGCTTGGCCATCAGATAGGTGCCGGTGAGATTGACGGAAATGACCCGTTGCCACTCTTCTTGACCCAGCGAGTGCACCGGTCCCCCGCCGGCAACTCCGGCCGCGTTCACCAGGCCGTCGATGCGACCGAAGGCGTCGAGTGTCGAAGCCACCAGGTCCACGACCGACGCCTCATCACTCACGTCGACTGGGTGGAATGAGCATGATCCGCTCGCCGGCGGGTCGAATTTCCAGTCGACCCGGTCGGCACCCATCACCGTCGCCCCTTCGTCGACCAGACGCTCGGCGCAGGCCAGGCCGATCCCGGAAGCCGCTCCGGTGACGATCACCACCTTGCCCGTCAGTCCCCTCATCGAGCCCTCCCCACAATCGTCGAGCGACGGCCGATCTTTGCATCTGCTAGAGAGTCAGGCACGTGCTCAACCCAAGCTACCCACACCGGCCGGGCGGGTCAGACGCGATTGTCCCCGCCGATCCATGGAGGCTTGGGCCAGAAGAAAGGACCCGGTGAGTGAAGTTCGCCCTCTTCTATGAGATCCCGGTACCGAAGCCTTGGCAGCCCGACAGTGAGCTGATGGCCTACCAGAACACGCTCGAGCAGGCGGTCGCCGCCGACAAGGCCGGATGGGATGCCATATGGACGGTCGAGCACCACTTTCTGCAGGAGTACTCGCACTGCTCCAATCCCGAGGTGCTCTACGGAGCCATCGCCGCTCTGACCGAGCGGATCCGGTTGGGATACGGGGTCCGCCTGATGCCCAAGCCCTACAACCACCCGGTGCGCACCGCCGAGTCGGTCGCGGTCCTCGACCTGATCTCCAAGGGAAGGGTCGACTTCGGGACCGGCCGGTCGGCCACCCGGGCCGAGCTCGAGGGCTTCGGTCTCGATCCGTCCGAAACCCGTCAGATGTGGAGGGAGGCCATCGAACACGTGGTCGGCTGCTGGACCAACGAGGAGTACGAGTTCGACGGCACCTACTGGCAGATGCCGCTTCGCCGGGTGCAGCCCAAACCGTGGCAGAAGCCCCATCCGCCGATCTGGGGGGCGACCACCAGCGACGACGGCCATCGACAGGTCGGCGAGCTGGGACTGGGCTTGTGCTCGTTCGCGGTAGGAGTGTCCCCCGAGGAGGTCAAGAGGAGAGTCGACATCTACCGGGCCGCGTCCCGGGCCTGCACCGAGCCGGTGGGGGCCTTCGTCAACGACCAGGCGGCCACCTTCACCATGGCTCTCTGCACCGATAACCGGGACAAGGCAATTGAGCTGGCCAGAGAGTCGTTCGAGTGGTACCCGGTGACGGGGGCCAAGCAGATTGCCACCGTCTCCGACTGGATGGCCGAACGGAACCAGGAGCTCGATACCTACTCCTACGCCGCCGACATGAAGGCCCACCAGGACGACGGATCACTGGATCTCCTGAGCCTCGAGTACCTGATCGACTCGAACGCCTGCGTCCTGGGCACCCCTGACGAGTGCCTCGACACCTGCCGGAAGTACGAGGCGGCCGGGATCGACCTGCTGCTGTGCCTGGTCAACCCGTACAAGATCCCCCATGACGCGGTGATGGAGACCATCGAACTGATGGGCACCTACGTACTCCCGAAGTTCCGGGACTGACCCACCGGTCAGATGTAGGCGGCGTACCCGGTCCGGTCGACAATCTCAGCCAACTCGCTCTCACCGGTGGCGACGACCCGGCCGGCGGAGAGCACGTGCACGACATCCGGATTGAGGACTTTCAACAGTCGCCGGAAGTGGGTGATGGCCAGCACCCCGAGGTCCCATTCCTCGGTGGCTTCTTCCACCCGCCGACCGACCGCCGCCAGGGCGTCGACATCGAGGCCGGAGTCGATCTCGTCGAGGACGGCAAACCGCGGCCGGAGTACGCCCATCTGCAGTGTCTCGTTCCGCTTCCGTTCTCCGCCGGAGAGGTCGACGTTGAGCGAGCGGGTGAGGAACCGCTCGTCGAAGCCGATTCGCTGGGCCTCGGTGCGCATCCTCTCTCCGACGTCACTGGCCGCGGTATTCGCCCCGACCTCGTCGGCGTCGATCTCGGGACGGGACGCGGTCAGTGCCGTCACCAACGAGACACCCGGCACCTCGATCGGATGCTGCATGCCGAGAAACAATCCGGCCCGCGCCCGTTGCCAGGTGGGCAGGGAAAGCAGGTCGATCCCGTCGAGGCTGACCGACCCGCGGGTGACCTCATAGCCGGGTCGCCCCATCAGCACGTGGGCCAACGTGCTCTTGCCCGATCCGTTGGGCCCCATCACCGCGTGCACCTCACCGCTGCGCACGGTGAGGGTCACACCCCGGAGGATCTCCCGCCCGGGGATCCCGGCATGCAAGTCTTCGATCTTGAGCTCACCGGTACTCACGGCACCACCACCGACACATTCTCCTCGTCGACGACCAATTGGTAGACCGGGACCGGCTTGGTGGCGGGGAGGGAGCACGGCTCTCCGGTGCAGAGGTCGAAGGTCGAGCCGTGCTTGGAGCACTCGATCTCCCGTTCGTCGGGCCACACCTCGCCTTCGGCCAGGGAGAACTCCTCATGGCTGCAGCGGTCACCGATGGCATAGAAATCGTCGCCGATGCGAACCAGGGCGACCCGGAGCCCGGCCACGTCGAACCGCCTGGCCTGCCCTGGCTCGAGGTCGTTCCGCCCGCACAGACGCGCCACTTCAGACACCGTGCACCCCGGTCCGATCGGCCAATGCCCGGCCGATCAGGGCTCGGGTTCCGACGATGGGCACCTGATTGGCGATGTCATCGAAGAACCCAGCCACGATCAACCGTTCGGCCACCTCGGGCTCCACCCCCCGGGATTCGAGGTAGTAGAGCTGATCCTCGGAGACCGGGCCCACCGTCGAGGCGTGGCTGCACCGGACGTCGTTCTCCTCGATGTCGAGGTTCGGAACCGAGTCGGCGTGCGCTCCCTCATCGAGAACGAGATTGTGATTGGTCTGCATGGCATCGGAGCGGACCGCGCCCCTCCGCATCCGGATCAACCCGCTGTAGACCGAATGGGAACGGTCGGCGACCGCCCCCATGAAGAGCAGGTCACTGGTGGTCTTCGGGGCCCGGTGATCCTGGAGGGTTCGGAAGTCGAGCATCTGGTCATCACGGCCGATGTACGCGGCCCGAAGTTTGCTGGAGCCGGAAGCACCGGTGAGCGCCGAGTCGGTGCGAAGTCGGGCGTAGTCACCGCCGAGGGCCACGGCAAAACTGTGGAGACTGGCGTCGGCTCCGATGGTGCTCGCCTGATGAGCCAGCTGCCAGGTGGCCGGCCCCAGGGCCTGAATACTGACGAAACTCAACTTGGCGCCGTCGGCGACTTGGAGCTCGGTCACCGGGACCACCAGGTGCTCGGATCGGTTGGCTGCCGACGGCGAGCCTGTCAACGGAAGCCCGGCCAGGAGCCCGCCGCCGGCGTCGGCATCCACCACGATCTCGATCACCGAGGCCACCGAGGAGACGCCTCCCCGGATCATCGTCCGAGGAAACACGGCATCGCCTCCCGGCCCGCTGACCATATGCACCACCACCACCGGATCCTCGATCGAGGCGCCGGCGGCGATGTCGACCACCACCGGGTCGGCGGCGAAGGCATCGTTGAGAAGCACGAAGTCGGTCGGGTTGATGGCGATCGACCCCAACAACGCCTCTGCCTCGTCATGTCCGGTGAGCCGTCCGATGGTCAGCCGGTCGTCGTCCGACTCCGACACCGACACCAGCACCCCGTTGACGGTGACGATCAGCCCGCGGTGGGGCCCGAGACCGTCGACCAGGGCGCGGACCCGATCCAATGACGGCGGCACCGCGGTGTCGGTTGAGGTGTCGACAAAGGCGTCGACGGACTGGAATCTGCCGAGATCGATGTTGTCGATCCGGCTGTAGCGCCAGACCTCGTCCTTCTCGGTGGGAAGCGGAGCTGACGCGAAGGCCTCCGCCGCCGCCGTACGGCGG
>Ga0307374_10000701_pt1 | contig 63034 bp, 55 predicted proteins | sample OX3MG_FD_202532 | JGI IMG/M metagenome (GOLD analysis project Ga0307374, IMG submission 202532) | Soil microbial communities from Risofladan, Vaasa, Finland - OX-3 | ecosystem: Environmental > Terrestrial > Soil > Coastal area > Acid sulfate soil | place: Finland: Risofladan, Vaasa | collected... | reverse complement strand
AGGCACTTGCCATCATCACCGGGCTGTGGACCACCCCGCCTGGGGAGCGCTTCAACTTCGACGGTCGCCACTGGCGCATCGAGGGTTGCGCCAACTTCCCCCGTTCCGCGCAGCGTCCGCGTCCTCGGATCATCATCGGCGGCGTCGGCGCGCGCCGCACGCCGCGCCTGGCCGCCCGCTACGCCGACGAGTTCAACGCCGCGCTCTCGGCTGCCGAGGGGGGAGTGGTCGAGAACTTCCGGCGGGTCTGCGAGGAGGTCGGTCGGGACCCGGCGAGCGTGACGATCTCGACCGTCATCCCGGTGTCCTGCGGCAGTACCAAGAAGGAGGCCGAGGCGCGCCGCGACCGGCTCGGCGACGCCGGTCGGCGGCTGCTCGGCAACGGGGTCGTCGGAACGCCGAAGGACGTCATCGCCCACGCCGAGTCCTCCCGGGAGCGGGGGGTGGACGTCGTCTACTTCCACGTCTACGACGGCGAGGATCTCGACCACGTCCGCCTGCTCGGCGCTGAGGTCGTGCCCGCGCTCGCCTGAGCCCGGCCAAGCCCGCCGGTGGGCCGAAGAAAGGAGTCACCATGGAGCAGTTCCTCGAGGGCAGGGTCGCGCTCGTCACTGGGGCCGGCCCGAACATCGGCAGCGGGGTCGCCCTTGCCCTCGCCGCCTACGGTGCGAAGGTCGCCTGCAACGACGTCGACCTCGAGACCGCCAGAGCCTGTGTGGCTCGCCTCGAGCGCAACGGGCACGAGGGCATGGCGCTTCAGGGCGACGTCACCGTCGAGGAGCAGGTCATCGCCAATGTGCAGGCCGTGCTCGACGCCTACGGGCGCATCGACATCCTTGTCAACAACGCCGCCCTCCTCGGCGGGAAGGGTGTCCTCGACGAGACCGCTGAGAACTTCTCGAAGGCCCTGCTCGTGAGCGGGCTCGGCAACTTCCTCTACACCAAGCACGTCGCCCGTTCGATGTGCGAGCGCCAGATTCGCGGCTCGATCGTCTGCATCTCGTCCTCGCACGGTTGGAGCGCCTCCCCCGGGGTCGTCGCCTACGCGTTCCACAAGGGAGGGGTCAACAACTTCGTGCGCGCTGCGGCGATGGACCTCGCCCCCTACGGCATTCGGGTCAACAGCTACACCCCGACCGCCCCGACCCCGGACAACCCGGACCTCCTCGCCTCGGACCGGCCCCCCGGACCGCTGCTCACGGGGCGGGGTGGCCGGATCGGCGGCGGCGGCGGCGACGAGCCCTGGCGCCGGCCCACGCACTACAGCGGCGACCGCCCCCCCGTGGTCCCGATGGGAACGACCGGCACGCCGACGGACATCGGCCACTGCGTCGCGTGGCTGTGCTCGGACTACGCCAGGCTGATCACCGGCTGCGACTTCGTCGTCGACGGGGGCGCTCGGGCGAAGAACTTCTCCTACATGCCGGCGCCTGCCAGCGAGCTGCTCGGGCCGCTGCCGGTCGTGCCGCTCGAGTAGGACGGCGGCCCGCCCGGCAGGCGGCCCCGCTCTGGCGCCTCGTCGCCGGAGGCGTGGCGGGCTGAGCACCGCCGCTGGCCGCACGCGCGAGTCGTCGGCGAGGACCGCCGCGTCGTCCACGGACCGGCCGACGACCGCTGCGGACACCTCGAGCGCCTCGACGGGCTGGCGCCCGCCCACTTCGCCGCAGCCTGCTGGGCTCGGGCGGTCAGAACTTGGATGCGGTGATGGCGGGCTTGTAGCCTGCTCGCGGTTCCATGGGGGGACCCAGTCGAGCCACGAGAGCGGTTGACCTCATGACAGGCGGACAGATCCGAGAGAGGGCATGGAATCGATGAGCGCAAAGAACCTTCAAGAGCTTCTCGACGAGTCAGGGAACACCGTCGAGCTGCTGCGCAACTCACAGCTCGGTGCGTACATCTACCCGGTCGTTCCCGCCGAGTTCTCGAACTGGCGACGCGAGCAGAAGGCGTGGCGCGATACGGCGGTGCTGTTCGACCAGAGCCACCACATGGTGAACCTGTTCATGAGGGGGCCGGACGCGATCAAGCTGATCTCCGACACCGGGATCAACAGCGTGGCCAACTTCCCGGTGAACCGGGCGAAGCAGTACGTGCCGACGACCCACGCCGGCAACGTGATCGGCGACGGCATCTTGTTCCACGAGGACGAGGACCAGTACGTCTTCGTCGGCCGTGCGCCCGTTGCCAACTGGCTCCTGTTCCAGGCCGAAACCGGCGGCTACCAGAGCCTTGAGGTCGAAAAGGACGAACGCTCGCCCTCTCGCCCCTACGGCAAGGCGGTGACCCGGAAGTACTGGCGCTTCCAGATCCAGGGACCGAACGCCTGGCAGGTGATCGAGAAGGTCAACGGAGGGACCGTCGACCAGGTCAAGTTCTTCCACATGGGCTACATGAACGTGGCCGGCGAGCGGGTCCGCACGCTCCGCCACGGGATGGCGGGTGCGCCTGGCCTCGAGATCTGGGGTCCGTACGCCTCCTACGAGAAGATCCGGAACGCCGTCTTGGAGGCGGGCCGCGAGTTCGGCCTCGAGCCGGTCGGCTCCCGGGCCTACTCCTCCAACACCCTCGAGTCGGGCTGGATCCCCTCGCCGCTGCCGGCGATCTACACCGGAGAGGCGCTCCGCCCGTACCGGGAGTGGCTCGGTGTCGACAGCTACGAGGCCACGAACGCCGTCGCCGGTAGCTTCGTGTCGAGCGACATCGAGGACTACTACCTGAACCCCTGGGAGCTCGGCTACGGCTCGTTCGTGAAGTTCGACCACGACTTCATCGGTCGTGACGCGCTCGAGCAGATCGACGGTGCTGCCCAGCGCAAGAAGGTCACGCTCGCATGGAATGCGGACGATCTCTCGACGGTCTTCGCCTCGCTGCTCGACACCGAGAGCGAGGGCTATCAGTTCTTCGACCTCCCGAACGCCAACTACGGCTCGTCGAACTTCGACACCGTGGTCGACGCCGGCGGCACGACGGTCGGCCTCTCGTTGTTCACCGGCTACAGCGCCAACGAGCGGCGAGCCCTCTCGCTCGCCACGATCGATCCCGAGATCGAGGTCGGGACCGAGCTCAAGGTGATCTGGGGCGAGCCCAACGGCGGCAGCAAGAAGACCGCCGTCGAGCCCCACAAGCAGATCGAGGTGCGGGTCGTGGTGAGCCCGGTCCCCTACTCGGTCGCCGCTCGGCTCGAGTACCAGGGCGGCTGGCGAACGGCCCAGGCGAAGTAGGCCCGGCGCAGCCACACGACGGCACAGCGCGACACCTCAGTCCGGGCAGGGCGCCGACGCCCGAGGAGGGTGTGGGCAGCTCGAGCCCGCAGCGAAGGAGGGGCCCCGTTCGAGGCCCCTCCTTCGCCGTCGCCCTTCGGCGGAGCGCAAGGTGGGCCGGTACCGGGCTCGACCGGCCGAGGCGGCCGGGGCGCCCGGCCGTTCTGTGGTGGTTGACACCATTGGCTCGCCCTGGCATGGTGCGCTGTCCCGGAACAGAGGGGGTCGGATGCGCGTCGCGGTGGTCGGTCTCGGGAAGATGGGGTCGGCCCTCGTCCGCCGCCTGCTCGACCAAGGCGTCGAGGTCGTGGTCTGGAACCGGACGCCGGCCGCCGCCGCCCCGCTGGTCTCCGAGGGCGCGGAGCAGGTCGACCGGCTCGCAGCGGTGTGGAGCTCGTCCACCACCGTATGCAGCTTCCTGGCGGACGACGAGGCCGTCCAACAGGTGTGTCTCGGCGAGCACGGGCTGGTAGCGAGCGCCCCTCCCGGGGCGTTCCTCCTCGAGATGAGCACGATCTCGCCCGCGGCCTCGGCTCGCCTCGCCGAGGCCGCGTCCGGCCACCGACTGGCCTACCTGCGAAGTCCCGTGAGCGGCAATCCACAGGTCCTCGCGGCGGGCAACCTGACACTGATCGTCTCGGGCGAGCGGTCGGCCTTCGAGGCGTCCCGGCCCCTCCTGGAGCTGGTGGGCCCCACCGTGCTGTACGTGGGCGACGCCGACCAGGCGCGCACGATGAAGCTCGCTGTGAACGCGATGCTGGCGGCCACCGCCGAGGCCTTGGCCGAGGCAGTGCTGCTCTGCGAGGCCTCGGGCATCGACCGTGCCGTCGCCCTCGAGGTGCTCGGCCGCTCGGCGGTCGCCTCACCGTTCGTCGGCTACAAGCGCCAGGCGCTCCTCGATCGCCGCTACCAGGCGACGTTCACGACCGCAATGCTGCTGAAGGACCTCGAGCTCGTCGCGGGCACCGCGGCGGCAACCGGGCTGCAGCTCCCGCTCGCCGCGCTCGTCGAGCAGCTAGCGGCCGCGGCCTGCGAGGAGGGCCTCGGAGACCTCGACTTCCTGGCGCTGCTCCCGCACCTTCAGGCACTTGCCGGCCGGCCGACGGACGTTCCGGTGGGCAGCACGGGCGCCTGACGCCTCGCCGCCGCCTGCGCACGGAGGCTGTACAGAGCGCAGCGGCTTGTAGCGTGATGCTGCACGGCGAGCGCGCCGTCCCGGCCGGCGCGGCCGCGGGGGTCGGCGGCTCGCGGGGCCGAGGTGGCTCCGGTGCGTCTGTCGGCTGGAGAGGCGAGTCCGCGACAACCCGGGGCCCGGCGCCGCCCCGGCCCGCGCCTCGCGAGACGGCGGCGGGCGCCCCTCACCCGGCGGGCGGTGCACCGCCCGGCACCGCCCCTCCGAGCGGGAACGACTGGACGACGCGCCAGGGGCGCCGTCCCGGCCCGCACACCATCAGCTGCACCTCGGTCGCGACCGCCTCGATCGGCAGCTGCGCCTCGACGCGGGCGGCGGCGCGCCGGAGCGCCCGGGGCCGGGCGCGAGCGCCGATGGTGAGGTGGGGCACGACCCGTTCGTAGGTGCCGCGGTAGGGCGGGAATGCCGGGAAGCGCTCGGCGACCGCCACGGTCAGCGCCTCGAACGGCCCGGCGGGCTCGGGGCCGAGGAAGGCGACCCGGTCCCCGAACCACCCGACGCCCGCGAGCGCGAAGCCGAACGGCGGGTGCGCGGCGAAGAGCTCCAAGAGGGTGCCGAAGAGCTCGGGACCGATCCCGGCCGGCTCGGCGAAGGGGTAGAGCACGGTCACGTGCGCCGGCATGCCGGTGCGGCTCGTCGGGTCGAAGCGCCGCCTCGCCGCCCAGACGGCGGGCTCCGCCGCCGGCACCGCGACGACGAGGGTGCTCTGCGGGTTCACCCCGGCTCCGTCAGGGGAGGGACGGGCGATCCCCGGCGCGCCTCGCCGGGGCGGCCTCGCCGGGCCGGCCCCCGTCGCTCCGGGCCGACCTGCCCCCGGTAGGATCGGGGTCCGTGCCGGTCGTGCTTCCCGCCGGACCGCCCCCGGCGCCGGGCGACGGATCGGGCCTGCCGCCGGCGCTCGGCTTCGTCGGCGACGTCCACGGCGACACGGCCGCGCTGTCGGGCGTGCTCGGTCGCGGCGGGGCGCTCGGCGTCACGGAGTGGGTGCTGCTCGGCGACCTCGAGTACCGCCCCGACGACGCCGCCTCCCGCTCCTTCCTCGACGGCCTGCCGGCGATCGCCCGCGACCACGGCGCACGGCTGCGCTTCGTCCGCGGCAACCACGACGACGCATCGCGCCTCGACGAGCTGGCGCAGGCCGCCGACGGGACCGTCGAGGCGTCGCCCGCCTTGGAGCTCCTGCCGGACGGCCACGTCTTCGAGCTCGCCGGCCTGCGCTTCCTCGCCGCCGGTGGCGCGTCGACCCCCGCGGCGTTCCGTCCACACGACTGGTCGGCCGCTGAGGTGCTGGGCGAGGCCGCGCTCGGTCGCTGCTACGCCGCCGCGCCGGTCGACGTCGTGCTCGCCCACGACTGCCCGCTCGAGGTCCCGCTGCGGCGCCGCAACACGAGCTGGCGGCCGGGCAACGCCCACCGCGAGCGGCTCTCCGGCCTGGCGCGCGCCCTCCGGCCGCGCTGGTGGATCTCCGGTCACTACCACGAGCGCGTCAGCGCGCTGATCGACGTCGGGGGCGAGCATCCCTGCCGGGTCGAGGTGCTGAACCGGAGCGGCTCGGGTGACCAGCAGTTCGTCGTGGTCACGCTCGACGCGCTGCGCCGCTCGGGCGACGACCCGGCGCTGCGGCCCCGGCGGCGGCGGTCGCGCGCCACCGTCGTCACCGTCGGTGCCGCGCGGGGCTCGCGTCGCGACGCGCCGGGCGGCGGTCGACCGCCGCCCGCGTCGCCTCGATGAAGCCGGCCCCGTCACGGAGATCCGGCTCGAGGTGATTCCCCTCCGCCCACTCGTTCCAGGCGTTCACGAACACGAGCCCGGGCGCGCCGTCGTCGAGCCGGCGGGCGAGCCGCTCGCTCTCGTCGAGCGCGCTCTCGAGCCAGCGCCGGTAGCTCGGCGGGCTCGGGTCGAGCAGGACCATCGCCCGGCGTCCGAGCCGCGCCGTGTTGTCGAAGCCGGGGGTCACTCCCGGCCAGCGCAGATAGGTCGGAGCCGGGCGGGCGAGCGCCTCGTCGACGAGATCGTCGTAGCGGGCCACCAGGGGGAAGTCGACCCCGCCGAGCCGCCGTAGCCCCCGCCGCAGCCGGAAGCGCAACGGCGCCGTGGGCAGCCTCCACCAGGTCGGCTGGAACTCCACGGCGCCGTCGAAGCCGGCCTGGCAGGGATCGCCGTGCTCGGTCGGGAAGCTCTCCACCCGCAGCAGGTACAGCCCGGGCAGGCCCCAGCGCTCCGCCTCGGCCCGCCACCGCTCCGCCGTCGCGACCGAGTCCGGCAGGCGCGAGCTGCGGTAGACGAGCAGGACCGGGCGGCCCTGACGCGTCAGGTATCGCTCGTCGGTGAGGGCGGGACGGAGCGCTCGCAGGTGCGCGAGGTCGTCCTCGGCCGAGTAGTGCTGCTCCATCAGCAGCTCGCGCGCGCCACCGTCCCAGCGGCGGGTCCAGTTCTCGTTCGCCCAGGCCAGGCAGAACGGGAGGTCGGGTCGGCCGCTGCGCAGCATCTCCTCGACCGGCCGCTCGAGCAGCCGCCTGCCGTTGAACCAGTAGTGGTAGTAGACGAAGCCATCGAGCCCGGCCGCGGCGGCGAGCGCCGCCTGCTGCTCGCGCACCTCGGGCACGCGCAGGTCGTAGAAGCCGAGCTCCGCGGGGAGATGCGGCTGGTAGTGGCCCCGGAACTGCGGACGCGCCCTCGTGACGTTGCGCCACTCCGTGAAGCCCGCTCCCCACCAGGCGTCGTTTTCGGGCACCGGGTGGAACTGGGGGAGGAAGAACGCGAGGCAGTTCGGGCGCGCGCTAGCCACGGGCGTGCCCGGCGCGCTAGCCACGGGCGGCGCCCGCACGACGCTCCCCCCGAGCGCGCGCGGTTCTGCCGGTCGGCGGCGCCCGGTCGTCGAGCACTGGGTCGTCGAGCACTGGGTCGTCGAGCACGGGGTCGTCGAGCACCTGGTCGATCAGGGCACCGATCCTCCGCCACATGATGCGGCTGTCGAAGCGGTCGAGCGCCGCCCGGCGTGCCGCGGCGGACATCGCGCGGCGCCGCTCCTCGTCCCCCGCCAACGCGCCGATCGCCACCGCCAGGCCGTCGGCGTCGCCGACGTCGTAGCCGGCGGTGGCCTCGGCGACGAGGTAGTCCTGCATGGCGCCGGTGCGGGCGGCGACCACCGGCCGGCCGCAGGCGAGCGACTCGAGCAGGACGCTCTGGCCGGTCGGATAGGCGAGCTCGCGCGTCGGGACGACCGAGAACATCGAACCACCGACGAGCGCCCGGTACTCGCGATGGCCGAGCATGCCGAGGACGGTCACGTTCGAGGGGACGGCGAGCGAGGCGAGCCGGGCCGGGTCCGTGGCGAGCACGTAGCGCACGGCCGGGGTGAGCGACGCCGCCGCGAGCAGGGTGGGCCAGTCACGCCCGGCGTCCTTGCCGACGACCGCCACGTAGGGCTCGGCGGCGGCCGGGCCTGGCCGGTAGAAGTCGGTGTCGACACCGAAGTCGATCGCCACGAGGCGTTCGACGGGCAGCTCGAGCGCCTCGGCGAGCAGGCGGAGCTGGTTCCTCGAGAACACCGTCACGAGGCTCGCCTCGCGCGCGAGCACGCGGTAGGCGCGCCGGCGGCGCTCGTCGCCGTCGACCAGCCGCTGGCCGAGCCAGCACGACACCATGACGAGCGGGGGCAGGTGCGCGCCGGCGATCCGGCGGAGACCGCAGTAGGCGAGGCCCTGGTCCTCGAAGAGGCTGACGCAGGCGGCGCTTCGCCGGAGCGGCCCGAGCGAGGTGAGGACCTGGGCCACGGCGCCGTCGGCGCGCAGCTGGTAGCCGAGGGGGCGGCTGCGCTCGCGTGCCCACGCCCGGGCGCGCCCGCCGCGCCACACCGCGTCGGCGTGCGCCACCGAGTAGCCGGCGCGCTCGAGGGCGTCGACGCCGAAGGGCAGGGCCCCCGCGTGCTCGCCCGCACGGTGCCCGGCGGCCCAGCTCGCGAAGGCGTGGCCCTCGAGGACGCAGACGCTCGGGGAGGGCTCACCCTCGCGCCGCCGCGGCGAGCTGGGCCCGCTAAGCGCCACGCCGCTGCGGGCCGAGCGCGGCGGCGCCACCGGGCCGGCCGGGGCGCGGCCGGCGCTCATGTCCGGCACGACAGGATCTCCTCGAGCGCCGGCACGATGCCGGCGGCCTCCCGGTGGCTCGCGAGGGCCGCGAAACGCGAGGCGGCGAGCTGTCGGAGCGCCCCGCGGTCGGCCGTCTCGGCCGCCTCGCGCATCGCGCGGGCGAGCGCTCCGGCATCGGTCACGTCGACGTAGTGGGGCAGCTCGCCGGCGACCTCGACGAACGCGGGCAGCCGGGCGCACACGACGGGCGTCCCCGAGGCGAGCGCCTCGACGACGGGCAGCCCGAAGCCTTCGAGGAGCGACGGGTAGACGACGGCGTCCGCCTCGGCGACGACCCGCCGGAGCTCCTCGACGGGGAGGCTGCCGGTGGCGACGACCGAGCGTTCGAGGCGCGCACCGGCCATCGACGTGATCAGCGCACCGGCCGAGCCGGTGACGAGGAGGGGACGGGTGTCCCCGGCGCGCCGCAGCTGCTCGAGCGCCCCGAACAGCGCCGGAAGGTTCTTGCGGGGCCCGGCGCCACCGGTGTAGACGAAGTAGCCCGGCTCGTGTGGCGGTCCCTCCCCCGACGGCTGGCGCGCCCCGGCGGAGCCGGGCGGCGGGGCGGGCACCGGCACCGGCATCGGCATCGCCGGATAGACGGTCCGCACGCGCCGGCGCCGCCACAGCCTCGCCACGTCGTCGGCGGTGGCCCGGGAGTTGGCGATCACCCAGTCCGCGCGGAGCGCCGCGATCAGCGAGGAGACCAGGTACTTCGCCGACCAGGAGACGTCGCCGAGGAGGTACATCGCCGGGCGGCGCAGCGGGATGAGGTCGTGGACGACCACGACGAGCACGGTCCGCCCGGCGTAGAGGAGCGGGATGCCCCAGTTCGCCGGGGCGACGAACACATCGGGGCGGCGGCGCCGCAGGTAGCGCAGGACCTGCACCTGCTCGAAGGCCAGCCCGCTGCGGCAGGCGAGCGCCACCGCCTCGGCGTGGGGGAAGGCCGACCCCAGGCGGAGCGCGTCGGCCTCGTCGTCGGTGAGCAGCGTCACCCGCCAGCCCGCCCCGATCAGGTCGTCGATCGCCGAGCGCAGGTAGACGGAGATGCCGACGTCCGGGCGGCGCAGGTACCTCGCGTCGAGGGCGACGCGCGGGGCGCGCCGAGCGCCCGGGAGCGCCGGCGGGAGGCCCCCCCGGGACCTCGGCGCACCGGCGCCGGTCCGGGCGCCAGCGGTGGCGTCCACCGGTCGCCGGGCGTCGTCGCGGCGTAGCCGCTCGCGGTAGCCCTCGTCGTGCTGGCCGGCCTCGACCAGCGAGGACCGGGACGCCCGGAGGCGGCGGCGGTGGGTGAGGGCCCAGAGGCCCGCGACAACATGGGCGCGCCGCTCCGTCGGGGAAAGGGAGGGCTTCGACCGTCGGTCCCGGAACGCGCCCTCGCGCCCGGTCAGCGCGAAGTACACGTACTGCAAGGCGATGCGGCGGACCAGCCGGTCCCACTCGGCTTCGGGGAAATGGCGTGCCACCGCCAGCATGTGGTTGCGGTCGGACAGCATCCTGCGCAGGTAGGGGATGCGCTGCGAGCTCAGGTTTCGCCGGTGCCACACGGCCATCTCGGCCGAGAAGCGCACGCGCGCCCCCACCGCCCAGCACCGGGCGCACAGGTCGAGGTCCTCGTAGTAGGCGAAGAACGACGGCTCGAACCCGCCGAGCTCGCGGAACAGCGCCGTCCGCACGAGCAGGTTGCTGCCGTCGAGCGTGGTGACGTCGCCGGAGGGGGCGGGCCCGGCGAGGCGGCGGGAGAAGCCGAGCTCGGGATCGACGAGCGTGCGCGAGTGGAGCCCGTTGTCGAGGCTGAAGGCGGGGTTCTCCTCGTCCCAGCGGTACTCGGCCCCGCCGACGATCCCGACTCCCGCGTCGGCGAGGACCGCCAGGCCTTCCGCCAGCCAGTCCGGGGCGAGCACGCAGTCGTTGTTCACGATCGCCACGACCTCGCCGCTCGCGAGCGCCACCCCCGAGTTCGCCCCGCCGGCGAACCCGCGGTTCTCCCGGTGCGTGACCAGCCGGACGTCGCCGATCCGCGCCAAGGCGGCACGTGAGGCCGCGCTCGTCCCGTTGTCGACGACGATGACCTCGGCCTCGACCGGGGCCGTCTGCGCCCGGATGCTCTTGACGCAGCGCGCGGTCGCCTCCTCCTCGTGCCAGTTGACGACGACGAAGGACACGCGCCGGCGCGTCACCGGCGCCGCCCCGCCGCCCGGTGCGTCCCGGCCGTCCGGGCCGTCCGGGCCGCCGTGGCGGCCAGCGCGTCCTCGAGCTTGCGGGCCGAGGACTCCCAGTCGAGCTCCTCGCGCACCACCCGTGCGCCGGCGTGCGCCAGCCGCAGCCGCTGCGTCGGGTCGGCGAGCAGGCGGCAGAGCGCCCCCGCCATCTCGGCGGGCCTGCCGGGGGGCACGAGGAGCGCCGTCTCGCCCTGGCGGGCGAAGTCGGCGACGCCGGGGATCGCCGTGGACACGAGGGCCGCGCCGCACGCCATCGACTCGGCGAGGGGCAGCCCGAAGCCCTCGGCGTGGCTCGGGGAGAGGAACACGGCGCTGCGGTTGTAGATCTCGAGGAGGGTGGCCTCGTCGGCGCGGAACGCGTAGTCGATCCACTCCGGCAGCCCGCTCGGCCGCTCGAAGGTGCCGAACAGGGTCGCGCCGAGCTGCGGCATGCGCTCCTTGGCCAGCCGCAGCGCCTCGATGCCGTCCCTCGAGCCCTTCCACGGTGCGGTGTGGAAGAGCATCGCGACGTGCGGGGGGCGCGTCCTCGGGTCCCGCACGATGCGGAAGGTGTCGGTGTCGATGGCGTTCGGCACGCGGAAGGCGGCGACCCCGGCGAGCTCGAGCGAGAGCTCGGCGAGCCAGCTGGAGACCGCGATGTGGGCGAGGGGGAGCCGCCAGGTGTCGTTCACGCGCTCCTCGCCGCCCCAGGTCTCGTGGTGCTGGAGCAGGTAGGCGCCGGGTGGCGTCCGGCGCCGCCCGAGGCGGCACCCGAGCGCCGCCGCCGTGTTCCAGGCCGTCGCGACGACCACGTCGCTGTGCCGGTAGACGGCGGGGGTCAGCACCGGGAAGTCCAGCAGACACACCGCCGGGTCGACCTCGCGCCAGGCGACCGCGACGGGGCGCGGGCGCGCCACGGCGGCGACCTGGCGGATCACGTCGCGCGGGCGCCGCCGGTCGAGCCGCCCGATGTGGGTCACTCGGACCGCGTGGCCGCGTCGCGCCAGCCGGCTGGCGTGCTCGTAGACGACGGCGTAGCCGCCGACCGCGTACTCGCTGCGGCGGGGGAGGACGAAGGTGATCCTCATCGCAGCGCCCGCCGGTCCCCGCCGGTCCCCGCCGGCGCCAGCCCGTCCTCGGAGGAGCCGGCCGCACCCGTCTCGAGCGGCGCCGCCCCGTCCGGCCCGGACGGGGCCCGTGGCGCGGGCCCGGCGCCGGGGAGCGGCGCACGGCCGGCGGCCGACAGGAGCGTCGCGACCGCCGCCCAGTCCCGCAGGCGCAGGCCGGAGCGGAGCGCGCCGCGCCGCTCCTCGCGCCCGAGGACGGCGAGGAGGGCGCCGGCGGCCGCGGGGTCGGCGAGCGCGGCGTAGGCGGCCAGCCCGAGGAGGCCGGGGACGGCGCACACCACGAGGCCGCCCGGGCCGCCCGGCGCGAGCAGGTAGGCGGGGACCTCGAGCACCAAGGCGACGAGCGCGGCCCCGGGCAGCGCCGCCCAGGGGACCTCGGCGAAGAAGCTGCGCAGATCGTGGCGGATGCCACGGCGGGCGATCCGCAGGAGGTAGCAGCTGCCGACGATCTGGCCGACCGCCGTGCCGGTGGCGACGCCGAGGACGCCGAAGGCGGCCACGAGGGGGAGGGTGAGTGCGATGTTGACCGTCATGCCGACGATCCCGTAGTTGCGCTCGATGTCCGGGCGGTTGACGCTGTTCGCCAGGCTGCTCGTGGCGCCGGTGAGCATGTTCACGGCGTGGCCGAGGAGCAGCAGGGCCGCCACCGCCCCGGCGAGCGCGACCTTGTCGCCGAGCCAGCGCGAGATCGCGAACCAGGCGGTGATCGCGCCGATGACGGGGAACGCGACGACGGCGCGGACCCAGAACCGCTGCAGGCGGGTGAACTCCTCGATCGTCGCCTCGAGGCCCTCGCGCCCGAAGGTGCGCGACAGGCTGACCTGGATCGGCGCGAGCGCGTTCATCGGTATCGCCCGGAGCTGGGTGGCGAAGTTGGCACCGACGCTGTAGAGCGCGACGAAGCGGACCGGGAGAAAGATCCCGACGATGACGGCGTCGAACTCGAGGTTGACGAGGCTCGCGATCGCCGAGACCTGCACCCGGCTGGCGTAGCGGAGGAACTCCCGGGTCTCACCCCAGGCCATCAGCCGGCAGCTCCGCAGCGAGATCATCCGCCGCGTGGCGAGCAGCGAGGCCACCGTGAGGACGGCCTCCCGCCCGACCGTCGCCCACAACAGCCCGATCAGCCCGCTGCCGCCGGCGACGAGGGCGGCGGCGAGCCCGGCGTAGACGAGCTGGCCGAGCAGGTTGACCCCGTTCAGGTACCGCCAGCGGTGATGCGCACCGAGCAGGCTCTGGACGAGCTCGCGCAGCATGCTGACGAGGAGGAGCGGCATGAACGCCCGGATCAGCAGCGTCGCCGTCTCCGCGAGCGCCCGCGAGGCGTGCAGGTGCGGCGTCAGCGCGGGGGCGAGCAGGACGACGACCGCCCCGAGCGAGCCGATGCCGGCGACGAGCAGCAGGGACACCGTGGTGAGCAGGCGCGAGGCGGCCTGGCGGTCCTCGGCCCCGGCGTGCACCGCGAAGTACCGCGTGGCGCTCGGGCCGAGGCCGCCGTCGAAGTTGGAGAGCAGCCCGAGGAACGAGCTCAGCAGCGCGAACAGGCCGTAGCGGTCGAGGCCGAGCCGGTGCAGCAGGAACGGCGTCAGCGCCAGGCTGATGAGCAGTCCCGAGAGCTGGCTGACGCTGTTCCAGCTGAAGCCGGACATGATCGGCCCGAGGCCCGTGCGGCCGTCGGGCCCCCCGCGTCGTGCCGGCGCGAGCGGGCGGGGCGCGGGGGCGGGCAGCCAGGCCCCCCGCTGGCGGGCGCGCCCGGCCGAGTGGCGTCCGAGCGGGGCCGTGGCGCGCCGGCCCAGCGCGCCGAGCTCGACGAGGAACTCCTTCGTGGCCGCCGCCGCGGTGGCCCAGGACGCGGTCTCGGCGTGCGCCCGCGCGGCGTCGGACATGAACGCCAGCTGGTCGGCCGAGGCGTTGCAGGCGCGGCGGAGGGCGAGCGCCAGACCCTCGCCGCTTCGGTCGTAGCGCCACGCGCAGGTGACGGGGACGTCGGCGAGCGCCGGCAGGTCGGGGATGATCACCGGGCATCCGGCGCTCAGCACGAGCGCGACGCTGCTGCTGGTCGTCACCGAGCGAAAGGGCAGCACCGCCACGTCGGCGGAGCACAACAACGCCGCCAGCTCCTCGTCGCTCAGGCGCTCCAGCTTGAGCTCGACGGGGACGAGCGAGCGCGCCGCACCCTCGGCGAGGCGCGCCGCGAGGTCGGCGTCGCGGCACTCGCCGGCGACGACGAGCGTCATGCGGCTCGGCGCGCCCGGCCCGGCGAGCGCCTCGAGCAGGTCCTCCACGCCCTTGTAGGCGGCGAGCTTGCCGACGAAGAGGACCCGGAGGCGTCCGCGCCGGCCGCGCCGCGACCCCGCCGGGGCCGCCAGCTGCGGTGGACCCGGCGGGATCACGGCGCTCGCCGGCAGGAGGCAGCCGAGCTCGGCCAGGCGGGCGAGCGTCGAACGGTGGTGGGCGATCACGCCGGCACAGCGCGCCATCAGCTGCTGGCGCGCCCGCTCGTCGTCATCGAAGACCCGCTCGTGGGGGAGGGCGTTGTGGGCCGTCCACACGACGCGAATGCCGACGAGCCGGCACAGGTCGAGCACGGCGACGAGGTACCAGCGCATCACCAGCCGCAGCGTCGGGTAGCGCCGTGCGCCCGGCAGCGTGAAGCCGAAGGTCCAGTGCAGGTGGAGGCAGCGGTGGCCGGCGACGCGCCGCGCCGCGAGCTCGACGGGGAGCAGCATCAGGTTGAGGGTGTGCGAGCGCGTCGCCTCGCCGACGTAGCGGCGCTCGACGCCGAGCGGTCGCAGCTTCGCGTAGAGCGACTCCTGGTACGGGTTGGGGTCACGCGGGTAGGCGAGGAGCTGGGACGCGCGCCGTCTCATCGCAGCGCCTCCACGAGCGCCCCGGCGCCGAAGGCGAGGTGGTCGACGACGACAGCGAGCGGCTGGGACCGGCGCGCCCGCCAGGCCGGCACGGCGAGGAGGGCCAGGTACGGCGGGCACACCAGCGCGAGCGGCAGCCCGAGGAGGAACGCGGGGTAGACGACGAGCAACGGCTCGCGCCGCAACAGGGCCCGGAGCGGGGTCGCGTGCTTGCGGTGCAGGCGGACGCGCGCCTTGCCGTAGCGGTAGGAGCGCTTGAGCTGGCGGCGCCGGCTGCCCCAGTCGTGGGTCACGCGCGCCTCGGGCACCGCCCGGATGCGGGCGCCGGAGGCGACGACCCGCCAGGTGTAGTCGATGTCCGAGCCGTACTCGAAGGTCTCGTCGAAGTCGCCGACGCGGGCGAGCACCCGGCGGGCGAGCGCCAGGTTGATCGTCGGCGCCTCGTCGAGGTAGGTGGGCGTCGGGCCGACCCTGTCGTAGAGCCCGCCCCAGGGACCGCTGCCGAGCACGGGCCCGGCGGTCACCTCCTCGGACCCGTCGAGGATCGGGGCCGTGAGGGCGCCGAGCCAGCCCGGCGCCAGCTCGCAGCCGGCGTCGGTGAACACGACGACGTCCCCCGCGCTCGCCCGCATGCCGACGTTGCGCTGGTGCGGGATCGTCACCCGGGCGCCCGGCGCGTCGCCCGGCGCGAAGTCGACCCAGAACATGGCGGGGAACCGCCGCCGGATCTCGTCGAGGCGCCCGCAGGAGGCGTCGACGACGACCACCTCTGCGTCCCAGTCGGCCGCCTGCGCGGTCAGCGCTGCGAGCGTGGCGCGAAGCGCCGGCTCGTCCTTGCTGATGACGACGACCGAGATCAACGGTGGAACACCTCGGTGGTCCCGCTCGAGTAGACGACGTCGTACTCGTCGGCGAGGAACGACGCCGGGAAGGCGACGTCGAGCTGGCCGTGGCTCGTCTGGCCCCACGTCAGGTGTCCGACGACGTTCGAGCGGGTGGCGTAGACCCAGGCGTGCTGGTCGAGCGTGCGCGGGGTGATCGCGGTGAAGACCGCCTGGTTCAACGGGGTGAACTCGTCGAGGCGCAGCACCCCGTAGTTGTCGGCGTAGACGACCCGCTTCGCGGGGACCGCCGAGGCGAGCCACTCGGCGGCCGCCTGCTCGGGCGCGCTCACGTCGAGCCGGTTGAAGTCCTCACCGGCGTTGTAGAGCACGAACGGGGGTCCCCCGCCGACGAGCGGCGCCGAGAGCCCGGAGTTGGCGAGGAAGGCGACGGCGAGCGCGAGGGCGAAGCCGCAGAGCGCGACGGGACGCAGGACCCGCAGCGCGCGCCAGCGGGCGAGCGCCGTCTCGATGAGGGCGACCTCGGCGACGGCGTACACGAGCAGGCACTGGAGGAAGAGGCGTGACGAGTTGTAGTCGGCGGCGACCGTGCCGCTCAGCCGGCTCGCCGCCAGCACCGCGGTGGCGGCGAGACCTGCGTAGCCGATGGCGCGGGCGACGACGCCGCTGCGACGGCGCAGCGCGAGGACGAGGGCGCCGAGGGCGCCGAGGGCGTTGACCGCCTGCTGGATGACCAGCTCGGCGGTGCTGAGGCCTCCGGCGAGCCCCGGGAAGCGACCCGAGAGGTCGGCGCTCGCCGCCGGCCGCAGGTCGAATCGGGGCGCGGTGGCGCCGGGCAGCGGCACGATGAAGCGCTCGTAGCGCCCGTAGAGGGTGGCGATGTCGCGCTGGTAGGAGGCGACGGTGGGCGGCGCCTGCCGGACCCCGTTGAAGTAGGCGCTGAAGACGCTCTCACCCTTTTGCCGGCCGGGCAGGATGGCGATCCCCTTGCGCTTGAAGGTCTGGGCCACGAACGTCAGGTTGCTCGTCGAGTGGGTCACCGGCACGTACCAGGCAACGGCCACGCCGGCCGTCACCAGCGCGGCCACGAGCCAGGGCAGCGCCGGCACGCGCCGGGCTCGGCTCAGCGAGCCGAGCCCGGCGAGCAGGGCGACGCTGAGGCACTCGACGATCGCCACGTAGCTCGTCGAGTAGTGGCACACGACCAGTGCCGCCGCGAGCGTGGCGACGAGCGCCAGCTGGGCCGGCCGCCCGAGCGAGCGGTCGAGCAGCGCCCCGACGAGCGCGGCGAAGACGAGCAGGCCGATCTCCTGGCGGGCGATCTCGGGCTGCTGCTGGAAGAAGTAGTACTGGACGAGGACGACCGCGGCGGCGACGAACGCCCCGCGCCGGGAGAGGATCCAGGAGGCGAGCCAGAAGACCGCCACCGGGAAGAGCGCGAACAGCGCCGGGTAGAACAGCTTGAAGATGAAGACGTCCTGGCCGCCGACGAGCGCGTGCAGCGACGCCGGCAGCACGGTCAGGCTGAGCATCGCCTCGTACGGCCCGAGGTGGCCGCCGTGCCAGACGCCGCTCGTCACGGTCCGGTGGAAGTCGGCGTACTCGCTGCTGATGTCGTAGCCGACCACGTAGGCGGTCCGCATGCTCGTGAGCAGCATCACGGCCAGGCCCGCGCCGTAGACGACGAGCGAGAGGTGCTGGCGGTGCATCCGTGGCGCCGCCACGGCGCACGCCGGCACGAGCAGGGCGACGGCGACGAGGACCGCCACCGCCACGGTGTTGCCCCGTCCGGCGTCGAGGCGTGCGGCGGCGGCGATCGAGGCGAGCGGCCACAAGAGCGGCCACAGCCAGCGCGCCCGCGCGACGACGTCGGCGCCCACCACCCGGCAGCTGCGGGGGGCGCGGCGGCCCGCCAGGCCGAGCAGGGCGATGACGACGTCGAGCGCGACGGTGAGGGGAAGGCGGCGGAGCGGCGCGTGCGCGCCGAGCAGCGGGCCGACGAGGTCGACCCCGAGCCCGGTCGCGAGCAGCACGACGACGCTGCTCGCGACGAGGTACACGGGGAAGCGGCGGACGGAGGCCGCCGGTACCCGCAGGGCCTGCAGCGCGAGCTGGCCGGGGAGGAGGGCGACCAGCACGGCGGCGACGACCCGGCCGAGCCACAGCCCCGAGCCCGCGACGGCGAGGTCGAGCACGACGAGCAGGCCGACCCAGGCGGGTGGCAGCGGCGCGCGACGGCGGGCGGCGGGGAGGTGGGCGGGCGCGCTCGGCGCCGCCCGCAGCGTCACCGTCGCCGTGGACATGCCAACCACAGGTCGATCCCGGTGGACGTGCCGACGAGCGTGACGTGCACCGCCACCCGCCGTCCGGTGCACGGCACGTGCACGGTGCGGGCGATGAGGGCGGTCTGGCCCGGGACGAGCTCGACGGAGCCGCCCGCCAGGGGGTGCTGCACCCCGCCGGCCCACGTCGCGGCGCTCCAGGTGAACGAGCGCGTCGACGTCTCGGCGCTGTGCAGCGCGAAGCGCAGGTCGAGCTCGTTTCCGGGACCGAGCGTCGTCGGCGCGCCGGCGGGGTCGGAGAGGGAGAGCGAGGCGTAGCCCGTCCGCTGCTGCGACAGGCCCGCCGCCCGAAGGACGCCCCGCCCGGCGCCGCTCTCAGCGAGGAGGAGCAGCGCCGCGGCGAGCACGAGGACGACCACCATCCCACCGCGGTGCCGGCGCGGCTCGCGCTCGTGTTGCTCGGTCCCCGCGCCCGGATCGGGGCGGTCCGGGGCGGGGTCGACGCTGAGGGTGTCGGTCGGAAGGACGCCGTGCTCAGGCATCGGTCGGCTCCCAGCTCCGGTAGCGCCACGTGCCCGCCGCGACGCCGAGGTCGGTGCTCGCCTCCTCGGCGAGGCGGACGTAGCAGTCGAGCAGCGGCCACGCCGAGCGCGCCGCCGCCGCGGCCCGCAGCCCCCGTACGAAGAGCAGCTGCGGCAGGAGCGCCGCGCCGAGGAGCCAGCTCCGGCCGTGGCGCGAGCGGCCGAGCATCCCGGCGACGAGGAGGGGGAAGGGGTAGAAGGTCGGTGGCAGCTCCGGCCGCTTGCGCCGGAGCCGGGCGACGCCGACGCCGTAGGCGCGGTGGCGGCGCAGCAGCGCCGCCGGCCGGGTGTCGAAGTGGTGACGGACGACCGCCGACGGCTCGAAGAAGAGCGCGCCCGGCCCGAAGCGGTCCCGCAGCCGAAGGCAGGCGTCGAGCTCTTCGGCGCCGAACCTGAACCGCTCGTCGAAGCCGCCGACGGCGACGAGGGCGTCGAGGCGGAAGCCCATGTTGGCGCCGACGAGCGAGTACACGGCCCGCACCCCGCCGGGGGCCGGGGTGGCACCACGCCGCAGGTAGCGCAGGAAGCGGTAGCCGGGCGCGGTGCTCGTCGCGAGGTCGAGCTCGAGCGGCTCGAGCGGGTTGTTGCGCTCGAGGTACCCCACCAGGTACCGGCCCCGGCCGGCGACCACGGCGGGACCGCCGACGCCGACGACGCCGGGGCCCGCGTCGGCGAACGCCGCGAGGAGTCGCCCCGCCCACTCCGGCTCCGGCTCGCAGTCGTCGTCGAGGAAGGCGACGACGGGCGCGCGCGACGCCGCCACGCCGGTGTTTCGCGCCGCGGCGAGCCCGCGGTTCGCCGGGTGGCGCACCACCTCGGCGCCGTGGGCCTCGGCCAGCGCGGCGCTGTCGTCGCTCGACCCGTCGTCGACGACGACGAGCTGCAGCTCGGCGGCGACCGTCTGGCGGCGGAGCGCGTCGAGCACCGTGGCGAGGCGCCTCCCTCCGTTGAGCGTGCACACGACGACGCTGCAGCGCGGCCGCGGGGGCGTCTCGGCGCCGAGCGGCGGTCGGGGAGCGATCGTCATGGCCGCCAGCCCACGGCGTCGACCAGCGGCGCGCCGAGGGCGCCGAGCCGTGCGAACACCTCGTCGAGCAGCCGGGGGCGGTTCTTCGTGCCGACGATCCAGTCGTGGAAGCTGAGCACGTACGGCTCGCCGGCGCGCTCGCACCCGCCGGCCAGCCGTTCGGCGGCGAAGTCGAGCATCTCCTCCGGCGTGTCCTCGTCGGGGCGCGCCAGCCCGAGCAGGTCGCAGTCGAGCGGCGCCTGGAGGGCGACCTCCCACAGGCCGGCGCGTCGGAAGGGTCGGCGTCCACCGAGCAGCCAGCGGGCGCGTCCCCAAGCGCCCGGGAGCGCCGTCTCGCGCCCGAGATGGGCGGCGTTCAGCGCGACCGCCGCGAGCGCGCCGAGCCCGCGGTCCCCGAAGAGGCCGGCCCGCGCCGCGGCCGCGCGCACCGGGCGGAGGGGCACGCGGTCGGGACGGAACAGCTCCTCGCAAAAGCGCACCTCGCGGTCGCTCGTCCAGCCGAACCCCGTGGCGGCGAGCAACGGCGCCAGGCCGTCGTCGTGGTGGCGCCTCCCGAGCAGGTAGGGGGAGCGGTAGGCGACGGGTCGCTCGCCGGTGACGGCCTCGACGGCGCGGCACGCCCCCTCGAGCTCGGCGCGCAGCTCGGCGCGCGCCGGCGGTGTGAGCAGCTCGAAGTGCTCGTGGCGGTAGCCGTGGAGCCCGATCTGGTGACCGCGCGCGAACAGCTCCTTCACGAGGTCGGGCCGCTCCTCGGCGAGCTTGCCGACGACGAAGAAGACCGCCGCGACGCCGTGGGCGGCGAGGACCCGGAGGATCTCGCCCGTGCTGCGATCCTGGTCGTAGCGGGCCTCGAACGGCATGCCCCAGCAACCCTCGTAGTCAAAGGTCACGAGCACCGGACGCGGCCTCCCCGGCCTCATGACGCCCCCCGGCCCTGGCGCAGCCGGGCGTGGCCGACCAACCGGCCGGCGAAGTAGGCGCTGAGCAGGCCGGCGTCGGTCACGACGGCGGCGAGGTAGCGGCCGGCGTCGCGTCGGCGGAAGACGAACTTCGCCCGCACGTGCGCCCCGGCGACGCCGATCAGGACCGTGCCGGACGCAGCTAGGCGTGCCCGCCGGGCGCGCCGGCACGGCAGTCCGGCGGCGGCGAAGACCACGGTGACGAGGGCGAAGGCGCGGTCCGGCCCGCGCACGCGCCGGTAGCGTTCCAGCTGGCGCGAGGCGCCGATGCCGCTGCGGAACAGCCAGGCCAGCGTCTCGGCGAGCGACTTGCGCTCGCGGTGGTCGACGATCAGGTCGCGAAGCACGCGCCTCGGCACGCCGGCGGCGGCCATCTGGTGGTCGAGGGCGACGTCCTCGCCCTCGCGCAGGTCGGCGTCGTAGGCGACCTTGTCGAAGACCGTCCGGCGGAACACGGCGTTGCTCCCCGGCGTCGGCGTCGTGTGGTCGACGGGCTTCGCCGCCAGCCCGAAGCGGCGGGCGAGGTAGGCGACGTCGCCGTCTGGCACCGCGATGCCGCTCGCCACGTCGCAGCGCTCGAGCGCCTGGCGGCACCGCCGCCACCAGTCCTGCGGCAGCACGACGTCGGCGTCGACCATGGCGATGAGCGGCCCGATGGCGGCGCGGATCCCCGCGGCGCGCGCCGCCCCCCGCCCGCGGTTGCGCCCGAGCTCCACCACCCGCAGGTGCGCCAGCTCGGCCCGCAGGCCGGAGAGGACCACCGCGCTCAGGTCGGTCGAGCCGTCGTCGACGACGACGATCTCGTGCGCGCCGAGGTCGGCCTGGGCCTCGATCGAGCGCAGGCAGGCCTCGATGCCGAGCGCCTCGTTGAACGCGATGACGACGAAGGAGGCGACGAGCCGGCGTGCCGCCGGCAGCTCGCGCTCGGGCGACGACGCGCCCGTCGGGCCGGTCGATGCCGGGGGCGCTCCGGAGCCGAGGCGCGCGGCCGGGTCGTGGGTGCCGAGGGTCATCCGGGTGCTCCGCGCTAAGGGCGCGCCGGCGCGCCGGCGTCGCGGTAGATGGCCAGCGTCGCCCCGGCGAAGGAGGCCAGGTCCCGGGCGCCGCCGGCCTCGACCGGCGGGGGGCGCTCGAGCTCCAGGCGGCGGAGGAGGCCGGCGAGGGACGTGCGGTCGCCGGCGGGGTAGCTCCACGCCGGCGAGCAGCCGCCGGCGAGGCCGCCGGCGTCGCTCGCGATGACCGGCACCTCGAGGGCTCGGGCCAGGCTCAGCACACCGCTCTGCTCGATCTTGCGGTACGGCAGCACCGCCACGTGCGCCACGCGGAACCAGGCCGCGACCTCGCCGTCGGGCACGTAGCCGGTGAACACCGTCCTGTCCGACAGCCCGAGGCGGCGTACGGCGCGCCGGACCCGTGCGGCGTGCCACCGGTCGGCGAGCTCCAGCAGGCGGAAGGCGCCGGAGCGCCGGCGCACGTCCCCGGCGACCACGATCGCGAAGCGGTCGAGGCCCTGCGCGGCGCCCCGCCGGGCGGCGGCGAACGCCGCCACCAGGTCGTCGAGACCCTTGTGCGGGTGCACGAAGCCGAACGTGAGCAGGACCTCGCGCTCGAGCAGGCCAAAGCGCCGGCGCAGCTCGCCCTCGTCGGTGGTGCCGGGCGGCACCGGGAGCACCGGATGGGCGAGCACCTCGATCGGCGCGTCGACCCCGAGCTGCGCGAGCGCTCCGGCTGCGGCGTCGGTGTGGACCACGAGGCAGTCGGCGCGCCCCGCGACGCGGCGATAGAGCACCCGGCCGATCGGGCCGAGGCGGGCGAGGTCGCGGGTGACCTCGTGCGCGGTGACGACCGTCCGGCTCCGGATCCCGCCGAGCAGCCGCAGCAGCTCCGGGACGCGCCGCCCGAAGGCCGCCACGGCGAACTGCACGTGGACGACGTCCGGCGCCCACGTGGTCACGGCCGACGCGAGGCGCGCGACGGGGTCGCCGCCGAGGCTGCCGAGGAGCCGGGCGTCCGGCGGGCCCGCCACGGGCTCGGGGGTGACGACCGCGACCTCGCAGTGCGAGGTGCGCAGCGCTCCCGCGAGCTCGGCGGTGTAGTTGCCGATGCCGTCGCGCGCCGGTGGGTAGGGTGCGATGAAGAGAACGCGCAGCGCGTCGCTCGCGCCGGCCGGGTGCCGGCGCCGAGCGTCCGGGCGCTCAGCGGGCTGCACGGTCGACGGCTGCACCGTCACCCACCGCCCGATCGATGGAGAAGGGACGCCCCCGCCGCATGGCCCTGCGCGATGTGCCGCCGGATCTGCTGCTGCGCCAGCTGCTGCAGCCCCTGCACCTTTCCCCCCACGTCGGCGCTCTCCGGGCGAGGGACGAGCGCGTGCCGCCGCTCGACGTCATCGGCGTGTACCGCCGGCGCAACGGGAGGACCGTGGCGCAGATGCTCGACCAGGTGCCGGGGGCGGCGGTCGCGCTGTGGGGCCTCGACGGGACGGCCGCGGAGCTGGCGGGCGCCACCCGCGGGACGGGCGCCGGCAGCCGCCTCGAGCTCCTCAACCGCCTGGAGCGGGAGGTCTCGACCGATCGCGGCCGCTGGCTGCTCGTCGCCGACGACGACGTCGTCGTGCCAGGGGCCCAGCTCCAGCTGCTGGTCCGCCTGGCGGCGGTCGCGGGCCTCGACGTGAGCCAGCCGGCCCACCTGCCGCGCAGCTACGCGAGCTGGCGCTTCAACCGTCAACGGATCACCCCGATCGTCCGCCTCACGCGCTTTGTGGAGTCCGGGCCGCTCGTGCTCTTCTCGCCACGGGCCCGCGGCGTCTGCCTCCCCCTCCCCGAGGAGCTCGGGATGGGATGGGGGCTCGAGGCGACCTTCGCGGCCGCCGGCGGGGAGAGTCTGCGCCTCGGGGTCGTCGACGCGACCGGTATGCGCCACCTCACGCCCGTGAGCACCCAGTACCGCCGGGACGAGGCCGAGTCGACGGGACGGCGGGCCCTCGCGCAGGCGGGCGTGGCGTCGTACGCGGCGCTGCAGGTGGAGACGTCTCGCTGGCCCCTGTGGCGGCGGCGACCGCCCTGGGTCGACCGGGCCGACGGGCGGGGGGCGCGCGAAGGCCGCTGAGCAGCGAGTCGAGGTAGCCCGCGGTCGCGCCGCCCCAGTCGAACGCCTCGATCCACTCCTCGGTCCGACCGGGGCTCGCCTCGGCGAGCGCCCGCTCGATGGCGCCGGTCAGCCCCTCGACCGTCGGCTCGGCGACGTGGCCCCGCACCGATCGCTCGACGAGGACGCGAGCGTGGTTGTCGGGGTGGGAGGTCGCGACGACCGGCGTCCCGCAGGCGAGCGCCTCGAGGGCGACGAGGCCGAACCCCTCGCGCTCGGAGGGGAGGACCACGAGGCGGGCCGCCTTCATGAGGCCGATCACCTCGGCGTGGTCGACCACGTCCGGACGGAACCGGACCCGGCCGCAAAGCCCGAGGTCGCGTGCCAACGCCTCGAGCCTCGCGCGCTCGGGGCCGTCGCCGACGACGAGCGCGCCCCGGCCGGTCGCGGGGAGCCGGGCGAGCGCTTCGAGGAAGAGGTCGACGCGCTTGTGCTCGAGCAGGCGCCCGACGCAGAGCAGGTCGGCCGCCTCGTCGGCCGGTGCCGGGTCGACCCCGGCGATCGCCTGCAGGTCGATCGCCATCGGCACCTCCTGCACCACGGCGTCGCCGACGAAGGCGCGCACGCGCTCGGCGGTCTGGGGCGAGATGGCGACGATCCGGTCCGGCAGCCGCATCGCCCGGCGCTCGACCGTCCAGGCGATTGCGCCGGACCAACGACCGAGGTAGGTGCGCCAGTACTCCGGGCCCCAGAACTCGTTCCAGGTCACCACGAGCGGCCGGCGCCGCAGCCACGTCACGATGCGGAGGCTGAACAGCTGCAGGTAGGGCATGTGGTCCGCCTCGACGACGTCGAAGCGGCGGCCGAGCAGGCGCAGGCACGCGACGGCGAACACGATCGCCTGCACGATCGACCTGCGGGTCGGGCCGTAGAGGGGGAACAGCGGGCAGATGGCGTGGTACGTGACGCCCCGGTCGACCCGGGTCGTCTCCCGCTCGGGCCACCAGTGCATCGTGTAGACCTCGACGTCGACTGCCGCCTGCAGGCGTGGGAGGAGCTGCTCGTAGCGCATCTCCTTGCCACCGCGGTGGTAGGGGTAGAGGGCGTCGGTGACGACGGCGACGCGGGGGCGGCGCCCGCCGCCCGCCCGGGGGCCCGCCCTGACGATCGTCGCGCTGGCGGAGGCGCTCACGTCCCGCTCCTCCACCGTGCCGACGCCACGGTCGAGGTGGCGCTCACGTACCGGCCGCCTCCGGTCGCGACCACGTCGAGCCCGGGGGTCCGCGCCCGGATCACCGTCGTCGGCCGCGGCGCCTCGGAGACCGGCGGGGCGAGCGAGCGGTCGCGGCGCGCGTACCTGACGCGGCCGCGGGTGCGCACCTTGCAGAGGACGGCCAGGCACCGGCCGGCATCGCCGAGCCGGATCTTCTTGCCCTCCTCGGGGGAGCGACCGACGTAGGTGACCGCGACCTCGTAGGGTCGGAAGCCGAGCCGCAGCAGCTCGGCGCTGATCTCGGTGTCGAGCCCGAACCCCTCCTCGTCGAGGCGCATCCCGCGCAGCATCGGGAGGGGCAGGAGCTTCAGGCAGGTGTGCATGTCGGTGATGGCGGACCCGAAGATCGCGTTCGCGACGCCGGTCATGAGCCGGTTGCCGACGGCGTTCAGGTAGTACGGGAAGGTCGTCCCCGACCCCCGCATCCGCACCCCGTACACCACCTCGGCCCGGCCGTTCAGGATCGGCTCGACGAGCCTCGGGATGTCGCCGGCGTCGTACTCGGAGTCGGCGTCGAAGACGAGCAGGTGCGTCCCCGTGGCGAGCTCGATCCCGGTGCGCACGGCAGCGCCCTTGCCCCGGTTGCGGTCGTGGCGCACCACCCGGTGGCGCTGCCAGCGACTGTCGAGGATCTCGCTCGTGTCGTCGGTGGAGCCGTCGTCGACGACGATCACCTCCATGGCGTCGGCGAGCCGCTGGGCGTCGAGCGCTTCGAGCACCTGGTGGATGGTGCGTTCCTCGTTGAACACGGGGACGACCACGGTCAGCTTGAAGCGCGCTGGCTCGTGCTTTGGTGCAGCTAGGGCATCTTTCGCGGCGTACACCTGCGGCGACCTCACTGTCCTGTCTCGGTACGAGGAGTGGCTCGGCGTCGGGGACAACGTGTTCGGCGGCGGAGCGCGAAGGACGCCGATCCCACCGACCTCGGCAGGCACCGGGCGTGGGGATGGCACGCTGCGCCGCCGTCTCGCCGGCGTGAAGCGGTGCAGCGCTGCGTCCGGGCCATGCTCAGCTCGCCGATCGCGTGGCCGAGAGCGCCACAGGCGCCCGGTCGGCGGCGGGCCCGCCCGCGCCCGAGAGCGCCGGCCTGCCGATGCCGAAGTAGCGGAGGGCCGCCAGCGCCACGTCGTTCGGGTTGAAGATGTTGCGCCCGTCGAAGAACACGTCGCCCCGCATCGCGCCGCGCATCTCGGCGAGGTCGATCGTCAAGAACTGCGGCCAGTCCGTGGCGACGACGACGGCGTCGGCGCCGCGGGCCGCCGAGAGCGCGTCGCCAGCGGTCCGGATCTCCGGCGCGTCGGGCACCTCGGCGACCATCGGGTCGTAGGCCGTGACGAACGCGCCGCGCCGCGCCAGCCGCAGCGCGATGTCGAGCCCGGGCGAGTCCCGCAGGTCGTCGGTCTCGGCTTTGAAGGCGAGCCCGAGGACGCAGACCCGCGCGCCGCGCAACGTCTTTAGGTGGCGCAGCAGCTCGTCGACGACGAACTGGCGCTGTCCCTCGTTGACGGCCCGGACGGCGTCGAGCAGGCGCGGGCGGTAGCCGTACTCGCTCGCGGTGCTGACCAGTGCCGCCAGGTCCTTGCCGAGGCAGGAGCCGCCCCAGCCGACGCCGGCGTCGAGGTAGCGACCCCCGATGCGCGCGTCGAGCCCGATCGCCGCCAGCACCTCGGTGACGTCGGCGCCGACGAACTCGCACAGGCGTGCGATCTCGTTGGCGAAGCTCACCTTCGTGGCGAGGAAGCTGTTCGAGGCGTACTTCGCCATCTCGGCCGTCGCGAGGCCGGTAAGCACGAGCGGAACAGGATCGCGATGGCCGGCGTCGCCCGGGATCGCCTGCTCGAGGATCGGTCGATAGGCCTCGACGACGAGCCGTCGCGCCTCGGCGTCGTCGCTGCCGACGACCACCCGGTCGGGATGCAAGAAGTCCTGCACCGCGTTGCCCTCCCGCAGGAACTCGGGGTTCGACACGATGCTGAACCGCTCGCCGGCGCGCGCCGAGGCGTTCGTGCGGTCCTCGATGAGCGAGGTGAGCCAGCGCCCGGTGCCGACCGGCACCGTGCTCTTCGTCACGACGACGTGATGGCGGCCGAGGTTGTCGGCGATCACGGCGGCGACGTCTGCGAGATCGGAGAGGTCCGGCGGGCCGTCCGGGCTCGGGGGCGTGCCGACGCAGACGAAGACGATGTCGGCGGCCCGCATCGCGGCGGGGAGGTCGTCGGTGAACCTCAGGGCACCACTCTTGCAAGTGGCTGCAAGAAGCGGGTCGAGTCCGGGCTCGTGAAAGGGGGCTCTGGCGGCGCGCAGCTGCGCCAACTTGCGGCCGTCGGTCTCGACGCCGAGGACCCGGTGGCCCACGTGGGCGAAGCAGGCTGCGACGACGGTTCCGACGTAACCACTTCCTATGACAGCGATGCGTTTGCTCATCACGCTCCTGAGGTTCGTGAGCGGCGCGCGCCTTCGTCGAAGGGCGCGCGGCGCTCAGCGTTCGCGCTGCCACGGGCGCGTCTGACGACGAGGGCGACCCCGGTCTCTGGTCACTCGTCGGTGGTGTTCGGCGAGACGGGCCCGCCGTTGGGTCACTCGGCTTGGGGTCGACGACACCGGACAACTCGGCGCGACACGCGTCAGCGTGGGAGCGCTGTGGCCTCAGTGCCGCCTCGACCGAGCGGCTAACCCGCTCTCGCCCCGTCCGTCGACCAGGCGATCCGGTTCGGGGTTGGCGGGGGTCGTCGGAGTTTGTCCAATGCGGATACCGCATCCCTTCTGTTCGTCGCGTGCGTGCTCACGCCGGGCCACGGCACCAGGTCGACCGAGCCGGTGGAGAGGGATCGCTGCACCCTGCCACTTGCCGGCCTACGCCTGTCCGATGCCCGTGCTGTTGCTCCGGTCGGGCTCGAGCGGATCGATGCGGCGTTCGCCTCTGCCACCGGCGGCGGCCGCACCCTCACCGCTCCTGCCCACCGTCTGGTTGTCGTTCCTGGGCGCTCGCTGTCACAGGAAGAATCAGGAAGAATGCAGCGTCTCGTGCAGCGGGCGAGGCGCCGCCACCGTCGCCGCCGCGGCCGAGACGCGCGCCACGCCGCGGGACGGGTGCTGCCCGTCGGCGCGGCCCCGGTGAAATCCACAGCTTCCACCCCTTGCCGCCCACAGGCGAACACGTGTTCGATACGAGGAGGAGACACCAAGGGAGGAAGCCATGGGAGTGATGCGGGTACTCGACCACACGGGCGACACGGCCGTCCTGTTCGATGCACGAGACGAGGCCACGCTCGACGCGGCGCGCGGGCTGTTCGACCAGCTCGCCTCCGAGGGCAAGCTCGCCTTCGCGCGCAGGCTCGGGGAGCGGGAGGGGGTGCGGATCCGGGACTTCGATCCCGACGCCGAGGAGATCATCTGGGTCCGCCCGGTCCAAGGCGGCTGAGCTGCCCACGCTCGGACTGCTCGAAGAGCTTCCCGGGCGGGGCCTGCTCGTCGAGGTCGTCGGGGGCCGGCGCGACGGGGAGCTCCTCGTCCTGGTCGACGCGGGACACGGCCGGCACTGCCGGCAGGTACGCGAGCTGCTCGACGGCTGCGAGGTCGACCGCGAGCTCCTCGACGCCCTCGCCCGGCTGGCGGCCGCCCCGCCCGCCGCGCCGCGAGGCGCGCCTCGGCGGGTCGCGGCCCCAGAGGATCGGCCACTTGCGGCCGAGGTTGCGGCCGATTCCGTCGCGCGCTCGGCGCCGAGCCGGGCGGCAGCCACACGACTCCTCGAGTCCCTCCTCGACGAGCGCCAGCTGGTGTCGTGGCGACGCGGGCGCCGCTTCGAGGTCAAGGTCCCCCAGGGGGTCGTCCAGCTCGGCGAGCTCTACAACCTCTGGTTCCGGAGCAACGCCGGCACCGAGCTGTCGCTGTGCGTCGTGCCCCGGGAGCACTCGACGCTGCCGGTCGAGGACGTCTGGACCAACCTGCTGCTCACGCTGCGCGCCGAGCCGGAGGAGTTCTTCCGCGTCGCCAACTACCGCCCGTACGGGTCGTCCGGGGCGCACTGGCCGGGGCCGGTTCCGCTCGGCTCGCCGTAGGAGGCGCCGGGGCGCCGTCCGGGTGCGCCGGCGCGCGGCGGAGCGGTCGCGGCGGAGGTGATGAGGGATCCGCACCGCAGCTCGGCCGCGCGGACATGATGGAGCAGCTCGTCGGCCGGGGTCGGCGCCGCGACGCAAGGGAGGTACCGCATGGGTCAGCTCCTCGCGGCGTCGAGCGGGGCGTACGTCGTGGTCTACGTGGTCGTCGTCGTGCTGGAGATCACCGCGATCTGGCGCCTCTTCACCAAGGCGGGCAGACCCGGATGGGCGGCGATCATCCCGATCTACAACGCCTACGTGTTGTTGCGGATCGTCGGCCGTTCCGGGTGGTGGCTCCTCGTCTACTTCATCCCGCTGGTCAACCTCGTCGCGCTGGCGATCGTCATGTACGACCTCGCGAGGAGCTTCGGGCGCGGGGGAGGCTTCGCGATCGGCCTGTTCTTCCTGTCGTTCATCTTCGTACCGATTCTCGGCTTCGGCCCGGCGACCTATCGGGGGCCGGCCGCCGGATGACCCCGACGCCCGCCGGGCGGCACCCGGGCGGCGGCCCGGTCGGGGTCGGCGCCGCGCCCGGACCCGCCCGGGGTCGCCGGGCCCGCGCTCGGCGTCGGCTCAGGCGGTGACCCCGGGCTCGTCGGCAGCGTCGCTCCCCGGCACGACGGCACCGGGCGCAACAACAAGCGCGCTGCGGCGCGCGCCGTTCGGATCGAACGGCTTGCTCCGATCGGTCGCCGCAGCCATCCTCGCCGCGCCGTCGCCGGACGTCACGCCGTTAGCGCGGCGTAGCGCTCGTCGCGCGCCCGGCGCTTGTTCCGCCTCGCGTCGAGACGCCACGGGTCACCCGGAGAAGTCGGGGACGGCGCCACGGGGATCGGTCGCCCGGCCCGTTGGCTCTTCCCAGTCCTCCTGGCGGCCGAGGGCGGTCAGGTCGAGCACGGCGTAGGTGCCTCCGAGCATCTCCGCCCCGCGGGCGTAGGTCGAGTAGGTGTGGAACACGTTGTCGCGGTCGAGGAGGAAGAAGCTGTAGCCCGGGGCCTCGACCGGCTGCTCGCTCGGCTGCGTCAGCCAGGTCAGCCCGGCCGATTCGAGCTCGGGCTTGGAGCAGTAGTTGTACTCGACCGGGGCGACGGACTCGTCCAAGGTGACGTGGAAGTCGTAGTTGAAGTCGCTGCCGTACGAGGAGTACCAGGGAAACGTCCAGCCACGGCGCGCCCGGTACGCCTCGATCTTCGCGATCGGCGCCCGCGAGACAGCGGCGAAGCTCGTGTCACGGGTGCGCACGTGCGCGAGGAGGCCGACAGAGATCTCGTCGGCTGCGCCCGTGCAGCTCGGTCATCCGTCCTCCGAGCTCGGGTCGAACATGAAATGCTGCACGACGAGCTGGCGCGAGCCGTCGAAGAGGTCGCGCAGGCCGGCGGTGCCGGCCCGGCCCTCGAAGGCGTACTCCTTTTCGATCCTGACCATCGGCAGCCGGCGGCGGTCGGCGTTCAGCGCGTCCCGCTCGCGCGTCAGCGCCTTCTCCCTGACGAGCAGCTCCTTTCGCGCCTCGAGCCACGCCTCGCGCGTCACGATCTGCGGAAGGCTCATCTCCACCTCCAGTGTGTCGGTTCCTGCCCGGCGCTCCATGTGTTGGACGTCGCGCCCGGCGCCAACTCATCGGCGCCAACTCATCGGCGCCAACTCATCGGCGCCGGCGGGCGGGTACGCGAAGGCGCCGGCGGCGAGCGCCGCGTGGCGAACGTCGGCGGCGCCCGGGCCGTCCGGGGCGCGGCCGATCGCGAGCCGGCCGGGGGGGCCGGATCGGTCCGCTCCCGGCCGGTCCCGCCGGGGCGCGGCCGGCGAGCGGGCTCGCGCGGCGCGGGGGATCGTGCACCTACCATGGCCCTGTGGAGGACTCCGGGCGCCTCGCGAAGGTCACACGGATCGTCCGGGGCGCGCTCGCAGAGCTGTTCGACCAGTCCCAGCCCTTCGGGCGACTCGCCCTCGTCCACACGATCCAGGCTGCCGGCAGCACGTTCATCGCCATCTCGCTCGCCGGCTCGCTGTTCTTCTCGATCTCCCCGCACGCCGCTGAGGGCAAGGTCCTGCTCTACCTGCTGCTCACGATCGCGCCCTTCGCGGTGGTCGGTCCCGCCCTCAGCCCGCTGCTCGACCGTGGCCGCCAGGCCCGCCGGACCAGCGTGGCGATCGCCAACGGCGGCTCGGCCCTCCTCTGCCTGGCGATGGCGCGAGACGTGCACAACCTCTTCCTCTTCCCCGAGGCCTTCGGGGTCCTGGTGCTGGCGAAGCTCTACCTCGTCGCCCGCGCCGCGCTCGTCCCCGAGGTCGTGCGCGACGATGACGACCTCGCGACCACGAACGCCAAGCTGGCCGTCCTCGCCTCGCTGGCCGGCTTCGCCGCCTTTCCCCTCGCCGTCGGTCTCTTGAAGATCGGGGCGCCCTGGGTGCTGCGCTTCGGGACCCTCGTCTTCCTGGGGGGCATGGTCGCCTCGTTCCGCCTGCCCCGTCCCCGCGTCCACCATGTGGCGGCGCAGACCTCGACACCGGGACCTGCGGCGGGGCCGACCGCCGCCGCGCACCGAGCGGCCGCCGGCGCGGCCGCGTCGGCCCGCCCGGAGCGGCCCGCGCGCCTCGCGGAGGTCGCGCACGAGCGACGCGTCCTCGGCCTGGCGCTCTACCCCTCGGCGGTGCTCGCGGCGATCAGCGCGATGACGGTGGCGCGGGCCGCCGTCGGGTTCGTCACCTTCTTCCTGGCGTTCGGCCTGCGCCGGGCCCACGCCGGCACGTGGTGGTTCGGCCTGCTGATCGCGATGACGGGCATCGGGTCGCTCGCCGGCGCCGCGATCGTGCCGCGTCTTCGGCGCCGCCTGAGCGAGCGGCAGATCATCACCTCGGCGCTCCTCGCGATCGCCGCCGGGGCCACCGTCGCGGCGCTGATCGACCACCTCTGGGCCCAGGCGCTGCTCACGCTCGTCGTCGGCATCGGCCCGACGAGCGCCAAGACGGCGCTCGACTCGATCGTCCAGCGCCACGTGCCGCCGGCGCTGCTCGGGCGCGCCTTCGGCCGGATCGAGACGCGGCTCCAGCTGGCGTGGGTCCTCGCCGCACTGGTCGCGGTCGTCATCCCGTTCCCGCTGCAGGCCGGCGACATCGTCGTCGCCGCCCTCTGCCTCCTGGCGGCGGTCTCCTACGTCACCGCGTTCGCCGCCGGCCAGCGGCGTCGCGCCGCGAGGCCCACCCGGCCGGGCGACATCGCCGAGCGTCGGACCTAGGCCCGGCGCACGCGCTCAGCACCCGTCGAGTCGCCGCTCCAGGCCGTCGAGCTGGTCGGCGAGCGCCGCGGGCAGGTGATCGCCGAAGGTCGCGTAGTACCCGCGGATCGCCGGAACCTCGGCCTTCCACTCCTCGACGTCGACGCGCAGCAGCTCGTCGAGCGCACCGGGGGCGAGGTCGAGCCCGTCGGTGTCGATGGCGCTCGCCGCCGGGATCCAGCCGATCGGGGTCCGCACCGCGTCGCCGCGGTCCGCGCAGCGCTCGAAGATCCACTCGAGCACCCGGGAGTTGTCGCCGTAGCCGGGCCAGAGGAACTTGCCGTCCGCGCCCTTGCGGAACCAGTTGACGTAGAAGATCCGCGGCAGCTTGTCGGTCTCGAGGCGCCGGCTGAAGCTGAGCCAGTGGGCCCAGTAGTCGGCCATGTTGTAGCCCATGAACGGCAGCATGGCGAAGGGGTCGCGCCGCAGCGTCCCGACGGCGCCGGTCGCCGCGGCGGTCGTCTCCGACCCCATGATCGAGCCGAGGAAGACGCCGTGGTCCCAGTCGAACGCCTCGTGCACCAGGGGCACGACCGAGGCGCGCCGCCCGCCGAAGAGCACCGCCGAGATCGGGACCCCGGCGGGGTCCTCCCACTCCGACGCCACCGCGGGGTCCTGGCTGGCGGGCACGGTGAATCGGGAGTTCGGGTGTGCCGCGGGCGTCCCGGCCGCCGGGGTCCAGTCCTCGCCCTTCCAGTCCGTCAGGTGCGCCGGGGGCTCTGACGTCAGGCCCTCCCACCAGATGTCGCCGTCGTCGGTGAGGGCGGTGTTGGTGAAGATCGTGTTCGCCGACAGCATGAGGAGGGCGTTCGGGTTCGTGTGGTTGTTCGTGCCCGGCGCGACGCCGAAGAACCCCGCCTCGGGGTTGATCGCCCGTAGCATCCCGTCGGGGCCGATCTTCATCCAGCAGATGTCGTCGCCGATGGTCTCGACCTTCCAGCCGGGCATCGTCGGGATCATCATCGCCAGGTTGGTCTTGCCGCAGGCCGAGGGGAAGGCGCCCGTGACGTAGCGCGTCTCGCCGGCGGGCGAGGTGAGCTTGACGATCAGCATGTGCTCGGCGAGCCAGCCCTCCTCGCGCGCCAGCGCCGAGGCGATCCGAAGCGACAGGCACTTCTTGCCGAGCAGGGCGTTGCCCCCGTAACCGGAGCCGTACGACCAGATCTCACGGGTCTCGGGGTAGTGGACGATGTGGAGGTTGTCCGGGTCGCACGGCCAGGGCGAGTCGGCCTCGCCCGGGGCGAGCGGCACGCCGACCGAGTGATGGCAGGGCACGAACTCGCCGTCGTCGCCGAGCACCTCGAGCGCCGCGTTGCCCATCCTCGTCATGATCCGCATCGACACCGCGACATAGGGCGAGTCGGTCAGCTGCACGCCGAGCTTCGAGATCGGCGAGCCGAGCGGTCCCATCGAGAAGGGGAGGACGTACATGGTGCGGCCGCGCATCGAGCCGGCGAACAACGCGCCGAGCGTCTCGCGCATCTCGTGCGGGTCCGTCCAGTTGTTCGTCGGGCCCGCGTCCTCTTCCTTCGCCGAGCAGATGAACGTGCGGGTCTCGACGCGCGCCACGTCGCGCGGGTCGGAGCTGGCCCAGTAGCTGTTGGGACGCTTCGCGTCCGACAGGCGAGTGAAGGTGCCGTTGTCGACGAGGAGCTGGCACAGCCGGTCGTACTCCTCGGCGGAGCCGTCGCACCACTCGACACGGTCCGGCGTGGTGAGGGCGGCGAACTCCTCGACCCACGCCAGGAGCTTTGCGTGCCTGGACGGCGCCATGTGAGCGTCCTTTCTGCCCGTCCCCCCCGTCCGCTCTGGCACCCCCGCGCCAGCGCAGCCGAACTGCGGCAATCATCACTACGCCGATGCCCTGCACCGGCCGGCCGGACTAGATGTAACCGGGGAAGGTAACACGACAACCTGCGATGCGACAGCCGGTGACCGCCGCCGCGTGCCGGGCCTCTGGAGAGATCCGATGACTCGTCCCTGCGGACGCCGACACCCGTCGCACGACGGCTGACCCGTCCCGCACCCCGGCGCCCGGCGCCCGGCGCCCGCGCCGGCCGGTAGCGTGCGGGTCGTGAGCGGCACGGGCCCAGGCGACGACGGCGGTGAGCTCGCTGCGCTGGACCGCCTGGCGGCGCTGCTCCCGGCGGCGCCCGAGGGCGAGATCTGGATCGGTGACGACGCGGCCGTGGTCGACCTCGGCACCCTCGGGCCCCTGTTGCTCGCGACCGACCTCGTCGCCGAGGGGGTCCACTTCGATCGCGGGCTCTCGACGCTCGCAGACGTCGGATGGAAGGTCCTCGCGGTGAACGTCAGCGACATCGTGGCGATGGGCGGGCGACCACTTCGCGCCGTCGTCGCGCTGGCCGGGGCCAGCACCGACGAGCTCGATGCCCTCTACCGCGGGCTCGGCGAGGCCGCCGCCGCCTACGACTGCCCGATCGTCGGCGGCGACCTCTCGGCGGGGACCCCCGGAGGCGGCCTGGTCGTCTCCGTGGCGGTGCTGGGAACGACCGACGGGCGTCCGGCGGTGCTGCGGCGCGGCGCGCGTCCCGACGACCGCGTCTACGTCACCGGGCCTCTCGGACGGGCGGCCGCCGGGCTGCGGATGCTGCGCGCGGACCCCCGGGCGAGCGGCGCCCTCGTCGAGGCGCACCGGCGCCCGGTGCCGCGCGCCGACGAGGGGCTCGTGGCCGCCGGGTGCGGGGCGAGCGCGATGATCGACTGCTCCGACGGCCTCGGGATCGACCTCGACCGCCTGGCCAAGGCCTCGGGCGTCGGTGTCGTCCTCGACCTCGTGCCCGTCGCCGAGGGCGCCACGCTCGAGGAGGCGCTCGGCGGAGGGGAGGACTACGAGCTGGTGTTCTGTGCCCCGGTGGGCGTCGACGTGGGGGAGGCCTTCGCCGAGCGCGGGCTGACGCCGCCGATCGAGATCGGCCACGCCGTGGCGGACGCGTCGGTACGACTGCTGGAGGGCGCTCCGCTCCCGCTCAGCGGCTACCAGCACCGGCTCGGCTGAGCCGCAGGCGCGGGGACCCTCCGCCGAGCCCGGCGGCGCTGAGGGGGGCCGGGCTCGGGCGCCCGGGCCCGGGACGGCTCAGGCGCTTTGCGAGGGGGTGGCCCGGCGGGGAGGCTTGGTGACCTTGCCCGCCCGGATGCACGAGGTGCAGGCGTTGACCCGCCGGGGGGTACCGCCGACGATGGCCCGGATGCGCTGGATGTTCGGGTTCCAGCGGCGCTTGGTCCGACGGTGCGAGTGGGACACGTTCATGCCGAAGCTGGGTTTCTTGCCACAGATCTCACAGACTGCTGCCACGACGACGTGCCACCTCGCTCACGCTGCTACGCATCTGGGCGGCCGGCGTTTCCATGGTGCACGCGACGGCTACCTGCCCGGGGATCGGCCGCCGAGATTACCATCCTCGGCCATGGAGGAGCGCACGGCGACCGCAGGGCCCGCGTGCCGCGCCCTCGTCCGGCGACGTCGGGCGGGCGGACCGTGGCGGTGAGCCTGACGGTGCTCGGGCCGCGCGAGGTCGTCGGCGTGATGGACGCCTTCCGCCGGAGCCTCGCCGAGCACCAGGTGATCCTCAACCGGCTGAACGTCTATCCCGTGCCCGACGGCGACACCGGCACGAACATGCTGCTCACGATGGAGGCGGTCGTGCGCGAGCTCGACGCGGCGTCCGCCGGCGGCGAGCCGGAGATGGCCGAGGTCTGCCGGGCCATCTCGCACGGCTCGCTGATGGGCGCGCGGGGGAACTCGGGCGTCATCGTCTGCCAGCTCCTGCGCGGCCTGGCCGGCTCGTTCTCGACGGCGTCCAAGGTCGGCGTCGACGAGGTCGTCGCCGGGCTGGCGGGGGGCGCCGTCGCCGCCCGCGAGGCGGTGCTGCGGCCCGTCGAGGGGACGATCCTCACGGTCGCGGCCGACGCCGCCGAGGCGGCGCGCCAGGCCGCCGGCTCGGGCGGCGACCTCGGGGCGACCCTCGACGCCGCCCGCCAGGGCGCCGTCGAGGCGCTGTGGCGCACGCCCGAGCTCCTGCCGGTGCTCGCCAGGGCGGGCGTGGTCGACGCCGGCGGGGCCGGGCTCGTGTTGCTCTACGACGCCTTCTTGCACGTCGTCGACGACCGGCCGCTGCCGAGCCAGCTGGAGCTGCCCGAGCGCGTCGCCGCGGCTGTCGCCGGCAGCCAGGTCACCGCGGCGCAGCTGGTCGGTGCGCCCGCGGGGTCGGGCGCGTCCGGCGCCGGAAACGGGGTCGCCGACCTGCGCTACGAGGTCATGTACTTCCTCGACGCCCCCGACGAGGCGATCCCGGCCTTCCGGGAGGTCTGGGCCGGCCTCGGCGACTCCATCGTCGTCGTCGGCGGCGACGGGCTGTGGAACTGCCACATCCACACCGACGACGTGGGAGCCGCCGTCGAGGCCGCCCTCGACGCCGGGCGCCCTCGCGAGATCCGCGTCACCGACCTCGCCGAGCAGGTCGAGGAGGAGCAGTGGGTCCGAGCGGCCGAGGCCGCCGGTGAGGGAGGCCCCGAGCCGGCCGGCTCGGCCGGGGACTCGCCGGCGCCGCGCACCTCGATCGTCGCCGTCGCGACGGGTGAGGGGATCCGGCGGATCTTCCGCTCCCTCGGCGCCGACCACATCGTGGCCGGCGGCCAGTCGATGAACCCCTCGACCGCGGAGATCCTGGAGGTCGTCGAGTCGGTGCCGGGCACCGAGGTCGTCGTGCTCCCGAACAACTCGAACATCTTCCCCGTCGCCGCGCAGGTCGCCGAGATCGCGACGAAGACCGTCCGGGTGCTGGCGACCAAGGGCATCCAGGAGGGCTTCGCCGCCCTGATCGAGTACGACCCGCAGGCCTCGAGCGAGGAGAACGCCCGGGTCATGGGCGAGGCCGCCGAGCGCGTCGCGGCGGGCGAGGTGACGCGGGCGATCCGGGCGAGCGAGACGCCGGCCGGTCCCGTGGCGCCGGGCGACTGGATCGGGCTCTCGCGGGCCGGGGTCGTGTCGAGCGCGACGACCCTCGCCGACGCGACGACCCGGCTGATCGAGCGCCTGCTGGAGCCGGGACGCGAGATCGTCACCCTGATCGAGGGCGCGGGCGCCTCGGCCGCCGAGACGCGCCGGGTGACCGAGTGGCTGCACGCGGAGCATCCTGAGCTCACCGTCGAGCTGCACCACGGCGGCCAGCCGCTGTACCCCTTCCTCGTCTCGATCGAGTGAGCGAGCTGCCCGCCGGCCGGCGCCTCAGCCAGCTCGCGCGCATCGAGGTCGGCGAGCTGCGCAGCGTGGGCGCCAAGCGGGCGGCCGCGTTCGGGCTGATGGGCATCGGCTCGGTGCTCGACCTGCTGACCCACTACCCGCGGCGCTGGGAGGACTGGACCCACGTGGCGACGATCGGCGAGCTCGCCGAGGGGTCCCAGGCCACGGTCGTCGCCGAGGTCGCCCGGGTCTCCACCAGGCGGACGAGGGCGCGGCGCAGCATGGTCGAGGTCGTGCTCGACGACGGCGAGGACCGGCTCACCTGCACGTTCTTCAACCAGGCGTGGCGGGCGCGCCAGCTCGGCGAGGGCATGCGCGTCGTCGCCGCCGGGAAGGTCACGTCGTACCGGGGGAAGCTCCAGATGGCGAGCCCGCGCCTCGAGCTCGTCGGCGCCGCCGGCGACGAGGAGGTCCCGACCGGGCGGATCGTGCCGATCTACCCCGAGTCCGAGCGCGCCGGGATGAGCTCGTACCTGATCGCGAGGTGCGTCGCCGAGGCGCTCAAACGGGCGAAGGACTTCGCCGACCCGCTCCCCGAGCAGTGGCGGGCTCGCCTGCGCCTTCGCGACCGCACCTCCTCGTTCCGCTCGATCCACCGGCCCGAGACGATGCGCGACAAGGAAGAGGCACGCCGCCGCCTCGCGTTCGACGAGCTCTGGCGCCTCCAGGTCGCCCTGGTGATGCGCAAGCGCGCCGCGGCGGCCGACGCGCGCGGCATCGCCCATAGCGTCCAGCCAGCCGATCCCTCCGCCGATCTCGTCGGGCGCTTTCTCGCCGCGCTGCCGTTCCCCCTCACCTGGGCCCAGCAGCGGGCGATCGCAGAGGTCGCGGGCGACCTCGCCAGCACCGACCCGATGCACCGCCTGCTCCAGGGCGACGTCGGCTCGGGCAAGACCGTCGTCGCGCTGGCCGCCCTCCTCTACGGCGTCCAGGGCGGCCACCAGGGCGCGCTGATGGTTCCGACCGAGGTCCTCGCCGAGCAGCACTTCCTGGCCGCCTCGGGGCTGCTGGCGGGCCTCACCGTGCCCGATCCGGAACGGCTCGGGGGGGAGCGCCCGGTCGGGGTCGCGCTGCTCACCAGCCGGACCGGGGCCTCCGAGCGCGCCCGGCTCCACGAGGCGCTCCGCTCGGGCGGCGTCGACGTCCTCGTCGGCACCCACGCCCTGATCACCGAGGACGTCCGCTTCGCCTCGCTCGGCGTCGTCGTCGTCGACGAGCAGCACCGGTTCGGGGTCGACCAGCGCGCCGCGCTGCGAGAGAAGGGCTCGAGCGACCCGGCGGCGTCGGGCCACGACCCCGACATGCTCGTAATGACGGCGACGCCGATCCCGCGCACCGCGGCGATGACCGTCTACGGCGACCTCGACTACAGCGTGCTCGACGAGCTCCCGGCCGGCCGCACGCCCGTGCGCACGAGCTGGGTGGACACGCCCGAGGGTGAGGAGAAGGTCTGGGCCAAGGTGCGCGAGGAGCTGCGCAGGGGCCGGCAGGCCTACGTCGTCTGCGCGCTCGTCCGAGCCGGCGGCGGCGCCGACGAGGCCGAGGAGGACGCCTCGCTCGACGGCTTTGGCGAGGAGGACGGCCGCCTGTGGGCGGCCTCGGGCGCGGGGGCGCCCGGCGGTGCGGGCGCGGCCGATGGCCCGAACGGGGCCGGGGGAGCCCCGCCGCGCGCCGCGGTCGAAGAGCGCGAGCGCCTCGCCGCGGGCGAGCTCTCCGGCTACGCCGTCGGGCTGCTCCACGGCCAGCTCCCCGCGAAGCACAAGGAGCAGGTCATGTCGGCCTTCCGCCGCGGCGAGATCCAAGCGCTCGTCGCGACGACCGTCGTCGAGGTCGGCGTCGACGTCGCCAACGCGACCGTGATGGTGATCGAGGACGCCGACCGCTTCGGCATCGCCCAGCTCCACCAGCTGCGTGGCCGGGTCGGGCGCTCGGCCGAGCAGTCGTGGTGCTACCTGCTCGCGACCGACGTGACGCCCGACGCCGAGAAGCGCCTCCAGGCCCTCGAGTCGACGACCGACGGCTTCGAGCTCGCCGAGATCGACCTCGAGCTGCGCGGCGAAGGCACGGTCCTCGGCGCCCGCCAGAAGGGTCGCAACGACCTGAAGCTCGCCTCGCTGCGGCGCGATCGCGACCTCGTCCGCCAGGCCCGCGACGTCGCCGAGGCGGTCGTCGCCCACGACCCGCTTCTCGAGGGGAACCCGCTGCTCGCCGACGAGCTGCGCCTCTTCGTCGGCGAGGAGGAGGCGGAGTACCTCATGCGCGGTTGAGCGCGGCCCGCTCCCCGCCCTCGGGTCGAGCGACACGGCAGCGGTCCGCCGCCGCCGCGTGACCCGCCGGTAAGGTCGGCACAGACTGACGGGCGCCGCCTCACCCCACGGCGACGGCCTTGTCGGCACCCTGACCACCGCGGCTCGAGCGGGAGAGGCCATGGCACGCGTTGCGACCACCACGAGGGCGGCCATAGGAGCGGACGTGGTGACTCAGCGCATCGCCACCCTCGACGAGGACGGGCTCTGCGCGCTCGTGACGTCTCGGCCGGATCTCGCCGACCCGTCACCTCGCAGCCTCGCGGAGCTCGTCGGGCGCGCCGGCTCGGTGGGGAGCGTCCAACGCTGCATCGACCGTCTCGACCGGTTCTCACGGCAGGTGATGCTCGCGGCCGTCGTTCTCGGGAGCCGCCCAACCGTTGCCGGGATCCGGAGGCTGCTCGGCGACGAGGTCCCCGACGCGGCCCTCGAACGGGCGCTCGGCGAGCTCCAGCGCCGCGCGTTGCTGGTGAGGGAGGGCGACGTCCTGGTGCTGCTCGCGGCGCTCGCGACGATGCAGGCGCCGGCCGGGCTCGGCCCGCCAGCGGCGCTCGCCCTCGAGCAGCTCACCGTTGAGGAGCTGAAGCTGGTCGCGAGCGAGCTCGGCGCTCCCCTCGGCGGGGCGACGCGCAAGCCAGAGCTCGTCGCCGCGCTCGCCGGGGGCCTCTCCGACGCGAAGCTCATCCGGAGGGTGCTCGAGCGCGCGCCAGCAGGAGCTAACGAGCTGGCGAGGCGGCTCGCGGGGGGCCCGCCCCTCGTCACGAACGTCTACGGGCTCGCCGGAGCGTACGTGCGGCGCTCCTCGGGCCGTTCGGACACTGATCCCGTCGTCTGGCTCGCGCGGCGTGGGCTCGTCGTCCGCGACGAGTGGTACGCCGCGGTCATGCCGCGGGAGGTGAGCCTCGTGCTGCGCGGGGGGCGACTGTTCGCGTCGGTCGATCCTGAGCGGCCCGTGCTCGGCTCGTCCGAGATCGGCGGGGCAGAGGTCGACCGGCTCGCGACCGCCCGGGCGCTCTCGACGCTCGCGGACATCGAGCGCCTCGTGGAGCAGATGGGGAGGCGCCCGGCCGCGTTGCTGAAGGCCGGCGGGCTCGGTGTCCGGGAGCTGCGCAAGCTCGCAGGGGCCCTCGAGCTCGCCGAGGCGGAGGTGACGCTGCTCGTGGAGCTCGCCGGCATCGCCGGCCTCGTGTGCGCCGATCCTCGCTCGTCGAGCGCGCTGCCCTCCGCGGCCTGCGACGACTGGCTCGAGCAGGACACGGCGGGCCGTTGGCGCACGCTCGTCGAGGCGTGGCTCGAGGCCCCGTCGCACGCGTGCTTCGCGGGCGCCCTCGACGCCAACGGCAAGCCCCAGCCGGCGCTGCTCCGCTGGGAGCGCTCCTCGGTGCCCGGCGAGCAGCGACGACTGGCGCTCGGCATCCTCGCCGAGCTCGGCCCGGGTCGAGCTGCCTCGCTCGAGGATCACGCTCGCGTGCTCGAGTGGGACGCGCCGGGGCTGTTCGCGTACGGCCCCATCCAGGCCTCGGTCGCCGCCTCCTGGATCCGGCGCGAGGCTCAGACGCTCGGGCTCATTGCGCTGGACGCGCTGAGCGGGCTCGGGCGGTCGGTCGCCGCCGGCGAGCTCGGGGTCGCGGCGGCGTCACTCGCTGCCGGGGCTCCCGCGCGTGCGACGTCGATCGTGCTCCAGGCCGACCTCACCGCGATCGCGCCCGGCCACCTGCCGACGAAGCTGCGGCGCGAGCTCGAGCTCATCGCCGACGTCGAGTCGAGCGGCTCCGCGACGGTCTTCCGCTTCAGCGAAGCCTCGCTGCGGCGCGGCTTCGACGCCGGGCGCGACGGCGCAGAGCTCCTCGACTTCCTCGCCGAGCACGCGACCAAGGGCGTGCCCCAGGCGCTGTCGTATCTCGTCGGCGATGTCGCGCGCCGCCACGGTCAGCTGCGCGTGGGCGCGGCGGAGAGCTACGTCAGGTTCGAGGACCCGGCGGTGGCCGCCGAGGTGCTGCGGGCGCGGCGCACCGCGCGTCTCGGGCTTCGCGAGCTCGCGTCCACCGTGCTCGTGACCCACGTTCGCGCCGACGTGGTGCTCTCCGTGCTGCGAGACGCCGGCTACCTGCCGGGCGAGGAGGACGCGACTGGCGCGCTCGTGGCCGCCGCGCCGGCCGTGCATCGGGCCGGCGCCGCCACAGCCGGCCGGCGCGCCGGGGAGCCCACCGGCTCGGTTGGCGCACGGCCGGGGGTGCTGTCGGGGGCCGAGCTTCCGCTCGATCTGGCCCGGCGGCTGCGCACCGGGGCTGACGAGAGCGCTCCGTCGGCACCGCCGCGATCGGTGTCGACGGCTCGCGCCGTCGCTGCCGGCCGCGACCAGCTCCGCCTCCTCGGCCAGGACGACGACGATGAGGCCGAGCACGCGACGGAGGCCGACGTCGGTCTCGAGCGACCGCTCGGCGTCGCGGCGCAGCTCGCCGCCGCAGACGACGGCGGACAGCGCTCTTCGGCCGGGGGGCGCACGCTGGCCCGGTTGCTCCAGCTCGCGGGCGTCGACGGCGTCGACGGGGGGCCGGCGCGTCCCGGCTCGATCGCCAAGGGGCGCGACGAGGTCGGCGCGCTGCTCGAGCAAGCGTGCGAGGAGGAGTGGTTCGTCCGGATCTCCTACTCGAGCGCGAAGGGCCGGACGGCGGAGCTGGTCTGCGCCGTCCTCGACGTCACCCGCGACTCGGCGATCGTCGCCCGCATGCCGACCGGTGCCGAGCAGCAGCTCGCCGTCGGGCGCGTCCAGTGGGCCCGGGTGCTCACCGACGCGGAGGAGGAACGGTGGACCTGACCGGCACCGGCGGCGAAAGTGCGGGCGGCCCGCCGGACGGTCCTCTCATCGTCCAGTCGGACCAGACGCTCCTGCTCGAGGTCGACCACCCGGACGCCGAAGCCTGCCGCAGCGCCGTCGCCCCCTTCGCCGAGCTCGAGCGGTCGCCGGAGCACGTCCACACCTACCGGATCACCGCGCTCGGGCTGTGGAACGCGCAGGCCGCCGGCATGTCCCCTCACCAGGTCTCGGCGGCCCTCACGCGCTGGTCACGCTACCCCGTGCCCGACGCCATCCTCACCGGCGTCGAAGAGGTGATGGCGCGCTACGGCCGGCTCGTGCTCGAGACCGACGCGCGGCACGGCCTCGTGCTGGTGGCGTCCGACCGGGCCGTGCTCGAAGAGGTCGTACGCGCGAGGTCCGTGGCGCCGCTGCTCGGACCGCGCATCGATGCGGACACCGTGGCGGTCTACCGGGCCGAGCGTGGGGCGCTGAAGCAGGCGCTCGTGAAGCTCGGTTGGCCGGCAGAGGACCGCGCGGGCTACGTCGACGGGGCGTCCCACCCGATAGCGCTGCGCGACGACGGGGGCTTCGAGCTGCGTCCGTACCAGCGTCAGGCGGTCGCCGCGTTCGCCGCCGCAGGCAGCGGGGTCGTCGTGCTGCCCTGCGGCGCGGGCAAGACCCTCGTCGGGATCGGCGCGATGGCGGCGGCCGGCGCCCGGACGCTCGTGCTCGTGACGAACATCGTCGCGGCACGTCAATGGCGAGACGAGCTCCTCGCCCGAACGACACTCACCGAGCACGAGCTCGGCGAGTACTCCGGCGCGCGAAAGGAGATCCGCCCGATCACGCTCGCGACCTACCAGATCGTCACGACGAAGCGAGGCGGGCTCTATCCGCACCTCGAGGCGCTCGCCGGCGAGGACTGGGGACTCGTGCTCTACGACGAGGTCCACCTCCTTCCCGCCCCGATCTTCCGCATGACCGCGGAGATCCAGAGCCGTCGACGGCTCGGCCTCACCGCGACGCTCGTGCGCGAGGACGGGCGCGAGGGAGACGTCTTCAGCCTCATCGGCCCGAAGCGTTACGACGCCCCCTGGCGCGACATCGAAGCCCAGGGCTGGATCGCCCCGGCGAGCTGTACCGAGGTGCGGGTGACGCTCACCGACGAAGAGCGGATGGGCTACGCGCTCGCCGAGGCCGAGGAGCGCTACCGTGCCGGTGCCACCGCACGCTCGAAGCTCGCCGTGGTGGAGGCGCTGTGCGCAGACGCCCGCGCCGCGGGCGAGCCGACCCTCGTGATCGGCCAGTACCTGGACCAGCTGGAGGCGCTCGGAACGCTGCTCGGCGCGCCGGTGCTGAGCGGGAAGACGCCGGTGCGCGAGCGGGAGCGGCTGTTCGCCTCGTTCCGGCAGGGCGAGCTCGGCCTGCTCGTCGTCTCGAAGGTGGCGAACTTCTCCGTCGACCTGCCCGAGGCATCGGTCGCGATCCAGGTGTCAGGAACCTTCGGGAGCCGCCAAGAAGAGGCACAGCGGCTCGGGCGCATCCTGCGCCCGAAGCTCGACGGCCGCCAGGCGCAGTTCTTCAGTGTCGTCGCTCGCGACACGAACGACCAGGAGTTCGCCCAGCGTCGCCAGCGCTTTCTCGCCGAGCAGGGCTACGCCTACCGGATCGTCGACGCCGAGGCCGTCCTTGACCGACGCGCCGGAGGCCCGGGTCCCGCCTGACCCGCTCGGGAGCCGCGATCCCCCCGAAACCGAGGGGTGTGCCGAGGTTGTGACAGGTCATGAGAAGGTACCACTCGGCATCGGTCCTCGAGCCCGCGCGGCGGCAGGGCCTTGCCGCCGTGCCAGTTGTCGACCGCCGGTAACCGGGCCCGTCACCTGTCCGCTGAGGCTCCTCACCTCTCCAGGTTCGTGCTCGATCAGCCGTGCCGGCCAGACCTCTTGGCGAAGGCGTCGAGTGCGACGAGGATTTCGCGCGCCTCCCATCTCCGGTTCCGGCCGTAACCGCTCATCTCGCGGAGAATCCCGGCGTCGCTCAGTCGCTCGATCGCGACGTTCGTGTTCTGACGGCTCAGGTGAAGCTCACGCTGGGTGAGCGCCGAGTCGATGATGGGCTGCCGGACGAGGAGGTCGGCAACTCGCCACGCCGCCGCGTCGGACCGGGCCTTGATGACGTCATCCCAACCCTTGCGCACCGCCCGGAGCTCGTTGACGAGATGCTGTCCATTGGCGATGGCTGCGAACGAGGCATCAGCGAAGCGCTCAACGATCGGCGCCGGGTTCCCGGCCCGGTACTCGGTGAGGGCCTGGAAGTAGCTGTCGGTGTCCGTGAGGAGTCCGGCCGACACGGGAACGGTGACGTTCTGCGTCAGGCGCTTGCCCCGTAAGAGCGCGTGGACGAGCGCCCGTCCGACGCGGCCGTTGCCGTCGGGGAACGGGTGGATCGTCTCGAACTGTGCGTGGGCCACCGCCGCATGGACGAGCGGTGGCAGGTCGTGACGGGCCACGAATGCCACGAGGTCGTCCATCGCCGCCGGCACTCGACTGTGGTGGGGAGGGACGAAGGCTGCCTCATGGGGGCCGTGGTCGCCGCCACCGATCCAGACCTGCTCGTCGCGCCACCTGCCCACCCACTCGGGGTGCTCTGCGCCGAGCAGGGCGTCGTGCATCTCCAGGATCGCATCTGCGTCCAGCCTGTCGGCCAGCTCGCTAGCAGCCTTCATCGCCTGGATGTTGGCGACGATCTGCGACGCGTCGCGACGGCCACGGTCGCCCAGCTCGGCCAGGGCGATAGCCGTCACCGAAGCCGTCAGATGCTCGATCTTCGATGAGGCGACGGACTCAGTGCGCAGGAGGATCGAGGCGAACGGGGCGATCTCAAAGCCGAGCGCGGCGTCGAATCGGGCGATCTCGACGGCGGCACCGCCGGCATTCGTGCTCACCCGGGGAGGCACCTTGACGTCGGGGATGCCGGCGATGGGCTCGACGACGGCGGCGCCGTATGGCCCCTCGTTCGCCGAGCGCTCCCTCCGGCTGACCCGGACGAGCTCATGGCGGGGCACCCAGCCGTGCTCCTCATAGGTGACCGCAGGCCAGGACGACTCGGCGGTGTCCTCCAGCTGGAGGTCGATCTCGGGCCGCCAGACACCGACGGCCGGACCTCCCGGCGGGGTTCCGGGGCGCGCGTGCGGCCGTCTAGCCATGACCACGCTCGCATTGTAGTCATGGATAGACGATTTCCATGCCTATGGCCCTGACTCAGGCATGGTTGCGGCGCTGATCCGTCATGACATTCCTCCTTGGTCATGGTTAGACAGGAACCATGACGATGAGTGGCGGGACGTCACGATTCCGAGGCAGGACCCGATCCCTGGCGCGTCGGCGCCGCCGGCCGCGGCGCTACGGTGAGCCGGTGCGGGTGATCGGCGGTACGGCGCGGGGCCGCCGGCTGCGGGCGCCCCGGCTCCCGGGGCTGCGCCCGACCTCGGACCGCGTAAAGGAAGCGATCTTCGACGTGTTGATGCACCTCGGGGCCGTCGAGGACGCGACGGTGGTGGACCTGTTCGCCGGCTCGGGCGCGCTCGGGATCGAGGCGCTGTCGCGCGGCGCCCGCTCGGTCACCTTCGTCGACGCGGACCGGGCCGCGGTCGAGGCCGTCATGGCGAACCTCGAGGCCACGGGACTGGCAGCGGATCGCCGGGCGACGGTGGTGCGCGCCGAGGCGATCGGCTTCGCGGCCGACCCCCGCCACGCGTTCGACCTCGCCCTCGTCGACCCGCCTTACGCCTTCGACCGCTGGGCGGAGCTGCTCGGGCGCCTTAGGGCCGGTACCGTCGTCCTCGAGTCCGCCCGGCCGGTCGAGCTCGGCGAGCGCTTCGAGCTTCACCGCCAGTACCGCTACGGCACTACGCTCGTCACCGTGGCCAATGCGCCCGAGCGCCCGCCCGAGGAGGGCGGAGGATCCCCCGGCGGGGAGGGCTCGGCACGGGAGGTCCGCTCGTGACGACTGCACTGCTCCCCGGCTCCTTCGACCCGTTCCACAACGGCCACCTGGAGGTGACCGAGCGCGCCGTCGGCCTGTTCGACCGGGTGGTGGTGGCGGTGGTCCGCAACCCGTCCAAGTCCGAGCCCGTGTTCTCCCTCGCCGAACGCCAGGAGATGATCGAGGAGTGCGTCGGCCACCACGACCGCATCTCGATCGTCTCGATGAGCACCCTCGTGGTCGACGTGGCCCGCCAGGTCGGTGCCGACGTCATCGTGAAAGGGCTCCGTGCCGTGTCCGACTTCGAGAACGAGCTGCAGATGGCCCAGATGAACCAGCAGCTGTCGGGGATCGACACCCTGTTCATCCCGACCGGCTCGTCGTACTCGTTCATCGCCTCGCGCCTGATCCGGGAGATCGCTCGCTTCGGCGGCGACGTGAGCGCGTTCGTCCCCGAGGCCGTCGCCCGACGGATGAAGGAGCGCTTCGGTGAGTGACATCCACGACGACGCCCCGGTCGTGACCGGGCGCGACGACCAACCGGGCGACGTCGCCGCCTTCCTCGAGGAGCTGGTCGACCTCGTCGAGCACGCCAAGTCGATGCCGTTGTCCTCCTCGGCGATCATCTCGCGCGACGAGGTCCTCGAGCTGCTCGCCGCGGCGCTCGAGGCGCTCCCGGGGGAGCTCCAGCGGGCCCGGCGCCTCCTGCAGGACAGCGACGACGTGCGCAGCCGTGCCGAGCTCGAGGCCGGCCAGCTGCTCGACGAGGCGAGGGCGCAGGCGGCCCAGATGGTGCAGCGGACCGAGGTCGTCCGCCAGGCCCGCCGCCAGGCCGAGCGGCTCGTCGCCGACGCCGAGTCCGAGGCCCGCCGGATCCGCCACGAGGCGGACGACTACGTCGACCGCAAGCTCGCCGCGTTCGAGATCGTCCTCGACCGGACGATCCGCACCGTCCAGGCCGGCCGGGAGCGCCTCGCCGTCGTGCCCACCGCCGAGGATGAGGACGAGGAGTCACGCCTCACGGCCCTCGGGCCGATGGGGGACGAGGCCTTCTTCGACCAGGACACGTTGTGAACCGCCGCCCCGACCGCTCCTTCGTCGTGCCCGTCGGGGCGTTGCGCCGCGCCCCCGGGTCTCGCCGGCGGGTCGAGGTCGAGGCGGAGCTCGAGGGCCTCTCCGTCAGCGGCTCGCACGTCCCCGAGGGCCAGCCCGTCCACCTCGACGCCGTGCTCGAGGCCGTGCACGACGGGATCCTCGTGAGCGGGACGGTCACGACCGTGTGGGCGGGCGAGTGCCGGCGCTGCCTCGAGGAGGCGCGCGGGGAGCTTCGCGTGGAGGTGCGGGAGCTCTGCGTCGAGCAGGGGGACGAGGAGACGACGTACGCCCTCGGCCCCGAGGAGCTCGACTTGGCGCCGATCGTCCACGACGCGTGTATCCTCGACCTGCCGCTGGCGCCCCTCTGCAGCGAGGAGTGCCTCGGGCTCTGCCCGGAGTGCGGTGCCAATCGCAATCTGGAGCGGTGCGCGTGCGCACCGTCGCCGGACCCCCGGTGGGCCCAGCTCGTGCTCCTCCCCGGCGGGGAGCCCGACGAGCCGCAGCACCGGCAGGGTCGGGGGCCGGACGCGGTCGGCTAGAGCGCCGGACGAGCAGCAGGAAGACGACGATGGCCGTTCCCAAGAAGAAGACGTCGAAGGCGAAGAGCAGGAGCCGCCGGGCCTCGGCCTGGACGCTCACCGCCCCGGCCCAAAGCCGCTGCCCGCAGTGCCGGCAGGCCAAGCTGCCGCACGTCGTCTGCCCGAACTGCGGCTGGTACAAGGGCCGCCAGGCGATCGAGGTCGACTGATCCTTCCCGTCGCGCTCGACGCGATGGGGGGCGACAAGGCCCCGGGCGAGATCGTCGCCGGCGCCCGCCGGGCGGTCGACGAGCTCGGCATCCCCGTCCTGCTCGTCGGGCCGACCGACGGCACGCTCGGTGACACCGGCGGCATCGAGATCCTCCCCGCGAGCGAGGTCATCGCGATGGACGAGGACCCGGCACGCGCGGTCCGGACGAAGAAGGACTCCTCGATGGTGCGCGCCGCGGAGGCGGTGCGCGACGGGCGCGCCTCGGCGATGGTGAGCGCCGGCAACACCGGGGCCGCGATGGCGAGCGCGCTCTTGCGGATGGGCCGGCTCCCCGGCGTTGCCCGGCCGGCGATCGCGACCCCGCTGCCGATCCCGGGGCGCTCCGGCCCCCCCTCGATCCTCATCGACTCGGGCGCCAACGCGGAGTGCCAGGCCGAATGGCTCGTGCAGTTCGCCCGCATGGCCGCGGCCTACGTCGCCAGCCGCTACGGCAACGACGATCCCTCGGTCGCGCTGCTCTCGATCGGCGAGGAGCCGACGAAGGGCAACAACCTCGTCAAGGAGGCCCACGCCCTCTTCGCCGCCGGCGCCGGCGTCCGCTTCATCGGCAACGTCGAGGGCCGGGACCTCCTGGCGGGACGGGCCGACATCGTCGTGACGGACGGCTTCACCGGCAACGTCGCCCTGAAGACCCTCGAAGGCGCGCTCTCGGCCTTCATGGGGATCCTCGGCGCGGCGATCTCCTCGACGCCAAAGACCAAGGCCGCCGGCGACGTGCTCGTCCCGGCGCTCCTGCCCTACGCGGCGGACGTCGACCCCGAAGAGACCGGCGGGGCGCTGCTGCTCGGCACCGACGGCGTCTGCATCATCAGCCACGGGAGCTCGTCGGCCCGCGCGATCCTGAACGCCATAAAAGTTGCACACGAGATGGCAGAACATGACCTCGTCGGCCACGTCCGGGCCGCCGTCGCCGGCTGAGCGCGGCCCGCGGGCTGCGCCGGTCGTCGGGCAGCCCGAGCCGGTAGCATCGCCCTAGCCGGTCCGCCCGAACGCGCGAGCACGCGAGCACGCGAGCGACCGTCCGGCACCCGCCGTCCCGCTAGGCCCCGAAGGAGATCGACGTGTCCGAGTCGACGCAGACCGCGAGCGGTCCGATGAGCCGGGACCAGGTCCTCCAGCTCGTCCGCTCCCAGCTCGCCGACATCTTGGAGATCGAGCCCGACGCGATCGGGGAGTCCTCCTCGTTCGCCGACGACCTGAACGCCGACTCGCTCGCGCTGATCGAGCTCGTCGAGGCCCTCGAAGGTGAGCTCTCCCAGCAGGTCTCCGGATTCCGCATCGACGACGAGGACCTCGAGGACCTCCGTACCGTGCGCGACGCGGTCGACTACGTCACCGCCAAGCTGGAGGCGGGCTGACGCCCGCACCGGCGCCGGCGGCCACGCCGGCACCCCTCGGACCCGGGCCGCTCGCCGAGCGCCTCGCGCCCTACCTCGCCGACCCGGCGCTGCTGCGGATGGCGCTGTCGCACCGCTCGCACTGCGCCGAGAACCCCGGCGAGGAGTCGAACGAGCGGCTCGAGTTCCTCGGCGACGCCGTGCTCGGCCTGGTCGTCACGGCCGAGCTCTACGCCGCCCACCCCCAGCTGCCCGAGGGCGATCTCGCGCGCATCCGCGCCGCGGTGGTGAGCACCGGGGCCCTCGCCCCCGTCGCCGCCGGCCTCGGCATCGGCGGGGAGCTCCTGCTCGGCAAGGGCGAGGACGCCTCCGGTGGGCGCGACAAGCCCTCGATCCTGGCCGACGCGCTCGAGGCGCTGATCGGGGCCGTCTACCTGGCGAACGGCCTCGGCCCGGCGCGCGAGCTCGTGATCGGTCTCCTCGGTGCCGAGCTCGCCTCGGCGGCGGGTGCGGCGCTCGGCGACGCCAAGAACCGCCTCCAGGAGCTCGCCGTGCGCATCGGCGAGGAAGCGCCCCGCTACCGGCTTCGCGAGCAGGGCCCCGACCACGACAAGCGCTTCAGCGCCGAGGTCTACCTCGGCCAGCGGGTCCTCGGGCGCGGCACCGGCCGGTCGAAGAAGCAGGCCGAGCGCGCCGCGGCCGAGCAGGCGGTGGCCGTCCTCGCCGAGGAGGAGACCTCCACCGACCCCTCGGCCGGCGACGGGGTTCGTTCCGGTCCGGGCTCCGGCGACGCTACAGGGGCCGGGGACCGGCCCTCCGCCGCGTCGGCGCGCACCTGAACCGGCCGGGCGATGCCTGAGCTCCCCGAGGTCGAGACGGTGCGGCTCGGCCTCGCCGCGGCGGTCGTCGGTCGGCGCGTCGAGCGCGTCGAGGTGACGGGGAAGCGCTCGGTCAGGCGCCAGACGAAGGCGGCGTTCACGAAGGCGCTCCGGGGCCGGACCTTCGCCGGAGCGAAGCGGCGGGGCAAGTACCTGCTCGTCCCGCTCGACGACGGGGCGGTCCTCGTCGCCCACCTCCGGATGAGCGGCCAGCTCGTCCACGTGGTCGACGCAGGGCTCGAACGGGTTCCGCACACCCACGTCGTGCTCGGTCTCGACGACGGTAGCGAGCTGCGCTTCGTCGACCCGCGCACCTTCGGCGAGCTGTTCGTCGCCGCCGAGGTGGGCCCGGACGGGGTCCCGGCGGTGCTCGCCGGGCTCGGGACGGACCCCCTCGTCGACGGTCTTCCCGCGCAGCGCCTCGGCGAGCTGCTCCGCAAGCGGCGGACCACCTTGAAGGCCTTCCTGCTCGACCAGCGCCTCGTGGCCGGCATCGGCAACCTCTACGCCGACGAGATCTGCCACGCAGCCGGGCTGCACCCGTCCCGGCGGACCGAGACGCTCGGCGCGGGCGATGTCGAACGCCTCGCCTCGGCCGTCGACGGCGTGCTCGCTGAAGCGGTGCGGCTGCGCGGGTCGTCGCTGCGCGACGCCCGCTACCGGGACCTGGCCGGGGCGCTCGGCGGCTACCAGGCCCGCCACGCGGTGTACGACCGCACCGGCCAGCCCTGCCCGAGCTGCGGCGCGGCGGTGGAGCGCATCCGGGTGGCGGGGCGCTCGGCGCACTTCTGCCCCGCCTGCCAGTCCTGAGCGCCGGCGCGCACCTCGAGGGCTCAGACGGCGCTCCCGGCGCGGGTGGGCCCCAGCTAACGTGAGCGTGCCGTGTACCTGAAGTCGCTCACCTTGAAGGGCTTCAAGTCCTTCGCCGACCCGACGACGCTGGAGCTGGAGCCCGGCGTCACCGTCGTCGTCGGTCCGAACGGCTCGGGGAAGTCGAACGTCGTCGACGCCGTCGCCTGGGTGCTCGGCGCCCAGGGCCCACGCGTCGTGCGCTCGGCGAGGATGGACGACGTCATCTTCGCCGGGACGTCCAAGCGCTCGGCGCTCGGCCGCGCCGAGGTCTCGCTCACGATCGACAACTCCTCGCGGCGCCTGCCGATCGACCTCAACGAGGTCACCGTGACGCGCACCCTCTTCCGCACGGGTGAGAGCGAGTACGCGCTGAACGGCGTCCCGTGCCGCCTGCTCGACGTGCAGGAGCTCCTGTCGGACTCCGGGGTCGGGCGCCAGCAGCACGTCATCATCGGCCAGGGCCAGCTGGACGCCGTGCTGGCGGCGCGGCCCGAGGACCGCCGCATGGTCATCGAGGAGGCCGCCGGGATCTTGAAGTTCCGCCGCCGCCGCGAGCGCGCCGAGCGCCGGCTGGAGACGAGCGAGGCGGGCCTCGCCCGGCTGCAGGACCTCCTGCGGGAGGTCCGCCGGCAGCTGAAGCCGCTCGAGCGCCAGGCCGCGTCGGCGCTCCGCCACGAGGAGCTCGCCGGCGAGCTTCGGGCGCTCAGGATGTTCGTGGCCGGCCGCGAGCTCGTCGAGCTGAACGAGCGCCTCTCCGGCGGCGGGCGAGCGCTCGCCGGCCTCGACGAGGAGGCCTCCCGCGTGGGCGCCGAGCTCGAGCGGCTCGACGCCGCGCTGGCCCACGCGCAGGGCGAGCTCGGAGAGGAGCGGGCCGAAGAGCTCACCCCGCTCGTCGGGCGTCTCGAGCAGCTCGTCGAGCGGGCGAGGGGGCTCCTCGCCCTCTCCCAGGAGCGGCGCCGTGCCCGCGCGGCGCTCGCCGCCGCCCAAGAGGACGCCGACGCGATCGTGGCGCTCGAGACCGAGCACGCGAGGGTGCTCGAGGACCTGGAGCGCACCGAGGCAGGCGCGCGGACCCTCGCTCCCGAGTGGGAGGCGCTCCGCGCCGCGGAGGCCCAGCTTGCAGAGGCCGAGGAGCGCCACGCGGAGCAGTTCGGCATCGCGGAGGCCCCCGGGCCGGCGCCGGAAGCGGCCGCCGTGCGCGCGGAGCACGCACGGGCGCGCGAGGAGCTGGCGGCGCGGCGCGAGGCGGAGGTCCGCGCCGCGGAGCGCGCGGCGGCCCTCGTGCGCCGGCGCGAGGAGGGCGAGTCGCGCCGGGTGCGCGCCGCCAGCGCGCTCGAGGCGATCGCCCCCGAGCTCGACGAGGCGCGCCGCGCCCACGCTCGCCTGGCGGCCGCGGAGGAGGGGGCCGGCGTGGCGGCCCGCCAGGCCGAGGAGGCGCTCCGGGACGCCGACGAGCAGCGCCACGCCGACGAGGCGCGCGTCGAGGCCCTGGAGCTGGCCCTCGACGAGGTGCGGGCCCGCGCCGGCCTGGAGCGCCTCGCCGGCGTGCCCGGCGTCGTCGGGACCCTCCTCGACGTCGTCGAGGTGGACGATTCGGTGGCGCTCGCTTTCGAGGCCGCCGTCGAGGGGGTGCTCGACGTCGTGCTCGTCTCGGACGGCGAGGAGGCCCGTGCCGCCCTGCAGCACCTGCGTGCGGCGTCGCTCGGCGGTTCCGTCCTCCCCCTCGCCGGTGCGTTCGTGTCGCCGGCGGCGGGCGGCTGGGCGCCGGCACCGACCGGCACCGAGCGGCTCCGTGACCGGGTGCGGGCCGCCGAGCCCGCCGTCGACCGGCTCCTCGACGCCCTGCTCGAGGGCGTGCTGCTCGTGACCGGCGGCTTCGACGCCGCGCTCGACGCCGCGCTCGGCGCGCCGGGCCGGACGATCGTGACCTCCGAGGGGGACCGCTTCTCGCCGCTCGGCTGGCGCATCGGCGCCGGGCGGGCCGGCGCCACGCGCGCCGCCCTCGAGGCGGCGCGCGGCCGCGCCGGCGCGGCGGTGGCTCGCGCCGACGCCGCGGCCGGCGCCGAGCGCGAGGCCCGCTCGGCGCTCGGCGCGGCGCGTGCCGCCGCTGCCGACGCGCTGCGAAGGCTCGACCAGCTCGCCGGCGAGCTCGGGCGCAACGAGGAAACCGCGGCCGACGCCGAACGCGAGCTCGGGGCCGTCGCGACCGACGAGGCGCGCGCCGGCGAGGAGCACGCCCGCGCCACCGCCGCGGTGCAGGAGGCGACGGCGTCGCTCGGCGCAGCGTCGGCGCGCCTCGCCGTCGTGGAGGCCGAGGAGGAGGCGAGCGCCGCCCGCGCGGGCGAGGCAGGGCAGGCCCGCCGGGCGCTGGACGAGCGGGCCCGCGCGCTCGGCGCCCTGCGGCGCGATCTCGAGGTGCGCGTCGCGGCCTTGGAGGAGCGCCGCTCGATGCTGTCGGCGAGGCGGGCCGAGCTTGCCGAGGGCATCGCCCGGCGCCACGAGGAGCACCGGCGCGCCGAGGAGCGCCGGGGCGCCCACGAGGTGGAGGACCTGGCGCTGTCCCGCCTCGCCGCACGCCTGCAGGGCTGCGAGTCCAAGGTCGTCGAGGGGGTCGGCCGGCTCGGCGCCGAGCGGGACCGCCGCGCCGAGGCCTCCCGCCAGCGCCTGGAGCGCGTCGGCGCGCTGCGGCGCCAGCGCGACGAGGCCGAGCGCTCGCTCGCGGCGGGTCGCGAGCGGCGCCAGCGCCTGGAGCTGGACCTGACCGAGGCCCGGATCCGCCACGAGACCGCCGTCGAGGCGCTCCATCGCGACCTCGACGCCGTGGCCGACGAGGCGATCGCCGCGCCCCGCCCGGAGCTGCCGGAGGGCACCGACCCCACGGCTCGCTGGCGCGAGGTCGAGCGAGAGCTGCGCATGCTCGGGCCGGTCAACCCGCTCGCCCGCGAGGAGCTCGCCGCCCTCCAGGAGCGCAGCGGCTTCCTCGAGACCCAGCTGGAAGACGTCCGCTCGGCCCGGCGCGAGCTCGGCCAGGTGATCCAGGCGATCGACACCGAGATCGTCTCGATCTTCTCCTCCGCCTACGAGGACGTGGCCGGCCACTTCCAGGCGCTGTTCACGACGCTGTTCCCCGGTGGCAGCGGGCAGCTCAGCCTGACGGCGCCGGACGACCCGCTCTCGACGGGGGTCGAGATCGAGGCGCGCCCGGCGGGGCGCAACGTCCGCCGGCTCTCGCTGCTCTCCGGGGGCGAGCGCTCGCTCGTGGCGATGGCGTTCCTGTTCGCCGTGTTCCGCAGCCGCCCGTCGCCCTTCTACCTGATGGACGAGGTGGAGGCCGCGCTCGACGAGGTCAACCTCCGGCGCTTCCTCGACCTCGTTCACGAGTTCCGGGACGAGGCGCAGCTGATCATCGTCAGCCACCAGAAGAAGACGATGGAGGTCGCCGACGCTCTCTACGGCATCTCGATGCAGCCCGGCGGGGCCTCGAAGGTCGTGAGCGAGAAGGTGCGCAGCGGGGTGGACCTGCCGTGACCGTCGTGCTCGTCGTGGTCATCGTCTTGCTGCTCGTGCTCTTGAGCGCCGGCACCGTCGTCACGGTCCGGCGCCGCCAGGCCGATGCGGACGGCGCAGCCCCCGCGGGCCTGCGCCGGCGCCGGGCGCCCGAGGCCGGCGCGGAGCCACCGTCCCGGCCCACCGGGGTCGCCGGAGCCGAGCCCGGTGCGCCCCCGGCGGGCGAGGTCGTCGGTCCGCCCGGCTCCGAGGCGGCCCGCCCCGAGGCGCCCGTCCGAGAGGCGGCAGAGCCGGGCGCCGCGCTCGCGGAGGAAGCGGCCGCCGGGGCGGGGCCGCCGCGCCTTCGCGACCGGCTCGGGCGCGCCCGCGACCTGTTCGGCTCGTCGCTCGCCGGCCTTCGCAGCCGTGGACGGGTCGACGAGGCGGCCTTCGAGGACCTCGAGGAGGCGCTGCTCCTCGCCGACGTCGGGCTGCCGACGGCCGGGCGCCTGCTCGACGCGCTGCGTGAGCAGGTACGCGCCGGTCAGGTCGAGGACTCGCCCGACGCGATGGTCGCGGCGCTGCGCGCGGACATCGCGGGGCTCTTCGACGGCGAGGACCGATCGCTCGGCCGGGCCGCGGAGGGCACGACCGTCTGGCTCTTCGTCGGCGTGAACGGGGTGGGCAAGACGACGACGATCGGCAAGCTCGCCGCCGCCGAGGCCCGTGCGGGGCGGCGGGTCGTACTGGCGGCGGGGGACACGTTCCGGGCAGCGGCCGGCGAGCAGCTCGAGCTGTGGGCGGAGCGCTCCGGCGCCGGGATCGTCCGCGGCGCCGAGGGCGCCGATCCCTCGTCGGTCATCTTCGACGCGGTCCAGCACGCCGCGGCGCGCGGCGCGGACCTCGTGCTGGCCGACACCGCGGGGCGGCTGCACACGAAGGTGAACCTGATGGACGAGCTCGCTAAGGTCCGCCGGATCGCGGACCGACCGCCCGGCCACGTGAGCGAGGTGCTGCTCGTCCTCGACGCCACGACCGGCCAGAACGGCCTCGTCCAGGCGCGCCAGTTCGCCGAGGCGGTGGACGTCACCGGCGTCGTGCTGACCAAGCTCGACGGCACGGCGAAAGGTGGGATCGTGCTCGCGATCCGTGCCGAGCTCGGGCTGCCGATCAAGCTGGTCGGCCTCGGCGAGGGTGCCGCCGACCTCGTCGCGTTCGACCCGGAAGACTTCGTCTCGGCCCTGTTCGAGTGAGCTCGGCGGTGCCCTAACGGACGACGACGGTGGGCCGAGTAACCTTGTCGTGCCCATGTTCGAGACCCTCACCGACCGCTTCGACGGGATCTTCACGCGCCTTCGCGGCCGCGGCCGCCTCGGCGACGCCGAGGTCGCCGAGGTGCTGCGCGAGATCCGGGTCGCCCTGCTCGAGGCCGACGTCAGCCTCGAGGTCGTCCGCGACCTCATCGAGCGGATCCGGCTGCGCTGCAGCGGGGCCGAGCTGTCGAAGAGCCTCACCCCCTCCCAACAGGTCATCAAGGTCGTCAACGAGGAGCTCACCGCCACCTTGGGCGGGGAGGCGTTCCGCCTCGCCTACGCCTCGCGACCGCCCACGGTGGTCCTCCTCGCCGGGCTCCAGGGTTCCGGCAAGACGACCGCCGCCGCGAAGCTGGCCCGCTGGTTCAAGCAGCAGGGACGCCACCCGCTGCTGGTCGGCGCCGACCTCCAGCGGCCGGCCGCCGTCGAGCAGCTGCGTGTCCTCGGACGGACCGTCGGCGCGGCGGTGTTCAGCGAGCCGAGCGACCCGGTGGAGGTGGCCCGACACGGCGTCGCCGAGGCCGAGCGGGTGGGGCGCGACGTCGTGATCGTCGACACCGCCGGCCGGCTCACCATCGACGAGGCCCTGATGGACGAGGTGCGACGCGTCTCAGAGGCGGTGAAGCCCGACTACACCTTCCTCGTCGTCGACGCCATGACCGGTCAGGACGCCGTGCGCACCGCCCGGGCGTTCCACGACACCCTCGCCCTCGACGGCGTGGTGCTCACGAAGATCGACGGCGACGCCCGTGGCGGCGCCGCCCTCTCGGTGAAGCAGGTCGTCGGCAGGCCGATCGCCTTCGTCTCGACCGGCGAGCGACCGGAGGACTTCGAGACCTTCCATCCCGACCGCATGGCGAGCCGCATCCTCGGGATGGGTGACGTGCTCACCCTGATCGAGCGGGCGGAGCAGGAGTACGACGAGGACGTCGCCGCCAAGGCCATGGACCGACTGCGCTCCGGCCGGTTCACGCTCGAGGACTTCCACGAGCAGCTCCAGCAGATGAAGCGGATGGGACCGCTCTCGAGCGTGCTCGGCATGCTGCCCGGTATGCCGAAGGAGGTCCGCAACGCCCAGATCGACGACCGCGACGTGACCCGAATCGAGGCCATCATCCGCTCGATGACCGCCGCGGAGCGCGAGGACCCGGCGATGATCAATGGTTCGCGCCGGTCCAGGATCGCGAGCGGCAGCGGGACGACGACCACGGACGTCAACAACCTGCTGCGCCAGTTCAAGGAGATGCAGCGGCTGATCCGCACGCCCGCGATGGCCGGCATGCTCGCCCGCCCCGGCGGGCGCAAGCAGAAGAAGCGGGGCGGGCGGGTCACCCCGTCGCTGAAGGACGCCGGCTCGTTGAACTAGCCGGGTCCCCTCCCGGCCGAGACCGGCGACGCTGCGGCGGCGCCGGAGCGCGACGGGGGCGGGCCCGGAGCGTCGCCGGGACGCCGCCGAACAGATGACCGAGTCAACAACACCGAGGAAAGAGAAGGACACCACGTGGCCGTCAAACTCCGCCTGATGCGGATGGGGAAGAAGAAGCAGCCGACCTACCGGATCGTCGCGGCCGACAGCCGCTCGCCGCGCGACGGTCGTTTCATCGAGGTCGTCGGCACGTACGCGCCACGTTCCGAGCCCTCGGCCGTGAGCGTCGACAAGGACAAGGCGCTCGCCTGGTTGACCAAGGGGGCGCAGCCCACCGAGACGGTCCGCAAGCTCCTCGTGATCTCGGGCGCCTGGGAGGAGTACGCGGCGGGCCGCCCGGTCAGGCCGGCGAGCACGCGCGATCGTTCGAAGAAGGCGCCGGCGAAGAAGGTTCCGGCAAAGAAGGCACCTGTCAAGGCGTCCGGCGCCGCCGCGAACAAGGCCGTGGCGACCGCCGTGGCCGCCACTGCCGGCGACGCCGAAGCGCCGGTGAGCGAGTGAGCGTGACACGATGAGCGAGAACCCGACGTTCGAGAGCCCGACCTTCGCGACGTCCGAGGACGAGCTGGACGAGGACGAGTTCGACGACGAGCTGGACGACGACGAGCTGGACGACGACGAGCCCGTCGGCGTGGCCGGCGAGGAAGCGGCCGGCGAGGAGGAGGCCGGTGAGGAGGAGGCCGACGACGACCGGGGCAACCGCGTCGTCGGCGGCGCGGCCCGCGCCGTGCTCGAGCACGTCGCCCGCTCGATCGTCGACGACCCCGGCGCAGTCGTGGTCGAGACCTCCGAGGCGCGCTCGGGGCTCCTGCTCTCCCTCCACGTCGCCCCCGGGGACATGGGCCGGATCATCGGCAAGCGCGGCCGTGTCGCCCAGGCGCTGCGGGCGCTGGTCCGCTCGGCTGCAGCCCGCGAGGGGACGGAAGCAACCGTCGACATCGTCGACTGATCGACGGGCCCTCGAGGGTGCCCGACGAATTGCTCGAGGTCGGACAGGTCGTGAAGCCCCACGGGCTTCAGGGCGAGGTCGTCGTCCATCTCGTCACGAACCGGCTCGAGCGCCTCGCCCCGGGCTCTCGGCTCGCGTGCAGGCCGTCGCAGCGGGGGCCGCGAGCGCGGGGCGAGGGCGCCCCCGGTGGCCCGCGCCCGGCAGCGCCCGCGGCGCCGCCTCCTGCCGAGCTCGAGGTGGTGGCCGCGCGTCCGCACGGCCGGACGTACCTCGTGCGCTTCGCGGGGGTGGACGACATCGACGCCGCCGAGGCGCTGCGCGCGATCGTCCTTTTCGCCGAGCCGATCGAGGATCCCTCCGCGCTGTTCGTCCACGACCTGATCGGCGCCGAGGTGCTCGACGCTGCCGGGACCTCGCACGGCCGGGTCACCGGCGTCGAGGCGAACCCGGCGAGCGACCTCCTCGTCGTCGAGGGGCGGTGGTACGTGCCGCTGCGCTTCGTCGTCGAGCACACCGCCGGGCGTGTCGTCGTCGAGGTCCCCGAGGGGATCTTCGAGTGAGCGAGCCGGAGCGACCCGCCCGCTCGACGGCTCCCGGCGACGCCGGCCGGCCGGAGGGACCGGCGCTACGGGTCGACGTGCTCACGATCTTCCCCGAGGTGGTCGAGGCGTACTGCTCGGCGAGCATCATCGGGCGGGCGCGGCGCGCCGGGACCGTCGAGGTGCGCGTCTGCGACCTGCGTGCAGGGGCGGGCGACCCGCACCGCTCGGTCGACGACTCCCCCTTCGGCGGGGGCGCGGGGATGGTGCTCGCGCCCGAGCCGGTCTTCCGCGCCACCGAGCTGTTCGACCCGCCGCGGCCCCTGTACCTCCTCGCGCCGGGCGGTCGCCGCTTCGACCAGCGGCTCGCCGCCTCCCTGGCCGCCGAGACGCGGGCGTTCTCCCTGCTGTGCGGGCGCTACGAAGGGGTCGACCAGCGCGTCGTCGACCATCTCGTCGACGGCGAGCTCTCGGTGGGCGACTACGTCCTCGCCGGCGGCGAGCTCGGCGCGCTGGTCGTGCTCGAGGCGGTGACCCGCCTCGTCCCGGGGGTCCTCGGCAACGAGGTGTCCGTCGAGGACGAGAGCTTCACGACCGGGCTCCTCGAGTACCCGCAGTACACGCGACCCGCGAGCTTCCGGGGCTGGGAGGTGCCCGAGGTGCTGCGCAGCGGCGATCACGAGCGGATCGCCCGCTGGCGTCGGGCCGAGGCGCTGCGCCGGACGATCGAGCGCCGCCCCGACCTGATCGCCGCGCGCGGGGGGCTCCGCGACGACGAGGTGCAGCTCCTCGCTGAGCACGGCTATCCTCTTGTGGCCGCCGAACCGGGTGCCGCGAGACGCAGCGCTCCCGATGCGGCCTCTGTATTCCCTGAGGAGCGTGACCGTCCATGAACCCGACCGATCTCGTCGACCGCGCGACGCTACGCGACGACATCCCGAGCTTTAGGCCGGGGGACACGCTGAAGGTGCACGTCCGCGTGGTCGAGGGCAACCGCGAGCGGATCCAGGTCTTCCAGGGGGCGGTCATCCGCCGCCAGGGGGCCGGGGCGCGCGAGACGTTCAGCGTGCGGAAGGTGAGCTTCGGCGTCGGCGTCGAGCGCACCTTCCCCGTCCACTCCCCGATCATCGCCAAGATCGAGGTCGTCACCGAGGGCGACGTCCGCCGCGCCAAGCTGTACTACCTGCGCGACCGGGTCGGCAAGGCTGCCAAGATCAAGGAGCGCCGGAGCGTCCGCTGAGCCGGGCCACGGCGACGGCGGGGGTTCGGGCGCCGTCCCAATCGGAGGGTTGTGCGATGAGGTGCTGGCGGTGAGCGCCGAGGAGGACCTCGACCAGTTCGAGGCGGAGATCGAGCTCGCGCTCTACCAGGAGTACCGCGCGGTGCTCCCGATGTTCCGCTTCGTCGTCGAGACGGAGCGGCGCTTCTACCTCGCGAACGAGGTGAAGGTCACCCCGCACGAGGACGCCGGAGCGACCTACTTCGAGGTCGAGCTCGGCGACGCCTGGGTGTGGGACATGTACCGGCCGGCCCGGTTCGTCTCGTCCGTGAAGGTCGTCACCTTCAAGGACGTCAACGTCGAGGCCCTGCCCGAGAAGGACATCTAGTTCCGCGGCCGGTAACGTTTGCCCGCTTTCTTCCGAGCCCGACGCCGCGGTGGCAGGCGCCGTCGATATGCCGCGCGCGACCAGCCGTATGGACTGGCGTTCGGTCGGGCGTGCATCTCGGTTGGTCCGTTCACCAATCCGATAGGCCCAGTCCCGGCTAACGGAGCGGTGGAGTCATCAACGCCCGCGTGGATCCTGGCTGCTGCACGTAGTGCACTGCCGAATTCCGAAGAGCCCAGCGTCTTTCTTCCGGGCCGCAGGCGAACCCGGAGACCTCGTTACAGGCCGATTGCTCGAGGAAGTTACTCTCCGCAGTAGCAATGTCGGCTCCAATCGTCGAGACGCTCGCCGTCATGTTCCTCGTCGCGACGCTCGGATGTGCTGTCTTGCGACCGTGGGGACTGCCCGAGGTTGTTGTGGCTCTTCCGGCCGCCGCGTTGCTCGTGCTCCTGGGAGTGCTGCCGCTGAGCCAGGCCGGCGCCGAGGCGGGGAGCCTCGCACCGACCATTGGCTTTCTAGCCGCCATTCTCGTTCTCGCCGATCTGTGCGATCGGCACGGTCTGTTCGAGGCTGCTGGGGCGTGGATGGCGACTGGTGCTCGTGGCAGACCGGTCGTGCTCCTCGCGCTCGTGTTCGCTGCCGCAAGCTTGGTGACCGCCGTGCTCAGCCTCGACGCAACGGTCGTACTGCTTACACCTGTGGTGTTGACGACGGTGGCACGGCTTCAGCTCCGGGCCAAGCCGCATGCCTACGCGTGCACCCACCTCGCGAACTCGGCCTCGCTGCTGTTGCCCGTCTCGAACCTCACCAACCTTCTGGCATTCCGCGCCAGCGGGTTGTCGTTCGGTCGCTTCGGAGCGACGATGGCGCTCCCGTGGTTGGCAGCTATCGGCGTTGAGTGGCTCGTGTTTCGGCGGTTCTTCGCTGCCGACCTCGTTGGACACGGTGAGACCGTGGCCGTGACACCTCCGCCGGCTCCTGTCTTCGCATGCGTGGTGGTGGCGCTCACGCTGATCGGGTTCTTCGTCACGGCGGTTCTCCATGTCGATCCCGCGTTCGCCGCGCTCGGCGGCGCCGTCACCCTCGCAGTGCCAACCCTCGTTCGCCGACGGGCAAAGATCCGCGATGTCGCCATCGCGCTCGACGTTCCGTTCCTCGCCTTCGTGCTGGCCCTTGGGCTCGTCGTGAAGGCCGTGTCGATGCACGGTCTTAGCTCGCTCGTCGTCCGCCTCGTGCCGAGCGGGGAATCACTTGGATCGCTGCTCATCGTCGCGGTGGTCGCTGCCGGGCTTGCCAACGTCATCAATAACCTCCCAGCCGTGCTGCTCCTTCTCCCTGCGACAGCGGCCCACGGTGCCGGGGCGGTGCTCGCCGTGCTCATCGGCGTCAACACCGGACCGAACCTCACCTACGTCGGCTCACTTGCGACGCTGCTCTGGCGGCGCGTCCTGCACCAGCGGGGCGAAGAACTACCCATTTCAGAGTTTCTCCGCCTGGGGGTCGTGACGGTGCCGCTGGTGCTCACCACAGCGACCCTCGCCCTGTGGCTCTCCTTGAGATTGGTAGGATGATGCGCCCGTGAAGGTAGTGATTTGGTTGGTCGAGGGAACCTGGCAGGGATGCCTCGCCGCCGCCGTCCGGAACCTTCCGCCCGACTCGCACGTCGCGCTCCTTCACGTCACACCCTCCGACATCACCGAGGTCGCCGAAGCGGCAACCGCCGGACTGCTCGGGCGGGTGTTTGCGAGGCACGTGCCCGGTCACCACTACGAGGAGGCCGCCGACCAGGCGGCCTCGCAGATCCTCGTCGCGGGGGCCGCGCGGCTTCGACGAGAGGGGGTGGAGCTTCTCCATCGCCGAGGACGGGTCGAGCGCGAAGTGGTCAGCGCAGTCGCCCAGGGTGTCGACCTTCTCGTGATCGCGCGCGACGGCGACCGCTCGCGTCTCGGCCCGCGCAGCTTGGGTCCCGCGACCCGCTTCGTCGTCGACCACGCCCCGTGTTCCGTGCTGCTGGTATGGCCGGAAGAGCCACCGGGCATCGAGTCGATTCCACCGCCGCCCCAGGGACACCGTCCGCCGCCGGGACCCCACCGCGAGGGTCTCCCAGGTATGCCTCAGCCACCGTTGCCGTAGTCGACTGAGGCGGCGTCAGGTGGCCAGCCAGCGTCAGCTTTACGAGCCGCCCGTTT
>Ga0307374_10000700_pt1 | contig 63050 bp, 58 predicted proteins | sample OX3MG_FD_202532 | JGI IMG/M metagenome (GOLD analysis project Ga0307374, IMG submission 202532) | Soil microbial communities from Risofladan, Vaasa, Finland - OX-3 | ecosystem: Environmental > Terrestrial > Soil > Coastal area > Acid sulfate soil | place: Finland: Risofladan, Vaasa | collected... | reverse complement strand
CGAGGCTGTCAAAGGATATATGCAGTTCGAGCGCGATACGCTGACCCAGGTGGTCGAGGCGCGTGCAAAAGCAGTGGCTGCGCCTGATACCTCCAGCAGAATTGCGGCCGAGAACCAGCTCACCGGCGGAATCGGACGGTTGCTCGCGGTGATGGAGAATTATCCGCAACTCAAGGCCGATCAGAACGTCGCGCGCCTGCAGGAGGAGCTGACCACTACCGAAAATCAGATTGCGTTTGCGCGGCAGGCGTACAACGACTCGGTGATGAGATTCAACACCCGGCTCCAGACTTTTCCCAGCAACATGATCGCGCGCAACACCGGCTTTGAGCCGGCCGACTACTTCAAGGGAGCGCCCGAGGATCAGGCCGTGCCGAAGGTCGATCTTTCGATGAGCGCGCCGCGCGCCTGACTTTGAGTAAATCAGTTCGATGGCTGCGCAGCATTCCGATTTCTGGATCCTCGAGCGAAAGAATCGCCGTCAGACCGCGATCTTGATCGCGGTGTTTGTGGTGCTGTTCGGCGCGCTCGGCTTCGGACTCGACGTGCTTTTCGACAACGTCGAGTTTTTCAACGGCACGATCGTCGGCTTTCCGATTCTGACGCTTTTCGCGCTGCTGATAGGCGGCGTTCAGTCGGTCGCCTCCTTCTACGGCGGCTCGTCACTCGTGCTTGCCTCAGTCCACGCGCGCGCGCTCAAGCCCGATGAGGAGCCGAAACATCAGATGGTGCTCGACGTAATCCGCGAAATGGCGACGGCGGCGGCGATGCCGGTGCCTAAGGGCTACATCATCAATGATCCCGCGCCCAATGCCTTCGCGACCGGCCGCGACCCCGCCCACGCCGTGATCTGCGTTACCCAGGGCCTGATCGACCAGATGGATCGCGAAGAGATGCAGGGCGTGATCGGACATGAGATGGCGCACGTGCGGGACTACGATACGCGCACGATGATGATGATCGCGGTGCTGATCGGCGGTATCGCGATGCTCGCGGACTTTGCCTGGCGATGGGCCTGGTTCAGCGGGGGCTTCCGATCGCGCCGCGAACGGCAGGGCCAAGGCAACAGTGGCGATACCGGCGCGGTTATCGGACTGGCGATCGTGATCCTGACCGCGGTGGCGCCGTTCTTTTCGCAGTTGCTTGCAATGGCGGTATCGCGCCAGCGCGAATATCTCGCCGACGCGGGCTCGGTCGAGTTCACGCGAAATCCCAACGCGCTCTTGCGCGCGCTCGGGCGGATCGCCGAAACCGAATCGCCTCTGCGCGACGCGTCGCGCGGCACCGCCCACATGTTTATCGTCAATCCGCTCGAGGGTGCGAATGAGGACCAGGAGAGTTTCTTCGCCAACCTGCTCTCGACTCATCCGCCGCTCGCCCGCCGGATAGCGCGGCTGCGCGCGATGAGCGGGCAGGGCGCTTCTGCGGCTGCGCCCGGCGCCGCCTAGCGATTACGGCCCTTGAGTTCGCGCTCGACCTCGCGCCGCGTCGCCTTGCGCGCCAGCGCCTCGCGCTTGTCGTACAGATGCTTGCCTTTGGCGAGCGCCAACTCGACCTTGGCGCGTCCGCCGCGGAAGTAAATCTTCAGCGGAATGATCGAGTAACCGCGCTCGCGCGCCCGTCCCCACCATCGATCGATCTCGCGCCGATGCATCAGGACCTTGCGCGGCCGCGTCTCGGCATGGCTGAACTGGCCGGCCGGCGCGTACGCTGCGATATGCACGCCTTGCAGGAATGCCTCTCCGTTTTTGATTCGCGCGTAGCTGTCGCGCAGGTTAACCCGATGGGCGCGCAGCGATTTGACCTCAGTGCCGGTCAGCGCCAGTCCGCATTCGAGCGCCTCCTCGACAAAGAAGTCGTGGCGCGCCTTGCGGTTGTCCGCCACCAGCTCATAGGCGTCGTCGGTCTTCTTTGCGGTTTCGTTACGGGCCATCGGGTTCGAGCTTACCGGCATCGCGCGCATGAATTAAGCGCGATCGGGTCCGGGTCAAATCGGCAGCGGAGATTTTTCCGATCGCGAAATCTCCGCACCGCATATCCGGAACGGCTTAACACGTCTTAACCAACCCTTCTCCGGCTTTGCGAATATTCGTCATCAGCGCCTAACATCGGCGCGCTAACCATTCGGGTGGTCCTAGAGGAGGGACCATCCGATGAAATTCCGAACCAGAGAGTTGAAGAAATGGACGCGCCGATGCGTCGCCGCGACCTGCGCCGCTCTGATGGCCGTGGGCCCCGGCCTGATGCAAGCGTCCGCCGGAATCGGCCCGAACGACGAAAACACCAAAACGCCGATCAAGCATGTCATCCTGATCATCGGCGAGAACCGCAGCTTCGATCACGTCTTTGGCACCTTCCGGCCGGTCAAGGGCCAGACTGTGTGGAATCTGCGGTCCGAGGGCATTGTCAATGCGGACGGTTCGCCCGGCCCCAACTTTGACCAGGCCAAACAGTACAAGGCGGAGGACTACGGATCATATTCGATCTCGCCGAAGAAGATCGGGCCTTACGCAACGCTGGTGCCGCCGAACACAGACGGCGCTCCGACCACCCCATTCTTCAACAAAATCGCCACCGCCAAGGACGTCGAGCCGGCTCTTCCGCTCGGCGCCTACGATCTGTTGCTGATCGGCGGAACAGATCTTCCGGGCGGCGTGGTGGATACGCGGTTTCCCTCTGGACTCCAGGACGGGCCCTTCGACATCAGCAAGTACGTCTCGTACAACGATTACACGGGCAGCCCGGTGCATCGCTTCTTCCAGATGTGGCAGCAGCTCGACTGCGATATGTCAGCCGCCACGCCGGATAATCCCAGCGGATGCCAGGCAGACCTGTTTCCATGGGTCGAAGTGACCATGGGGGCTGGCAACAATGGCGCATCGAAGCCCGCTAACTTTACTAATGAATCGACTCACGAAGGCTCGCTCTCGATGGGCTTCTACAACTCGGCTGAAGGCGACGTCAGCTACTTCACCCAGCTCGCACATCAGTACGCGCTCAGCGACAACTATCATCAGGCAATCATGGGCGGCACCGGCGCGAATCATATCGCGATCGGCTACGGCACCACGATGTTTTACGCCAATCCGGATGGTTCGCCGGGCACTCCGCCGATCAACCAGATCGAAAATCCCAACCCCCAGCCGCATACCAACAACTGGTATACTCAGGACGGCTACGGCGGCGGCTCCTATATAAACTGTGCCGACGATACCCAGCCCGGTATCGGCAACATCGACGCATACCTGGCGGCGCTGCCCTACAAGGTACTCAATGCCTGTGAGACGAAAGAGTACTACCTGGTCAATAACTACAACCCGGGCTACCTCGGCGACGGCACTCCCGCCCCGCTCGGCCCGACCGACTTCACCGTTCCGCCCAGCACTCAGCCCAACCTTGGCACACTACTCAATCATCATCAGGTGTCATGGAAGTACTACGGCGAGGGCTGGCAGAGCGGCAAGGAGAATTCGGTCTTCTGCAACATCTGTAACCCGTTCCTCTACTCAACGCAGATCATGACCAGCGCGGCCCAGCGGGCGGCCCATCTCGGCGGGATCGAGGCGCTCTACTCGGATCTCCAGGGCGGCACGCTGCCGGCGGTTTCGATCGTGAAGCCTGACGGATACCTCGACGGCCATCCGGCATCGTCCAAGTTCGAACTCTTCGAAGCATTCTGCAAGAAGATTATCGAAATGACCAAGGCGAATCCGGGCCTCTGGAAGGACACCGCGATCGTAATCACGGTGGACGAGGGCGGCGGATACTATGATTCGGGTTACGTGCAGCCGGTCGATTTCTTCGGCGACGGCACCCGCATTCCGATGCTCGTGGTGTCACCGTACTCCAAGGGCGGCCGCGTGGTGCACGCTTATTACGACCACGTGTCGTTCGACAAGTTCGTCGAGACCAACTGGAGTCTGGGCCCGATCTCGGCTCGTAGCCGCGATACTCTGCCCAACCCGACCACCGCCTCGAATCCTTATATTCCGACGAATTCGCCCGCGATCGGCGACTTGATGGACATGTTCGTCTTCCCCTGAACGCCGCGCTCGAAGACGGCGTCAGGCATAGGAAGGATGATCGCGCCGGCTCCTGATTGATCAGTCCGGCCTCAACCAGGGCCGCGTATCCGGTAACACGGATGCGCGGCCCTCGACGTTGTGCCCGGCGCAAGCGGGTATTCCGTTTGTCATCGAGCCGGTCACGCTACTAAGCTCGCCCTAGCCACCATGGGGACGGCAGCCTCAGTTGATGTCGCGATTGCGCGCGGCGTGCGATGGCCGCGGCGATACACCGTCGTGGTGCTCTTCGCGCTTTCGACCGTGCTCTGCTACATCGACCGCGTCAACATCTCGATCGCGATAATTCCGCTCGCACGCGCGCACGGCTACAGCGAAGCCCGTCGCGGCATCGTGCTCTCGGCGTTTTTCTGGGGCTACCTGATTCCGCAACTTCCCGGCGGATGGCTCGCCGATCGCTTCGGCGGCAAGAAGGTGCTCGGCGCAGGAGTCGCGATATGGTCGCTCGCGACCTTCTTCACCCCGCCCGCCGCTGCCGCCTCGTTCGGGTTGCTGCTGCTGATGCGCGTGATCCTCGGCGCGGGCGAGGGCGTCAACTTCCCCGCGATTCACAGCCTCGCCGCCCGCTGGACCCCAATCGGCGAGCGGTCGCGCGCCATCTCGCTGCACTTCAGCGGGGTCGCGCTCGGCACGGTAATCGCCCTGCTCGGAACGCCGCCGCTGATCCTGAAATTCGGATGGGAATCGGTCTTTTACATTTCGGGCGCGTTGGGAATCCTGTGGCTCGTGTTCTGGAACATAAAGGCCGCCGATTCGCCCGAGGATTCCGCTGGCGTCACGACGCAAGAAATGGCCGAGATTCACGCGGGCCGTCCCGATCTGCCACCCGCCACCGAGATTCCCTGGGGCCCCATCCTGCACGAGAAAGCGGTGTGGGCGATCGTCATCGCCCATCTCTGCAACAACTTCGGCTTCTATATCCTGCTGCTCTGGCTGCCGAGCTATCTCAATCACACCTTCAACGTTCCGCTGAAGGACCTTGGCCTGATGGCGGTGGCGCCCTATATCGCGGCCTTCGCCGTCGGAAATGCCAGCGGATGGATCGCCGATGCGCTGCAGGCGCGCGGTTTCGGCCTGACCGCGGTGCGCAAGACCTTGCAGACGATCGCGTTTGCGGGCGGCGCGCTGGCGCTGCTCGCGATGCCCTCGGCGCATACGGCGCTCGCCGCCGTGATCATCGCGACGCTCTCGGCCGCCGCGACCTCGCTTGGGATGGGCGGCTTCGGCGTCAACCATCTCGACGTGGGCGCGCGCTACGCCGGAATCCTGATGGGCCTCTCGAACACCTTCGCCACGGTTCCCGGAATCGTCGGTGTCGCGGCGACCGGCTTCATCGTGCAGGCGACGGGATCGTTCTCGGCGGCGTTCTACATGGCGGCCGCCGTCTATGCGATCGGCATGATCATCTATTTCGCGTGGGGCAGCGGCGACCAGAAGTTCTAGCGCCGGCCGTCGCCTCGCGGTGTCAATGCCGTCGAATTGAGCGGTCTCGTCAGTGGGCGATCAGTCGGCTCAGTTCGGCGTGCAGCGCCGGTCCCGCCGCGATCATCCCTTCGAGTTTCACCTTGCGCTGATTGAACTTGAGCGGCGCGCCTGTGAGGTCGGTCACGATGCCCCCGGCTTCCATCACCAGGGCCACGCCCGACGCCACGTCCCATTCGCTCTTGGGCGTCAAGGTGAAAGTCGCGTCGGCTTGCCCCGCCGCCACCAGCGCGAGCTTGTACGCGACGCTGCCCATCGGCCGCACGATGACCTTGTCCTGAAACGATTTCCATTCGCCGCGCGCCGTTTCGCTGCGGCTCGCGAGTACCACCGCGCCCTCGAGTTCGAGCCTCTGCGCTACGCGCACCGGCGCCGAATCGAGATGGCATCCATGCCCGCGCGTCGCCCAGAAAAGCTCGCGCTTCATCGGATTGTACGTGACCCCGAGCACCGGCACTCCGTCCTCGGCCAGCGCGATCGAAACCACGAACTCCGGAATTCCCTTGATAAATTCCTTAGTGCCGTCGAGCGGATCGACGATCCACACCCGCCGATACTTGAGCCGCTCGCCGTCGTCGCCGGTCTCTTCGGAAAGCCATCCGTAGTCCGGAAAGGCGCTCCGCAGACGATCCTTCAGCGCCGCGTCGGCCTCGAGGTCCGCCGACGTGACCGGATTGTTGCGCCCTTTCGATCCGACCTCGAAGCCGCGCTCGTTGTAATGGCGCTCGAGCACCGCGCCCACGACCACTGCCGCTTCGCGCGCCGATTCGAGTTCCCGCGCCAGTTCTCCGCCCTCCGCCGCGCCGCCTTCCTGTTTGCCATCCCGCATTCTGATTCCGCGTCCTTTGCTCTTGTGATTTTCGCCGCTTAGGATTCGCCGCGCTTAAGTCTTCGCCGCCGCACCTTTTCGTAAGCCGTTCCGAGTTCGCCCAATAATCGCTCGCGCTCCTCGTAAAGCCGCCTGAGCTGGCGCGGCTTGCGCCGGGCCAGCGCATACGCCGTGATCAGCGGCAGCGCGACCGTGCTGTCGACGTAACATACCACCGAGTCCGGCAGCCGATCCGGATCGATCTTGCCCCAGCTCACCGCCTCCGACGGCGTCGCGCCCGAGAGTCCGCCCGTATCCGGACGCGCGTCGGTCACCTGCAGAAAGAAGTCGTGCCCGTTCTCCGCAACTCCCATCACTTCCTGGATTTGCGGCTCGGTCTGCAGCACGAAATTCTTGGGCGATCCGCCGCCCAGGATAAACACCGCGCTCTTGCCCCCCGACTTCTTTGCCCCATAGACGATCGCCGCCGTCTCGTTCACGTCCGTCAGCGGATCGATCCTAAGCTTGTAGCCCTCCATCTCCAGCAGCGCGAGGTTCATCCCGATCGACGAGTCGCCCGGCGACGACGTGTAAACCGGCACGGCGCATTCCCACGCCGCCGCCAGCAGCGATCGCCGCCGCTGCTTGAGCACCCGCTCGCGCTCCGCGACGTAGCGGCCCGCGCGAAAGTGAAACTCCGCGCTGCTCATCGGATGCTGGAATTCATCGTGGCGCGCGACTTCGCGAAAAAAGGCGTCGGTCGAAAGCAGCACCCGGTAATCGAAGAAGATGTCGTAGATTCGGACTACGCCCTCTTTGCGCAGCGCGACATCGTCCGCCTCGGCCGATCCCTGGAACATCTCGAGTCCCAGGCCGAAATGCGTGTCGTGATAGAGATTCGCCCCGGTCGAGACGATCCAGTCCACGAAGCCGTTCTGGATGAGCGGTATCAGGCACGACATCCCAAGCCCCGCCGGGGTCAACGCCCCGGTGATACTCATCCCGACCACCACGTCGGGCTCCAGCATCCGCTCGGTGAAGACTCGGCATGCCTCGCGCAGCCGCCGTCCGTTGTAAGCCAGAAAGGCGTTATCGATCAGCTCCGCCGCCGTCATGTCGCCGCGTACCGGATTCGGATCGATCTTCGCCGTGCCGATACGTGTCCCGCCCTTTGATTTCGCCATCGTTCCCGTTCTTTCGCTCCGCCTGTGTGCCGCCTTGAAGCCTTGCCGCCGTCGCCAATCGCCGCCCGTCCCGATCCGCGCTTCGATTTCTTAAGTTTGCCACTAACGATGCACAGACTTAAGATTCGCCCAGGGGACGCCCGGCAACGGGCGCGGGGGTAAGGATGGCAATCATAGCAGTCACTCAGCAGCTCGGCAGCCGCGGAATAGAACTCGGACGACTCGCCGCCACGCAACTCGGCTACCGATTCATGAGCAGCGAGGACGTGATCGCCGAAACCTCGCATCGCTATGCCGTCACGCCCGAGCAACTCGTCGTGGTCGACGAACGCCAGCCGCACTTCTGGTCGCGCCTCAAGACCGAGAGCGTGCGCTTCATCTCATTCTTCCGCGCCACGCTGCTGCGTGAGATGGCCCTCGATGATCTCGTCGTCGTCGGACGCTCCGCCGGCGTTATCCTGCCGCCGCTTGGATGCGGTCTTCGCGTGCGGACGGTCGGTCCGTTCGACGACCGCGTAAAGCGCGTGTGCGAGGACGAGAAGCTCGCACTCGTCGCCGGCCAGCGCCGCGTCCGTGATTACGACCGCGAGGTGCGCGCCCGTATCCAGACTCTCCTGAACGTCGATATCGAAGACCCCGCCGCCTTCGATCTCGTAATCAACGGGTACGGCGCGCCGCTCGACCTGCTGGCCCGGATGCTCGCCGACACCGCCCTCCAGATCGACGCGCGCGTGACCCCAGAGCAATGGCAGCATATGCGCGATACCGCCGTCGCCGCCCAGGTCCGCGCCGCCTGCCATTCCCATCCCAAGCTTGGCCTCGCGCCGATCGATGTCCAATGCGACCTCGGTACAGTGCGCGTCAAAGGCCCCGGCCTCGTTCCGCCCTGGGATGCGCTCGCCCTCAGCGTCGCCCGCCAGGTCGAGGGTGTCAACGCGGTTGAAGTCGAGGCTGACGAACCCGCGATGCCCGTGCGGCCCGATTAGCGATGTTGCGTAGCACCCGGCAACGCCGCTCATGACCAGTCGCACTTGCGCAGCCTCGCCCGAAGCCTCTCGCGACGAAATGCAGCGGGCGCCCGAGCATCTGGGCCCGGTTCGCGCCGCCATCCTGATCCTCGCGACCGGATTCGGCTCCGGCTTCTCGCCCTTCGCGCCCGGCACCGCCGGCTCGCTCGTCGGACTCGTCCTCGCATGGGGCGTGACGCTCCCGCTTGAGCGGCGCTCGCCGATTCTCGCCGCCGGCGCCATCGCGGCGCTCTTTATCCTCGGATGCTGGGTTGCTGGCGAGGCCGAGAAGATTCTCCGCCAGCATGACAGCTCCCATATCGTAATTGATGAGATCGTTGGGATGGCCGTGACCATGTTCCTTAATCCCGCCCGCTTCCCGGCGCTCATCGCCGGCTTCGCCCTCTTTCGCTTCTTCGACGTGCTCAAGCCCCAGCCTGCGCGCTATATTGACCGCCATATGCGCGGCGGTCTGGGCGTGATGCTTGACGATCTTTCATCGGCCATATACGCAAACCTCGTGCTGCACGCGCTCGTGATGCTGGTGCGCCTGTGAGCACGCACGGCCCGCAGCGCATCCAGACCAGCGACCAGATTCAAGGAGCCACACGATGATCCAGCGAGCGGTTATTCTCTCCACCGGCGACGAACTCACCACCGGCCGCGTGCTCGACAGCAACTCTAACTATCTTGCCGACAAGCTCTCCGAGGTCGGCCTCGATCTGGTCGCCGTCATCACCGTCGGCGATGTCCCCGAACGCCTCGAATGGGCCTGGCGCACCGCGATGGAACTCGGCGATGTTGTCGTCTCGACCGGCGGAATCGGCCCCACTGCCGACGACCTCACCACCGAGACCATCGCTCGCATCACCGGCAAAAAACTCTGGAGCGACGAGGCCAGCATCGAGCACATGCGCCGCATCTTCTCGCAGGTCAACCGCGTGATGCCTGAAAACAATCTCAAGCAGGCGCTCTTCCCCGAGACCGCGACGATCATCCAAAATCCGCTCGGCACCGCGCCCGGCTTCATGATGGCCGTGCCGCAGGTCAAGGGCCACACCGCCCATCTCGTCGTGCTGCCCGGCGTCCCGCGCGAGATGAAGCCGATGATGGAGGACACCGTAATCCCGTGGCTCAAGCGCAATCGCGGCAGCGATACGATTTTCGCCGTGCGCATCTTCCAGACCTTCGGCCTTACCGAATCGGGACTCGACGAGGAGGTCGCCGGCCTCATCCGCCCCGACGAGGCTCGCGTCGCCTTCCGTGCGAGCTTCCCGCAAATCTCACTGCGCCTCACCGTCGAGGGCAAACCCGGCGAGGCCGAAGCGAAGCTCGAAGAGCTCGCCGCCCGCGTGCGCGCCAAAATCTCCCAGTACGTCTATGCCGAGGGCGACGCCTCGATGGAGGAAGTCGTTGGCAAAATCCTGACCGACCGAAACATCAAGCTCGCCGTCGCCGAGTCATGCACCGGCGGCCTCATCGGCCATCGCCTGACCAACGTCGCCGGCAGCTCGCGCTTCTTCATGGGCGATTTCGTCACCTACTCGAACGACCTCAAAGCGAGCATCCTCGGCGTCAGCGCGGCGACCCTCAAGCAGCATGGCGCCGTGAGCGAGCAATGCGTGCTCGAGATGGCCGCTGGTGCGCGCGACCGCGCCGGCGCCGATGTCGCAATCGCAACCTCTGGCGTGGCCGGCCCCGACGGCGGCACCCCCGAACATCCCGTCGGCACCGTCTGCATCGCCCTGGTCGGCGCCGGCGGCGTGACGGCTTCGCGCCGCTATCAGATGCGCGGCAATCGCGAATGGATCAAAGTGCTCACGTCCCAGGTCGCGCTCGATTGGCTCCGTCGCTACGGCCTCGGCCTCCCGATTGGCGAATCCGCGCTCTTCCGCCGCTGACCCTTCGCTACTGAGACTCGGCGCGATAATTTAGCGCCGCCTAATCGCCGCGCCGGCCATATTTGCCGTTGAAGTAGAACGTGACGGTGAATATTGGCCCGACGGTCTGTGGGAAATCCCATTGATAGACTGGCAACACTGCCCCAACGCCCCAGGTGACCTGGAAGGTCGGGGTCGTGGGCCACGTCAGGCGGGAACACACGAGGGTCCGGAGCGCATCCCACGGACGGATCAGGCCTGGCTTCGACCTCCGAACGCGGGCCCGAAACGGCGCGCTGCCCGGCAGCACTCGGAAGGTGTCGACAGAACTTTCAAGGCCGTGGTTAATCCAGCAGGCCGCCAAGCGACCCTTTTCGTTTATGACCCACTTCATCGCCAGCATGGCTGTCTCCTTCGGCGCTCCTTAACGGGCGATGGCTATTCGGCCGAGCGATGGATCCGTTCATTTTTCATCCTCCACGTGTGAAAAGAGAGTTCGCGATCGGCGATCGACGCATCGGAGATCGGCGCACCAGCCTTCCGGCTCGGTCGCTAACGCGGCCCAAAGGCTATCAGCGCAGCCGCCATCTGTAAATCGTTGAATACAATACCGGCTAGGGTATCTTCCGAATCACGCAGATGCTGCGCCCTGCGGCTGGACATCAGCACTTCGACAGCGTATTACTATACCCTGCAGGGTATAGAGGTGCCCAGTCGAAATGGCCCATACCGTCAAAGAGAAGACCAAACTCTTAAACAGGGTTCGGCGTGTTCGCGGTCAGGTCGAGGCGCTTGAGCGCGCGGTGGAGGAAGAGCGCGGCTGCGCGGACGTGCTCCATCTGGTCGCCGCAGCGCGTGGAGCAATGAAAAGCCTGATGGCGGAAATTATCGAGGATCACATCCGGATGCATGTCGTCGATCCGGATCGTGAACGCGGCTCTCGCGCCAAAGGCGCCGAAGAGCTGATCGAGATTGTTCAGGCATATCTGAAGTAGACGGGAGCCCGTCATTGGATCAACGTGAGCGAATCGAAACTCCGACTCTGGTCGATCAGGCCCAAGCGCGGACGGCCGCTCCGGCCGCCGCGGATCACGAAAGCGGCCATGTCTTCGGCTGGACCGAGGCAGCGCGGATCATGTTTGTCGCGCTCGCCGCGGCCGTCGCATGGTTCCATCTCTGGGAGCCCTTTCATGCCATCAGCCTGATCGGCGTGCTCGGCGTCCTGATCGGCGGATGGCCCATCTTCAAGGAGGCCGCCGAAAACGCCGCCGCCCGCCGGATGACCATGGAGCTTTCCATGAGCATCGCGATCGTCGCCGCCGCCGCCATCTCCCAGTTCTTCACCGCGCTCATCATCACGCTCTTCGTCCTCGTCGCCGAAGTGCTCGAGGACATGACCGTCTCGCACGGCCGCCGCGCCATCCGCGATCTCCTCGAGTTTCTTCCGCGCTCAGTCACCGTTCGCGGCGAAGGCGGTCTTCGTCAGGCCTCCATCGGCGAGATGCGTCCCGGTCATTCAGTATTCGTCGATCCCGGCGCCCTGATCCCGGTGGACGGAGTCGTGACCGGCGGCCATTCCTTCGTCGATCAGTCGCGCATCACCGGCGAGTCGATGCCGGTCGAAAAAATACCGGGCCGAGCCGTCTTCGCCGGGACCATCAACCAATCCGGCGCACTTGAAATCCGTGTCGATCGCATCGGCCGCGATACCAGCTACGGCAGGATCATCGAAGCGGTCGAGAATGCCGAACGCTCGCGCGCGCCGATCCAGAATCTGGCCGACCGCCTCGCCGGATATCTGGTCTACTTCGCGCTCACCGCCGCCGTGATCACGTTTATCATTACCCGCGACGCCCGCTCGACCATCTCCGTGATAATCGTCGCCGGCGCCTGCGGCATCGCGGCCGGAACGCCGCTGGCAATCCTCGGCGGTATCGGGCGCGCCGCGCGTCTCGGCGCGATCATCAAGGGCGGCCTCTTTCTCGAAACCCTGGGCACAGTCGATACCGTCGTCCTCGACAAGACCGGCACTCTCACCTTCGGCCGGACTGCAGTTCAGGCGGTCGTTCCGATCGCGGGCGTCGCCGAGGGCGAGGTCCTCGAAGCTGCCGCATCGGCGGAGATGCGCTCCGAGCATCCGCTCGGCAAGGCGATCGTCGCGCACGCGCTCGCCCAGGGCCGCAATCTTACCGAACCCGATCGATTCGATTATCAACCGGGCCGCGGCATCCGAGCCCTCGTCAACGGTGCCTCGATCGTCGTCGGTAATCGAGCCCTGATGATCGAGCACGGAATCAGCGCCGGCCGATTCGCAGCCTCCGATCATCCTACCGCCTCCGAAGTCCTCGTTGCGCGCGACGGCAAAATGATTGGCGCTGTTATCGTCGCCGACACCGTCCGTCCCGAGGCGCGCCGCGCTATCGAGACCCTCAAGCGGATGCGCATCCGCACCGTTCTGCTGACGGGCGATACTCAACCTGTCGCCGAGACGGTCGCCCGCACGCTCGGAATCACCGAAGTCGAAGCCGGCCTGCTACCCGAAATGAAGCTCGCGCGAATCAAAAGCCTCGTGGCATCCGGCCGCACCGTGGCGATGGTCGGCGACGGCATCAACGATGCCCCCGCGCTGGCCGAAGCGAGCGTCGGCGTCGCGATGGGCTCGGGCACCGACGTCGCCCGCGAAAGCGCGGATGTGGTGTTGCTCGGCAACGACCTGTTGAAGTTCACCGAGACGCTTGGGCTCGCGCGATGGACGCGCCGGATCATCTGGCAGAACTTCTTCGGCACCGTCGCGGTCGATTTTATCGGCATCGCGCTTGCCGCGGCTGGCCTCCTCAATCCGCCCTTCGCAGCCTTCATCCATGTCGCGTCCGAGCTGACCTTCATTCTCAACTCGGCCCGGCTCCTGCCCAGAACCGGCCAACGCCTCGATGCGCCAAAGACCGCCGTCGCCCCGGAACCGAACCAGATCGCCCACGCCGCCTGATTGTTCCAAGTTCACCCGCTCTCGACGAAGCATGGCCGATTTTCCCTCAACGCGGTCATGCTCGCGGGCCCCTGTTGACAAAAGACCGCCCTCGAACCAACGCCCGTGCGCGCGCCTTGACATCCTCTTGACAAAAGACCGCCCTCGAACCAACGCCCGTGCGCGCGCCTTGACATCCTCTCCATCCGCCAGCAATTGATTGGTATTGTCGCGTCGCGTGATCGTATGGGTTATCTAACTTGCGTTCATTAACAGTTAGCCGCTGGCCAGAGCTTCGAAAGATCATTCCTTGCGGACAGCGTGTGACGTCATGACCCAGAACTGGCCCTTTTCAAGCCTCATCCGTCGCGGCTCCCTGCGTGAACGCCTCATCGTGTCGCTCGACCTCGGCACTCCGCGCGAGGCGCTCGCCCTGGTCGACGAACTCGCCCGCGTGGTCGGAATGTTCAAGGTCGGAAAGTCACTCTATCTGACCGGCGGCCCCGATTTCGTCCGTGAAATAAAGAGGCGCGGCGGCGAAGTCTTCCTCGATCTGAAATTCCACGATGCCGCCCCCGTCCTCGCCCGGGCGGCCATCGAGGCGACCCGCCTCGGCGTCAAGATGTTCGACCTTCATCTGCCAAGCGGCCTCGACGCCATCGATCGCGTGCGCGCCGAAGTGACTCGGGTCTGCCGCGCCGAGGGACGCCGCCGCCCGCTGATGGTCGCGGTGGCGATGCTCGCGAGCGTCGCCCCCGCGCGTCCCGGCGCCGTCGAGCTTCACCGGTGCGTCGCCCATTTGGCCCGCCTCGCCGCCGACGCAGCGCTCGACGGCGTTATCACCTCGCCGCGCGAAACTGCGCGCGTGCGCGCCGAATGCGGCCGCCGGTTCACGATAATCAGCTCCGGCCTCGGCCGCGGCCCAGGTTGGCGGTCCGCCGAGACCTGGCTCGGCGCCGCCGAGGCGGTACGTGCTGGCGCCGATTATCTGGTCGTGGGAAGCCCGGTCTGGCGCGCCACTCAACCATTGATCGCCGTGCGCGACCTCACTGACGAGATGGAACGCGGGCTGCGCGCCAGCCCGAATTTTCCGCTCGAACTCTATCCCTTGCGTCCTGTATAACGTGAAACGGCTGCCGACTTTTCGATCGGATGCGGTTCCGAAGCCCGCACCGCTATACTCTTACGGGCGGCAGAGCGCGGGCCTTGTGCTCCTCGCTCAGCTCGTGGTCGGCGCATTCCGGCGGGAAAGGCGAAAATTCTGTAGATGTTGACGATACTTGGTGGATTGCTGCTGCTGGCCCTTGTCGCGGGTTTCGTTGGCGCCATCTCCGGGCTCGGCGGCGGCGTCTTTATCGTGCCCGCCCTGCTCATTTTCGCCCACGTTCCGATGCAGGTCGCGGTTGGCGCTAGCCTTATCTCGGTCGTCGCGACCAGCGCCGGCGCCAGCGTCGCGTTCGTGCGCGACGGATGGACCAATCTTCGGGTCGCGATGGTGCTTGAATGCGCGACCGTCACCGGCGCGGTCACTGGCGCCTACCTGGCTGGCGTTATTCCGTCACGCGTCCTCGAGCTGCTCTTTGCGCTCATGATGCTCCAGTCCGCCTATTTCACGATCCGTAAGCACGGCTCCGGTATCGTCGAGCAGAGCGACCGTCTCGCCGAATGGCTCGGCCTGGGCGGTGAGATGCCTGCCGATAGTGGCGAGTCGGGCAACTACGGCGTGATCAATGTGCCCGGCGGCGCCGCGCTGATGGTGGTTGCGGGCCTTATGTCCGGCCTTCTCGGCATCGGCTCAGGCGCGCTCAAGGTCATGGCGATGGACTACATCATGCATCTACCCCTCAAAGTATCGAGCGCCACCAGCAATTTCATGATCGGAGTCACCGCCGGCGCCGGCGCCCTGGTCTTCCTTGCCCGCGGCGATGTCGCCGCCGTTATCGCGGCGCCCGTTGCGCTCGGCGTCACCGCTGGCGCGCTCGCCGGCAGCCGCGCGCTCCCGCACATGAATGTTCAGGCGCTGCGCATGATATTCGTCATTATCCTCATCCTGATCGCGGTTGAGATGGGTTGGCGCGCGGTAAACGGAATATAGCCTTATGGAATCTACGACCTCAGCCGATGAAGAGCGAATTCTAAGAGTCTGGACCCCGATCCTCCTGCGGACGATTCTAATTGTCGCCGCCATCCTCCTGACAATTGGCCTGCTCAGCGCTGCCTGGTTTACTCCGGGTTACATCACCATGCGCTTTCACCTGTTGCAGACCCATGGCATCTCTGAGCGCGTCGCCTCGGTGTCGAAGCTTATGGCGCAGGGGCTCAAGGGCGATCCCCACAGCATCATGACGCTCGGCCTTATCGCGCTGACCCTGGTGCCGCTCGCGCGCGTAGCCTTCTGCTTTTTGCTCTTCGTCAGGGAGGGCGACGGCAAGTTCGTAGTCTTTACGGCCTACGTGTTGGTGGGACTAATCGTCGGAGTGATGCTCGGCCGCGTCGGCTGATCGCATCGAGATCATGAAACACGAGAAAATTCCAGGAGGCCGCGATGGCCAACGAACGCGAGCACAGTCATCTATCGGATCAGCGCGCTAACGCGATCAGACTTAATAAAGGGAGATTTCGCCCTAGAGAAAGCGGCAAGCGTAAACCTGAGGCCTCCAGCGTGTCGGAGACCTCAGGTTGATGCTAATTATTGCGCGATCCTTCACTCTCGGCTCTCAAATTGCGCTCAAGACACCATCGGTCAATAACTTCCGCATTGAAGCGCCAATCGGTACCGATGCGAAAACCCGGCAATTCACCACGCCGCAGAAGCTTGTAAATTGTGGATGGATGAACGCGAAGATAGGACGAAAGCTCCTTCACGGTCATCACCCGGGGAAGGTTGTATTTGGTTTCTGTCGCCATTTGTTCTCCAATCCCAGATATTTCGAGGCTGCTCAACAACACTCACGAAAGCGCAAGATACTCCAACGTGCAAATGGATGCTACCTTAAAGCTCTCTTAATCGCAACTGGAGCAGAGTGTACAAACGAGAGTAAGACTTTCCGCATGTTATGACCCGCAAAATAATTCCAGTCGATTCACTCGAAGAATCCACGCTCAGCGCTGTTTTTCAAATCGTGATAAAATTACACACAAACGTACGTAAATGGATGTGGCCGATGAACAGAGTCGTTTCATCATCGTTACTTGTGATTCTTTTCGCCCTGATACTCCCGAGCTTCGCCTCGGCACAGAGCCCGAGGTTCAGGCTCAGCAGTTCCGCCTTTGCTCCGGCAGGCCCGATCCCGCCCCAATATACCTGCCGGGGTGCCGACGGCGAGAGCAACGTATCACCTCCGCTGCAATGGCGTGGCGCGCCGGCCGCCACCAAGACCTTCGCTCTTATCATCGAAGATCCTGACGCACCCAGCGGAAGCTTCGTCCATTGGGTGATCTTTAACATTCCAGCTTCGACCGACACATTGAGTGCCGGGCAGCCACTCTCTCCAAGGCTCGTAAATGGCGCACTTCAGGGCGTCAACGGCCGGAACAACGTCGGATACACTGGACCTTGTCCGCCAGCCGGACCGGTCCATCACTACCACTTCGATCTGATGGCGCTCGACTCCGCCTTGCCGCTTGCATCAGGAGCCACGGCAATCGACGTCAAAACGGCGAGCGTTGGGCGTGTAATCGGATCGGCTGAACTGATCGGTACGTTTGCGCGCTGAGTCAGGAATCGCCACGGCTAGTGATCGAATATTTCTGCAGTAACCTGAGATCAAAATTGCGGCTGAAGCTTTGAGACTGCGCGATGAAACTCAACGCCACCTTCGTCACTTCGGCCTTCGCGCCCGATGGATTTCCCAAGTGGGCGAGGATCGAGGTTGCGATCGCCGGGCGTTCGAACGTCGGCAAGAGCTCCCTGATCAACTCGCTGGCGGCGGCCAAGGGACTGGCGCGAACGTCGAAGACGCCCGGCCGCACGCGATCGCTGAATTTTTTTTCGATCGGTGAAAGGCTCGCAATTGTCGATCTGCCAGGTTTCGGCTATGCCCGGATGCCGCATGCGATGGCGGCCGGACTGGCCGTGCTTATCGACGACTATCTCACGCTGCGCGCCGATCTGGGTGCGCTGGTAATCCTCGTCGATGCGCGCCGCGGCGCCGAGCGCGAGGAGATCGCGATGGCGCAGGCGGCGCGCGATCGGGGCGTCGAAGTCATCCCGATCGGTACCAAGTGCGACAAGCTTCGCCGGTCGGACTATGCGCGCGTTCTCGCGAGCCTCGCCCCGCTGGGGCGCGATCCGATACTGTGCTCGGCGCTCAAGGGCGACGGAATAGAAGAGTTGCGGCGCAGGATAATGACGTTCACGGGCCAGAGTCATCGCCGGGCGCTCGAGGCGGGCGCCGTAGCGGCGGGGACCGGCCGGAGAATGGAGCATTGACTCCCGAGGTGTCGGTCGTGATCCCGACCTGGAATCGCCGCGTGATGGTCGGCGAAGCGATCGAATCCGTGCTGGCGCAGCGTGGCGCCGACTTCGAGTTGATAGTCGTCGACGACGGATCGACCGACGCGACCGGCGATGAGCTTGCGCGCCGGGCGGAGATCAGCGGCGGGCGGATGCGGCTAGCCGCCACGCGAAATCGCGGCGTTGCGGCCGCGCGCAACATGGGCGCCGCGATGGCGCGCGCGCCGATGGTTGCGTTTCTTGATTCCGACGATCTATGGAGCCCCGGCAAACTCGCCTGCCAGCTCGCGTTCATGCGCGCGCGGCCCGATTGCGCGATTTGCCAGACCGAGGAAATCTGGATGCGCACCGGCCGGCGGATCAACGCCGGAATCCGTAATCGCAAGCGCGCTGGCGACATCTTTTTCGATTCGCTTCGCACCTGCCTCATAAGTCCCTCGGCCGTGATGATGCGTCGCGCGCTCTTTCTCGAAAGCGGCGGCTTCGACGAGGAGATGACCGCCTGCGAGGACTACGACCTCTGGCTGCGAATACTGCTCCGCAATCAGGCGGGTCTGCTCGAAAAACCGCTCGTAATCCGCCGTGCGGGCCATCCGGGCCAGCTCTCGGCGACCACCCCGGCGCTCGACCGCTTCAGGATTCTCGCGCTCGCAAAGCTGCTGGCCGCCTGGGATTTCGACGATCCGCGCCGCGATGCGGTCGTCGAGGTGATGGCGGAAAAATGCGCGATTTTCGCCAAGGGGCTCGCGCGGCGCGGAGATCGCGACCGAGCGCGGTTTTTCCTCGATACGGGCGCTGCGGCGATCGCGCGGTGGCGTTGCGCGCCGGACGAGACGCTGCGGTCGGCAATCGCGCGGATGCGCGAGTGGCTGCGCGACGGCGGTGCCGAAACGCGATCGGCGGACACGGCATCGTCATGAGCGAAACTCCGGAGAAATCAATCGAGGGTGAAATTCGCGCGTGGGCGGCCGAGCGACGCCTCGATCAGCCCGGCCTCGATAGCTGGCTTGCGCTTGACGGCGAGAGCGCCGCGGTGATGCTGGATCTGGCGAAGCGGCTGCGGATGAGGACCGGGCAGTTCCGCACCGCGTTCGAGATGCTGGCAGAGCTAGCGGCGGTCGATCGCGGGACGATTGCTCGAGTGCTTGCCCGGCCGGCATTGCAGCGGATACTTGAGGGGCCCGGCTCCGGCCCCGCGCGCGCCCAGGCCTTCCTCGATGAGGTGCGGACGGTCCGCTTTCCGCGGCTTGCGCGTCTGCGCGAGCGGCTGACAGAGGAGATCGCGCGGCTCGGTTTGCCGGCGCAGATAGCTGTGTCGGCGCCGTCCAGTCTCGAGTCCGATGAACTCCGAATCGAGATGCGGGTGCGTAGCGCGAGCGAACTCGATGATTCGATCGATGCGTTGGTTAAGAATATGACGGGGCTTAAGCGGATTGTCGGAATATTAGGTGGCGATGAATTTTGAACTCGATAAGGTCGTGATTGAAGAGGACTGCCGCGCGAGCGAACTGGCTGCGCGCGTGATCGCCCGCGTCGCGCCCGGAGTTCCAATCGAGTTCGTGACGGACGGTCGGACCGCCGCGCGTCCCGAATCGGGCCTCGCGGACCCGTTCGGCGCCGGCAAGCGGCGGATGGTTGTTATGCGGCGGCGGAGCCCGTTCCTGATGGGATGTCCGGCCGGATCGTCCGAGTTCGCATGCTGCGGCTACCTGGTCATGGTCCTCGCGTCGAACTGCCCGATGGATTGCAGCTACTGCTTCCTTCAGGAATACGTCGCCGACAACCCAGGCTTTCAGGTCTATGCGAACTACCCCGAATGCTTCGACGAGCTTGACCGGCTCGCGCGGCGCGCGTCCGGCCGCTCGTTCCGGGTCGGGACCGGCGAGTTGGCCGATTCGCTCGCGTTCGACCGGCTGACCGGTCTGAGCCGCGACCTGGTCGATTATTTCGGCCGGCGCGACAACCTGACGCTCGAGCTTAAGACCAAGACCGACGAGATCGAAAATCTGCTCGGTATCGACCCGCGCGGGCGCACGATCGTTTCATGGACGCTGTCGCCCGAGCGGGTCTTTCTTTCGTCCGAGAAGCGGACGACGTCGCCCGGAGCGCGGATTGATGCCGCTCGCCGCGTGCTCGACGCGGGCTACAAGGTCGGATTCCATCTTGACCCGGTGATTGCGTATCCAACTGCCGAGGGCGAATATCTCGAACTGCTCGACCATCTGTTCAGTATCGTCGCGCCGGAAAAAATCTCGTTCATCAGCCTGGGTGGATTGCGGATGACGCCGGGATTGCGGCGGGAGGCGCGGCGGCGTAATCCGGACGATCCGATGCTGTGCGGCGAGGAGGTGATGGCGCCCGATGGGCGCTATCGCGCGTTTGCGCCGCTACGGCTTGGACTGATGCGGGCGCTGGAGCGGCGAATCGCGGCGGCGAACCCCGCGATTGCGCGCTACCTGTGCATGGAGACGGCAAGCGCGTATCGGCGGGTCTTCGGTGCGGCGGCGCCGGGGCCGGCGGCGATCGGCGCCGCGCTGACGGGACGTTGAGGGCGGCGGCGCGCAACAACGGCCGGGTCGGACGGCCGCGGATATCGGCCGCGGCCGATATCCGAGGCCGTCCGATCGGCGTCTTCGATTCGGGGATCGGCGGATTGACGGTGCTGCGCGCGCTCTCCGAACTGCTGCCGCACGAGGACTTCGTCTACCTGGGCGACACGGCGCGGCTTCCGTACGGCACCAAGACCAGCGAGGTGATCGTCCGGTACTCGCGCGAGAACAGCCATTTTCTGCTGGCCAAGGGAATCAAGATGCTGGTGGTGGCGTGCAACACCTCGAGCGCCGTGGCGCTCGACGAGATTGCGCGCGACACCGTGGTGCCGGTGATCGGCGTGATCGAGCCGGGCGCGCGCGCGGCGATCGCGGCGTCGCGGTCGGGCAAGATCGGCGTTATCGGCACCGAGGCGACGATCGGTTCGGGCGCCTATACGCGCACGATCCAGCGGCTCCGGCCCGGAGTGGAAATCTACACCCGCGCCTGTCCGTTGCTGGTGCCGCTGGTCGAAGAGGGATGGACCGAGGGTGAAATTGCCGAGCGCACGGTTGCGCACTACCTCGAAAGTTTGAAGGCCAGCGGAATCGACACGCTGCTGCTCGGATGCACACACTATCCGCTCTTGAGCGGGCTCTTCAGGCGGGTGCTGGGGGCGCGCGTCAGGATCGTCGATTCGGCGGTCGCGACGGCCGAGGCGGTGCGCGAGCGGCTGGCGGCGCTGGGGCTTGCGCGGCGCGAGGGGCGGGGCGGGCAGAGCTTCTTCGTGACCGAGGCGCCCGAGCGGTTCGTGCGGGTCGGGCGGCGGTTTATCGGTCCGCAGGTGGAATCGGCGGTCAGGATCGAGCGCTGAAAAGATCTCCCATCTGATGTAAAATGAATCGGTTGCGCGCGAGAAGGCCCCACGGGGTTGCGCGCGCCCTATGATGGTTCGGAAAATATGGCATCAGCCCTGAATACAGTTGCGCGCAAGGTTTTCGGTTCCAAAAACGATCGTGAGATCAAGCGGATCAAGCCGCTGGTCGCGGAGATCAACCGTCTCGAGCCGGAAATTTCGGCTGAGACCGATGATCGGCTGCGCGAGCGAATCGCCGGATGGAAGGCGAAGATCAGTGTGATCGAAGACAAGGAAGAGCGCGTGGGCGCGCTCGAGGACGCGATGCCCGAGGTCTTCGCGATCGTGCGCGAGGCCGCGAAACGCACGCTTGGCCAACGCCATTTCGACGTTCAGCTAATTGGCGGATGGGTGCTTCATCGGGGGCGGATCGCGGAGATGAAGACCGGCGAGGGCAAGACCCTGGTGGCGACGCTGCCCGCGGTGCTCAACGCGCTCGAGGGGCGCGGCGTCCATATCGTGACGGTCAACGACTACCTTGCGCGGCGCGACTCGGAATGGATGGGCCGGGTGTATCGCTTTTTGGGCTTGAGCGTGGGCGTGATCGTCCACGGCGTTTCGGATGCCGAGCGCAAGGACGCCTACGCCTGCGATATCGTCTACGGCCAGAACAACGAATTCGGTTTCGACTATCTGCGCGACAACATGAAGTTCAGCCTGGATGATTATGTCCAGCGCGCGCATAACTTCGCGATCGTCGACGAAGTGGACTCGATTCTGATCGACGAAGCGCGCACGCCGCTCATCATCTCGGGCGCCTCCGAAGAATCGACCGACACCTACTACGTGGTCGACCGGGTGATTCCGCGCCTCAAGGCGGAGGAGCATTACACGGTCGACGAGAAGCTGCGCACGGTCTCGATGACCGAAGAGGGAGTCGAGCGGGTCGAACAGCTCCTCGGAGTCGAGAATCTCTACGATGCGCGCAATATCCTGCTGGTCCATCATGTGAGCCAGGGGCTGCGGGCGCATACGCTGTTCAAGCGCGACGTGGACTACGTGGTGAAGGACGGCGAGGTCGTGATCGTGGACGAGTTCACGGGGCGGCTGATGCCGGGGCGGCGCTGGAGCGACGGACTCCATCAGGCGGTCGAGGCGAAGGAAGGCGTCAAGATCGAGTCCGAGAATCAGACGCTCGCGACGATCACGTTCCAGAATTATTTCCGGATGTACAAGAAGCTTGCGGGGATGACCGGAACCGCCGACACCGAATCGGTCGAGTTCCGGGAGATTTACGGACTCGACGTGGTGGTCGTGCCGACCAACCAGCCGATGATCCGCCTCGACCATCATGACATGGTCTTCAAGACCGAAGAGGAAAAGTTCGACGCGGTGATCGAGGAGATACGGGATTGTCACGAGCGCGGGCAGCCGGTGCTGGTGGGAACCGTATCGATCGAGAAGTCGGAGCGGGTGGCGAACCAGCTCAAGCGCACCGGAATACCCCATCATGTGCTCAACGCGAAGAACCACGAGCGCGAGGCGGAGATCGTGGCGCAGGCCGGGCGGCTGGGCTCGGTGACGATCTCGACCAACATGGCGGGGCGCGGCACGGATATCGTGCTGGGCGGCAATTCCGAATTCATGGCGGCGGCGGAAGCGGGCACGCGCGAGCCGGGCGACGAGAAGTTCGAGCGGGCGCTGCAAAAGTATCTTGCGCAATGCGCGGCCGAGCGCGAAGAGGTTCTGAAGGCCGGCGGCCTGCATATTCTGGGCACCGAGCGCCACGAATCGCGCCGGATCGACAATCAGCTTCGGGGCCGCTCGGGACGGCAGGGCGATCCCGGAAGCTCGCGCTTTTTCCTTTCGCTCGAGGACGACCTGCTGCGAATCTTCGGCGCCGATCGGCTCAAGGGGCTGATGGGACGGATCGGAATGGAGGACGGCGTTCCGATCGAGCATCGCTGGATTTCACGCGCGATCGAGAATGCGCAAAAGAAGGTCGAGGGACACAACTTCGATATCAGAAAGCATCTGCTGGAATACGACGACGTGATGAATCGCCAGCGCGAGGTCGTCTACCATCGGCGGCGCGACCTGCTGGGCGGGTTGGAGTCCAAGGAAGAGATTCTCGACATGGCGGAGGCGATCGTCGACGAGATCGTGGCGGCGCATGCGGATAGGCAGGCGGACCCGGCGGAGTGGAACTGGAAGGCGATCGAGGATGCGTTCCACGGCCAGTTTCATTGGCGCTTCAATTTCCGCGAAAGCGCGGGCGGCGACCAGATCGATCGGCCCGAGGATTTGGCCGAGATCGCCGCCGACCTGGTGCGCGCGCGTTACGAGGAGCGCGAGCAGGCCTTCACGCCGCCGGTGATGCGGCAGGTCGAGAAGATCGTGACGCTGCAGACGCTCGACGCGCTCTGGAAAGACCATCTGCTGACCATGGACCATCTGAAGGAGGGGATTGGGCTGCGGGGCTACGCGCAGGTGAATCCGCTGGTGGAATATCAGAAGGAAGGCTTCACCATGTTCGAGGCGATGATGGCGGCGATGCAGCACGACGTGGTCGAGAAGGTTTTTGCGGTGCAGACCACCAGTGAGCAGAGCGCGCAGCGGCTCGAGCAGGAGCAGCAGGCGCGTCAGCCGCAGCGCGTGATGATGAGCCACGGCGGCGAGAGCAGGACGGCGGCACCGGCGGCCGCCCGGCGCGACGCCCCGCGCGTAGGCCGCAACGATCCGTGCCCATGCGGATCGGGCAAGAAATTCAAACGCTGCCACGGCAAGTAGCGCGGGTCGGGAGAATCGGACGCACGGGTCCGGGTGCGGCGTCTTTGTGGCGCGGCCCGCTTGCGCGGCCGTGCGCGCGGCGCGTATAACGCGCGTCGGAGGAATCGCTATCGATGAAGGTTACTGAGGAGCCTCGCGCGGTGCGGGGCTTTCGCTTTGCCGGCGTCAGCGCCGGTCTCAAGACGAAGGCGGATGCGCTGGACCTGGGGCTGATCGTGGCTGAGCGGCCGGCCGCGGCGGCGGGCGTATTCACGACCAACCGGGTGAAGGCGGCGCCGGTCGTGATCGCATCGGAGCGGCTACGCAGCGGGCGGCTTCAGGCGGTGGCCGCGAATTCGGGGTCGGCCAACTGTTTCACGGGCGCGGCCGGGATGAAGCTTGCGCAGGAATCGTGCGCGGCGGTGGCGGAGGTGGTTGGATGCGCGGAGGCGGCGGTGGCGCCGTGTTCGACGGGCGTGATCGGCCATCTCTATGATTTGGAGAAATTTCGCATCGGAGCGAAGGCGGCGGCGGCCGGGCTGGCCGCTGACGGGCTGGGCGATTTCGCGCGCGCGATCATGACCACGGACACGCGGCCCAAGGTTGCCTCGGCGGTGATTCGGGCGGGCGGTGCCGAGCTGACGATCGCGGGAGCGGCGAAAGGTGCGGGGATGATCGCGCCCAGGATGGCGACGCTGCTCGCCTTTATCGTGACCGATGCGGCGGTGGCGCCGGGCGCGCTCAGGACGATGCTCAAGGGCGCGGCGGCGGGGAGTTTCAACGCGATCACGATCGACGGCGACATGTCGACCAACGACACGCTGATCGCGATGGCGAGCGGGGCGGCAGGGAATCGGCCGCTTTCGACGCGCGAGGCGGGCGCGTTTGCGGCGGCGATGAGCGCGGTGGCGGAATCGCTCGCGCGCCAGCTCGTGCATGATGGCGAGGGCGCCTCGAAGCTGGTGACGATCGCGGTGCGGGGCGCGCGCAGCGACGCCGACGCGGAGCGGATGGCGCGCCAGATCGCGAACTCGCCGCTGGTGAAGACGGCGTTTTTCGGCTGCGACCCGAATGTCGGCCGGCTGCTGATGGCGGCGGGCGCCTCGGGCGCGGCGATCGAGCCGGAGCGGCTGCGGCTCAAGGTCGCGGGCGTCACGGTGGCCGAGCGCGGGCGGCTCGCGGTCGAGGTGCTCGAGGAGGCGGGGCGGCGGATGGCCGAGCGCGAGTTCAGCGTCGAGCTCGATCTGCGGCTGGGACGGGGCAAAGCGGCGATCCTGACCAGCGATTTTAGTTACGAATACGTCCGGATCAACGCCGAATACACAACCTGAGCGCGGCCGGGGCATTTGCGGGCAGGGATACGGCCGAATTATGATCGCGAACAGGGAGGCGGCAGTGGCGAATTTCGTCAAAGTGGCGCGGCGCGGTGAGATTAAGGACGGCGCGGGCAGGACGGTCGCAGTGGCCGGGCGCAAGATCGCGCTGTTCAACATCGGCGGGAAATTCTACGCGATCGACAACGCCTGCCGGCATCGCGGCGGCCCGCTCGGCGAGGGCGAAGTCTACGGCACGACGGTGGTGTGTCCGTGGCACGGATGGGAATACGACGTGACGAGCGGGGCCAGCGTCGAGGATTCGGGCGTGAAGGTCGCGTGCTTCGAGGTGCGGGTCGAGGGCGACGATATCCTGGTCGCGCCATGAGCGCGCGCCGGCAGTGAGCGACGCGGCAGAATCGGCGGCGCGGCATCGGCGTCTGCCGGACTTTATCGCGGTCGGGCCGCCGCGCACCGCGACGACGTGGCTTTATCGCGCGCTCAAGGGGCATATCGGTCTGCCGCGCGATCTTAAGGAGACCGATTTTTTCTCGAACAATTACGGCAGAGGAATCGAGTGGTACGCGGAACTCTTTGGTGATTGCGCGGCGGGAGTTCCGATCGGCGAGCTGTCGCCCAACTACTTCGCCGACGCGGACGCGCCCGAGCGGATTGCGCGCCATCTCGGGCGATGCCGGATAGTCGTGACGCTGCGCGATCCGGTCGCGCGCGCCTATTCGTTTTACCGGCTGCTGCGGCATAACGGATGGACCCGCGGGTCGATGCTTGAGCTGGTCGACGAGTACGAGCCGCTGCGGGAATCGAACCGCTACGCGTTCCATGTCGCGCGATGGCAGTCGCGGTTCGGGCGCGAGAATGTTTACATTGCGCTCTACGACGACCTCGAGACGAGCGAGCAGGGGTTTCTGGACGGCATCTGCGACTTTATCGGGGCGGGGCGGATATCGCTGCAAGGATCGCCCCTGGCGGCGCGCCGGGTCAACAGCGTGACGCGCGGGCCGCGTATCGCGGCGCTTGCGGAGAAGGCGTACCGGCTTCGGCGATGGCTCGAAGGGCGCAACCAGCGGTATCTGATAGGTGCGCTCGGCAAGGCCGGCCTGTGGCGCTTTTCGTTCCGTGGCGGCGGTGAGTTCGGGCCGCTGGACGCGGGCGTCGAGGCCGAACTCAGACGGCGCTTCGAGCCCGAGGTCGAGGCGCTCGAGAAGCTTATCGGGCGCGACCTGGCGTCGTGGAAAACGGCGCGCGGCGAGCGAGGGAAATCCCTTTCAGACGCGGGTTCTGACCAGACGGTTTGAAATTTGTCCAAGATGATTGTGCCGTTGGAAGGCCTGAGCCTCCAAGATGTTGAACGGCGCAAAAGCTGATCGGCTGCCCGATTTTATCGCGGTCGGACCGCCGCGCACCGGAACGACGTGGCTCGGCCGCGCGCTACGCGGTCACGTGGGGCTGCCAGAGGGGATCAAAGAGACCCAATTCTTCGTCTGGAACTATGCGCAAGGGCTCGATTGGTACAAGGCATACTTTCGCAATTGTCTGCCCGGACTGCCGGCCGGCGAGATAGCGCCAACCTACTTTGACCATCCCGAGGCGCGCGAGCGGATCGCGGCGGCGATACCGGATTGCAGGATAATCTGCTCGCTGCGCGATCCGGTCGCGCGAATCTACTCGCAATACAAGGCGTGGCATCGCGCCGGACTTCTGACGGGTCCGTTCGACTACGCCATCCAGCGCCAGTTCCTTGCCGCGTCGGGCAGCTACGCGGACAACGTGCGGAGCTGGCGGGCGGTCTTCGGGAAAGAGAACGTGATGGTCGTGCTGTACGACGATCTTCAGGCAAATCCACAGGCCTATCTCGGTTCGATCTGCCGCTTCATCGGTATCGGGACCATAGATCTTAGCGGGTCGCCGGCGATGGCGCAGCCGATGAATCGGTCGGAGCGGGCGCCGTGGAGTCCGCAACTGGCACGCGGCGGGCGGTTTTTGCGCGATTATCTGATCCGCAACCGGATGACACGGGTGGCGCGCTATCTTGAACCCGGCACGCTGCTTTGGCGTATAATGTTTTCCGGCGGGTCAGCCTATCCGAAGCTTGCTCCACAACACGAAGAGCAGTTGCGGCTGGCGATGAGGCCTGAAGTGGAAGACTTGGAGGAGTTGCTCGGACGCGACCTTAGGGCATGTTGGAGCCCGGAGGTTTGAGTATCGAGGGTCTGACACGAACGGCGATCACCGGGGGGGTAACAATGAGACGGGATACCGTCCGAGCGGCGTGGCTGCCCCGAAGCGGCCACGATAAGTCGCGCGCATGGCGCGTGTAGCCGTAATAATTCCGGCCTGCAATTCGGCCGCGACGATAGCGCTCGCGATTGACAGTGCGCTCGCGCAGACCTGCAACTCGATCGAAGTGATCGTGGTCGATGACGGGTCGACCGACGCGACGCCGGAAATAGCGGCAGGCTACGGCGATCGGATAAAGCTCGTGCGCCAGCGCAACCGCGGCCCGTCGATCGCGCGCAACAACGGCCTGGGCGCCGCCGGTCCATCCGAGTACGCGGCGTTCCTCGACGCGGACGACGTCTGGATGCCCAACGTGGTCGAGAGCCTGGTTGGAGCGCTCGACGCGGCACCGCTTTCGATGCTGGCGTTTTGCGATCTCATCCCGATTGATAGCCAGGGCTCGGTGCTCGAGTACTCGTTTATCGATTATGCCGACGCGCATGCACCCACGATGGAGGAGATGTTGAGCCGCTGGTGGCCGATCCTGACCAGCGCGGTGCTGATGCGGCGAACGGCGTTCGAGAAGGTGGGCGGCTTCAGCGAGGAGTTCGATCTGCCAGGGTTCGAGGATCCGTTTCTATGGCTGTTGATGCGCGAACAAGGTAGCTTCGAGTATATTGACCAGCCGATGGTGATCTATCGGACCACGCCGCCGCTCGATCGGATGATGAAGTACGGCAAGGGATTCAAGACCTTTGCCCGCCTCGTCACCGCGCGTTACGGGGCGGCGGGTATGCGGCTGGTCGAGCAGACCGGTGGCAGGTATGGGGAGGTGTGGACCTATCACGGATTGCTCGCGCTGCGCGAGGGCAACAAGCTGCTGGCAAGGCGCGCCTTCGAATGCGCGCTGCTATACGGAGACGACCGAGCGCGCAAGCGGTTGCGCGGCCGATGGCTGCGGACCTTTTTACCGGCTGTTCTGGCTCGCGCGCTGAGCGGCGGCTTCGTCCATCGCGCGGACAGGATCGAAGAGTACGATTCGTTTTTCAGAATCTAGGAGGGCGTGAGATCGCGTGATTAGAAGACCTAAAGCGGACGTGGCCGAGTGAGCAGAGTGGGCTGGAGTAATCTCAAAGACACGATACTGAGGCGGCGGAGCCCCAAGGCCGCTCCGCCCGAGAAGAAGTACTTCGCGCTCTATGTGCGCCTGCTCAAGTACGGCAGGCCCTATCTGTTTCCCGAAGTAACGATCGCCGCGGTCTCGATGCTCCTGCTCAGCGCCTCCAACGGAACGATTCCGTTTCTGATCCAGCGCTTCATCAATCATCTCGCCTCGATGAAGGACATCAAGCAGGTCCACATCTTATCGCTCGAGCTGCTTGGCGTATGGCTGGTGCGCGCGCTGTCGGATTTCGCCGCGACTTTTTTCACCAACGACCTCGGCATGCGCACCGGCATGGATATGCGCGCCGAGTTCAACGACCGCCTCCAGCATCTGCCGGTCTCGTTCTTCAACTGGACTCCAACCGGCAACCTGATTACCCGCGTGCTGAGCGACGTCCAGTTGGCGACCTCGGTGATCACCGGCTCGCTCTTCTCGCTGGTTGGCGACACCTGCACCATGATCGCGCTTGTAGGCGGCGTCTTCTGGATGGACTGGAAGCTCGCGCTGCTGGGCTTCATCGTCTTCCCGTTGATTGTCGCGCCCGTGGTGGGGCTCGCCAAGCGCGTGCGCGGGATGGCTCGCGACGCCCAAAAGCGGCTCGGCGACCTCTCGGTCCTGATGCAGGAGGCGGTGCAGGGCGTGCGCGTGGTCAAGGCCTTCGGCATGGAGGAGTACGAGTGCAATCGCTTCCGCTCGCAGCTCCGCAAGCAGATGCGCATGATGCGCAACATCATGAGCATCGGCGCCTTCACCAGCCCGTTTATCGAGATGCTGGGAGCGTGCGGCGTGGTCGCGGTGCTCTGGTTCGGCACCGGTTCGGTCCTTCATCACACGCGCACGCCCGGCTCTTTCGGCGCGTTCGTCGCCGCGATGCTGCTCATCTATCGGCCCTTCAAACGAATCGCCGGCACCAACAATTCAATCCAGCAGGGTCTGATCTCCGCCGAGCGCGTCTTCACGATCATCGATCAGCGCCCCGAGGATTACGATACCCCCGGCGCCCTCGAACTCGGACCGGGCGCGCACAGTATCGAGTTCAAGGACGTGAGCTTTCGCTACGGCGCCGACAGCCCCTGGGTCCTCAACCGGATCAATTTCAAGATCGGAGCGGGGCAGGTTATCGCGCTGGTCGGGATGAGCGGCGGCGGCAAATCGACGCTCGCCGATCTCATCCCGCGCTTTTACGATCCGGAAAAGGGCGCGATGCTTATCGACGGCGTCGACGCGCGCAGCTATTCGCTGCGCTCGCTGCGCTCGCAGTTGGCGCTCGTGGCGCAGCAGACCTTCCTCTTCAACGACACGATCCGCACCAATATCTCCTACGGCACCGCAACCCGCACGATCGAGGAAATCATGGCGGCCGCGCGCCTCGCCAACGCCCACGACTTCATCTCGCGCCTCCCCAAAGGCTACGATACCGTCGTCGGCGAGTTCGGCGTCCGGCTCTCGGGCGGCGAGCGCCAACGTCTTGCGATCGCCCGGGCGCTGCTCAAGGACGCGCCCGTCCTGATTCTCGACGAGCCGACCTCGAATCTCGATTCCGAAGCCGAACGGGTCGTGCAGGACGCCATCGACCGCCTGATGCAAAACCGGACCACCCTCGTCATTGCGCATCGCCTTTCCACCGTGCAGCGCGCCGATCGCATACTGGTGGTCGTGCGCGGCGAGATCGTCGAGGAGGGCACCCACGACGAGCTCTACGATCTCGACGGAGCCTACCGCCGCCTCTGCGCTCTGCAATTTTTCGCGCGCGACCATGGCGCCGAACCGGCCGCCGAGGCGCTCGCGGGATGACCCGCATGAGGCCCAGGCGAGGAAGGCGCCCGTGCGCATCGGGTCCGCTCCGATGAGCCGCACGGCGGTCATAATCCCCGTCTGCAACGGTGCTGCGACCGTCGCCCGCACGATCGACAGCGCGCTTGCGCAGGGACCGGATCAGCCCAGCGTTATCGTTGTCGACGACGGCTCCTTCGACGATACGCCGCGGATCCTCGCCCGTTACGGCGATCGCATCAAGGTTCTCAGCCAGCGCAATCGCGGCCCGTCAATCGCGCGCAACGCCGGCGTCGCCATGGCCCCCGACGCCGACTACCTCGCCTTCCTCGATTCCGACGACGTATGGTTGCCCGGGATGCTGGGCACGATGCTCAGCGCGCTCGAAAGTTCGCCCGCCGCCGTGCTCGCCTATTGCGACGTCGTGACCGTCGATGACGAAGGCAGAACGCTTGGCATCCCGCTCATCGACGAGGACTGCGCCCACGCCCCCACGATGGACGATCTGCTCACGCGATGGTGGCCGATCCTCACCAGCGGAGCCGTGATGTGCCGCGACGCCTTCGTCCGCTGTGGCGGCTTCTCCGAGGAGTTCTCGGCGCCCGGCTTCGAGGATCCGTACATGTGGCTGCGGATGCGCGAGACCGGCGGATTCGTCTTCGTCCCGGAGCGCCTGGTGCTCTACCGCACGATTCCTCCGCTCCAGCGGATGCTGAAGTACGCCGGCGGCTACAAGATTTTCGCGCGCCTGGTGCGCCAGCGCTACGGCGCGGCCGGATGGCGCCTGATCGACGAGACCACGCATGCGTTCGTCGCCGCCTGGGGATACCAGGGTCTGATGGCGTTGCGGGCCGGCGATCGCCGCGGCGCCCGCGAGGCGTTTTCGTGCGCGATGCGCTACCGGCGCTTTGACCTGCGCACCACCGCCCGCTGGTTGCGGACCTTTCTGCCCACCCGCGCCGCGCGCGCGCTGAGCGGCAGCTTCGTCCGCCAAACCCGGACTAGGCCCGAACTGGAGAATTACTTCCGCTAAAGTAGCCCCCGGAACGTCGCGCGCTCCCGGCCCGGCTCTCCCGGATTGCAGGACCATGGCCCTGGCAAAGGTGTCGGTGATTCTCGCCGTCTATAACGGCGAGGCCTTCCTCGCGCGTGCAATCGAAAGCGCGTTCGGACAGCTTTCGGTCGCCACCGAAATTATCGCCGTCGATGACGGCTCGACCGACGGCACCGCCGGCGTGCTTCGCCGCTTCGGCGATCGCATCCGCGTGATCACGCAATCCAACGCGGGACTCGCCGCCGCCCGCAACGCCGGCGTCGCCGCCTCCACCGGAGAGTACATCGCCTTTCTCGACGCCGACGACGTTTGGATGGCCGAGCGGCTCGCCAAAACCGTCGCTCCGCTCGAAGCCAGCTCCGGCGTGGTGCTCGCCTACTGCGACCTCATCCCGGTCGACGATCTTGGCGTCCGGTTGGCATCGGGCTATGTCGCCGACGACCTGGCCCACGCACCCACGATGGACGAGCTGATGGAAGGGTGGTGGCCGATCCTGCCGAGCGCGGTCACGATGCGCCGCTCGACCTTTGACGAGTGCGGCGGTTTTCGCGCGACCTTCAAGTCAGCCGCTGGATTCGAGGACACTTATATGTGGCTGCTCGCGCGCGAGCGGGGCGAATTTGCCTACGTCAATGAAGCGCTGATGATGTATCACCTGACACCCTTCGTCGAGCGGATGCGCAAGTACGCGCCCGGCTTCAAGGAGTTCGCTAAGCTGGTGCGCCATAGGTACGGTGAGCGCGGTCAGCGGCTGGTCAACCGCAACCTCGAAGTCTATGTGTGGCTGCTGACCATGCGCGGGATGCGCTACCTGCGCGACTACGATCCCGCCCGCGCGCGCCAGGCCATGTTCTGCGCCTTTCGCTACTATCCCACCCGCGCCACACTGCGCAGGGCGCTTGGCACGCTGCTGCCCCGCGCGGCCGCCGAGCGGATGATCAAGCCGACCCTCGCCGAAATCCCGGTGCCGGAAAAGCTCGGCTGGGCGGTATGGCCAATCCGCCGCGGCGCGATTCCGGTGGATTTACGCTGAGCTCGAACATCAGCTTGCGGCGCTGATCATGCCTCGCGACTGCATCATCCTCGGCTCCGGACGCAGTGGGACCAGTCTCGCCGCCGGACTCCTGGCCGGCAACGGCTACTTCATGGGTGAAGAGCTATGGCAGCCCAATATCGGCAATCCGACTGGCTATTTCGAGGATCGCGAAATAAACGAGATTAATGAGGATATGCTGGCGCCGTTCGCCCCCGCCGAAGAGCAATCAGGGTTGCTCGGACGCCTGCGTTCGAGTGGCTATCCGCTCGGCCATCTGCAACGGTGGCTTTCGGTGCTTCCGCCCGGCACTCCCATGACATGCTCGGCGAAAGTGCGCCGCCAGATGAAAGCGCTCGCCGCGCGGCATCCCTTTTGCTTCAAGGATCCGCGCTTCTGCTACACGCTCCCGCTCTGGCGGCCGTGTCTCGGCGATGCAGCGATACTCTGCGTGTTCAGGAATCCGGGCGTCACCGCCGCCAGTATCATGACCGAATGCGCACGGGCGGAATATCTGAAGGACGTGCGGATGGACCTCGGCCGCGCGTTCGCCGTCTGGGAAATGATGTATCGTAACGTTCTCGAAATACACTACCCATTTGGCGGCGAGTGGCTATTCGTGCATTATGACCAGATGCTCGACGGCAGTGCGTACGAACGAATCGAACGAATGCTCGATGCGAAGGTCGCGCGCAACTTCGCCGCCGCCGATCTGCGCCGTTCCGCTGCCGCCGGCGCAGTCCCGCGCCGAGCGCTCAAAATCTACCGGCGGCTGTGCGATCTCGCCGGCTACGAGGCCGCCGACTGAACGCGGCCGCCGGGAACAAATGTGCGGGAGTGCTGAAAAACTCAGCGTACTGAGAAGAGCCGCCCCGCCGCATACGTGACCGCCGCCGCCGCGACCCCGATCGCCATGCTCTCGAGGCCGCTCAGCCACCATCGCCGCCGCGTGATAATCGTCTTTGCCGCGCCCACCACGAAGAGCGCCACCACGGTGGTCGCCGCCGACACCGCGATACCGGCCGGTGGCGCCACGAAGAAATACGCAATCAGCGGAACCAGGGCGCCTATTAGGTACGAAATCCCCACGATCAGCCCCGATCTGAGCGGCCGGTCGAGCGATTCCGGCGAGAACCCCAGCTCCTCGCGCATCATCACATTGGCCCATCGCTCGGGTTCGGCGGTCAGATGGACCACGATACGGTCGAGCAGATCGCCCCGGAATCCCTTGGCCCGGTAGATGCCGCGAATCTCGTCGCGCTCGCGCTCGGGCCAGCGCGTGATCTCGTCGCGCTCACGTTGAATCTCGCTCTGGTAGAACTCGAATTGCGAACGTGCCGAGATATAGGCCGCCAGCCCCATCGAGACCGCGCCGCCCAGCATCTCGGCCATCCCCGCCATCACGACGATGCCCTGGCTGTTGAAAGCGCCCGCCACTCCCGAGGTCACCGCGAAGGCCGCGACCAGGCCGTCGTTCAGCCCGAGCATCACGTCGCGCACGCTGGTCCCGCCGGCGGCATGCACCTGCTCGGTATGATGATCGTACTCGCGCCTGCGAATGGAGATGGCCATGAATAATCCGAGCCCCTGGAATCAGTCCGCCAGGTTGGACTCGCCGCCGCCGGACGCCCGCGCGACCTGGGCCTTGAGTGTTTCCGACCGTACCCGGGCCGAGGCGTGGCTGTCCTCGCGCCTGCGCAACTCCATGATGCGCTCGATGATCCGTTGCCGCGACGCGCGCAGTCCGGTCTCGCCCATGTAGCTGTAGAGGAATCGCACGCGCGCCGTTCGGCTCATGAAGCGGCCGATGCTGCGGTCGAGATGCACTAGATTCATCAGGCGCCGGGTGGTCGACACCTGCCGCGTCCTGCGGAAATCCTCCAGGTCGACGAAGTAGACGCGGAACTCGCCCGCGGCCTCGCCGATCATGATATTGGTCTCCTGCATGTCGCGCGTATAAAGACCCGCATCGTGCAGCCGCCGCACCTCGCCGGCCACTGACGCGAACATCCGCCGCCGCCGCTCCGTATTTGCGCGCTCGCCAAAGACCGCGCGGCTCAGCACCGCGGCTCCGGTCAGCGCTTCGCAGATACTGAAGCATTCGCGCACCGAGCCCGCCCGTATCCGCTCGAGTGCGACCAGCGGCGTCGGACATGCGAATCCTGCCGCGCGCAGCATCCGCGCCCCTTGAAGCCATCGCCGCGCCGGCGAGTTCCCGAACCGATCCAGGATTCCCACCAGCCAGGATCGCACCAGCGCCCGCTTCACGAACACCGGTGCCAGCCCCTCGAGCGCCAGAATCCCCGCCCGCGTCCGGCCCTCGTCCTTAAGGACGCGAAAGCCGTCGCCGCTGATCAACCGGTCGACGTTGCCGACCAGGCGGTTCCATTGCGGACTACTCGCGTAGAGCAACCGCGTGTGCATCGAGCTCACGATACGTGTTTTCTCACAGGACGCATCTCTCGCTACGGCGGCGCAACGACCTTAACCTATCGGTAATTGAGCCATAATGCTGGCGAAAATCGCCACTTCGCAACCGCCGAGGCATAAAATGTTGGGTCAAGGTACAGGTCCAGTGAAAAAAATCGAAGCCATCCTGAGCTCTTGTCGAAGCTCTCTGCTCGCCGCGGCATTCACGTTAATAGTAGCGAACCTGTCGGCTACGGCAACCCTTGCGCAAAGCGCCGGCGCCACCGCTGCAGACCCGACCGCGATCGTCCAATCGCTGATCGCCCAGGCCACTGCCGTCCTTCAGGACCCCGGTGTACCCGCCTCGATTCGCCAGCGCAAATTGCGCGCGCTTGCCGAGGCCGACTTCGACTTTGCCGAAATGGCCCGCTCGGCCCTCGGCTACCATTGGCGCACGCTTACTTCCGATCAGCAGCGGCAATTCGTTCCCCTTTTCACCGCCTTTATCGAGGATGTCTACCTGAGCAAGCTTGAGGAATACAGCGTCAAGCGCGTCCGTCAGGACATCCACGGCGCGAACATCGCCTTCACCGGTCAAACCATCGCGAGCCCCGGCTACGTCGAAGTGCACAGCACCGTGTCGCTCGCCAACCATCCCTCGCCGGTGCGAGTCGACTACATGCTCGTGGGCCATGGCAACGTCTGGAAAATCTACGATATCCAAGTCGACTCGATCAGCGTTATCGCGAACTATCGCACTCAATTTACCCGCGTAATCAACGAACGCGGCTACCAGGCGCTGATCGACGCGCTGCACGAGAAGACTCAGCAACTCGGCGGTTCGATAGGCTCTTAGCCGCCGCGCCGTCCATGATACATTACGCCCGCGTGGTGGAATCGGTTGCGGCTCGCCTCGCTCAGCCGTTGAACTGCTGGCATAGATGGCGCCAGCCGTCGCGATCGATATTCAATCTGTAGGGCGTGTAGAGCGCGACGCGATCGAGCAGTCCCGCGTATCGGGCCTTGATGCGTTCGGCGATATTGTCGACGCTCCCGGTCACCGAGTAAACGTCGAGCATCTCGTCGGTAATCTCCTTCGCCATAGCGCCCCAGTCGCCCTTGGCCGCCTTCTCGTTGAGCCGCGCCGCCACGTCGCCCCATCCGTGCGTGTCCAGCACGACCTGGTAGGTGCGGGTCGAGGCGTAGAAGGAAATCTGCTGGCGGACGCCTTCGCGCGCGCGCGCAACCTCCTCGTCGTTCTTGCCGATCGCGGCGAAGGCGGTGGTGAAGATCGCGAAATCCTTGCGCGCCCGCTTCGATTTCGCGAGCCCCTCGTCGATATGCGGCATCACGAACTCGCGCAGATATTTTGGCGAGTTGAACGGATGGGCGTGCAGGCCGTCGCACAGTTCGCCCGCAAGCCGGCATATATTCTCGTTCACGCCGGCAATATAAATCGGAATCCGATAGGTGTGGGGCTTGGGCGCGAAAAAAGGCGTCATCAGCGAGAAATTGTAGTACTTGCCCGAATACGAAATCTTCTTGCCGCCCTCCGCCCAGCATTTGAAGATCGCCTGGAGCGATTGCAAATAATCGCGCAGCTTCGGCACCGGCGGCTCCCACTTGACGCTGTAGCGCCGCTCGATGTGGCCCTTGACCTGCGTGCCGAGGCCTAGAATGAATCGGCCCTCCGAAAGCGCCGCAAGGTCCCACGAGGCATACGCCATCGCCATCGGCGAGCGCGGGAACGCGATCGCCACCGCTGGTCCCAGCTTGACCCGCTTGGTGTGCTCGGCCGCCAGCACCAGCGGCATCAGCCCGTCGTTGCCGGCTTCCATCGACCACAGGGCGTCGAATCCGGTCTCTTCGGCTTCGCGCGCCAACGCCGGAATCTGCCGCAGGTCGCGTTCGCTAAGCATGGTGTCGAGTTTCATTTGTGGCTTCCTTCAAATGCTCTTTGATTGGGCAAATGCTCTTTTGATTGGGGCGAACAATAACAAAAGCGTATCGGGCGCTCAAAGCCGCCGGCGCGCCGCTCGCGGCGGGATTGGCGGCGGTCGCGCGGGCGGAGCCGGACTGAACTCAGACCAGCGCTAGCAGGCGGTCGGGATAGTCGGTCAGGATTCCGTCAACGCCAAGCGCCAGTAGCTCGCGCATCTCGGACGCCTCGTTCACCGTCCACACGTGCATCTCGAGCCCCAGCCGATGCGCCATTGCGACGCTCTCGCGCGTGGCCATCCGCCATCCCATGTGCTCGGGCGGAATCTGAATCGCGTCGCCCAGGGCGATATACGATTCGGCGCCAGGCGCCAGCGACGCCATGAACTCGCCGACCTCGCGCGTTGGCAGGTTGGTCGGAACGCCGGGAGCGAGCCGCCGCGCCGCTTCGACCGACCGCCGATGCTCGCTCGCGATCAGTATCTGCCGGATCATCCTGGAGCGGCGCGCCGTTTCGATTACGGCCTGCGCGGCCTCGGCCGAATCCTCTTTCACCTCGACGACGTAAAGCAGCTCGGGGAGCTCGGCAAAGACCTCCGCGAGCGTCGGTATCGTGAGTGCGCTCGAACGGAACGGGTATGTCACGCCGTCCAGGGTGAAATTGAATCCGGGATTCGCGCCGGCCAGGCTCGACAGCGGCGTCTCATTGATCATGATCTCGATTCCGCACGACCGCGTCAAATCCGGATCGTGGCTCACGACCGGCTCGCCGTCGCGCGTCAGATGCGTGTCAAGTTCGACGTAGCGGGCGCCGATATCGCGGGCGGCGCGAAAGGCAGCGAGGGTATTCTCCGGGTAGCGGCCGCTGAAGCCGCGATGCGCAATCGTACGCGGCCGTGGCGGATCAAAGAAACTCGTGTCGAGGTCCGCCCGCACGACCAATTAGTACGCGGCGGTTCGGATGGCGCGCCAGCGATGATGCGCCGGACGGGTCGGCGATGCGTAGGAAACCAGCCCGCCGCTGCTCGTTGATCCCGATTCGTCGGGCGAGGAGACGAGCCGGAAATGGCTGCCCAGATGAGGCAGCTTGTCCAGTTGTGCGAGATAACCCTGCTTGAACCGATCGAACAGTTCTCTCATCCGTGGCGACACCTGATGGTTCGAGCCAATCATCTGCGTCAGCGGATTGACGTACACGCCCTCTTTCTGAACCGCAAAATGAAGATGCGGCCCGGTCGAAAGTCCGCTCGAACCGATTCGGCCGATCATCTCACCGGCCTGCACGCTCGTGCCCGGCGCGAGGCCCGAGGTGATTTCGGAGAGATGGCCGTAGATGCTCACCATGTCGTTCTCGTGATCGATCCTGACGCATCGTCCGAGCTCGCCGCACCATCCGGCCTGCTCGATTCGCCCGTCCGCGACGGCCTTGACCGGGGTGCCGTACTTGGTTGCGAAGTCAACCCCGAGATGCGGCCGGAATTCATGCAGGATCGGATGATAACGATGGTAGGAGAAGCCCGAGGAGATGTAGTCGAAATCGACCGGAAAGCGGATCGCCCGCGGCCCCAGCGCACGCCCGTCCGCATCGAAGAGGCACGGATGGCCGTGCGAGTCGCGGAACGCGAAGGCCGTCAGCGTCTTGTCGCCCTCCTTGATCTCGGCCGCCTCGACCCCCGTAACCGTTCTGTAGCTGCCGTCGCGGCTGACCTTCTCCTGATAGAGCAACTCGACCAGGGACCCCGGCCGCAGCTTGTCGAGCGGCCCCACGTCGATGAACGCATTCTCCAGCGTCGCTACAATCGGACGCGGCAGATCGTGAGCCACCGCATCGTGGTCGAAGCCGTCGCTCACGCGAAACTCGACCGCAATCCGTTTCAGGTCGTACTCGATAAGCTCGCGCGAGGCGCGAACCACGCCCGAACCCAGCCCCTGCTCGTCGATCGCGACGTTAGTGTCCAGGTCATAGCGGAGGCCGCGCAGATCGCTCGTCACAGGGTCTTTGTATAGCGTCAGCGAATGGCCCCGCATGATAAGCGGCGTTCCGGCCGCACTGCGAAACCACTTCGCCCACGTTTTGGCTTTATCCGAGTCGAGGCCGGCGTCTTCGAGATAGGTCGAAACATAAGCGGCGCGGTCGACCGAAAGGCGTATGATAATCGGGTCAGGAGCGGGCGTCGCCGTTTCAGGCGCCTCGACCGGCTGACCGCTGATTCTGCCCGGGGTGAGTTCGGCGAAGTTCGCGACGACCGGAGGTTGATTGAACTGGATTAGCAGCCTTACTGACGCCACGCTTGCAAATGACGCGATAAACAGCGCCACGAGCAGACGAGAACCCCAGCGGGTGCCTGTAACTTCCGGCATCGCTCCCGAAGCTAGGCCTTTTGAACGGCGAAGGCAACACCCCAACCCCATAAGATTATCACGGTTTGGCTTATGTGTTGTATCATCTAAACTACTGACCTGTGATTAGCTAATGTCGATCGCCGCAATTGATCTCGGCCGCAAACGCATCGGCCTCGCCCTTACCGACACTCGCGAGGAGATAGCGTACCCGCTCGCGACCCTTGTCCGCGGCGCGACGATATCCGACCTCGAAGCGATAGCGGCCCGGCTTGACGGATGCGAGGTCAGATTGCTCGTGATAGGACTGCCGCTCAGCATGGATGGGAGCGAGGGACCGCCGGCACGCGCCGCCCGCGCCTTCGGCGAACGCCTTGGCAAATCGATGGCGCTACCGGTCGAGTTCTTCGACGAACGGCTGACGAGCGTCGAGGCCGAGGAGCGGTTGAGGGGCGCCCCGGGGAGCAGCAAGCGGCGTCGCGCCGCGCTCGATGCGGTCGCGGCGACGATCATTCTCGAAGGGTGGATGGACGCGAATCGAAACCGTTTGGGGCCGTCCGTCTGAACCGGGTTAAACATTCTATTAACGTGCGCGGCAGCATGAAAATATGGATCGTCCTGGCGATCGCCCTCCTGATGGTGACGGGCGTTATCGGCGCCGCCGGATGGTTCGTTCTTGCGGTGCCGCCACCGAGTATCGTCAATCCGCAGACCGTTGCCATAGCCAGTGGCGAATCTTTTAAGAAAGTGGCACAGAAGCTCGCCAACGCGCGCGTGGTATGGAATCCGTGGGCCTTTATCCTGTTCGGCGAACTCTCGGGGCAGGCGCGGATGGTCAAGCCGGGTGATTACAGTTTCAAGGGCGGCGAGACGATGGCCGGCGTGCTAGGTCATCTGGTGCGAGGCGACACGATCGTGGTGACGGTGACGATACCCGAGGGCATCACGGTCAATCAGGTGGCTGGTCGCCTGGCGGCATCGGGCCTGGTTTGCGAGGGCGAATTCGAGCGCGCCGCGCGCCACGGGCCGTTGGTCGAAGCGATTGGCCTTGGAGCGACTGGATCGGAAGGCTACCTGTTTCCCGCCACCTACCGATTTTCACCCCGCGCCACTATCGACGAGATACTGGGCGCGATGCTGCGCCGGTTCTATGCGACGCTGACGCCGCAGGTCGAGGAGCGGCTTTTCGATCTGAATCTCACGGCGCGCGAGATGGTGACGCTCGCGTCGATTATCGAGAAGGAGGCGAAGGCGCCTGGCGAGCGTCCGCTTATCGCGAGCGTCTTCTACAATCGGCTGCGGCTCGGAATGCCGCTTCAGTCGGATCCGACGGCGCAGTATAATCCCGACGATCCAGGTATCGAGGAGACGCCGGCGCTCGCGGCGGTACATACGCCGTCGGCCTTCAACACTTATGAATTTGTCGGACTTCCGCCCGGACCAATCGCAAATCCCGGGGGACCATCGATGATGGCGGCGCTTTATCCGGCGCATTCGGACTATCTTTACTTCGTGGCGCGCGACGACGGGACGCATATCTTTTCGCGCACCTTCGCCGAGCACGAGCGCGCGATCGAATCGATCAAGCGCGAGGCCGGACGCGGTGGCGCCAGCGTCGCGGGACGCGCAGAGTAGTCGGGCGATGGTCAATCCGGTCGAACAGATAACGGCGGCACGCAGGCGTCTCGCGCGTATCGCGGCGATACGGACAGGGCTTTATCCGGTTGGTCCGGCGATCGCGGCGATACTTGCCGCCGCGCTGTTCACGATCCTCGGCCGGATCACCTGGGAGCAGAGCGGCTACGTTGTCGATTCCCCGGCTGCTGAGGCGCTGCGTATCGCATTGGTGGCGGCGGGGCTGCTCGCGTTCGCGGCGGCCGGTGTCGCGGCGTGGATGGCGTATCGGCGGGCGGACAATTTCGTCGCGGCGGCCGAGCGGGTCGACTCGATGGTCGGCGCGCACGAAGAGATCGTCACGCTGGCGATTCTGGCCGACCCGGGAAACGTCGAGCGCGCGCGAGAGGGCCGGACGCCGCTTTTCCCGGTGCTCTGGCGCCGTGTGATCGGCTACCTCGACGGATTCGATGCGGCGCGGGCGTTCAAGGTCGAGGCGCGCCGTCCGCTGCTGCGGTCGCTCTCGATGGCGGCCGGCGTTCTGATGCTGACCGCCGGGGTGACCGCGGCGCTGGTCAGGCTGCCTTCGCGGGACGAGATTGAGGCGCGTAAGCTTCGGCAGATTGCGCGGTCGCTCGCCAATTCGCCGGATGCGATCGACCGGACGCTCGCCGCCGAAACAATGGACGCCGCCGACTCGCTCGAAAACCCCGCGCTTGCGCCTGAAGAGAAGATGGCGCGGCTCGACGCTTTGAAGAAGGACCTCGAGCATCAGGAGCAGCAGAATAAGCAGACCGCATCCTCATCCTCGGCCTCGGCGGCCGGGGCCGGCACGGGAAAATCGGGCGGCAAGGGAGCGGGAAGCGGGCAGGGCGCCAGCCAGAGAAACGGCAAGGGTAAAGGGAATGGCAACGGCAACGGGAATGGCAATGGCAATGGCAATGGGCCCGGTGCGGGGACGAATCAGGGTGGCGGCGGGGACAAGAATCATCCGCAGATAGCGGAGTTGAAGAACGAGGTCGCCGACGCGCAGGCACAAATCCAGAGCGCCTCGGGCGATCAGAGCAAGGCGCCCAGCCCCTCGAACAAGGGCGGCGCGGGCAACGCATTGACCGCCGGCCAGAATCCCAACAAGAAAGGGCCGTCGCAGGAGCCGGGTGCACTCGCAAAGGCGAATCTCCCCAAGCCCAACGCCCAGGCGACCAGCGCGATGGCAGGCGGAGCGGGCTCAGGGCCGAAGAACGCCAAGGGATCGAGCGGCGATACGCATCTGGGGGAGATGCCGGCTTCCGAGCGGTTCCAGCGCTTCTACAAGACGGGCGACAAGGGGCCGCCGATGGCGCTTCGGGACGCGCGCTACGTGCTGTTCAGGCTGCCGCCCGAGGCGACTGCGGGGGGCGCGGGTCCGCTGGTGGCCGATACGAGCCGTCCGACGGCGACGGTGCCTTATTCCAATGTGCCGCTCAAGCAGAATCGGCTCGATGTCGCGCCCGAAGAGCAGCAGTTCGTACCGCCGCGCTACCGCGACTTGATCCGTTGACGGCAGCAAGCGCTCCTTTTCTTTTCGCGGGAAATTCCGCCTCCGCCAATGAGATTGCCGGCAGGGCGGTGATAAATGCCGGTATTCACGACAATCAGCCGTTAATGTCGAGCCGAGCTACGCTTTAGCGCTTGGGCGAGCCGAGACTTCGGCATGCCAGCGCGCGAGATTAGTTTGATCGGGCTTGATCGCGATTTTCGAAACGCGGCCGAAATCAATCGCGACAACGGCGGTGATATCGGCGATCGAAAACTGGTCACCCGCTATAAAGCGATGCGCGCCGAGTTCCCGATCGAGCCAGGCGAGACCGTCCTCGGCGTTGAGGCGCTGCACTTCAGCGTACTCGGGCAATTGGCGGATGCGCCCTTTAAAGAAATCGTGGCGCTGGCGAAAAGTGTCGGCGATCGGCTGCAGAATGTTGAATTCCATCCGGCGATTCCACATCTCGACCATCGCGCGTTGTTTTGCGCCGGCGCCGAAGAGCGGCGGCTGCGGATGGAGTTCCTCGAAGTAGCGGCAGATGGCCACGCTCTCGGAGATGCAGGCGCCGTCGTCGAGTTCGAGGACGGGCACGGTGCCAAGCGAATTTTTCCTGCGAAAGTCGTCGCCGCGATTTATCGCCTTGACGATATCGACTTCCTCGTAAGGAACCTGAATACCCTTTTCGGCAAGGAATATTCTGACACGGCGCGGATTCGGGGCATTATGGCTCTGATAAAGTTTCATTACTCACTCCTTAAATTCGTGCTCGTCAAGTCAACGACGCTCGAATTGTTTTGCGCCAAACATATTGGACCAGGTCTCCGTGTCGGTCGTTAGCTGCTTCGCCGCCGCCGCCCCCACCTCGGCCATCACGGCGATACCGCGTTGCACACCGGGTCGCGCCTCGACCGCGTCGTACCACCGTTTGAGGTGCGGAAACTCGGCGAGGTCCTGTCCCTGCATTTTGTGCAGCCGGAGCCACGGATACGTGGCCATGTCGGCGATCGAGTATTCGCTCGCCAGATACGGGACCTCGGCGACGCGCTTGTCAATCACGCCATAGATGCGATGCGCCTCGTTGGTATACCGGTCGATCGCGTATTGGAGCTTTTCCGGGGCGTAGCGGCGGAAATGGTGAGCCTGACCGAGCATCGGGCCGACACTCGCCATCTGGAACATCAGCCATTCGATGACATTGTAGCTTGCGCGGACCTCCTTCGGCATAAAGCGGCCAGTTTTTCCCGCGAGATAGAGCAGTATCGCGCCCGACTCGAAGATGGCAATCGGAGTGCCGCCGGGCCCGTCGTGATCGACGATCGCCGGCATCTTGTTGTTCGGGCTGATTTTCAGGAATTCCGGCGCGAACTGGTCGCCCTTTCCTATATTGATGGGAATTACCTTGTATTCGAGTCCCACCTCTTCCAGAAAAATAGTAACTTTGTGTCCATTCGGGGTGGGCCAATAGTAAACGTCAATCATTACAATTTCCTTTGCCCTCGGCGAGTGAATTCAATAGTGCGTCAGCCCAATTTCTTTGGTGCGGGCGGTATCCCCGCTTTGATGGTGAGCGGCAAGGTGAATTTAATCGCCTGCGGCGGTTCGCAAACGTCGTCGCTGCAGGCTTGAAAGCGCAAGGTTCCCGCGATCTCGTAGCGTCCGGGTTCAATAGTCTTGCCCAACGCCAGGAGGAACGGCGCCGGCATCGGAGGACTCCATTTGATGCCGATCTTGCCGTGCGCCGTGAACTTGCCTCCGTAGACCGGCAGCGTCTCTCCCAGAGCCTGTAACAGAAGCGGCTCTGACGCCGGCAGTTCGAGCGATTGCTCACCGATAAGCGGGCTTTCAAGGATCAAATCAAGGGCCTGATAATTAGCCGGGAGCGGTCTACCGTAAATATGCCAGCCAGCATCGACGCGCACGTCTAACGCCAGTCCGAGCTCCTGTCCCGGGAAGCATTGGCCAGTCGAAAGGGAGACCGTCGCATTGAGAACATCAGCCTTGATCTCGACTGAGTTTGCGCCGGCAGTATCGAAATGCCGCAGCACGACCTCGGAAGCGGACGGACGATGTTCATAACTGCGCAGGAACAGCTTGTCGCGTACGGTGCCGTCGGGCGCGATGAGATATTCGCCGGGCCACGGCATTCCGTACATCATTTTGTGGTCTTCGGGAACGTTGGTGTTGAGGATTCCGAAGGCCCGGATGACCTTGCTGCCGGCGTCCGAAAGCAGCGGGTATTCGATCCTGTACGCGTCGCCGAAACCACTCAGAATGTCGCGCGAGTCGTAGGTGATCGACGCCGCGTTGATTCCGTGCGCGGTCAATTGTCCGAGGGTGTTTTGCAGCTCGACGAGCTGATTGCGGCAATAGGGTCACCAATCGGCGCTGCGGCTAAAGAGCAGCAATAAGCCGTTCGGACCAATCAGATCGTGAAGCGACCGGTTCTGGCCGGACTGATCGGGAAGGGTGAAATCCGGGACCTTCGCGCCGACGTCGGGGCCGGTGCGAAAGCCGTCGTTCTGCGCCTCGACGAACTCGACCCATTCGCCGGTCTGAATGTTTGCACCGCCAGCCCTCATTTTGCCAACGACGCCGTGCAGGACCTCGGCCTTTCTCGCTGCTTCCATAAATTTCAACGGCCTCCTGATGAACGCATGCGTTTACCGATAGCTGCATGGAACGTTAGTCAAGTTGGAACGATCAGTCAAGACGCTTACGGGAAACCAATTGTGCGTGCGTTCCAGCCTTACAAGAGAGCGCTTGAATAACCACGGGCGCGGCCGATATTATCGAACGTCCGTTCCAGAATTCTCGGGGATGATGGCTGGCGTAAAACAATTCAACCGGAATGATGTGCTCGACCGCGCGATGGCGGTGTTCTGGCGCAGTGGTTATCAGGCCACCTCGATTCAGGATTTGGTGGATGCGACCGGCGTAAACCGCGGCAGCCTCTATACGACGTTTGGTAACAAGCGGCGACTATTTCTGGCAGTACTCGATCATTACTCGGAGCGGATAGCAAGTCCGATCATGGCGGAACTGAAGGATCCAGATCCGCGCCGGGCAATCGAGAAAATGTTCGAATCGATCATCCGGCGCACGAGCGATTCGTCATGGCCGCGCGGATGCCTCAATACCAATACATCCCTGGAGTGTCCTGGAGCCGGCGACGATATAGGGCGTAAGATCGCCGAGCTGTTGGGCCAGCAGGAGTCGGCAATTTACCAGGTGCTGCGTCGCGCCCAGGCCGCAGGCGAGTTGGACCCGAGACAGGATGCGCGCGCGTTGGCGCGATTCTTTGTGGGTGTCGCCCAGGGATTGAATGTGGTCAACAAGGCTGCGCCGGATCCCGCGATGCTCAAGGACATGGTCAAAGTCGCCATGCGAATTTGGGACACCGCAAAAACGGCCCGCTAGACTAGTGTTGTGTCTCATAGATTACAGTAACGGATGGGCGTGCTGGACCGGCGGCATGGCTGCGGCATCGAAGGTGGCGCAGGCGGATCGGGCGATGCCGGGGCTGCCCGCCTGCATGGGGACCCATGATTATGCCAGTCACGGCACCTCTCTGCCGTTCGAACCGGGTGGGTTGATGGATCTTGGGGCGGCGGTGTAAGTGAAGGGATGGCGGCCGCTCGGGTGGTGGGGCGGCGCGGCGAATTTTAATTGCCCACGGGGGCGGAAACTCGGATGGGGCGGAGTTCCGCACGACCGCAAAAGTTTCGCACCACAAGCACAAAATGAGGAGCTTACAAGTGGCTGGACAAAAGTTGCGCTTTGGCGCGTTTATCGCGCCGTTTCATCCGGTGGACGAAAATCCGACGCTCGCTATCCAGCGCGACCTCGACCTGGTGCGGTGGATGGACGAATGCGGTTACGACGAGGCTTGGATCGGCGAGCATCATTCGGCCGGCTATGAGATTATCGCGAGTCCGGAAATCTTTATCGCCACCGCCGCCGAACGCACGCGCAATATCAGGCTTGGCACGGGGGTAGCGTCGCTGCCGTATCACCATCCACTGATGCTGGCCGATCGGATAAATCAGCTCGACCATATTACCCGCGGGCGGGTGATGTTCGGCGTGGGGCCGGGCGCGCTGCCCTCGGACGCGATGATGATGGGGATCGAAGTTGCCAAGCAGCGCGACATGATGGACGAGGCGCTGGCGGTGCTGGTCAGGCTCTTGCGCGGCGAGACGGTCACGGAAAAGACCGACTGGTTTACGCTCAAGGAGGCGCGGCTGCAGATGACGCCCTACTCGCGGCCGTCGGTCGAGATTGCGGTGGCGAGCCAGGTGTCACCGTCTGGTGCGCGCGCGGCGGGGCGGCATGGAATCGGACTGCTTTCGATCGGGGCCACGTCGGCCGGAGGATTCAACGGACTCTCCTCGAACTGGGCGATCGCCGAGGAGATGGCGCGTGATAACGGGACTACTGTCGATCGGTCGCGATGGCGGCTGGTCGGTCCGGTGCACGTCGCGGAGACGCGCGAGCAGGCGCGGGCCAATGTGCGCTTCGGGCTTGAGAAGTGGCTCTACTACTTCCGCGAGGTGGCGATCCTTCCGGTCGCGATTCAAAATGGCGCCGACCCGGTCGATGCGTTGATCGAGTCGGGGCTGGCGGTGATCGGAACTCCTGACGATTGTATCGCGCAGATCGAACGGCTGCAGAAACAATCGGGCGGGTTCGGATGTTTCCTGCAGCTTGCGCATAACTGGGCGCCATGGGATGCGACCAAGCGGTCGTATGAGATGATCGCGCGCTACGTGATGCCGAAGTTCCAGGAGCTCAACGTGAATCGCGATGCGTCGATCGAGTGGGCGCGGACGAATCGCGGAGATTTTTTTGGACAGGCGGTTGCGGCCTGGGGCGCGCGGATCGCGCAGCATGTCGCGGAAAAGGGCTCGGAGAATGTCGCGCCGCAGATGATCGAAGCGCTGCAGGCGGCGGTGAAGAATCCGAACGGCGGCTGAGCGAAATCGCCGCGAAGGTTGGAGTTGCAGCAGGATCGGAAAAACCGGCGCGGAGTTGTGCCTGCGCCCCTGACATTGCGATGGAGAGTTGAAAAATGCGCGCCGCCATAATGCGCGACCACAAGCTGGTGGTCGATAATATTCCGGTTCCCGAGCCGGGTCCCGGTGAAGTTCTGGTCAAGACGCTGGCATGCGGAATATGCGGTTCGGACCTGCATGCGCTGAAGCATCTGGAGAAGCTGATCGATCTGGCCAAGCGATCGGGCGGCCCGTTCGTGATGGATCCCAAGCGCGATATCGTCATGGGGCATGAGTTCTGCGCCGAGATTCTCGACTTCGGAGCGAATACGAATCGGCGGCTGAAGGTCGGGCAGCGGGTGTGCTCGATGCCGCTGTTGTTTCGGCCGACCGGGCTCGAGACGGTGGGCTATTCCAACGACAATCCGGGCGGCTACGCGGAGCAGATGCGGCTTACCGAGGGGCTGCTGCTCGAAGTGCCCAACGGACTTTCGACCGAGCGGGCGGCGCTGACCGAGCCGATGGCGGTGGGCTACCACGCGGTGCAGAAGGCGAATCTGCGCGCGGACGACGTGCCGCTGGTAATTGGCTGCGGGCCGGTGGGGCTGTCGGTAATCGCGGCGCTGAAGCTCAAAGGAGTACATCCGATAGTCGCGGCCGATTTTTCGCCGCGCCGGCGCGAGCTTGCGGTTCAGATGGGCGCCGATGTGGCCGCCGATCCGAAGCAGAAGTCGCCGTTCGCGAGTTGGAGCGAGATGGCGGCCTACAAGGATCCGTCGAAGGCGCCGCCGATGGCGCCCTGGATGCCGGGTCCGCCGATGCGTCCGGCGGTGATCTTCGAGTGCGTCGGCGTGCCGGGCGTAATCGACTCGATCATGGCGTCGGCGGCGGCGAACGCGCGGATCGTGGTGGTCGGCGTGTGCATGGAAGCGGATCAGTTTCAGCCGATGTTCGGAATCAACAAGGAACTGAATATCCAGTTCGTGCTCGGCTATACGGGAGAGGAATTCACCGCGACGCTGAGTAATCTGGCCGAGGGCAAGGTCAATGGGGATCCGCTGATTACGGGCAAGGTCGGAGTCGAGGGCGTCGCGAAGGCGTTTGAGGATTTGGCGTCGCCGGAGACGCACGCGAAGATAATGGTCGAGCCCTGGCGGAGTTAGTAACTATCGCGGCGAGCGATTGGAAAGATCATGTTCAGATTCGATAACAAAGTGGGGATCGTGACCGGAGGCGGATCGGGAATCGGGCGGGCGACGGCGGCGGGCTTCGCGCGGCTGGGCGGCACGATCGTAATCGCCGATATCAACCGGGCGAACGCGGAGAAGGTGGCGGGCGAGATCGCAGCGGCGGGAGGAAAGGCGCTGGCGGTCGCCGCCGACGTGACGAATCAGGCTCAACTGGAAGCGATGATCCAGCTTGCGGTGGACAAATTCGGGCGGCTCGATTTTCTCCACAACAATGCGTTCGGAATGCCCTCGGCGGCGACGACGGCCGGCGGGCCGACCGGATCGCTCAGCGACGCGACGTGGAATCAGATGCTCGACGTGGGGCTGACGGCGGTGTTCCGCGCGATCAGGAAAGCGATTCCGATCATGCGGGCGCAGGGCGGCGGCGCGATCGTGAACACGGCGTCGATTTCGGGGCTGCGGGCGGACTATGGAATCGCGGCGTACAATGCGGCGAAGGCGGCGGTAATCAATCTCACGCGGGTGGTCGCGATCGAATACGCGAACGCGGGTATCCGGTGCAATTGCGTATGTCCGGGCGCGATCCAGACGCCGCTGATTCAGCCCGCGATGGATATCCCGCAGTTCGCCGAGCGGATGCGGGCGGCGATTCCGATGGGGCGGCTGGGGAAGCCCGAGGAGATCGCCAACGTGGTGCTTTTTCTCGGATCGGACGCGGCGTCGTTCGTGACCGGGGCGGCGTTCGTCGCGGATGGCGGACAGACGGCGAAGACCGGCAGTCCAAGCTTCATGGCGGAATAGCTTTTCCCGGTAGCGGGGAAAATCGCGATAAATCGAGCGGCTCGCCAGGAACGGGCCGCTCGAAGCATGACTGGCGCATTCTTTTGGCGAACGGGTTAGACTAATCAGCCGAGAGCGTTTTGGCGGACAGGGAGGACGAAAGAAAAAGCATGGGAGCGGCTGCCCAGATTTCACCCAACGAGCGCGTAGCGGAGTTCCGCCGCGTCTTCGCGCGCGCCGAGGCCGAGGTCAGCAAGATAATCGTTGGCCATCAGGACGTGATTCGCAAACTGCTGACCGCGCTTTTTTCGGGCGGTCATGTCTTGGTCGAGGGGGTCCCGGGCCTCGGCAAGACGCTGATGTGCAAGACGGCGAGCGACGCGCTCGGGCTGAGCTTCAAGCGGATCCAGTTCACGCCCGACCTGATGCCGTCCGATATCGTGGGCACGCAGGTGCTGGCGGAATCCGACGGGCGGCGCGAGTTCCATTTCAAGGCCGGACCGATTTTCGCGCATGTGGTGCTGGGCGACGAGATAAATCGCGCGACGCCCAAGACGCAGTCGGCCGTGCTCGAGGCGATGGAGGAGCGGCAGGTGACGGTCTTCGGCACCACGTACCGGCTCGATCCGCCCTTCATGGTGCTGGCGACGCAGAATCCGATCGAGCTCGAGGGGACGTATCCGCTGCCCGAGGCGCAGATGGATCGTTTCCTATTCAAGGTCGTGATGGGGCCGCCGAAGCCCGAGGAGTTGCGCGAGATACTGAATCGGACGACGGGAACCAATGCGGGCGTGGCGCAATCGATCTTTCCGCCGGCGCAGGCGCCCGCTGCGATCGAGCAGTTGAAGGCGCTGGTGCGCGAAGTGATGGTGGCCGAACCGGTCGAGCGCTACGTAATCGGGATGATCGGGGCGTGCACGCCCAACGGGCCGGGCTCGATCCCCGAGGTTTCGCAATACCTGCGCTTCGGGCCGAGTCCGCGCGGCGCGCAGGCGTTGATGCTTGGGGCGAAGGTGAACGCGCTGCTCGACGGGCGCGTCAGCGTGAGCTTCGAGGACGTGACGGACACGATGATTCCGGCGCTGCGCCATCGCTTGCTGCGCAACTTTCAGGCGGAGGCGGAAAATGTCTCGACCGATTCTATCCTGGAGCAGGCCATGAAGCGGCTGAAGCGGCCGGCTCGCTCGTAGGCTCGCGCGATGCTCGGACTGCCGGAGGAATTCACGCCGGACTTTCTCGCCCGCCTCGAACATCTGCGCACCAGGACGCGGCGCGGGTACGAGGGTCTGGGCCAGGGCGGGCATCTGTCACCGCGGCGCGGATCGTCGCTCGAGTTCAACGACTTCCGGCATTACTCGCCCGGCGACGACTTCCGCTATATCGACTGGGGACTCTACGGACGCACTGATAAACTTTATGTAAAGTTGTTCAAGGAAGAAGAGGACCTGCTCACCTATATCTTTGTGGACGCGAGCGCCTCGATGGGATTTCCGGCCTCCGATCGCAAGTTCGAGCGTGCGGGCGCGATCGCGCTCGCGCTCGCGTACGTGGCGCTGGCGCAGGGCGACCGCGTGATGTTGCGGGTGCTGGCCGGTGACGGCAAGCCGGGAGCGCCGGGCTTTGTCCAGGGACGTCATCGGATAGTCGAGCTGGCGCAGCGGCTGGGCGCGGTCAGACCGCGCGGCGAGCTTGACCTTGCGAACGCGCTCGCGCGCGAGCTGGTTTCGATCCGGCGCGCAGGCAAGGTCTTTGTCATTTCGGACTACCTGATGATGCTCAATACGGTGACGCGCGGCTTGGGGCTTTTCACCGCGGCCAACATGGACGCGACCGCGGTGCAGGTTCTGGGCGGCGGCGAGATTGAGGGGATGGGGCTTGCGGGAGATGTCGAGCTGGTCGATGCGGAGAGCGGCGAAGAGGTGAGCGTTTCGATCGGCGAACGCGAGCGCGGACAGTATCGGGCGACGATTCAGCGGCTTGCGCGCGAGGTGCGGAGCTTTTGCCTGCGCCGCGGGTTCCATTACGCACTCCATACGACGGATCAGGACTTCCATCGATTTTTCATTCGCGCCGTGACCGACTTCGGGCTGGTCCATTAGCGCCGATGGGTTTTCTCAATCCAGGCGCGCTGTATCTGTTCGCGCTCGTGCCCGCGCTGGCGATCGCCTATTTAGTGCGCGAGCGGCCGCGGCGCGTGACGGTCTCGAGCGTGCTCGCGTTTCGCGCGCTGAGTGCGCGGCGCGGCGAGCGCTTTGGCGGATGGCCTCGTCCGGACTGGATGTTCTTCGCGGAGCTGCTGATGCTGAGCCTCGCGGTGTTGGCGCTCGCGGGTCCTTATATCATTCGCGCCGGGAATCCGATCGCGGTTGTAATTGACGACTCGGCGCCGATGCAGGCGAAGACCAGTTCGGGAGCGACGCGTTTCGCGGCCGCGATCGACGGAGCGCGCGCGGCACTGAGTAAACTCGGCGGCGGCGAAGTGACTATCTATTTGACCGCGCCGACACCCCATCGCGCGGGGCCGCCGCTTAAGTCGCCGTCGGAAGCGGCCTCGGCGCTGAACGCGCTTGGTCCAAGCGATGCCCCTGGCGATCAGGCGGCGACCGCTGCGATGCTGAGCGAGCTGGCGTCCGACTCGCGACTGGCGCGGGTGATTTACGCGGGCGCGCGCGCGATCGCCGATCCGGTGCCGGCGCGTATCGAGCAGATTGCGGTGGGAGAGCCGGTTGCGAACTATGCGATCGGATCGTTCGTGCTGCGGCGCGCCGCGCTGGCGTCGGCGGCGATGCGCGCGCGCGTCGGAATCGCCAATTTCAGCCCGGCGCCGCAAAAGCTCACGATGACGGTCGAGGGGGATGGCAAGCCGATCGCGCATGCGCAGGCGGAACTCGGCGCGGGCGAGACCGCCACGCTCGAATTTCAGGATCTCGCGCCGGCGTCGGTCTATCGCGCCGAACTCGAGCCCGATGACGCCTTTGCGCTCGACAACGTGGCCTACGCGAGCTCGGCGGCGGTGAAATCGCTTTCGATTCTGTTCGTGAGTCCGACCCCGGCCGATGCGGCGGGTTTGGGCACGCTGCCGGGCGTGACGGTTCGCGCTGTGGCGCCGGACGGTTTCGCGCCGGACGATCTCGCCAGCGCCGATCTCGCGATCTTCGAGTATTCGGTGCCCAAAGAGATGCCGCCGGTCAACGCGATGCTGGTGATGCCGCCGCCGGGCGATCCGATCTTCGGCTTCAACGTTACGCCTGCGGCGCGCGTCGAGATAACCGGCTGGCCGCCAACCGGACCGTTGACCGACTCGGTGAACTTCCTGCTGCTCAACCCGCGATCGGGCGAGTACCTCAGCGAGCATCCGTGGATGCAGCCGATTGTCGCGGGCAGCAGCGGCAGCCTGATGCTTGCGGGCGAGCGCGGGGGCCATCGGTTTGTCGCGCTGGGCTTCAATCCGTTTCCGTACCTCGGCAAACGGAATCTGCCGATGTCGGTGCTGACGCTCAACTGCCTGAGTTATCTTGCGGGCCTCGGCGGCGACGCGTCGGGCTTTCGCACGGGCGAGCCGTGGATCGTGCCGTCGGGAACGCGAACCATAATCACGCCGGACGGGCGGAGCGTCCCTGTCACACCGGGAACGCTGTTCACCGACGTATCGGAGCAGGGGCTTTACCGGCTCGTGACGAGGCAGGGCGTCTCGGCGACGCGGGCGATCAACCTTGCGAACCTGGCCGCGTCCGACCTGGAAAATGAGACGGCGCTCAAGGTCGAAGCGGCGGGCGGCGCGGCGGTTTCGAGCGTTGCGCCGCGCAGGGAGCCAATCACGGCGGTGTTGCTGGCGGCGATAATCGGGCTGGCGCTGATCGAAGCAGCGGTGGCGTATCGGCGCCGGCGCCGTATCGCGGTTTCGGTCTGACCATGAATCCCGGCGACTGGCGGCTTGATGGCGTGACGCTCGCGAACCCTCACGCGCTGTGGGCGTTGGCGGCGGTAGCGGCGGTTTTTGTCTGGTCGCTGGTGGGCGTGAATGCGCCGCGCAAGCTGATCGCGCCGGTGGTCCGTGCGATCGTGCTCGCGCTGTTTGTGCTGGCGCTGGCGGCGCCCGAGCGGGTGACGCACGTGCAGGGTGCGACGCGGCCCGCGGTGATCGATGCTTCGGCCAGTATCACGCCGGCGATGCGCGCGTGGACCGCGAAGTTGCTGAGCGGCGACCTTGGGATGCGGGCGACCGATCCGGCGGTTATCTTCGCGGCGAACTCCGAATCGACGACGGTCGGGGACGCGGCCGCGACGCTTGCGAGCGCGGGCGGATGCGGCCAGTGCGCGCCCGGAGCGACCGACCTTGAAGCGGCGCTCGAGCGCGTGGCCGCATATTCGTCAGCGCGAAACGGGCCGGTCGTGCTGGTGACCGACGGATGGCAGAATCGCGGCGACGCGATGCGCGCGGTTGGCGCGCTCCGATCGGCGGGCGTCGAGCTCGAGATCTTCACGCCACCCGCGGGCGGCGAATTTCCCAATGTCGCCATAACGGACCTCGCGCTGCCGCCGGCGCTCGCGAAAGCCGGCCCCTTCGCGCTCAGCGTCACGGCGGCCAACTACAATTCGTCGCCGGTCAGCGGCACGATCTCGATTCTCGAAGATGGCCGGCCGATCGAAACGCGCGGCGTCGTCCTGCCCAGCGGCCAGCAGCGCTTCGATTTTCCGGTCCATGCCGAGGGTGCGGGGCTGACGTCGTACACGGCGTCCTTCAGGCCGGCTAATCCGGCGCAGGACATTTACCCTGAGGATAACTCGCGCACAGCGTGGGTTGGCGTCGGCGCGCAGCGCAAGGTGCTGGTGCTGAGCGGCTCGGCTCGCGACGCCGGCTATCTCGACACTGTGATCCGCCGGATGGGCCTCGAGCCGACGGTCGAGACTGTGGCGAGCGGGGACTGGAGCGGCAGCGTCAAGGGATACGATGCGATACTGCTGAGCGATATCGCGCGCGCGCGGCTCTCGCCGGCGGCGCAATCCGCGCTTGCGGCATACGCCGAGGAGGGGGGATCGCTCGCCATGGTCGGGGGCGACCAGAGCTTCGGGCTGGGCGGTTACGGCGCGGGTCCGATCGCGCGTGTGATGCCGGTGCTGATGAAGCCGCCACAACATCACGAACAGACCCGCGCGCTGGTGTTGATAATCGACAAGTCAGGATCGATGGGGCGCAACAACAAGCTCAACTACGCCAAGGCCGCCGCGCTCACCGTCACCAAAACGCTGCGCGACAGCGACTATATCAGTGTGATCGGATTCGACTCGCAGCCTTTCGTCGTCGTGCCGCTCGCCGAGCTCAGTGAGACGCGGCCCTATTTCGACCAGATGATCGGCCGGCTTAAGGCCCAGGGCACGACGTTTCTGCTGCCGGCGCTCGAGGAGGCGGGACGGACACTCGCGCAAAGCGGCGCCTCGATTAAGCACGTCGTAATCCTGACCGACGGCGAGACCGGTGGCACGGCGGCGATGTACTACGATCTGGTCTCAGCGATGCATCGCGAGGCGGGTGCAACGATCTCGACGATTGCGATTGGGCGCGAGGCCAACGTCGCGCTGCTGCAGGCAATCAGTCAGTACGGCGGCGGAAGCTTCTATCAGACCGACAGCCCGGCGAACCTGCCCGAAGTTTTCCTGCAGGATGTCGCGGCGCACGGCGGCGAAGCCACGATGGTCGAGAAACAGTTTGTTCCCTACACGGTCAGGCCCGATGCGGTGCTGAAGGATCTCGCGGGGCGAAGGCTTCCGGCGATCAAGGGTTACGTCGCGACCGAGCTAAGGCCCGGCGCCACGCTCGACGCATACGTCGAGAGCGGTGGCAGGCACGATCCGCTGATCGCGAGCTGGAGCGCGGGCGCGGGCAAGACGATCGCTGTAACCACTGACGCAAGCGGGCGATGGTCGTCGCCGTGGATGGGCGGGGATCTGTTCGGCGAACTGTGGAGCCGGATTCTTTCATGGATGACTCCGCAAACGCCGAGCGGCCCCAGCTTCGATGTCGCGCTCGGCTATCGCGAAGGGCGGATTCATATCGGACTCACTGACTACAGCGAACATCCGGCGGCTTCCGGCGTGGTGACGGCGACCGTCATCCGTCCCGACGGTTCGAGAATCGTGACGACGCTTTCCGAGGAGGTTCCGGGCGAACTCTACGGCAGCTTCGACGCGCCCCATCCGGGCACGTACAACATCACGCTCCGGACGGCGGCAGGCGGTAATATCACTTTTCCGCGGCTCGCATATACAGTCAGTCCAGCCGTCAATGCGGAAGTTCCGCGATCGTCGCCCAACTATGCATTGCTTGAGCAACTGGCTTCGGCAACAGGAGGAAGGCTGAACCTTCCGGCGTCGCAGGTCGGACTGAGCCGCGCTGAGCATCAGGAGCGTCAGACGATGGCGTTCCCTCTGATACTGGCGGCGATGCTGTTGTTGATCGGCGAAGCGCTAATCCGCCGCCTGACCTGGTAGCGGGTCGGCGCGCATGCACGATGCACGGCGGACCGCATAGGGCGACCCCCAATCGAAGCGCGGCGCCGCGGATGATAATCTGTCCGAATGCCTTTGCGAGAGCTTCGATGCGCACGGCGGCGCGGGGTTGGGATGCGCGTGGTCTCGGCCTTGTCCGTGGCGGGATGCGCGTGTGTGATCATGCTGATGGTGGCGGTCGGCGCGGGGTCGCCGGCAACTTCGTCGCCGACCCCGAACGACTCCCAACCGACCGCCTCTGCGGTCCCTTCATCGGTTGCTTCGCCGGGATCCGTGCAATCGGCAGCAGGCCCGGCTTCGACGGCATCCTCGATAATCGAGCGGCTGACCGGCGAAGCTCCGAAGCCCGCGGATTCGGCCGTTGACGAACAATCGAAAGTGTTGTCACTACTGGCGCAAACGATCAGTTGGTATCGCCAGTTGGCTCTTGAGCGGACGTTGGTCGTGGACCCCAGCGAGACGCTCTTTTTCGATAGCGATCGGCAGATGGCGATCGAGATAGGACGATTTGCATTCGATTACGCGAAGGCCGCCTCGGTCTTTTTTGCAAACGGAACCGGAACTCAGTCAACCGCCAAGGGCACGCCCGGAGCCGGAGGCCTGCAGGCTAGGGCGGCTCAGGCTCAAGCCGAAGTCGCCGAGGCAAAGACGCGTATCGTGACCCTCACGGCTCAGATGCGCCAGGCGCGCGGCAAGGCGCGAACGATACTGGCGGGTGAACTGGCGTCGGTGCAGAGCGAGCTTGAGCTGGAGCAGTCGCGAGTCGCTTCATTCCAGGAGTTCACCGAGTTCGGCAAAGAGCGTCTCATACCCGGAACTTATGCTGGCGATATGGGCTCGCAGATAGAAGAACTCGGCCAGGGTGTCCCGGAACTGTACGGTCCGGGTGGAGGGCAAACGCCGGCAGAAACCGCCCCCGAAACCGCCGCGCAGGCGGCCGCGAACGTCGCGTCGGCGTCCGCCGAGAGCATCAAGTCGCAGTCGTTTGAGGCGACCGATCATGGGCTTTTGGGCCATATCAATTGGATTCTTCAACTGAGACGCAATCAGCAGGCGCTGGCGGAGCGGATCCGGGCGACACAGACGCTGGTGGATGCGATCGCGGCACTCCAGCCGCCGCTGGTGGCGCGGATTCAAAAAGTCGAACAGCAGGCGGACCGTCTGACGGCTCAGGCGGGCACGGGCGATGTCGCCGCAATTGCGCAGCGCAAGAAGGATTTTCAAAAGCTCCTCGATCAGCATCGTGAGCTGGTCGCGGTGATTATGCCGTTGGCAAAGCAGTCGGTGGTGCTCGGGCAGTACATTGAAAATCTCCATCGATGGGATTCCGCTATCTTTGAGATGGTGCGCGGCGAACTGCGCCGGGTCATCATTCAGGTTACCCTGCTGGCGATTCTGCTCGGGAGCATCCTCGGCTCCGCAATGGTCTGGCGGAGCCTGACTTTCCGTTATATTCGCGACCCGCGCCGCCGCCGCCAGCTCTTGCAGTTGCGCAAGCTCGTGGTCGCAATCGTCATTGCGCTCGTGCTGATCTTTGATTTCACCAGCGAGCTGGGATCGATCGCCACGATCATGGGCTTTGCCGCCGCCGGGATCGCGCTGGCCCTGCAGAACGTAATCCTCTCGTTCGCCGGCTACTTCTTCATTACCGGCCGATTCGGTATTCGGGTCGGCGATCAGATTCAGCTCTCAGGCGTAAGCGGCGAGGTAATCGATGTCGGATTGGTCAAGCTCACGATGATGGAGTTGGGCGGCGAGAACAACTATCGGCAGCCGACCGGCCGGATCGCGGTATTCGCAAATTCGATTGTCTTTCAGACCAACGGCAACTTCTTCAAACAGGCGCCCGGTTCCGATTTCACCTGGAACGAATTCAGCCTCACCCTCGCGCCCGATTGCGATTACCGGCTGGTCGAGCGGCGCATCCTGGAACTGGTCGAGGAGGTGTACGCGCGCTATCGCGATCAGTTGCTGCGGCAATACCGCGAGATGGAACGCGACCTGAATCTCACGCTTGAATCACCGCGCCCCCAGAGCCGGCTGCGTATCGGCGAGAGTGGCATCGGAATGATGATCCGCTATCCCGCCGAGATTCGTCAGACGGTGCAGGTAGCCGATGAAATTTCACGCCGGCTGCTCGACGCGATCGATCGCGAGCCCGGCCTCCAACTGGTCGTGCCCGGCACGCCGAATCTGCAGCGTGTGAATCCCCCACCGCCTTCCCAGCCAGCCGCCGCCGCGGCGGCCGGCGAGTCAGCGGATTCGGGGAACGCGAACAATCTGAAGGCGGCCGCAGCGGCCGTTGGGGCGATCGCTGCCGAAGAAGCGCAAGGGCGGGCAAGCGAAAAGCCCAAGTCCTGAGCCGGACCCTCCGAGATCAGCTACGGACTAAGCGTCAATTTCGGCGTCGTCGCGATCGTGATGCGTGCCCGCGACGTTCGTCGTATCCCCGGCCTCCGCTCATCATCCTCTCCCCTTGCGGGGAGAGGATGAGAGCGTGGCGGGTTCGCCCCCCGTTCCAATGCTTTCCGGCCGGGCCCCTTTCACATGGCCGCGTTACGCCAGCCGATCACGGCTGTATCGGCGTCCACGGTCCCCGGCGCGCGACGCGCATCCGCCAAGCCGCATAAAGCGGCGGCAGCAGCAGGAAGATAACCGCGACCGTGCTCACCATTCCGCCGACTACTGGCGCGGCGATCGTGCGCATCAGCGTCGATCCGGCGCCCTGGCCCCAGAAAATCGGCGCCAGCCCGAGCGTCAGCAGCGCGAGCACCATCACGCGCGGCCGCATCCGGCCGACTGCGGCTTCCTGCACGGTCCTGTCGATCTCCGCGGGCGTCAGCCGCGCGCCCTTTTCCTCGGCGGCCTCGCGCAGCGCGTTGATTATGTAGATGAGCGTGACCACGCCGCCCTCGATCGCAAAGCCGATCAGCACCAGCATTCCCATCCAGGCAGCGATACTCATATCGTAGCCGAGCAGGTAAAGTGCCCAGATTCCCCCGCTGGTTGCGAACGGGACGCACATCATTACGATCAGCGATTCGGCGATGTTCGCAAAGTTGAGGTACAGGATCACGAACGTGATAAGAATCGCGATCGGGGTGACGTAGAAGAGCGTCCGCGCCGCTTCGAGCAGATAAATATACTCGCCGCTCCATACGAATGAGTATCCGTGCGGCAACTCGATACCGGCCATTGCGGTCTGCGCACGCTTGACGTAGGTGCCGATATCGACGCCCGGTTCGAGATCGATATAGATCCAGTCGGTAAGCCGGCCCGCCTCCGTCTTGATCGCGGTCGGCCCAGGCACGGTCTCCATCGTGGTGACCTCGGCCAATGGCACCTGCTGTCCGGTCTTGCTGTAGAGGATTACGCGGCCGAGCGTGTCGGCTGAGCTGCGCAGCTCGCGGGGATATCGCACGCTAACCGGGTAGCGCTCGGCGCCCTCGACCGTGGTCGTGACGTCCAATCCGCCGATCGCAAGCTGGACCGCGTCCTCGACGTCCTCGACGGTCATCCCGTAGCGCGCCGCTTCCTCGCGCTGGATATGAAAATTGATGTAATTTGCTTCGTAGACCCGATCCGAAAGAACGTTGCGCGTGCCTGGAACACCGCGCAGCATCTCCTCCATCTGCCGCCCGATCCGTTCGAGCTCCATGAGATTATCGCCGCGCAGCTTGATTCCGAGCGTGGTTTTGACGCCCGTATTGACGTTGTCGACGCGCGCCTTGATCGGCATCGACCAGGCATTGATTATGCCGGGAAACTGCAGCGCCGCGTCCATCCGCGCGACCAGCTTCTCGGGCGTCATGCCGGGCGGCCATGCGGAGCGCCGCTTGAGCCGGATCAGAATCTCACCCATGTACAGTGATACGGAGTCGGTCGCCGTCTCCGCCCGTCCCATCTTACCCAGCACATGCTCGACTTCCGGAAAGGTCATGAGTATTCGGTCGGCACGCTGCAAAAATAGTCTTGACTGAGTAATCGAGATTCCAGGATAGGCGGTTGGCGCATACACCAGGTCGCCCTCGAAGATGTCTGGCAGGAAATCGAGGCCGATCCGCGTCCAGGGAATTATGGTGCTGCCCAGCAGTCCGAGGAAAACCAGCCCGATAATCAGCCGATTGGTCATCGAAAACCGCAGCACCGGGCGGTAAGCGCTCCGCATCAGCCGATCGAGCAGATTGCCTTCGTGGCTCAGGCGCTTTCGTCCGCCACGCATCAGGTACGACATCAGCGCCGGAGTCAGCGTTAGCGAGAGCAGGGCGGCCGCCGCCATGCAGACCGTCTTGGTGAACGCCAGCGGCTCGAACAGCCGTCCTGCCTGCGCCTTGAGCGCGAACACCGGAATAAAGCTCATCGTGATGATGAGCAGTGAGAAGAACAGCGCCGGGCCTACTTCAGCCGCAGCCTTTGCGATCGCGCGGTCGTGTGGAAGCTTGCCCTGTTCGAGGTAGCGCTCGCCGTTCTCGACCATCACCACCGCCGCATCCACCATCGCGCCGATCGCGACGGCGACGCCCGCGAGTGACATCAGGTCGAAACTGACGCCCGCGTAATACATCACGATTGCCGCGAGCAGGAGGCCCACCGGTATCGTGATTACGGCCACCAGCGCGGCGCCCGGATTAAGCAGGAAGAGGAACGTGATCACCACTACAATCAGCGATTCCTCGAGGAGCTTGTGGCGCAGGGTGTCGATCGCCCGCTCGATCAGTCCCGAGCGATCGTAAATCGGCACGATCTTCATTCCCGGTGGCAGGTCGCGCTCGATCTCCGCGATCCGGGCCTTGACCCGCCGAATCGTTGCGAGGGCGTTTTCGCCCTCCTGCATCTCGACGATTCCGACCACCGCCTCGCCGCGTCCGTCGAGGTCCGCGACGCCGCGGCGGAGCTCGGGGCCGATATGCACATCAGCCACATCGCGCAGGTAGATCGGCGCGCCGTCGGGTCCGGCGCCGATTCCTATCGAGTTTATATCGTCGATCGAATGGATATAGCCGAGCGCCGTAATGCGATACTCTTCGCCGCCCCGCTCGAGCACTCTGCCGCCCACGTCATTATTGCTCGCCTTGATCGCCGACTTGATCTTCGCGAGCGGGATTCCGTATGCGATGAGACGCCGCGGATCTACTTCGACCTGGTATTGCTTGACGAAGCCGCCCAGCGAGGCCACTTCGGCGACGCCATGCACGGTCTGCAGCGCGTACTTGAGATGCCAGTCCTGGTAGGAACGCAACTGCTGCAAATCATAGTGATTATCCGGATCAGCAAGTACATATTCATAAATCCATCCGGCGCCGGTGGTATCAGGCCCGAGCGCGGGAACGATCCCGGGTGGCAGCTGTTGGGCGGCAAAGTTCAGGTACTCGAGCACGCGCGATCGCGCCCAGTAGTAATCAGTCCCATCCTGAAAGACCACGAACACCAGCGAGAAATTGAAGAACGAGAATCCACGCACCACTTTCACGTGCGGCGCGCTCAGCAGGGCATGCACCAGCGGATAGGTTACCTGGTCTTCGACTACCTGCGGCGGCTGCCCCACGAACGGCGTGTAAACGATCACCTGCACGTCGCTCATGTCCGGCACCGCGTCGAGCTTGATATTGCGCGCGGCCCAGACTCCCCAGGCGCAGACGATCGCGAACACGAACGTGACCATGAAGCGGTTGCGAACCGAGGCTTTGATGATTCGCTCGAGCATCGTCTTATTCGCCGCTCGCCGGCATGACGCTGGTCCGCGGCGGCGCCGATTGCTGGCCGGGCGCCATCGCATTCAGCGCCTCGCGCAGGTTGGATTCCGAATCGATCAGGAACTGCGCCGAGGTCACTATCCGGTCGCCCTGATCGAGTCCCGCCAGCACTTCATCGTAACCGTCGGATTCGGCGCCGATTTTCACTTCCCGCGGGGCATAATGTCCGCCGCCCAGCGACAGAATTACCACTTGCCGCACGCCCGAGTTGAGCACCGCTTCGCTCGGAACCGCGAGCTTTTGCCGCGGCGCCTCATCGAGCAGGGTCACCGTGACGTACATGCCGGGACGCAGCTTGAGCCCCGGGTTGGGAAGCTCGAGGCGCACCTGCACCGTGCGCGTCTTCAGATCGACCGACGGATAGATATAGGCAACGATGCCCTCGAGCGTATCGCCCGCCAACGCGTCACCGGATACCTCCGCGTGTTGTCCGATACTTACCTTGGGTATCTCACGTTCGTATATATCGGCGTATACCCACACGCGCGACAAGTTGACTATCGTATAGAGGCTGTCACCAGCCTTGATATACGCGCCCTCGACGACTTTGCTGTCGGTGACGACGCCGCTCGCCGGCGCCTCGATCGGCAGCGTCTCCGACGGCCGTCCGCGCTCGTCGAGTTCCGCCAGTTGCGCCGGCGCGATTCCCCAGAGCGAAAGGCGCGTTCTGGCCGCCGCCATCAGGCTGGTTCCGTCGTTGACCGCGGAGCCGCCGACCGCCGGGTCGCCGTCCGTCAGCTTGCGCGCCCGCAGGTAGTCCTCCTGCGTCAGCACCAGTTCCGGACTATAGATGCGCAGCAGGTCCTGCCCCCGCCGCACCGCCTCGCCGGTGTATGCGACGTACAGCTTTTCGATCCATCCGCTGACGCGCGCGTTCACCTGCGTCACCAGCCGCTGGTCGTAATCGACATAGCCGGTCGTCCGAATCGCCGCGGTGATCACGCGCGGCTCGACCAGCGCGGTGCGCACGCCAAGGTCCTGCACCATCGCGGGATCGATCGTGACCAAGCTGGTGGAATCGTTCCCCGCCCGCTGCGCGATCGCGGCGCTCGCGAAAGTCAGCATCGAGATCCCAACCGCCAATGCGGCGGCCAGTCCCGGCGCCCCGCCGCGCGAGGATAAGGGGCGGCTCGGCGTGAAGCTTCGCGAAAGGATCGCGGCACGCCTCATGGCCTCGCGCCTCCCGCCGCCAGCACCGATCCGCCAGCCACGTCGTCGATCTGAACCAGGTCGCGGAAACGTTCGGCCAGGTTGTTCCAGTAATCCGCCTCGTAGTTGTTCAACTCCTCCTCGGCCGCCAGCACGGTCAAAAAATCCACCTTGTCGACCTGGTAGGCGCTGACCGCCGCGGCGAGTGAGCTATGCGCGAGCGGCAAAACTTCCTGCTCGAATGACCGCGCCACCTGCGCATG
>Ga0307374_10000696_pt1 | contig 63611 bp, 56 predicted proteins | sample OX3MG_FD_202532 | JGI IMG/M metagenome (GOLD analysis project Ga0307374, IMG submission 202532) | Soil microbial communities from Risofladan, Vaasa, Finland - OX-3 | ecosystem: Environmental > Terrestrial > Soil > Coastal area > Acid sulfate soil | place: Finland: Risofladan, Vaasa | collected... | reverse complement strand
CCACCTTGCCCTTGGGCGACACCGAAGAGGAGACGGTAGAGGTGGCGAGGATGATGCTGGCGGAGGTCCCCGCCGACGAGTATCCCCACCTCACCGAGTTCACCCTCGAGCACGTCCTTCGACCCGGCTATGACTACGGAAATGAGTTCGGGTTCGGGCTGGACCTGATCCTCGACGGCCTCGAGAGAGCCCGCGACTCGACCTGAACGCTGCACCCGGCCCCCACCGGGGGCCTTGGCCTTGTCGCCAGGGAGGCATCGGTCCGCCGCGGGCCATCCCATCTTTTCCGGCGCCGCCCTTGACAACCTTACGTCGTAAGTATACTGTAACTTACAACGTAAGCCCACGAATGGAGACGGCCATGACGACAGCAACGCTCGACCGATCGATGCAACAGACACCGGCCACGTCAGTGACGGCCATGGCCGCTCCGACACCGACCACGAATGCCGTCAGCAAGACCGCAGTCCTTGTCGGACTGTGCTTCGTTGCTGCCACCTTCACCTTCGCCATCGGTAACGCGCTCATCCGCTCGTCCTTTTCGAGCGCGACCGCCCACGACTCCCTCATCGCCGGTGTGTTCCTTCTGGGCTTCTGCGGGCTCGCGGTCGCCGCCAACGGTGCGGCGATGCGGCAAATCCTGGCGTCGCATACACCGATTCGCTCTCGGGCCTACTTCGCCATGAGGGTGACGGAGTGCCTCATACTCCTGGCGGTGGGCATGTACCTCTTGGCAAGCCATGCGCAGTGGAATGCGTACGTGCTTGCGGTCTACGCGATATCTGGTGGCGCAGGGTTCGTCCTGTCGTCTGCCTTGCTGACATCGAGGATCGTGCCGAGGAACCTTTCCATGCTGGGGATCATCGGCTATCCGGTCTTCTTGGTGGGAAGCATCTTGGCCATGTTCAACCTGATCGACATCACTCACGGCGCAGGGATGCTTGCGCTGGTCCCCGGCGGCCTCTTCGAGCTGATCCTCCCGATCTGGCTCTTCACCAAGGGATTCACTTTTCACCAGATCGAGGGCTGATCGAAGCCGCTCAGTCCGAGGTGCCATGTCACCTCTCCGCTGGTCCCCTTGCTTTTCCGTCGTATCCCGTTCCACTCACACCTAATCCAAGGAGTCCTGGTGTCCACGTCCGCCCCCTATCCCTTGCAGCTCGAGCTCCACGCCGCCGTTCTGCCTCACCGCTTGAGCGGGAATCGCTCACCTCTGAACGAAAGAAGATGCCCATGCCCACCGTGACCGGCGTCTGGACCGACGTATACCAGGAGCGCCAAGCCCCTCTGGGCTCAGCTCGTCCGGCTCCTGCCACGGGCCGCGCACCGACCGACGAGATGGGCCTCGATCTGAGGAGCGAAGCCGGTCCGACTCCATCGGTCCTAATGGTCGAGGCAGCCGTCTGATTCAGAGCAGCGCCTAGGACGGCGTAGAGAGTTTCCGCATCGTGCCTGTACGATTGGCGATTCGCGTGCCACAAACCCGCCGCTTCTAGGGGTAGGACAAGAACTAGGACGCAGGGGTTAGGGAAACACGAAAGTCCAGTTGGAGGAGTGCGAGAGTGGACGAATCGGACGGTCTCGAAAACCGTTGTGGTCGCAAGGTCACCGTGGGTTCGAATCCCACCTCCTCCGCCAAATTGACTCCTCTGGCTACGGGGAGAACGACACCGCCTCAGCCGCAGCGAGGAGTTGGGCGCGATCGGACTCGAGAAGGAACCCGGCCGCGATAGCGGTGTCGAGGCTTCGCCCATAGGCCACGAGATAGCCCGCCTTGTCCCCGTAGAGGCGAACCAGGGTGTCGTTGTCGAAGGGCACCGTCATCCCGAACAGGGCACACAGCCTGCTCGCACCCGGCGGTGCCTCTCCGCTGAGCGCCGAGATGGGGACATCGACGGCGGGGGTGCGGACACCGCCGAGAGCGTTGCCGAGCTCGTCTCGGGCCAACTCGGGGGGATCCGACGTCGCCAGACGGAGCGGTGACGCCGTGGCGGGAGCGACGTCGTCGGTGATCCAACGGTTGAGCGCGACCAGCCCGGCCTGCGCCACGAAGTGCTGCGGGCCGTCGTTGACGGCGAAGTCACAGCCCAGGGCTCCGGCAAAACCACCGACCACGTATGCATCCGCGTGGGCGGTGCCGGCCACCTCCCAGGTGCGGATCCGGCCTGTATCGGCCTGGCGCGCCGGCCCGTAGTCGAGCAAGGGCCCGAGATCGGTCTCGGTCTCGAAGATCAAGACGGGCACATCGACATCGTTTCGGATCTTCAGGCTCTTCGGCACATCGTCGCTCGCCATTGCGATCCCGGTGAGAGAAGCTCCGCTCCCGCCGCGGCTGTGGACGAAGAACCCGTCGTAGACCGGCGCAGTCATATGGACAGCGTTGATGTATGTGGTCAAGAAGAAGGCGGACTGTGACTCCCCTATGGCGACGATGCGTTCGGGGCGCAACCCACCGAGCGCCGATCCCAGTCCCCCGGTACGAAGGGTTCGGCCGATCTGCGAGAGGATGTCGAAGGCGAACCGGTCTCCGGGGTGACGAAGCGTTCCATAGCGGTCGGGTCCCGACGCCACCAGCCCGCGTGCCGGGTCCATGCCGGGCACCCCGACGAGGGCGTCTCCTCCGTCGACGCCGGTACGTTGCGCCGACACCCCGACATAGGCGTACCCGTCGGCGACGATCTGTGGGCTCAGGTACGTCCAGTCGGGGCTCGCCTCCGCACCGCTCGAGACGTTGAACCACTCCACCAGCACGGTGCCGTTGCATCGCTCGGGGTCGCGGGGCCGGCGCACGAGGATCCTGGTGCGGAAGTCAGCGCTCTCTGCGACTGTCACCGTCCACTTTCCGTCGGCCCCGAGCGGGCCCGCAGCCGCGTAGGACGAGGCGGTCCCGAAGACGAAGAACTCCTCGCGCACATATCCGTGGGCGGCCAGGTCGATCGGAACCGCCGACACGGGCTCGATGAGACGGCCCGTCGTGATCGGACCTGTGAGGTCGGCCCGGGGCCCGGTGGGCGTGCCCGAGATCACCGGCGTGCGGCGGAGGTTGCCATGATGCTCTGTCTACCGCAGGCCATAGGTTGGTGTCGTGCTGACCGTGTACGGCGTGAGCGTCCTCACCTTCATGATGCTGATGTACGCCCTCGAGAGCCGCGGACGATGGTTCGTGCTCGCCTTCGCTCTCGGGTGTGGGCTGTCGAGCAGCTACGGCTTTGCCAGCGGCGCGTGGCCCTTCGGGGTGATCGAAGCCATCTGGTGCCTGATCGCCATCCATCGCTTCTCCGGCAGGACCCGACGGAGCCTGTCGGGTCCCGACGGCGCCTGAGCTCGAGAGCGGAAGCTCGACTGCTCGCCTCGGAAGGCCCCACGGGGTAGACAGGGAGCAGTGACTTTGGGGGGTACGACCAAGACGGGCGAGACGCCACGCATCGAGCCGAACCTGACGCGCTCACCGTCTCGAACCGACACCACCCAGGCCGCCAGCCTCCCCGAGACCCTCAGCTACCGGATCAAGCGGGTCCTGCTGGGGCCGCCGTTGACGAGCGAGCAGTTGGGTGGTCAGCGTCTGGGCAAGCCGACCGCACTGGCGGTCTTGTCCTCGGACGTGATGTCGTCCTCGGCCTACGCCACCGAGCAGATGTTGCGGACCTTGATCCTCGTGGGAGGGCTGGCCGCCTTCTCATTGATCACCCCGCTCACCGCGGCGATTCTCGCCGTGCTGGCCGTGGTGACGATCTGCTACCGAGACGTCGTCCGTTCCTACCCCAAGGCGGGTGGCTCGTACGTCGTGAGCCGTGACAACTTCGGCCCCAACGTGGCCCAGATCGCCGGGGCCGCCCTCCTGATCAGCTACACCATCACCGTGGCGGTGTCGGTTGCCGCCGGGGCAGACGCCATCGGCTCAGCCGCGCCGGTCCTGAAACACGCCGTGGTGCCGATGTCGATCGGCTTCGTCGTGCTCCTCGCCTTCGGCAACCTGCGCGGCATCCGCGAGGCTGGACGCGTCTTTGCGATCCCCACCTACTTCTTCATCGCCAACATGGTCGTGCTCATCGCGTTGGGGCTCGTGCGGGCCATCGTCGGGAACCTGGGCCACGTGCCCCGACACTCCGGCACCTTGACCCTGGGGCACGCCGGGGGCGGGCTGCTGCTCGGAATCTCGGCCTTCTACATGCTGCGCGCCTTCGCCAACGGGAGCTCAGCCATGACCGGCACCGAGGCCATCTCCAACGCGGTGAGCATCTTCCGAGAGCCTCAGGCCAAGAACGCCCGCACCACGCTCGTGCTCATGAGCAGCATCCTCGGGGCCATGTTCCTGGGCGTGTCGGTGCTCGCGGCGTTGAGCCATCCGGTGCCTTACACCTCGGGTGTCCCCACCGTGCTGTCGGAGATCGGCCGGCTCGTCTACGGGTCGAGCCCCGGAGGCGAGATCCTGTTCTACGCATTGCAGGCGGCCACGGCGTTGATCCTGATCCTGGCCGCCAACACCAGCTTCACCGGCTTCCCCTTCTTGGTGAGCTTCGTGGCCGAGGACTCTTTCCTGCCCCGCAAGTTGACGGTCCGGGGCCATCGGTTGGTGTTCTCCAACGGCATCCTCGTGCTCGCGGCGGCCTCGATCGCGCTCCTCATCGCCACCAAGGCAAGGGTCAATGCGCTGATCCCCATGTACGCCATCGCCGTGTTCACCGGCTTCACCATGGCGGGTGCGGGAATGGCAAAGCACCATTGGACCCATCGAGACACCCACTGGCGCAAGAGCGTCGCCGTCAATGGATTTGCGGCCGCGGTCTGCCTGGTGGTGGTCATCGTGTTCGCCGTGGCCGAGTTCACCCAGGGCGCCTGGGTCGTCGTGGTGGTCATGCCCCTCCTCGTGTACTCGCTCACACGGACGAACCACCAGTACCGCTTGGAAGACGTGGTGCTCGAAGAAGGTGTCGCCGTCGAAGCGTGCGAGGCCAAGATCCTGCGCCGGCACGTCGTGGTGATCCTCATCGACCGGATCGACCTCGCCGCGGCACGGGCCATCCAGTACGCCCGGACCCTGATGCCCGACGACCTTCGGGCCGTGCACTTCAACATCGACAACCAACGGGCCGAAGGTCTCATGGAGCGGTGGCAGCGGGTGGGCCTCACCCGGCTGCCTTTGGACGTGATCGACTGCCCTGACCGTCGCCTGGGGCGCGCCGCGCTCGAGCTCGCCGCCGAGTTGGCCGACGGGGAGACCGAAGTCAGCATCCTGCTGCCCCGACGGTCCTACGGACGAACGTGGCGGAGGATCCTCCACGACCAGACCGCGGACCGCATCGTCGACATCGTGAGCCAGCTGTCGCACGTCAACGCCACCATCGTCCCCTTCCTGGTGGCACCCGGGATCGAGGAGCGCCGGCCACTGACCCTCCCGAGTCGTCGGCAACCCACCCCGACAGCCGCGTCGACCACCGCCGCCGCTGTGGCCGATCGCAGTGCGTTCTCGAGCCTGCCCGGCATCACCCCGATCTCGGAGCTCCGGTGGCGCACCCCGGCGCGCGTGGCGGGTCGGGTCAAGACCCTGCGGGTCCAACCCTGGGGGGACGTCCCCACGCTCGAGTGCGTGTTGTACGACGGGAGCGGCGAGGCCATCACGCTTGTGTTCCTCGGCCGGCGTTCCATCCCGGGTATCAAGAACGGCACCCAGATGGCGGCCGAGGCCATGGTCGGTAAGCACGAGGGCAAGCTGGCCATGATCAATCCCTTCTACGAGCTGCTGTCGGTCCCCGAGCCATCGGGCTCGCACTGACGGGCCGGGCCATGGCACCGCAGGATCGGGCGCTGTCCGCCTGGAGCCGACGCTGGAGCCGACACGGATCCCTGCTGATCTGGCTGGTGGCCGTGGCGGCCCCTGTCGTCGTGGCGACACTGCTTATCCCGGGCCGGGGCCATCTCAGTGCTGCCGACGACGCCCTCGTACTCGTCGTCGTCACCGTGGCCGTGGCGTCGTCGGGCCGGCGCGGCCCGGGCGCGTTGGCCGCAATCGTCTCCGCCGCGTCGTTCGACTTCTTTCTCACCCGGCCCTACGGGTCGTTCCGGATCAGCCGGCAAGCCGACCTCACCACCGAGCTGCTCTTCGTGGTCGTCGGACTTCTCGTCGGCGAGCTGGCGGCGAGGGGCCAGAGGCATCGACGCGCCGCGGCGGAGGGCCGGCTCGACCTGAGCCGGATCCACGACATGGCTGAACGCATCGCCGGGGGTGAGGAGCCCGACTTCGTCTTGATGGCGGTCGCTTCGGAACTGCGCGACCTGCTCGCGCTCCAGGACTGCCGTTTCGTGTGGGACCCCCCGTCGGGCAAGGGAGCATGGATCGACCCCGACGGCACGGTTCGACTCAACCCCCTCAAGTGGCCTACGACGTCGGTGGGACTGCCCACCCGGCAGGTCGAGCTCCCGGTGCGCGGGGCAGGGCGGACACTGGGTACCTTCATTCTCACGCCGACGCCTGCCATGCCGATCTCACATGAGCGTTGCCTGGTCGCCGTGGCGCTGGCCGATCAGCTCGGCTCGGCTCTATCGGCTCGCTCCGACCTGTCCTGAGTCCAGCCCTGTCCTGAGTCCAGCCCTGTCCTGAGTCCAGCCCTGTCCCGAGTCCAGCCGCCTGAATCCGAAGACTCAGACGAGTCAAGGGAGTCAGAAGACGACGAACGACCTCGGGCTCGTGATCGTCCCCGACGGCGTGGTCACCGTCACGGGGCCATTGGTCGCACCCTCGGGGACCACGACCACGATCCGTCCCGGCATGTCCTTCTTGATGCGAGCCGCCACACCATTGAAAGTGACTTCGGTGGCACCGGTGAGCCTGCGACCCAAGATCTGCACCCGTGACCCCACCGAGGCACCCCGGGGTGTGACGGTCACGATGCGCGAGACCTTGGTCACCCCATGGCGGTGCGAGTGGGCTGGGGGGGAGCCCGAGGTCTTGGCGGTCGTCGTCGAGGTGGTCCCTCTGGTCGCCGATCTCGTCGTGGTGGTCTCCCCCGCCGGTTTGGTCCCGGGGGCGGCCGTCGTGGTGGGCAAGCCGCCGACGATGGTCGTCGTCGTACCACCACCCTCGGTCAGCGGCACCTTCGAAGACGGGGCCTTGGCGATGGGCGAAGGTGCGGTCCCGGGTTGGACGGCGCTGGCCGCGATCTTCCAATCGGCGTTGGCCTTGCCCGTGATCTTCAACTCCACGGGAGTGGCTGCTGTCGGCACGTTGAAGACCACACAGCCGGTCGCGGTCTGACCGGCTCCGAGGGAGCTGAACGGCGGGTAGGCGACACAGGCGAAGACTTTGTATTTGGCCGTGCTCTTGCCGATGTGGGCGAGCTTGGAGGAGTCGACGAGCTTCGAATTGGTGTAGATCGCCGCGAACTTGCCCGGGGAGGCCGTCGGGCTGTGCACGGTCAAGACGACCGCCACGAGCTTGTGGCCGAGCGCAGCACCGACCGAGCCAATGGCCACCGGCGCCGGTGACAGCACCTTGTCCAGAGTCACCGTGCCGTCCATGGCGCTCAAGGTGGCTCCCACCTGGCCCACCGGCGTCGAGGCGGAGCACGCCGAGGCGAGCAGGGCCAGAGCCACCAACACGGGCGCGGCCCGCAATGTGGCACGCGTCCGCCTCGTTGGATGAAACGGCTTGGCCCCCATTAGCGCTCGACCGGTTGGCGCGTGGCCACAGCGGTCCCCGACATCGCCACCCGCACTCACCACACCCCCCACTTGGCGTTCCGAGCATTCTCTCACCCCCGGGACCGTCTTGGAAACCGCTGGTCAGGCGAGGCTTCGACAACCCTGCCCGCATGTGGTGTGCTCGACCCATGGCACGGCGAACGGGTGGGTCACGCTGGGCAATCGCGCTTCTGGTGTTGGCGGTCACCGCCGGGGCGTGCTCGTCTCCCCATGCCACCGGGACCCCGCGCACCACCACCACTGGCGCCCTGGCCCGCGCCGGGGCGCCAGTGCCTTCTCGGGGATGCTCGACGTTCGCCACCGCCTCGACCGCCGCGCCCGCCTCGACCTCCTCGACGAGCGGGGCGTCGGGGGAGATCTCGGGACAGCGCCAGGACATCACCGTCGACGGGGTGGACCGTTGGTTTCTGCTCACGACTCCTCCCACCCGCGCCGGGGCGGGCCCCGTCCCCCTCGTCGTCGACCTCCACGGCCTCGCCGAAGGTGCGACGCTGCACGCCGATACGAGCCAGTTCGGCCCCGAGGCCCAGGCCAACGGGTTCATCGCGGTGCTCCCCGAAGGCACGGGATCCCCGGTCTCGTGGGACATCGCCCCGTCGACGAAGGCGCACCCCAACCACGACATCGACTTCATGAAGGCCATGCTCGGTGCTGTCGAAGCGCAGCAGTGCGTCGACACGTCTCGGGTCTATGCCGACGGGTTCTCCGACGGCGCGCTCTTCACGTCCCTGCTCGCGTGCACCATGGCCAATCGCTTCGCCGCCTTCGCGGCGGTGGCCGGCATCGTCATGCCGTCGCCGTGTGACCCTGGGCGCAAGGTGCCCATCCTGGCCTTCCACGGCACGGCAGATCCCATCTTGTACTTCAACGGGGGCATCGGCACCGCCGTGCTCAACCACGCGCTGGGATCGGGACCGGCCCCCACCACGACCACCGCTCCACCCACCGAGCTCAACGGCAAGGGATATCCGGCCAACACCAAGGCCTGGGCGGCCAAAGACGGCTGCAACCTGACACCCATCGACACCAAGGTTTCTGCGCACGTCATCATGCGGCGCTACCGGTGCCCTTCGGGGGCAGCCGTCGAGTTCTACATCGTCCTGGGGGGCGGCCATGCCTGGCCGGGGAGCAAGGTCAGCGCGGCACTGAAGTCCATCACGGGGCCCTCGACATTCGAGATCAATGCCACCGACATCATCTGGAAGTTCTTCGAACAGCACCGCCTGGCCCAGTGACGTCGGGACCGGCGTCCGGAGACACCGGCGTCAGCGACCCCGCCAATGCGGGGCGCGGCGCTCCGCCGCGGCGACCATCCCCTCGGCCGCGTCGGCGGTGGCGACGACGACGCTTCGCATGGTCTCGCCGAACCGGATGGCGTCGAGAGCGGACAGGTCCTCGGCGCGAGAGGCCACCTCTTTCATGGCCCGCTGGGCCAGAGGGGCCCCCGCCACCAGACGATCCGCCAGGGCGCGGGCCTCATCTATGAGCTCGTCATGGGCCACCACGCGCCAGACGAGCCCCATCTCCCGGGCCCGTTCGGCGTCGACGCGCTCACCGGTCAGCAACAGCTCCATGGCGTCGGCCCAGGCGACCTTTTTAGGCAGGCGGATGGCCCCCACGATGGCGGGGATGCCGAGGCGGACCTCGGGATAGCCGAAGGTGGCCCGGTCACTGGCCAGGACGAAGTCGCACCACGTCACGAGGGTCAGCCCATAGCCGAGGCAATGGCCGTTCACCGCCGCGATGACGGGCTTGTGGATCTCCCAACCGCTCTCGAAGGAATTGAGCGTGGGCTTCTCCCAGAAGGTGCCGGCGAACTCCCCCGTCGACCCTTGGCCGTCGCGCAGGTCCGCACCGGCGCAAAAGGCCCGCCCCGCGCCGGTGACAATGCCCACCCACGCCTCTTCTTCGTCTCTGAAGCGGGCGAACGCGGCGTTGAGGTCGCGGCGCAGCTCTCCGTTCACGGCGTTGAGGGCGTCGGGGCGGTTGTAGGTGATCGTCGCCACGTGCCCGGTGCAGTGGTAGAGAACGGTGTCGCCCATGACGTCAGGACCCGTCCTGGTCGAGCGAGCGCCGGGGATGGCGGCCATCGACATATCCCATGAACGGCGGATAGATGTTGTAACCGAGCAACTCCTGCAACGTCTCGGGCAATTGCGCGGCGACGGCTCGGGGCACCGCCAGGAAGTGGTTCTCCTGGGGACGCAACCACGACGCCACGTATTCGAGGATGACGCCGAGGCGAGCCTGGTCGGTGATGTTCGCTCCCCCGCCGTGCCAGACGCTACCCAGATAGAAGAGCACCGAGCCCGCCGGCATCACCGCCGGCATCGTCGGGGCGTCCGGGTCGGGTGGCTCGAGCCAGCGGTGGCTCCCGGGGATGATGCGCGTGGCTCCGTTGGCCTCGGTGAAGTCGTCGAGGGCCCACATGGTGTTGAACACCACCTCGGGGTGCGGACGGGGAAGGGGGTAGATGGCATCGTCGTGATGGAGGATCTGCGCCCCCTCACCGGGGCCGATCTCGATCCCCGTCGGCGCGCTGAGCTGGCAGTGTCCGAGCACGCGCTCGAGGACCCCGAGGACGAGCGGATGGGTGGCGGGCCCGTCGAAGGCGCGGGTCTTGGCGAACAGGGCGTAGACCCGCTTGGTGTGGGCTCCTTCGAAGGGGTTGCGCCCACCCGGGGTACCCGCCAGCAGGCGTCGCATGTCGCGCCGCGCCGCGCCGACCTCGGAACCGTCCAGCATGTTCTCCACCACTGCGTACCCGTCGTGCTCGAGAGCTGCGACCACGTCATCGACCGAGGTCGTGATGCTGGGCATGCGCCTCAGTCTTCCAGAGGGCCCACGGCCTTTCAGGGGCTCGGTGATCGGCGCCCGGCCGCGTGGGGCAGGACTACTCGGTCGTGGCGCTCTGGGCGCGGGTATCGAGCCAGCGCCGGAACCCCGCTGCGTTGGAGTGGACCCCGTTGAGGGTGTCGAGCTTCTCGCGATGAACCTCGTCGACGTCGGAGATGTCAGTGGCGAAGGCGGCCTCGAGGGCCGCGGCGATGTCTCGCCCGTCGCGCCACGCCTGTTCGGCCACTGCAGCCCACCGCCGCAGGGTCTCCTCCGCCTCGTCGAGGGTGGCGCCGGGTTCGGCCAGGAGGCCGTAGTGGGCGAGGGCCAGGCCGCTGGGCCGGCGGGCCGCGAAGCGGCGGAGCGAGGTGACGGCCAGGTCGAGGTCGAAGTCCGGCGGCGGAGTCGAGGGGCGCAACACTCCGGCGTCGGGCAGTCGGACCCCCACGGCGTCACCGGCGAACAGGACACCGCTCACCGAGTCATGGAGGGCCAGATGGTGCTTGGCGTGCCCCGGCGAGTCCACGGTGGTGAGGACCCGGTCAGGAGACACCCGGATCTCCTCGCCGTCGGCCAACACGTGGATCCTCTCCGGTGGCGTGGCGTCGAGACGGCCGTAGAGCGAGTCGAGGAGCGGACCGTAGACGCGCGAGGCCGAGTCGATGAGTCGCGTGGGATCGGCGAGATGACGGGCCCCTTTCTCGTGGACATAGACCGTGGCGGCGGGAAAGGCCCGGGCCACGTCACCCACACCGCCGGCGTGGTCGAGATGGATGTGGGTCACCGCCACCCCGGCCAGATCACCGGGGCTCACACCGAGCGCGTCGAGCGCGTCGAGCAGGACCCGGACCGAGCTCTGGCTGCCCGTCTCCACGAGGACCGGCGCGTCTCCTTGGACCAGGTAGCCGGCGGTCACCTTCTCCCACCCCCCGAGGAGGGTGTCGATCTCGATGATGCCCGGCGCGATCTCCGTGGCGCTCATGTGCCGACCTCGATCACCACCTTCACGTCGTCGGGCCGTCGTGCCAAGGCGTCCTTCCATTCCTCGAGTGGTACCCGCCTCGTCACAAGCTTCGATATCCACGAACGGTCGGCTTTCATGAGCGCCGCCGCCGCGGCCTGGTAGTGGCGATAGTTGGCGTTCACCGAGCCCACCACCGCCTGGTTCTCGAGGACCATCGACCGGTTGAGCATCGACGCGTCCACCTTCAGGGCGTGGCGCCCCGACGAGACACCGGTGAGACAGGCCACGCCCCCGGCAGCGAGGTGCTCCATGGCGTCGAAGACGAGCGACGCCACGCCGGTGCACTCGATGACGACGTCGGGATGGGGACAAGAGTGCTCGATCCGACCGGTTTGGTAGGTGGCCCCGAGGGCGTGGACGAGGTCGGGCTTGGGGCCGGTCGTGACCTGGTCGAAGACATGGACATCAAGACCGCGCTCCACTCCCATCATCGCCGCGAGCAGACCGATGGGCCCCGCGCCCGTGACGACGACGGTCTGGGGGTCCCAGTGGGCCCGCCCGCCGATGCGGTCGACCTGCTCCCAGGCTTTGGCCACCACGCTGGTGGGCTCCATGAGCACCCCTAAGTTGCCGAGCCCGGGATCGATCTTCACGGCGTATTCGGGATGCAGGCGGTAGCGCTCGGAGCAGTACCCGTCGTGGCTCTTGATGCCGTGCTCGGTGTACTGGCCGTTGTGACAGAAGTCCCACTCGCCCACCGCGCAATTCCCACAGGGGACTGGATCGGGGAGCCGGACGATACCGACGACGAGGTCCCCGGCCGCCACCGATGCCCCCGCCGGCGCCTCGACGACGCGGCCCAGCGACTCATGGCCGAGGACCAGGCGGTCTCGTCCCGGCGGCGCCCACCCGTAGACACCCGACACGATCTCCATGTCGGTCCCGCACACCCCCACCGCCAGTCCCTCGACCAGGACCGTGCCGTCGGACGGAGGTGGTTCGTCGACGTCCTCGAGCCGGGCGGAGCCCGCCGTCAGGGGTTGCACCGTCAGCGCCTTCATCGCGCCCGCCTCCTCTTGGGGGTCGCCGCCGTGGCGTCCGCCGATCGGGCACCGGGGGTGGGCTCGGCGCGCTTGCGTCGGCCGTAGGGGGACCGGGCTCGACGGGGCGAGACGAGCCCGTGCATCGAGGTCGTCCGTCCCGACCACCTGCCGGCGTTGCGGACGAGGTGTTCGTCGGCCACGACCTGATCCTCCATCGCGGGGTGCCCCGACAGGTTGTACGCGGCGTTCACGAGCGAGACGTGCGAGAAGGCCTGGGGGAAGTTCCCCACCAGACGTCGCGCTCGGACATCGTACTCCTCGGCGAGCAATCCCAGGTCGTTGCGCAGCCCGATGAGCCGGTCGAGCATGGCATGGGCGTCGTCATAACGGCCGATCAAGTGTAGGCAGTCGGCCATCCAGAACGAGCACGCCAGAAAGGCACCCTCATGACCGGTGAGCCCGTCCACGGCCCCGGTGTCCTGGGTCTTGTAGCGCAACACGAAGCCGTCCTCGGTGAGACCGCGCTCGATGACCTCCACGGTGGAACGCACCCGCTCGTCACTGGGAGGTAGGAAGCCGACGAGCGGGATCATGAGGAGGCTGGCGTCGAGAGCGTCGGACCCGTAGTACTGGGTGAAGGCACCGACGTCCGCGTTGTACCCCTTGGTGCACACCTCGTCGTGGATGCGGTCGCGCAGCGCACGCCATTGCTCCAGGGGGCCGTCGAGCCCGAAGTCCTCGACGGTGCGAACGGCGCGGTCCACCGCCACCCAGGCCATGACCTTGGAGTGGGTGAAGTGCCGACGCGGGCCGCGCACCTCCCAGATGCCCTCATCGGGCTCCTCCCAGTGCTTGGTCACGAAGTCCACCAGCGCGATCTGGAGGTCCCAGGCCGAGGCGCTGAGCGCGCTCCCCACCCCACAAGCCTCGAAGAGCGCGGAGAGGACCTCGCCGTAGACGTCGAGTTGGAACTGGCCCGACGCGGCGTTGCCCACCCGGACCGGGACCGATCCCTCGTACCCCGGCAACCAGTCGATCTCCCACTCGTTGAGACGGCGCTCCCCGGCGGGGCCGTACATGATCTGGAGCTGGGTGACGTCTCCCGCCGCGGCGCGTAGTAGCCAGTCGCGCCAGGCCAGGGCCTCCTCGTGGAATCCCCCCCGCATGAGCGACTCGAGCGTCAGGGTGGCGTCACGGAGCCAGCAGTAGCGGTAGTCCCAGTTTCGCTCGCCCCCCAGTGTCTCGGGCAGCGACGTGGTGGGGGCGGCCACGATCCCGCCCGTGGGCTGGTAGGTGAGGGCCTTCAAGGTGATGAGCGAGCGCATCACCGGCTCGCGCCACTCCCCTTCGAAGGTGCAGGTGGCGGACCAGTCCTCCCACCACATCTGGGTGTCATGCACCGCGTAGCTGGCGTCGACGGGACGGGGCGCGGGCTCGTGGCTGGGATACCAAGTGAGCACGAAGGGGATGTGCTCCGTCGCCGACAACGTGAAGTCCGCCACCGTCGTCATGTCCTCGCCCCAGGTTTCGATCGGGGTCCACAACGCCAGTGCGTCGGGGCCGGCGACGGCGCACAGCAACCCGTCGGCGCGCCGCACCCAGGGCACCATCGACCCGTAGCCGAAGCGGATGACAAGGTCCATGCGCATGGCCACCTCGCCCCGGACGGCTTCGACCATGCGGACCACCTGGGGGTGGTTCTCGCGGATGGGCATGCAGTCGATCACCTTGGTGATGCCGTCGGCGGTCTCGAATTCGGTCTCGAGAACGAGCGAGTCACCTCGGTAGCGGCGCCGGACCTCGTAGTCATCGGTGACGGGCGCGATGCGCCAGTAGCCGTGTGTGTCGGTGCCGAGCAATTGGGCGAAGCAGGCGTCGGAATCGAACCGGGGCAGACAGAGCCAGTCGATCGACCCGTTGCGACCGACGAGTCCCACCGTGTGGAGGTCCCCGATGATCCCGTAGTCCTCCATCGGCAACGCCACGGGGGCCATTCTTACTCCCCCCTCTGCGGTGGCGGGGAGGCGGGCGGGGGAGGCAGACGGTGGAGGCGAGGCCTACGAGACGCAGCTGCCTGTGCTCACGGTCTGGTTCTTGGCCTGGGCGTGGGCGACATCGGCGCTGACCGCCGGCATGGCGAGCGCGTAGCCGACGTTCGGGTTCGAGGTCGAGCGGGCGAAGACGACGCCGATGACGGTGCCGTCCGCCACGCCCGGGTCGCCCGACGCCACCAGGGGGCCACCGGAGTTGCCCGGTTGGACCACGGCGTCGAGCTGGTAGATCTCGCGCGTCGTCTGCGAGCTCCCGTAGATGTCGAGCCCGACAGCCTCGAAGGCCGCCGCCACGCCGGCCTTGCGGGGGGTGAGGGGGCCTCCCCCGGGATATCCGAGCACGACACCGGTCGTCCCTCGGGCCACCAGGGTGGTGTCGACGGGGAGCACGGCATCGGGGAGCCCGTGGACGCGCAACACGGCGATGTCGAGCCTGGGGTCGAACAGAGCCACCGACGTGGCGTGGCGGCCGGATGAGTCGATGACGAACGGCGCCGCGATCCCCGCCACGACATGCGCGTTGGTGACGACGAGCCCCGGTGCGACCACGAACCCCGATCCTTCTTGGATCACTCCGCATCCTGACCCCGCCACCTGGACCGTCGACCCCTCGGCCCGAAGCACTGCGGCGCGCGCTGACGCGTCGGTGGGCAGCGACACCGGGGCCGCGGTCTGGGGTGGGAGCCCGGTGAAGACGACGGGGAAGCCGTTCTGGGCGAGGAATCGCTCCACCCCCGCGAAGACGGTCGGGATGGGCGGTAGCACGCCGTCGAGGGCCCGGACGATGCGCGACTGCTGCAGCGACCGGTCGAGCGAGGCGAACTGGCTGCCCTGGAGGAGGATCGCCACCACCCACGTGACGATGAGCGCCACGGCCACGGCCACGGCCACACCGAAGACCGAGTCGGCGGACCCGAGGCGCAGGCGCTGGAGGAGTCGCCCCGAACGAGCCCCGAGCAACCGGCCCAGGCCACCGACGATGGTGGCCACGCCGATCAGGACGGCAAGAGCGACGAGTGTCTGGGCGGATCGTCCGTGCACCGCCCTCGCCACCGGCGGTGCCAGCAGCGCACCCAGGACAAGGCCCAACAAGAGGCCCCCGAAGGTGAGCACCTGCATGGCGGCGCCGAGCCGGAGCCCGTGGATACCCGACAGCGCCACGATGACGAGCAACACGTAGTCGACCCAGTTCACTTCCGTAGATCCTCCCCCACAGGCGGGACCCGGCATGCGCACCCCTCCCGGCGACGGTTTAGGGTGACGTCGGGAAACGAGCGGGAGGCAGGTCGTGGCCGAGATCGTCGAATTGCTCGCCGACGTCGTGGGTGCCGCCAACGTCCTCGCCGGCGACGACGTCTCTCCCGACTACGGCCATGACGAGGCCCTCAGCGCCACACCCAGCGTGCCACTGGCCGTTGTCCGGCCGGGGTCCACGGCTGAGGTGGCGGCCGTGCTCAAGCTCGCCGATGAGCTCGGCCTGCCCGTGACCGCGCGGGGCAGCGGGACCGGGCTCTCGGGCGGCGCCATCTCGCCCCCCGACGGGATCCTGGTCTCGTTCGAACGGATGAAGGCGATCCTCGAGATCGATCTGGACAACCACGTGGCCGTGGTCCAGCCCGGCCTGACCCTCGAAGACCTCAACACCGCCCTCGCCGTCCACGGGCTCGTCTACCCGGTGTTCCCCGGTGAGTCGAGCGCGTCATTGGGGGGCAACGTGGCCACCAATGCCGGGGGGATGCGGGCCATCAAGTACGGCGTGACCCGCCATCACGTCCTCGGCCTCGAGGCGGTCCTGGCCAACGGCGACGTGATCCGGACCGGTGGGAAGTTCGTGAAGACGTCCACGGGCTATGACCTCACCCAACTGCTCGTCGGGTCCGAGGGGACCTTGGCCCTTGTCACCGAGGCGACGCTCAAGCTCCATCCCCGGCTTCCCCACGCGACGACGGTGCTCGCCCCCTTCACTACGCTCGACGAGGTCACCGCGGCCGTCCCGCGCATCGTCGCCAGCGGGATCGGGCCGCTCATCTTGGAGTACGTCGACATGATCACCATGGCGGCCATCACGGCCAATGTCGGCCTCGACCTCGGCATCCCCGAGTCGGTGCGAGACGCCGCGCTCGCCTATCTCGTGATCGTGCTCGAGAGCACCCACGAGGCGCGCCTCGACGACGACGTGGCGTCGCTCGGCGAGTTGCTGGTGGAGCTCGGTGCCATGGAGGTCTATGTCCTTCCTCGCCAGGCCGCCACCCAGCTCATCACAGCGCGCGAACAAGCCTTCTTCGTGGCCAAGGCGCACGGGGCCGACGACATCGTGGACCTGGTCGTGCCGCGCGCGGCGATCCCGGAGTACATGGTGGCGGTGGCGGCCATCGCCAAGGAGCACGGGGCACTGATCACCGGGTGCGGGCACGTGGGCGACGGCAACGTCCATCTGTCGGTGTTCCAGCCCGATCCCGGCCAGCGCACCGACGTCTTGCGGGCGGTCTTCCGGGCCGGCATGGCCCTCGGGGGTGCCATCTCGGGTGAGCACGGTATCGGCACGGAGAAGAAGAAGTACTTCCTCGAGCTCGAGGATCCCGTGAAGATCGACCTTATGCGGGCCGTCAAGCGTGCCTTCGATCCCAACGGCATCCTCGGCCCCGGCAACCTCCTCGACTGACACGAAGAACTGAGACCTCATGAACGGCGCCCAAGCACTCATCCGGACCTTCGTCGGCAGCGGTGTCGACGTCTGTTTCGCCAATCCCGGGACCTCGGAGATGCACTTCGTGGCCGCCCTCGACGACGTCCCGGAGATGCGCGCCGTCCTCGGGTTGTTCGAAGGGGTCGTGACCGGCGCGGCCGACGGCTACGGCCGAATGGCGGGGAAGCCGGCGGCCACGTTGCTGCACCTCGGACCGGGACTGGGCAACGGCATCGCCAATCTCCACAACGCCCGGCGGGCCCGGACCCCCGTCGTGAACGTGGTGGGTGACCACGCCACCAACCACATCGCCTACGACCCTCCGCTCACCTCCGACATCGAGAGCCTGGCCCGGCCCGTCTCGACTTGGTTCCGGTCCTCGGTGCGCGCCGACGCACTGGCCGGTGACGCCGTCGCCGCCGTCCAGGGTGCGTACGGCCCTCCCGGTGGGGTGGCCACGCTGGTGGTACCGGCCGACCTGTCCTGGCAGGAAGCGGGAGAGCCGACCACCAGTCGACCCGGGCCCGAGCTCGAGACGGTGGCCGAGGACGCCGTAATGCGCGCCGCGAAGGCCCTGGGGTCAGGTGAGCCGGCCGTGCTCCTCGTGGGTGGCAACGCCGTGCGCGAGCGGGGCCTCGTGGCGGCCGGTCGCGTCGTCGCCAGCAGCGGCGCCAAGCTCCTGGGCGAGACCTTCCCGGCCCGGCTCGAGCGCGGCGCGGGAATCCCCGCCGTCGAGCGGCTCGGCTACCTCGCCGAATTCACCATCGCGCAGCTCCAAGGAGCCAAGCATCTCGTCCTGGCCGACGCGCGTGCCCCGGTGTCGTTCTTCGCCTATCCGGGCATACCCGGGTATCTGGTTCCCGAGGGATGTGAGGTCCACACCCTCGCCATGGGATCCGACGACGTGGTCGGCGCGCTCGAAGCGCTCGCCGACGCGTTGGGAGCCGCGCCTGACGCGGCCCTTCGTCAACCGCCGGCGCGCCCCGATCGACCCACCGGTGCGCTCAACGCCCAGACGATGGCGGCCGCCATCGGGGCCCTGCTCCCTGAGCGGGCCATCGTGAGCGACGAGGGCAACACCTCTGGCCTCTTCGTGTCCGGTGCGACCGCCGGCGCGCCGCCCCATGACTGGTTGTGTCTCACCGGAGGAGCCATCGGCCAGGGCCTTCCCGTCGCCACGGGCGCGGCAGTGGCTTGTCCGGACCGACCGGTGTTGTCGCTCGAGGCCGACGGCAGCGCCATGTACACCCTTCAATCCCTGTGGACCCAGGTGCGCGAGAACCTCGACGTGACGACGGTCATCATCAACAACGGCTCCTACGCCATCCTCGAGCTCGAGCTCAGCCGGGTGGGGGCGGGCGATCCGGGACCGCGCGCCCGGAGCATGTTGGATCTCAAGCGTCCCGACCTCGACTTCGTCGCCCTGGCCTCGGGCATGGGCGTCCCCGCCACCCGGGCCGACACCGCCGAGGAGTTCACGACACAGCTCGAGCGCGCCTTCTCCACTCCCGGCCCCGCGCTCGTCGAGGCCGTCCTCCGCTGACGAGCTTCGTCGTTCCGGGGTCGAGGCCCGACGTGGCCACCGGTTCGATCGACCTGAACGCGGATGTCGGCGAGGGCGCCGCGGGTGACGACGTCGTCCTCGGCCAGGTAACGAGCGCCAGCGTGGCGTGCGGTGTCCACGCCGGGGACATCGACACCATGCGTCGGACCGTCGAGACCGCGGCGCGACACGGCGTCGTCATCGGGGCCCATCCGTCGTACCCCGACCGGGAGGGATTCGGCCGCCGCCGGATGGACATCGCCCCGGCCCGGATCACCGAGGAGGTCCTCTCGCAGCTGTCCGTGCTGGTGGCGGTGGCCGAAGAGTGCGGGACCCGGGTGCGCTACGTGAAGCCCCACGGCGCGCTCTATCTCCGGATGGCCCACGACGAGGCGTGTGCCCGGGCCGTGGCCGCGGCGGTCATCCAGTCCGGCAACCTGGTACTCCTGGCACCGGCGGGGACCGGCGCGGTCGAGGTGGCCGGGTCGATGGGAGTGACCGTCGCCACGGAGGCCTTCGCCGATCGGGCCTACACGCGCCACGGACGCCTGGTACCACGTACGGAGCAGGGCGCGGTGCTCGAGGATCCCGTGGAGGTGACACGACGTGCCACCACCATCGCCCTCGACCATCGGGTCACCGCCATTGATGGGACCCTCGTCGAGCTCGTGGCCTCGTCGATCTGCGTCCACGGCGACACCCCGGGCGCGGCGGGGATGGCCAGGCGCGTCCGAGTCGCGCTCGAGGGCCTCGGAATCACGCTGCGGCCTTTCGCGGTGTGAGCACGCGTCGTGAGCACAGCGTCATGACCACGGTGCGACAGGTGCGTCGGTTCGGTGACGGCGGTCTCGTGGTCGACGTGGCGTCGGTGCGCGACGCCCAAGCCTTGGCCGCGGCGATCGGAATTGCTCAGGGTTGGACCGGCATCGAGGACGTCGTGGTCGGGTACCGGTCCGTCGTCGTGGTGGCCGATCCGTCAATGGCCGATCTCGCCAGCATGGCAGAAGACCTGGCCGGCATGCCGGCAGTGGGACGCGAGACGACGTCGAGAAGAACGGTGGAGATCGGGGTCCGGTTCGACGGCCCCGACCTCGACGAGGTTGGCGCGCTGGCGTCGATGACACCGGCCGGGGTGATCGGGCAACTGCTCGAGGCCGAGCTCACCGTGGCGTTCCTCGGGTTCCTCCCCGGTTTCGCCTACCTCGAGGGTCTCCCCGATGCTCTGGCGGCCGTACCCCGGCGGTCGACGCCGCGCACCGCCGTCCCCCCGGGCTCATTCGCCATCGGCGGGGGGTTCGCCGGCATCTACCCCCGGGCCTCGCCGGGTGGGTGGCGGCTCCTGGGACGGACCGGGTTCGAGCTCTTCGATCCGGAGGTCGCACCCTTCGCGGCGCTGCACCCCGGCGACACCGTCCGGTTGCACCTCGAGGACGGGCCGAGCGCGACCGCCGGTGCCGCGCCGGAGGTGACGGCGCGACCTGGACTGCGATGGAGCGGTCCCGACACCGTCGAGGTCACCGCACCGGGCCTGCTCACGATGGTCCAGGACCTGGGTCGGATCGGCGTGGCCTCGTTGGGTGTCCCCCGGGCCGGTGCCGCCGACCTCTACACGGCGCGGATCGCCAACCGGCTGGTGGGGAACGAGGACGGGGCGGGAGTGGTCGAGGTCACCGGGCTCGGGCCACGGATGCGGTTCGACACCTCGACCCATGTCACAGTGGTGGGTCGGGCCGAGGCGAGCGTCGACGGTCGACCCGTCGCGCCCGACACTGTGGTCCCGATCTCGGCGGGCCAGGAGCTCGCGGTCGGCGCAACTCGGGACGATCTCCGGTGTTACATAGCGGTGGCGGGCGGGTTCGAGGTCGCCCCCGTCCTCGGGAGCCGTTCCTCGGACGTGCTCACCGGTCTCGGCCCCGGCGCGCTTCGGTCCGGTGACGTGCTCGGCATCGGGGCCGCCTCGCGACCTCGGGGTCAGGTCGTGGGCGGCGACCGAGCCCGTGCCGATGGCGGCACCCGAGTGGTGCGCGTCCTGGCCGGGCCCGACGAGCTCGCCACGGACGCCGCCGATCGACTCGGCGCCACCCGTTGGGAGGTCGATGGGGCCAGTGACCGCATGGGGGTCCGTCTCGACGGGGACGAACCGGTCGGCCTCGGCACGACCGGGACCTCTTCGCGGGGCATGGTCACCGGCGCCGTACAGGTGCCACCCGACGGCCGGCCCGTCGTCTTGCTGTGCGACCACGCCACGGTGGGCGGCTACCCGGTCGCCGCCACCGTGGTGCGGGCCGATCTGGGCGTGCTCGGCCAGCTCCGGCCCGGCGACCCGGTGCGGTTCGAGGTCGTGGACCTGGACGAGGCGACCCGGGCCCGGGCGCAGGCCGAGCGGGCCCTCGACCGGGCCGTGGTGGGGTGGTTCCCCGTCCGCAGCGACTGACCCGAAATTCGTGGGGGCCCGAAATTCATGGGGGCCCGAAATTCATGTCGGACGCAGGTGGAAGGATGGACCGGCGTCGAGGCGACGCCCCGAGGAGGTGGACGTGACCCCCACAACGGACCAGCCCGTGCGCGGAAGTGGCACGTTCAAGCTCGGCGACATGGCCGTGCACCGGATGGCCTTCGGGGCCATGCGGATCACCGGGCCCGGGATCTGGGGGCCGCCCGAGGACCACGACGAATGCATCCGGGTACTGCGGCGCGCCGTGGAGCTCGGCGTGGACTTCATCGACACCGCCGATTCCTACGGCCCGTATGTGTCGGAGGAGCTCATCTGCGAGGCCCTCTACCCCTATCCCGAAGGGCTCGTCATCGGCACCAAGGCGGGATTGACGCGGATCGGCCCCGATCCCGCCGACTGGCCGCCGGTGGGACGACCCGAGTACCTCCGCCAGGAGTGCCTCATGAGCCTGCGGCGGCTTCGGCTCGAGTGCATCGACCTCTTCCAGTTGCATCGGATCGACGCCTTGGTACCCGCCGCGGAGCAGTTCGGGGTGTTGAAGGAGCTGCGCGACGAGGGCAAGGTCCGCCACGTGGGGCTGTCCGAGGTGACCGTGGCGGAGATCGAGGCGGCGCGCGCCGTGGTTCCCATCGTCTCGGTGCAGAACCTCTACAACCTGGCCAACCGCCGGTCCGAAGAGGTCCTCGACCACTGCGAGGGTCAGGGCATCGGGTTCATCCCGTGGTTCCCGATCGCAGACGGCACGTTGTCGGCCCGGCGGGGCACCCTGGCCGGCGTGGCGGACGCGCTGGGGGCCACGCCCGCCCAGGTGGCGCTGGCGTGGCTGTTGCGCCGCTCGGCAGTGATGCTGCCCATCCCGGGCACCTCGAAGGTGTCGCATCTCGAAGAGAACTGCGCGGCGTCGACCGTCGTGCTCTCCGACGAGCAGTTCGACACGTTGAGCCGGGGCGCATGAACAGAAAGACCCGCGCCGGGTTCGAGCTGACCGTCGGGGTGTTGCTTGTCTTCGGCGTGATCGTGGCCGGGATCTACTTCTCGGCCCGACCCGGGCCCACCGTGGTCGACGGCTGGGTGTTCGCGGCCATCCCGGCCGGGCACCACTCCGGGCTCCTCCTCGCCGTCACCCGCCTGGGATCGCCGTTCGTGGTGGTGGCGGCGGCCGTCGTCGGCATGCTCGTGACCCTCGGGCGCAACCGGGCCCGGGCCCTCGCCCTGCTCGTCGGGCCCGTCCTGGCCGTGACGGTGTGCGAATGGGCGGTCAAGCCCGTCGTGGGCCGGACCTTCGCGGACGTGGTGAGCTTTCCCTCGGGGACCGTGACCGCCATCGCCTCCCTCGCCGCGGTCGGACTGCTGGCCACTCCGGACCCGTGGCGGTTGGTGATGGCCGCTTTCGGAGGGACGGTGACGGTGTTGGCAGTCGTGTCGGTGGTGGCATTGCGTTGGCACTTCCCGACCGACGCGGTGGCCGGGGCGGCTCTGGGGGTGGGCGTGGTCCTGCTCACCGACTGCGCGGCGCGCGCCTTGGCGGGGCGCGTCCTGGCCGGGCGCGCCGGGTCGGGGCGGCCGGATGCGGAGCGGGCCGTGACGCACTAGAACCGCGAAATGGCGATGACCGAAGTCGACGTGGTGGTGGTGGGGGCGGGGTTCGCAGGGCTGGCCGCAGCGCGGGACCTGACCGCGGCGAAGCGTTCGGTGGCGGTGGTCGAGGCACGCGACCGGGTGGGCGGCCGGGTCCGGAACGAGCCCATCGGAGCCGGCAAGATCGTCGAGGTAGGAGGCCAATGGGTCGGGCCCACCCAGGACCACGTCCTGGCCCTGGCCAAGGACCTCGGGGTCGAGACCTTCCCCACCTACGACACCGGCGCCCGGGTGCTCCACTTCGGCGGTAGACGGGGCACCTACAAGGGGACGATCCCGCGCATCAACCCCTTCGTCATCGCCGATGTGGGTCGGGCCCAGGCCCGGTTGGAATCGCTCGCCAAGAAGGTGCCCCTCGACGCGCCGTGGACCGCGGCGCGCGCCGAGGCCTGGGACGCGGTGACCTTCGAGACGTGGTTGCGCCGGAACACGCTGACCAAGGCGGGGAGGATGCTCCTCGCACTGGGGGTGGAGGCGGTCTTCGCTTGTGAGCCCGGTGACGTGTCACTGCTACATGTGCTCTTCTATGCCCACTCCGCCGGGTCATTCCAGATGGCGATCGACACCGGCGGCGGGGCCCAGCAGGACCGGGTCGTGGGGGGGACGCAAATTCTCTGCGACAAGATGGCCGGGGCGCTCGGTCCCGAGGTCGTCGCCCTCGAAGCACCGGTACGCCGCATCGAGGTGGTCGGTGACAAGACCACGGTGACCTCGGACAACGGGACGTGGAAGTGTCGGCGGGTCATCGTGTCGGTGCCGCCGATGCTGGCGGGCCGGATCGACTACCAACCGTTGCTCCCACCATGGAGGAGCCAACTCACCCAGCGGACCCCGATGGGCTCGGTCATCAAGTGCAACGCCATCTACGACGAGCCGTTCTGGCGTGCCGAGGGGTTGAGCGGCCAGGCCACCGGGGACGGCACGGGGGCGCGGGTCGTCTTCGACAACTCCCCGCCCGACGGCTCACCGGGGGTCCTGCTCGGGTTCCTCGAAGGCGACGAGGCCAGGCGACTGGGGCGGGCCGGCCCCGACGTACGACGCCAGGCCGTCCTCGACTCCTTCGTGCGGTACTTCGGGAAGAAGGCGGCGAACCCGGTGGGCTTCGTGGAGCTCGACTGGCAGGCCGAGCCGTGGAGCGGGGGGTGCTACGGGACGCTCTTTGGACCCAACGTGTGGACCCGGTACGGCCCTGCCCTGCGTGAGCCGGTGGGGCCCGTCCACTGGGCCGGGACCGAGACCGCGTCTGTGTGGTCGGGGTATATGGACGGCGCGGTGTCCTCGGGTCAGCGCGCCGCGGCGGAGGTGCTCGCCACGCTCGGGTGACCGGGGCTCACAACAGAACCCCAACTCGCAGGCCCGGCCCATCGGCGCGACCTCCGAAGCGCCGATGGAGACATATGGACGGCGCGGGAATCGAGGACGTGGGCCAGGGGACCCTCACGACCCATCTCGTCGGTCGGCTCTCCGCCGCGTTGTGGATCGGCGTGGGGATGCTCGTCGCGCTGGCCGGGGCCACCTTGAGCTTCCCCACCGGCTTCTCGCGCCCGGGCATGGTGGGCCTCGGACTGGCCTGTGTCGGAATCGGTGCGGTGGTCTACCGGATCCCCTGGGCACAGTGGCCGCGCTCGGCCACCTTGTGGCTCGTCCCCGTGGCCCTCGGGATGATCACGCTCTACAACACCGCCACCGGAGACGACGCCTTCCTCTACGGCACCTTCTTCCTCGTCGTCTTCGTGTGGCTCGGGCTCGGCCATCCCCGCTGGACCTGTGTCCGGTTCGCTCCCCTGCTGGCCATCGCCTATGCGTTGCCCCTGCTCGAGATCGCCCCGTCTCGGCGCGCCATGGGGCTCAGCTCGGCGCTGTTCGTGGTGCCGTGCTGTGTGCTCGTGGGCGAGATCGTGGCGTGGGTAGGTGGCTTGTTGCGGCACTCGGAGTCCGCCATCTTCGAGGCCGAGGCGCGCTTTCGCAGTGCCTTCGAGGAGGCCCCCATCGGGATGGGCCTGGCCCTGGCCGACGGACACCTGGTGCGGGTCAACCGCGCCTACAGCGACATCCTCGGGTATGAGCCCGACGAGTTGGTGGGCAAGACCATCAGAGACATCACCCATCCCGACGACTGGGAGGCAAACGCCGTCCAGTTCGACGCGCTGGTGGCCGGGGACATCGACCGGTTTCACATGGAGAAGCGCTACCACCACGCCGACGGCCACGTGGTGTGGGTCACCGTCAACACCAGCTGTGTGCGTGACGACGGGGGCCGCCCCGTCTGTCTCATCGGGCAGATCGAGGACATCACCGAGCGGCGCGAGATGCGCGAGCGCCTGACGCATGCCGCCGTGCACGACCAGCTCACCGGGCTCCCCAACCGGGTGCTGTTCATGGACCGCCTCGAGCTGGCCCTGAGTCGGGCCCAGCGCGACCACCATCTGGTGGCACTCATGTTCCTCGACCTCGACCGGTTCAAGCTCATCAACGACAGCCTCGGGCACGAGATGGGGGACAAGCTCCTCGAGCGGGTCGCCCATCGACTGAGCGGCACGCTGCGCGCCGTGGACACCCTGGCGCGCTTCGGAGGTGACGAGTTCACCGTGCTGTGCGAGGTGGCGGACAAAGACGAGGCGCTCGACATCGCGCAGCGACTCGTCCAGGCCATGCAGCAGCCCCTCACCCTGGCCGACAGCGAGCTGTTCGTGTCGGTGAGCGTCGGTGTTGCCATCTCGCTCGACGGCATCGAGTCGGGCACCGAACTGCTGCGCAACGCGGACGTGGCCATGTACCGGGCCAAGGACATCGGGCCGTCGCGGATCGAGGTCTACCGGACCGACGACGAGACCGGCACCATCCGGCGGTTGCGGACGTCCAATGAACTGCACCGGGCGCTCGAGCGCGACGAGCTCGAGATCTTCTATCAGCCCATGGTGGACCTCCACAGCGAGACCATGGTCGGCATGGAGGCGCTCGTGCGCTGGCACCACCCCACCCGGGGGCTCCTGCTACCCGGCGAGTTCATCCCCCTGGCCGAGGACTCCGGGCTGATCGTGCCCCTCGGGGCCTGGGTGCTGCGCCAGGCCTGTCGCCAGGCAGCCAGTTGGGATTCGCGGCGGATCGCGGCGGGCGAGAACCCGGGACTGCTCAACATCTCGGTCAACGTCTCGGCCCAGCAGTTGGCGGACTCGACGTTCCCCCGCCAGGTCGCCTCGGCACTCGCCGAGTCGGGGCTCGACCCCGACAAGCTGTGGCTCGAGATCACCGAGAGCACGCTCATGAGCACCGGGGACGCCAGCGCGACCGCGCTCGCCGCCCTGCGGGCACTCGGCGCGCACCTCGAGATCGACGACTTCGGCACCGGGTACTCCTCGCTCAGTTATCTGAAGCGACTCCCGGTCGAGACCCTCAAGGTGGACCAGAGCTTCGTCGACGAGCTCGATTGCGACGCGGACGACGTCGCCATCGTGCGGGCCATCGTCGGTCTCGGCGACTCCCTCGGACTGGCCATCGTGGCCGAAGGGGTCGAGCGTCGGGCCCAGGCCAACGCGCTGTTGGCACTGGGGTGTTCCATCGCCCAGGGATACCTCTACGGCTACCCCCAGCCCGCCAGCACTCTCGAGCCCTACCCCGCCGACGATCTCAGTACCTGGAACCTCGCCGCACAGATCCGCACCAGCGCCTGAATTTCAGGTCCCCGAGATTCAGGCGACGGCCACGGGCGTCCCACCCGCGGCTGACGAGCGATAGGCGCCGTCCACGAGTCGGTGAGCCACGACCGCTTCGGCGAAGCTGGGCTCAGGAGCGCGACCCGCCGCCACGGCGTCGAGGAAGGCCCGATCGGCCTCGACATAGGCGCTGATGGCGAGGCCGATGTCGTCGTCTCCGAGAGCCAGGTCGCGCACCCACCCCGGTGGCGGGCAGGGCCGGACCTCGGTGCCGTCGGTCGTCTGTATGTGGAGGGGCCCGAGGAAGTCGTTGTCGAGCCAGGCCATGCCGCGGCGGCAGAACACCTCGACCCGGCGCGTCGATCCCCGGCTCAAGATGTCGTGCCAGACGCTCACGAGCTCGGCCGAGGCCCCCGACTCGAATTGGAGCGACACCGTGGCCAGGTCCTCGACCCCCTCGTGGCCGGAGAAATTGGCGGTTCGGCCGGCAACCTCGGTCACCTTGCCGAGACAGAACCGGAGGATGTCGAGGTCATGGATGGAGTGCTCGATCAGACAGCCCCCTCCCGCCACCTCGACGTCGCCGCGCCACGTCGAGGAGTAGACCCCTTGGACCGGGAAGTACTGGTCGTCGCGAAAGATCGCCGTCATGGTCGGGCCGAGCTCCTCCGATTCCAGCAGGTCCCGCAGGGCCCGGAACACCGGGGCGGACCGCAACACCAGGCCCACCTGGGCGGGGACCCCCGCACTCTCCACGGTGGCGGCCAACGTTCGGGCCCCGGCCAGGTCGGGTGCGAGGGGCTTCTCGCAGAACACCGCACAGCCAACCGCGGCGGCGGACTCGACGACCGCTCGATGTGCCGCGGTCGGCGTACAGACCCACACCGCATCACAGCGCTCGAGCACCGCGGCGACGCTGGGCACGACGGCGGCCCCGTTCACCGCGGCGAAGCCCTCGGCGCGCTCCTCGTCGAGATCGTGCACGGCCACCACGGCCGCGTCGACGACGCCGGCCCGGATCATGGCCTGGACGCCGATGGCATGAGCCCAGGCGATCACCCCCGTACCCACGAACCCGATTCTCACCACGGTCCTGCAAACTACGTTGCCGATGATGGACCGCGACGAATTGCTGGCTGGAGGCGACCACAACCTGGCCCAGACCATGCGCCTCTATGCCACCACGGCGGCCGTGGCCAAGCTCGAGGACGACGGCCGGCTCCTGCTGTACTCGACGTCTCGGACCTGGCCCGGCCCGTATCACAACGGGGCCATGCGCCTGGACCGGACCCTTGCTCCCGACGAGGTCCTGACACGAGCCGGGTCGTTCTTCGCGTCCCGACCCGGCTACTGCGTCTGGATCGCGGCCCACGCCGATGCGGATCTCGAAGCGCGCGCCCTCGAGACCGGGTACGCCTCGGTCTCGGAACTGGGCACTCCCCGCCTGGCCATCGAGCACCGGCTCGACCCCGGTGTGGCGCCGGCCGGTGTGACCCTCGTCGAGGTCACCGACGACGAGGGCCGACTCGACTACCTGGCGGTGACCGTCGACGCCTTCGCCGACTCCTTCTTGCCCCGCGACGCGGCTGAAGCGCAGTTGGGGACAATGCGCGCCGTCTGCGCGTCCGACGTCCGCACCGTGGTGGCCCGGATCGGCGGGAGACCGGTGTCGGGCGCGATGGTGGTGGCCACCGGGTCGGTGGCGGGGATCCAGCTGGTGGGGACGATCCCCGGCGCCCGGGGACGGGGCCTCGGGGAGCTGTGCACGCGCTGGGCCGTCGGGGCCGGATTCGATCTCGGGGCGCGCGCCGTGGTCCTCGAGGCATCGGAGGCGGGCGAACCGCTGTACCTCCGACTTGGCTTCGTCGAAGTATCGCGCTACCGCTGGTGCTACGGCCCGCCCGCATCACGTGGTGGCGGTCGTGAGCGGGACCCGACGACAACGCCAGGGAGGCCGACATGACCGACGCCGGAGAGAGCGCCGCTGACGACCCCGGAGTGAAGGTGCCGGGGCTCGAGCCCACCTTCCGTCACACCGACGACGCCGATGTCACCTGGCAGCAGGTGAAGGCGATCCGAAACGCCGACGGAACGGTGTCGTCGGTGTGGGAGAAGTGGCTCGCTTTCTCGCCCGATCCCCAGTACCTCTCCCTCTACGCCAAGTGGGATCCCGGCGTGGTGGTGCGGCGCCACGGGCACTACAGCCCCCATGTCCTGTTCGTCATCGAGGGAGACATGTGGTGCGGGGACCGCCACTGTCCAGCCGGGACCCACATCGAGCTGCCCTTCGGCGCGGCATTCGGTCCCTTCGTCGCCGGGGAGTCGGGAACGCTCCTGCTCGAGGTCATGATGGGTGATCCCCGTTCGTGGGGAGACGATCCCGACGCCTTTCGCCGGGCCCTGGCGGCGCGCGATGCCGAGGCACTTCCCGACCCCACCATCGAATTGCCCGCCTGGCTCGAGGACCTGCGCTCGCGTTGGGTCGTCGACGGCGAGGTCCGCGATGGCTGACAGAGGATCGGTCCTCTCCGGACCTCGGGGTCCGGCCGTTGCCGTGGTGGGAGCCGACACACGGGCCGGCGCCGAGTTGGCCGCTGGCCTCGACGAGTTGGGCGCGGCGGTGGGGAGGCTCGATGTCGCCGCGTTGGACGGGCGCGCCGAATTTGCCGCTGCACTGGACGCGTCGGCGGAGCGACTCGGAGGGCTCGACGGTGTCGTGGTGGCATCGGTGGGGACCCCGCCCACGTTGTCAGGTGCGGTCGCGGAGCTCGAGCCCGATGCTTGGACGGCGCGCGTCGAGATCCCTTTGCATCGGACCCTCGTCTGCTTTCACGGCGCTCTCGGTGCCTTGCGCGCCGTTGGGGGGTCGATGGTGCTGCTCGTGCCGACACTCTCGCTGGTCGGCGCGGCAGGATACGGGCCCTGGGCGGCGGTTACCGAGGGCCAACGCGCCTTGGCCAAAGCAGCCGCACGTGCCTGGGGAAGCCATGCCATCACGGTGAATTGCGTGGCGGTACCCGGCGCGTTGCTCACGCCTGCGAACGACGGTGACCGCGGCGGGTTCGGGCTCCACCGCCCCGGACAACCCCCTCCTGCCTTCGGCCGGCCCCAGATGCGGGTCGAGGTGTCGGGTGTGGTCCACTCCCTTCTCTCTCCCGCCTGGCGACCGGTGACCGGCGCCACGGTCGCCGTGGACGGTGGCGTCTGGATGACACCGTGAGCGATCCGGCTACGGGAAGTGTGGCGGGAACCGGATCGGGATCCCTGGCGGGCAAGGTGGTGCTCGTCACCGGCGGTGGTGGGGGAATCGGTCGCGCCATCTGCCTGGGCTGCGGCAAGGCGGGAGCCAGCGTGGTGGTGGCCGGACCGGGGGACAACGGGGCGGAGACGGCCGAGTTGGTGCGCGCCCGTGGGGGGCAGGCCGTCTTCACTCGCACCGATGTCGGCGTCGCCGGTGATGTCGAGTCGGCAGTGCGGGGCGCGGTCGACACGTTCGGAGGGCTCGACGGGGTGGTCCACAGCGCCACCAGCCGTCTCTCTCCCGAGGTCGTCGCCATCGACGCCCTGGACGACGAGGCGTGGGGCGATCATGTGGCGGTGTCGCTGCGCGGTGCCTATCACTGCGCACGGTTCGCGCTGGCTCATCTCCAGGCCCGCCAGGGTCGTTTCGTCCTCATGACATCGCCCGCGGCGATGGAAGGAAGCAGCGCGCTGCCCGCCTACGCCACGGTCAAAGGTGCGGTCCGGGGCCTGGCCCGGAGCCTGGCGGTGGAATGGGGCCCACTCGGCGTGGGCGTCGTGTGCGTGTCGCCGCTGGCGCACACCACGGCGCTCGAGCGAGCCTACGTCGAGAACCCGGGGCTCGAAGAACGGTTGGCCCGGCTCGTCCCCCTGGGCCGGGTGGGTGATCCCGACACCGACATCGCCCCCGTCGTCGTGTTCTTGTTGGGCGCAGCGGCCCGCCACATCACGGGGCAGACGGTGGTGGTGGACGGCGGTCGTTTCACGACGCTGTGACAGGATCGGCCCATGGAGACAAGCCGCCCGCTGAGTGAAGGATCGGTCTCGTTGCGTCTGTACCCGCACATGGGGCTCTCCGCCCCGGACATGGTGCGCGAACTTCGCGAGCAGGCGGTCCTCGGCGTCGAAGCCGGGTTCGACGGCGTGATGACCAGCGAGCACCACGGTGGGTTCGCGGGGTACATGCCCAATCCCCTCCAGGCTGCGGGGTGGTTGCTCGAGGCGATGCCGCGGGGATGGGCGGCGCCGTGCCCGCTCCTGGTGACGTTGCGCCCTGCCGCGCTGGTCGCCGAAGAGGTGGCTTGGCTGGCGGCGCGCTTTCCGGGGCGGGTCGGCCTCGGGCTGGCAGCAGGATCGCTCGACACCGACTTCGAGATCATGGGGCTCACCAAGGAGGGGCTCACCGGGCGATTTGCCGATGCCATGGCCGTGGTGGCGGGCGCGCTGGGCGGGACGGACCCAGGTCTCCTCGACGGTGACCCCGCCGTCTCCCTGTGTTCGGACGAACCCGTCCCCGTCCTGAGCGCGGCCATGAGCGTGACGGCGGTGCGGCGGGCGGCCCAACTCGGTGTGGGCCTGCTCTTCGACTCGCTGTCGACGCCCGAGCGGATCCGGACGCTCTCGGATGCGTACGGCGAGGCGGGAGGGAATCAGCCGCGTGTCCTCGTCCGCCGGGCGTGGGTGGGGACCGCACCCAAAGACGAGGTCGACCGACAGACCGAGAAGTACCGGAGCTACGCGTCAGCCTCGGCGCAGGTCCACTGGCAGGGCGAGCAGCTGTTGGCGGACGACGATCCCAGTGCGCTCGCCGAGGGGCTGGCCGCCGTCATGGCCCGAGCCGGTGTCGATGCGCTCAACCTCCGCATCCACGTCCCCGGCGTCTCTCCCGCGGACGTTCGCGATCAGATCGACGCCATGGGTGATGTCGTGGCAGGACTCAAGGGCTTGGCTGCGTCTCTTTGAAGGCTGTCTCTTTGAAGGCTGTCTCTTTGAAGGCTCACTGACCACCACTGGCGAGACTGCGCGTATTCGATCACGCGGGTCACGATCACATGGTCGCTCTTGGCCAGCGATCCGCAGTCGAAGGGCGGCTGGGGGTCGAATTCGATCATCAGCTGGGCAGCCTGGGCCGCGGTCCGGTCGACCAAGATCTCGACGAGGCGCAGCGCCATGTCGATTCCACTCGACACGCCCGCGGCCGTGATGATGCGTTGATCGAGATGCTCCACCACACGGGTGGGGGTGGCCACCGCACCATGAGCCTCGAGCTCCGCGTAGCACGACCAGTGAGTGGTGGCGGTGAGACCCTCGAGCAGGCCGGCTGCTCCGAGCACCAGGGATCCGGTGCACACCGAAGTGGTGAGACGCGTGGTGGCATGGGCGTGGCGGACCCATTCGAGGACCTGGTCGTCGTGCTCCAGGGGACGAGTGCCCACACCGCCGGGGAACACGATGATGTCGGGCTCGGGGAATTCGTCGAAGGTGCCGTCCACGATGATCCCGAGCATGGCGTTCTCACTTCGGACCTCACCGCGACGATGCCCGATGAAGGTGACGTCGATCGAGGGGACCCGCTGGAGGACTTCATAGGGCCCGACGCCGTCGAGGGCGGTGAACTTCGGGAAGAGCGGGATGACGACCTGCAGCGTGTCACTCACGCGGGTGTCCATTCGTCGACGACGACGCGAAAGCGTCGGCGGTAGAAATCGGGGGCGACGCTGAGACGACGCTGGAAGACGCGTCGCAGCGTCTCGGCGGTGCCCAACCCACAACGCCGGGCGATGACCTCGAGGGTGTCGTCGGTGGTCTCGAGCTCGCGCCGCGCCGCTTCCACGCGCACGCGCTCAACGAAACGGCCCGGGGTCTCACCGACCTCGGCGGTGAACACCCGGGCGAAATGGCGGACGCTCATGGCCGCGGCCGCGGCCAGGGCAGGGAGGCGGTGGTCGCCCCAGGGGCCGCTTCGACCAGGTTCTGCACGGCACGGACGGTGGAGCGCTCCGCACGGGGCACCCATGCCGGCGAGGCGAACTGGGTCTGGCCCCCGGGCCGGTGGAGAAACATCACGAGATGCCGGGCCACGGTCTGGGCGATCTCCACCCCGAGGTCGTCCTGGACGAGGGCGAGAGCCAGATCGATCCCGGCGGTGACCCCGGCGCTCGTCCAGAACTTTCCGTCCCGGATGTAGATCGGATCCGAGTCGACCTCGACAGCGGGGAACTCCCTGGCCAATTGCTCGGCTCGCGCCCAGTGGGTGGTGACCCGTCGGCCGTCGAGCAGGCCGGCCTCGGCGGCCAGAAAGGCGCCAGTGCAGACCGTCGTCACTCGACGACAACGAGGTGCCGTGGTCGCGATCCAGGTCATCAATGCGTCGTCACGGCGCGCCGATTGGGCGCCGTCGCCTCCGGCGATGAGCAGCGTGTCGATGGGCTCGTCGCTTCTGGGAAGGGGCGTGCTCACCAGGGCCAACCCGCTCGGGGACCGGATCGGCTCGGCGCCCCTGGAGGCGAGGGTGACCCGGTAGCCACCGGGTCGGCCGAGGACCTCGGCGGCGAGGGTGGCCCCTGAGAAGACCTCGAAGGGACCCACGGCGTCGAGGGGCTGGAAGCCCGGGAAGGCGACGATGACGACGTGGCGTTGCCTCATCCTGCCAGCCTGCACGGCTCGGGCCATAGCGTCAATGACACGTGACCCACATATTCGGCCATCGGTCACAGCCGACGCCATCGCTCAAGGTGCGAGTTTTGGTCGTGTTCTGTGAGCTCGAAGAGAAGCAGCTGCTTCTCGAGGCGGGTGACGGGGTGCGCTTCTCGACAGCGCGACGACGGACACGGAGCGGTCCTTGTCCGTCTCAGTGACGTGACCCATGACGACTGACGACCTCACGGGGTACCTCGAGGAGAGCTACCTGCTGAAGGCTCCGCCCACCCTTCGAGCGGCACTGGGCGAACCCTGAGCGAGCCGTGGCCCACGCCGACTACGAAGCAGGGCCGACCACGGTGACCAGGGTGCCGATCGGTGCCAGCGGCCAAACCTTGGCGGCGTCGGAGATCCTCATCTCGACGCAGCCGTTGCTCTGGGGAGAGCCGTAGGTGGCCCGCACGAATCCGTGCAGCGCGTCCCCGCCGTAGAAGTAGCTGGCCCAAGGGACATTGGGGTCGTCGTACTTGGTGCCGTCGGGATTGGTGCCCTGCATCCGTGAGCTCGTGACGTGTTCGAAGACCGGATACGTGCCGTCAGTGGTGTCGGCCCCTGGTGCCCCTGTGTTGACGGGAATGTTGACGAGGACCGGCGATCCGTTCTCGAACATCGTAAGAGCTTCGGGAAGCTGCTTGGACACAAAGGCATAGGTGTACGAATCGGCGTCGACCTTCTGCGTCGCGATATCCGAGAGCAACGCCGACCACACCCGGGTGCCGGCCAATCCGTCCACGGAGAGGCCGTTCTGGTTCTCGAAGTTCATCACCGCTCCTTTGGTGATGACGTTCTCATAGCCCTCGGTCCACAGCGAAACCAGGGACGGGGGTTGATTCGGCCAACGCCAGGCGAACGAACCGGCCTGCGCCGTGAGGACCTGGTTGGGTGGCGTGGGGCGCCCCTGGGGGGTGAAGGAGAGGGGGAGATAGTTCAGCTGCGCCAACAGCTGCTGGAGTCGCTCGGTGCTCGCCTGGGCAACCGTGAATGTGACCGTCACCGGAGTGGCGAGCTCTGCGCCTGTCGTGCTCCGAGGCCCCGATGTTCCACTGGGAATCTGTAGTGTCTCGGAGCTCGTGGGGATGAAGGGCGCGCTGGCGACGAACGAAAGCACCTTGGACCCGACCCGCTTCCAAGTCCCGGCCACGGGCGGATCGAAGGTCGGCATTGCCGTCGTGCCCGTGACCGGGAGCGAGAGGTGAACCGATACGACCTGATCCGATGGCACGTTCGTGGCGCCGGCCTTCGGCACTGTCGAGTCGACCACCAGCACCTCGGCCCCACCTGCGCCTTTTCCCCGGCCGTGAGTAGACGATCCGGGGCCTGCATGGTGGCGGTGGCTTCCGATCACGAATGCACCGGCGCCGACCGCAACGAAGGCGACCACCGCAACCACGACGACGACCCATGGCGATCGATGACGTCTGGGCGGGGGCACGAGTATCTGGTATTCGGGCATGGATCTGGCGCTCCAGGGGGCGAGATGCTCGGGGATCGACCGGCTCAGTCCCGGCGTTGCCGGTGCGGGAACCCTCAGTAGCAACAGTAGCCGTCTGTGCAAGACGGCCGTCATCGCGCGAGGCGACGCATGTCAGGCGCGACCAGGCGCCGGCGGCGTCGGGTTCGGTCAGCCTGGACGAACGAGCAATACCCGAACCTGGCGGGCGATCTCGAGATCCTCTCTGGCACGGACGACGACCACAGCGGGCGCGATACCGTGGCGCGAGACCACTCGATCAATTTCCAGCCCCGGGTCAGCACTGTTTCTTTGCTCGTCGAGCTCGATGCCCAAGAACCCGAGATCGACACAGGCATCGTGACGCAGTCGGGCCGATCCCTCACCCGCGCCTCCGGTGAACACCAGGCCGTCGATCCCATCCATGGCGGCAACCATCGCCCCGACCTCGGCGCGTAGGCGATGGATGTAGACGCCGAATGCCAGCCGCGAGCGCGCGTCACCACCATCCGCGGCGCGCAGGACCTCGCGAAGATCCCCTGACACACCCGACAACCCCAACAACCCGGCCCGACGATCAAGAGCGTCCTCGAGCTCGTCGACCGTGAGCTGCTCGTGGCGCAAGACCCACAACAGCACGCCGGGGTCGACGCTGCCCGAGCGTGTCGCCATGACAAGGCCCTCGAGCGGCGTGAAACCCATGGTGGTGTCGACCGATCGGCCTCCCGAGACCGCCGCCAGCGACGCACCCGCGCCAAGGTGGGCTGTCACGAGACGCAGTTGCTCGATCGGGGCCCCGAGGAGGGCGGCGGCTCGACGGCTGGCCCAGGCGTGGCTGAGACCGTGGAAGCCGAAGCGCCGCAAACCCCAGTCACGCCAGGCGTCGGGGAGGGCATAGGTTGAAGCCTCGGGCGGCATGGTGACGTGGAAGGCAGTATCGAAACACGCCACTTGGGGGAGGTCGGGCCACAGGGACTGCAAGCTGAGGATGGCGGCGATGGCAGGTGGGTTGTGGAGTGGTGCCAATTCGGCGATCTGCTCGAGTCGCTGTTCGGACGCCGCCTCGAGGAGGAGCGGTGCGGTGAAGTCGCGGCCACCATGGACGACGCGGTGTCCGACGGCGTCCACCGCAGGTGCATCTCGCAGCGCCCGCGCTAATACCTCGTTGATCGCACCCGGGGCCGGCAATACCAGCTCAACGTCCACGAGCGACGAGTCGTCGCCATCAAGGATGCTGAGCTTGAGACTGCTCGACCCGGCGTTCACCACGAGCACCCGCATGTCCCCACCATGCCAAGGAGGAATCGCCCATGCACGATCCCGCAGGCCCACCGTCCGTGCAGAGCACCGGGAGTGAGGCTGTGCCCACTGCCGAGGAGATTCGAGAGCTCGACGCCTACTGGCGAGCAGCCAACTATCTGGCAGTGGGACAGATCTACCTGCTCGACAATCCCCTTTTGCGCGAGCCGTTGCGCGCCGAGCACATCAAGCCGCGACTTCTGGGCCATTGGGGGACGAGCCCGGGGCTGAGCTTCGTCTACGCGCACCTCAACCGCGTCATCAACCGACGGGCCGCCAACCTCCTGTACATCTGCGGGCCCGGTCATGGGGGACCGGCCATGGTGGCCAACGCCTGGCTCGAAGGGACCTACAGCGAGCTCTACTCACATGTGACAAGAGATGGCCACGGTATGGCTCGCCTGTTCCGGCAGTTCTCGTTCCCAGGGGGGATCCCGAGCCACGCCGCTCCTGAGACCCCGGGATCCATCAACGAGGGGGGCGAGCTCGGGTATGGGCTCGCCCATGCCTACGGCGCGGCCTTCGACAACCCTGACCTGGTCGTGGCCTGTGTCGTGGGTGACGGCGAGGCCGAGACAGGCGCTCTGGCGACCAGTTGGCACGCCAACAAGTTCCTCGACCCCGTCGGTGACGGTGCCGTGCTTCCGATCCTGCATCTCAACGGCTACAAGATCGCCAATCCCACCGTCCTCGCCCGCATTCCCGCGGACGAGCTCTCGGCACTGTTCACCGGCTACGGATACCACCCCCTCGTCGTCGAGAGTGGCTTCGACGGCGAGGATCCAATGCACGTCCACGAGCGCATGGCCGACGTCATGGAGATCGCCTTCGACGAGATCGCCGCCATCTGGTCCGACGCCAGGTCCAGTGGGTTCCGGGCCCGACCGGCCTGGCCCCTGATCATCCTGCGCACCCCCAAGGGTTGGACGGGCCCGAAATTCGTCGACGGCGTTCCCGTCGAAGGGACATGGCGCGCCCACCAAGTGCCGCTCGGAGAGGTGCGCACCAACCCCGCCCATCTGGCCCAGCTCGAGGAATGGATGCGCAGCTACCGTCCCGACGAGCTCTTCGACGAGGCCGGTAGGCCGGTGCCCGCCATCGCCGGTCTCGCGCCCACGGGCGATCTCCGCATGAGCGCCTCGCCCCATGCCAACGGCGGGACTCTCCTACGGGACTTGGAGCTCCCTGACTGGAAGAGGTACTCGGTGGAGGTCACCGCACCCGGGACGATCTTGCGCGAAGCGACCAAAGTGCTCGGCGGGTTCCTGCGGGACGTGATCAGAAGCAATCCGTCAAACTTCCGCCTCTTCGGACCCGACGAGACAGCCTCGAACCGACTCCAGGACGTCTTCGAGGTCACCGATCGGGCCTGGAACGCCGAAACGGTTCAGGGTGATGACCACCTCGCCGCTGGGGGCAGGGTCATGGAGGTCCTCTCGGAGCACCTTTGTCAGGGCTGGCTCGAGGGCTACCTCCTGACAGGGCGGCATGGGCTCTTCAATTGCTACGAGGCGTTCATCCACATCGTGGACTCCATGTTCAATCAACACGCCAAATGGCTCGAATCGGCGCACGAGGTCACGTGGCGTCGACCGGTGGCATCGCTCACCTACCTCTTGTCGAGCCACGTGTGGCGTCAGGACCACAACGGCTTCTCGCATCAGGACCCCGGTTTCATCGATCTGGTCGCCAACAAGCAAGCGTCGGTGATCCGTATCTATCTCCCCCCGGACACGAACTGCCTGTTGTCAGTGGCGGATCATTGTCTGCGCAGCCGCGACTACGTCAACGTGATCGTGGCCGGCAAGCAGCCCCAACACGACTGGCTCTCCCCCGACGACGCCATGGTGCACTGCACTCGAGGAGTAGGCGTGTGGGACTTCGCCTCGAACGACGCGGGCTCGATCCCCGACGTGGTCATGGCGTGTTGCGGCGACGTCCCCACCCTCGAGACCCTGGCCGCAGTGGACCTCCTCCGCCGGCATCTTCCCGACCTGCGGGTCCGGGTCGTCAATGTGGTGGACCTCATGCGGCTGCAGCCCGACTCGGAACATCCCCATGGGATGACCGATGCTGAATTCGACACCGTCTTTACAGTGGATCGCCCGGTCATCTTCGCCTTTCACGGATATCCGTTTCTGATCCACAGACTCACCTATCGGCGGACCAACCATGGAAATCTCCACGTGCGCGGCTATAAGGAGAAGGGCACGACCACCACTCCCTTCGACATGGTCATGCTCAACGATCTGGACCGCTTCCATCTCGTGATCGACGTGATCGACAGGGTGCCCGGTCTCGAAGTCCCCTCGGCCGCCCTCCGCCAGCAGATGGTCGATGCCCGCCTTGAGGCCCGCCGCTACACCCGTGAACACGGCGAGGATGCGCCCGAGATCACCGATTGGTGTTGGCCGGGCTGATGCAGAGCCTGGCCATTCGAACCGAAGGCTTGACCAAGCGCTACGACGATGTCGATGCATTGCGCGACCTCAACCTCGAAATCGCACGGGGGGAGATCGTGGGATATCTCGGGCCTAATGGCGCGGGGAAGACCACCACCATTCGATTGTTGCTGGGGCTGATTCAACCGACGGTGGGGCGGGCGGAGATCTTCGGTTTCGACTGCCAACATCAATCGGTCGACGCCCACCGGCACCTGGCCTACGTCCCGGGCGAAGCAAACCTGTGGCCTTCGCTGACCGGCGCCGAGACCCTTCATCTGTTGGGCCGAGTGCAGGGGAAGGTGGATGAGGCATACAGGGAAGAGCTCGTGGTCCGATTCGACCTCGATCCGTCCAAGAAGGTCCGGGCCTACTCGAAAGGGAACCGTCAAAAGGTCGTCTTGATCGCGGCGCTGATGGCCCGGCCAGACCTGCTCGTCCTCGATGAACCCACCAGCGGCCTCGATCCGCTCATGGAACAGGCCTTCCGCCGTTGCATCCACGAAGCCAAGGAGCGCGGCCAGACCGTCTTTCTCTCTTCTCACATCATGAGCGAAGTAGAAGCACTCTGTGACCAGGTCGGGATCCTGCGCGACGGCCGACTGGTCGAGATGGGCTCGTTGGCCGAGATGCGCCACCTCTCCGCGCTCACCGTGGAGGCCACCTTCGGCGACGAAGTTCCCGACCTGTCGCGGGTCCCCGGGTTGGACTCGATACATCAGGAGGGGCATGTCGTGCGGATGCAGGTGCGCGGAGACATCGAACCGCTGTTGAAGGTGCTCGCGGCCGCAGGCGTCACTGGGCTCCTCAGTCGCGAGCCATCGCTCGAGGAGCTGTTTCTCGCCATCTACGGCGGAGATGAGCCCCGGGTGACACCGCGTCCGTGACCACGGAGCTCGCGCTCGTCAGGCCGGGTCGGATGGGCCGATCACCCGGCACGGTCATCGCCGGTCTGACAATACGCAAGGCGGTCCGATCAGGGGTCCTCTGGGGCTACATCTTTGGCATCGTGGTGGCATCGTCAGCACTCAGCTATGTGTCGATCTACAAGACCCAAGCCGAGCGACATCGGCTGGAGGCCGCATTCGGCTCGAACAACGCCACGAGCGCGCTGTTCGGTCCCGCCACCCGGCTGCAGACGGTGGCCGGCTTCACCGTCTTCAAGGTTTCGATGACCCTGATGATCTTGGGCGCCGTATGGGGATTGTTGACGAGCACCAGGCTCTTGCGCGGCGAGGAGGATGCTGGACGTTGGGAGCTGCTCCTGGCGGGCCAGACCACACCGAGGCGAGCCACCGCGCAGGTGGTCATCGGCCTCGCCTCGGGAGTCGGCGCATTGTGGGCACTCACCGTGCTCATCACGATCGTGGCCGGGCATTCGGCCAAGGTCCACATCGGGTCCGGACCGGCGATGTTCCTGGCCCTGGCCCTCGTGTCGAGCGCGGTCATGTTCCTGGCCGTCGGAGCACTCACCAGCCAGCTGGCGGCCACGCGCCGCCAGGCAGCCGCCTACGCCGCGGCCGTGCTCGGGGTGAGCTACGGCGTGCGGATGACGGCCGACTCCGGCGTCGGGCTTCACTCGCTGCGCTGGGCATCGCCACTGGGATGGGTCGAGGAGCTTCAGCCCTTGACCGCACCCCGCCCGCTCGCCTTGGTGCCGATCGCCGCCTTCACGATCGTGTTGCTCGCGACGGCCGTGCGCCTGGCCGGAGCTCGAGACCTCGGGGCGAGCACCGTGCCCGACCGAGTACACGCGACACCCCATGTGGAGCTGCTGGGGGGGCCGCTTCCACTGACGATCCGGTTGATCCGATCCACCGTCACCAGCTGGTGGGTGGCCATCGCGGTGTCGGGCCTGCTGCTCGGTCTCGTGGCCCAGGCCGCGGGCGCGACGATTTCGGGGTCATCCTTGAAAACGGTCTTCACACGTCTTGGGGCCCCGGGGGCCGGCGCCGATGCCTACCTCGGTGTGGCATTTCTGATGGTGGCGATACTCGTCGCATTCAGCGCCGTGGGCCTGGTCAACGCGGCACGGGGCGAGGAGTCCGGCGGGAGGCTCGAGCACCTGGTGGTACGGCCCTTCTCCCGCTCAGCGTGGTTCTGGGGAAGGATCCTGGTGGCCGTTTCCGTTCTGGTAGCAAGCGGGGTGATCGCAGGGGTCTTCACCTGGCTCGGCACCGCCAGCGAACACGCCGGGGTGCGTTTCGGGACCACCCTGAATGCCGGCTTGAATGTCGTCCCGCCCGCGCTGTGCATTCTGGGCATCGGAGCGTTGGTCGTCGGGGTAAGGCCGCGCGCCGCATCGGTGGTCACCTATGGCGTGCTGACCTGGTCGTTGCTCGTCGAGGTCATCGGCGGCATCGGGGCGATGAACCACTGGGTCCTCGACACGTCGGTCTTTCACCACATGGCGGCGGCCCCGGCGGTGTCGCCGAACTGGCGGACCGACGCCGTCATGGTGGCGGCCGGTGCTCTCGGAGCTGTCATCGGCGGATTCGCGCTGACGCGTCGAGACCTGCAGGGCGAGTAAGAAGCGGGGCTTGGTCGGTTCTCAGACCCGCCGCGGGTGCTCAGTACACCCAGACCGCGGTGCCGATGGGTGCGAGGTTGTTGGCCCAGATCCAGTCGATGGCCTCGTTGCTCACCCGGACACAACCGTGGGAGACCGGCTCAGGCGGGACCGAGGTGTCACCGTGGATGGCGAAGCCGGCGACGAAGAACTTCGGCCGCCACAATGATCCGAGCGAATCGACCACGAGGCCGTTGACCTGTCGGTAGATCGTGAAATGGCCGGTCGGCGTGATCGCCACCGATGTGACCCCGTCCTGGGTGTAGCGATACCCACCACCGGTCGACGTATTGAGGGTGTAGTCGATCTTGCCGTTGGTGACGAGCATGACGAGGTCGTCTTCGAGATCAACCTCGATCACGTATCCCGACGTGCTGCGGGGCTGGGGCACGACACCCTCCGCCAGCGCGGCCTGCGTGGTGGTCCCGACGACACCGCTCCGGCTGAGGCCCGCCGCCTTTTGCAAGGCCCAGACCGCCTGCTCGGTGCTGTCGCCGAACTTGCCATCCGGGGTCCCGAGCCAATAGCCCAATGCGGTGAGCCGCTGTTGGAGCGCGAGCACGGCCGCCCCGCTGGCGCCGGGCTTGATGGGCGCCGATGCGATCTGGGTGCTGGGCAGGAGCCAATAGCCGCCGCCGCCGGGAGTTGCGGCCATGGCCGCGACCGGGTTCCCGAGCGGCTGGCCGCCCATCGACCCGAAGAACCCGGCGTCGCCGAAGCTGAACACCCCACCGTCTGCCGCGCTCAACCAGTAGCCGTGTCCCGAGGGAGTCGCCGCCATGCCCACCACCGGGGCGTTGAGCCGCATGTCACCGGTGGACCCGAAGAACGGCGCGTCCCCGAAGCTGAACACCCCTCCGTCCGACGCAACGAGCCAGTAGCCACCCCCGTCGGGCGACGCCGCCATACTCACGACAGGTTGGTTCAGTCTCGTGGCACCCATCGACCCCAAATACGGGGCGTCGCCGTACGAGAAGACGCCGCCGTCCGACGCGACGAGCCAGTAGCCCTTGCCGTCGGGTGTCGAGGCCATGCCCACCACCGGGGCGTTGAGCCGCATGTCACCGGTGGACCCGAAGAACGGCGCGTCCCCCAAGCTGAACACTCCGCCGTCCGACGCGACGAGCCAGTAGCCCTTGCCGTCGGGTGTCGAGGCCATGCCCACCACCGGCTCGGTGAGCTTCGTTCCGCCCATCGACCCGTAGGAGCCGGCGTCTCCGAAGCTGAACACCCCGCCGTCCGAAGCAACGAGCCAATACCCCTCGGCGTCAGGTGTCGGCGCCATTCCCACCACAGGGGCGTTGAGTTGGACTCCGGCCATGGATCCGAAGAAGCCCGCGTCCCCGAACGGAACGGGCTCGGCGGCGACATCGGGGTATGTGGCTGCCGTCGCGGCGGTGGCTCCGGCCAGCTCAAAGGCCGGGAAGAGCAGCGCGCCGCACACAAAGGCGACGCCCAGCGTGACAGAACGGTGACGAGTGGGGACGTTCGCGCCACCAGGCAATCATTTCTCCGCATCCACCGCCAACCGCCTGTCACTGGGTCAAGCGGTCCGTCCAACCCCAGGCGAGCGAAGTTCCAGCTGCCGCCTGAGGCTGGATCGCCTCGACCTGACGGGGCGTGAGCGCTCGGGCAAAGTCACCTTTCACCTTCGTTTGCGCCGGCAACGGCGACAATGCCGGCCTCCCACCCGGACCTCGACCACCTCTGGGCGGAGTCACCTCTGCGATGTCACATCCGCTGGTCGCCCACACCCATGCGGTGACGGAGTTGGAGAGCGTCGTAGCTGTAGAACCCCTCCCGACCCCTGCCGCCCTGGGTCACCCAGGGCCACACGGCCATCGGCGGGGCATCGATCGTGATGGCGGGGGTGGCCGTGAACCGGCTGGGAACGTCGATCTCGTCACCGGGCATCGAGGCATCGATCTCGCCATCGCGTGACCCCCACGTCGGGTGCCAGCCGCGATATCCAGCAAAGGCTATGGCAGCACCAACTGCGAAATAGGTCGGTTGAAGCCAGGAGAAGGCCTGAATGACGCCGATCTCGACCACGATCCACCCCATGAGCAGACCTCCCGCACTCATCGCCCAGGGATTCGCCAGCCGCGAGCCTCGCCACGCCTCGATCGCGGCCCAAGTCATCGGCACCCCGACGACCAGGAAGAGTGCACATCCCCCGAACTCCGGGCTCTCGAAGGGCAGCCTGGCGTTGATCGTGGAGCCCAAGTCGATTGATCGCACGACGAGCCCCAGAGAGCCGGCCACCGCCCCGCCGGCGACGACCGCTTCAGCACTTGCCAGCCCGCGCCTTCTGCGCTGGATCACACCGCTGCCCGACCGAAACCTCATACATCAATTGTCCGAGGTGGCCGTTTTGACGACCAGGGCCGAATGGCCCCAACCGCTCCTAGAGGCCAACAGCCATCAATGGTGGATGGAGGACATCAGGAGCGACAGATCAAGAATGGCGAAGGCCGTCGTGGCGAGGATGATGGAGCGAACGATCCACGCCGTGAGTCGTCTTCCACTGGCATTGTCAACTCGTCGAGGAGTGTTCGCGAAGTTTCTCGCGGTGGAACCGGCGCCGAGTGGAGGGGAGAGTCTCACCGCGGTGGCACTCGACCTCTCGATCGGGCCGTATCCGCTCATCACGTCACCACCTTTGGAGAGCTGCGTTGGTGTCCGAGTCTCGAGTCAGGTCCGCCCCAATCGTCAGTCGTGTGGACGCCACGTCGGCAGAGTTCATGCGCCTGATCCCACAGGCGCAGCACTTCGCGGCTGAGAACCAGGACGACGAGCGAGAGCGCCATAGCCCAGGCAACGGGATTGATGTGTCGGCCCCGCAGCAGCTGCACCGACGTCACGGCCAGCACGACGAGCACTGGTAGGTACGGTGCCACCAGCGATACCGTCGAAGCCTCGGTCTGTTCGGCCTGACGCAAAGGTGACGTCAGTGCCCACCATGCACCCAGACTGATTAAGAGATATCCAGCCACCCAGCCGGTGTCGAGGAAGTTCCCGCTTCCGTAACTGTTGACCTCAGTCAGGTAGGTGAACGAGCTATCCGCCACTGCAAAGGCCACGAGCCCGGTCATCACAAGGCCCAAACTGATCCATCCTCGTCGACCCGCACGTGAAATCAGGATGACGACGAGGGACATCATCACCACATCGCTCACGGGGTACGCAAGTGAGATGGTCTGTTTGAGGACGCTACCCTGGTGAGATCGAAAGAGTGGGCCCAGCACCGTCGCCCAACTTGCGAACAGCATCGTGGTGGCGATGATGCATCCGTCAAGAAGACTCTGGACGCGAAGTGCGGTGCGTTGGCGAGAGCTTGGAAAGAGCACGAGACCCGCACAAGCAAAAGGGATGGCGGCGAGGAATCCGGCGTCGGCCCACGAAGGGAAAGGCACCTGGACGCCTCGGATGAGGTCGTAGTAGCTCCACAGGGCTTCACCGGTCGCCCACGCAAAGCTCGAAACCGCCAGGAGTAGCCAACTCGCCCGGCCAACCGTAACCCGCCGCGCTGCCAACCCACACAGAAAGGCAGCACATAATGCGGCGACCAGTTCGCCGATGTCATCGACGGCGTCCGTAACCCGTGGACCGTCGATTCGGAGAACGATCCAGAGCAAGAAGAGAAGGGTAGCCAGCCCCGCCGCCATCGACCCGACAATGAAGCGTCGCGTCTGTCTTGGAGCGGAGACCGAACGAACGTCCAGGCGGGCCACTGCATTTTGATCGGTCCGTCCGTGTCCGGAAGATCAGGGCCGAAAGTCCCGAATCCGCTCTACTCACCCGGCCACGGGTCCACCGATGGCGGAGAGCGATGCCCAGACTCGCAGCACCCCTTTTCGCATATACATTCTCAGAGAGAAGACTCGTTTCGACCACGTAGAGAGGATTCCGATGGACCACGGCGGCACCTTTGAGGAGCTGGGGCGGGACGAGTGCCTGACTCGGATGGCCACCCAGCGGCTCGGTCGGCTCGGTGTGGTCGTCGATGGGGTGCCTCTCGTACTGCCGATGCGGTTTGCCATGGATGGCGACACGGTGGTCCTCCAGACAAACCAGGGGGCAAAGGTCTTCCATGCTCCGCTCAGCTCGGTGAGCTTCGAGGTCGACCACGTGGATTGGGAAAAGGGTGTGGGATGGAGCGTGCTGGTCCAAGGGATCGGTGAGGACATCTCCTCGGCACTCGACAAGCGCTCTGAGGAGCTTCGATCCCTGAGCATCCACTCCTGGGCACCCCCGCCCGCCGATCGTTGGCTCAAGATCATTCCTCGCCAGATCACGGGTCGGATTCTTCGAGCGAGCCCAACCGACGAATAGACCGCCGCCACTCAGACCTCCTTGAGGTGCTCCATGAGCGCGCCGTAGCGCATCAGGTGCTCGTCGCCCACGAAGGCATCCAAGATATGACGCCGAGCATTGTCGCCCAGGCGCAAGGCTTCTTCCGGTCGATCGAGTAGGGACATCAAAGCGCGAGCGAACGCGTCGAGGTCGTTGGGATCGTCGAGCAACACCCCCGTCCCCGGGACAACCTGGTCGATGATGCCGCCGACGGCTGACGCCACCACCGCCTTGGCCTTCCACATCCCCTCGGCCACGGTCAGGCCCAAGCCTTCGGCCAGGCTCTTCTGCACGATCACCGTGACATGGCGCTGGAGCGCGTTGACCATGACAGCGTTCTCGCCCCGTCATCCAAGGGCAGGGTCACGAGCCTGACTTGCCGGCGCTGTCGAGCCGGCAACGCCCGCCACGCCTCGTCGCAGTCCTCCCGCACCTCGCGGCCCTCAGGGTCGTCACTGACGTCGTCGGCTGCGGGGCCTGCCAGGGCGAGCTGGGCACCTAGGCCCGCCACCAGAGCCGCGAATCCCGCCATCACTCCAGCCATGTCCTTCAGGTGGTCCCACCGTTACACCTGGAGCACGAGGGACCGAGGGATCCAGGGAACCCTCGGCGATGACTGTTGCCCGCCGGGTGATACGACCCACCGACCCATTGCGACGGGTGCAGGTGGCCGCCCCGGTGGGCTCTTCATCGAGCACCCCCGCATCGGTGAGGATCTCCCGTCGCTCCACTTCGGAGAGCTCCTGGTTCTTGGGTGAGAACGGGTCGATCGAGGGAGGGATGATCCAGACTTGATCCGTCGGTTCCCAGGCCGGCACGTACTCCTGTCGCGTGAACACGAAGCCGTCGCAAGCCTCCAGATGGGGCCGCAGGAAGAACTAGGCCTCCTGGGTCCAATCGTTGTGAGCATCGGCACCGATGTGACACCGCCACAACACCACGGCGCCGGCGGCCTTCAGCGGTGCCACCAGCCCCGCGGTCTTGGCGGCCTGTACCGACTCATAGGCCACGGCCTCCGTCGCGCCGAGTACACCTCCATCACCACCCATGCCGTGGAGCCGATTGTGGACGCACTTGGTGACCGAGAAAAAGTCGGGGTGCCCGCGATGACCAGCCAGCGGACGGCCACTCCGGCACCGAGGATGTAGCCGACGAGCACCTGCAGCATCTCGGCCAAACCCCTTGCGGCCGTCGAGTTGATGTTCCTTACGGTGCAGCCGCGGAGGGCTGCTCGGGTCGGGGCGGTTTCGGCCGGCAGCGCGACGAACCGCTGCTCTCGGATGAGCGGCTGCATGCGGGCCAGGTCGACCACGCGCACGTCGACTTCGTGAACTGGGGCGGCCTCACTATCTGACGATCCTGGGTTGGGTGGTTGCGGTGAATCGGCCGTGCGCACCCACGACGGTCATCGGTCCTCGGCATACATCTCTTCGACAAGGTCGCTGTTGAGCTGACAAACCACCGAACGCTTGACCTTGAGCGTCGGCGTGAGCTCGCCCGCCGCGACCGTGAGCTCGTGCGCCAGGATCCGGTGCTTGCGGATCCCTTCGACTCGGGAGCGCCGAGCATTCACCGCCGCCACCAGGGCATCGATCTCCGCACGAAGGTCTGGATCGGAAGTCAAGACCTCGTAGTCCGCCACCTTGCCGTGGTCATGTGCCCATTCACCGATCGCCTCGGCATCCAACATGAGAATCGCCGTCAGATACCGACGGCCCTCGCCGACGACAACGGCCTCGGCGACCAGGGGGTAGCTCTTCAATTCCATCTCGATGTCTTGGGGGGCGATGTTCTGCCCCGCGGCAGTGATGATGAGGTCCTTCTTTCGCCCGGTGAGACGGAGGTATCCATCGGCGTCGATCGTTCCCAAGTCTCCCGAATGCATCCAGCCTTCGGTGTCGAGCAGTTCGGATGTGCCCGCGGGGTCGTTGAAGTATCCGGCACACACGTTGCCTCCCTGGACGAGGATCTCACCGTCTTCGGCGATGCGGACGCGAACACCGGGAAGCCCTCGTCCGACCGTGCCAACCCGGTTGTCCTCAGGGGGGTTGCAGGTGGTGGGTCCGCATACCTCGGTTTGGCCATAGAGCTCGATGACAGGGAGCCCGATCGCGTGCAACCAGCGCACGAGGTCGGGATGGATGGGCGCGGCGGCAGTGATGAGGATGTGGGCCCGGTCAAGGCCGATCTCCTGGCGGATCCGCACTCCCAACGACGCGTCGAGCACGAGGTGGGGCAAGGTCTCCCACAGGGCGGGACGCCTGTCCATCTGGACCTCGGCTTCGATGTGACGGCCCAGCTCGACGTAACGCCGCACCATGGTACGCGTGAGCCACGGCGCCTCTCCCATCTTCTCGAGCACGGCCGTCTGGAGTTTCTCCCACACCCTGGGCACCGCGAAGAAGACGGTGGGACGGCAGTCGAGCAGGTCGGCCGCCACGGTGGCGAGACTACGGGCGAACCACGTCTCACCCCCGACGGTGATGGGAGCGAACTCGCTCATGCCGCGCTCGGCCACGTGACTGAGTGGTAAGAAAGACAGGAATCGCTCGCCCGCCGCCAGGTGTACAAGCGAGGCGGCGCTGCGGATCGTCCACATGATGTTGGCGTGCGTCAGTATCGCCGCCTTGGGGGGACCGGTGGTGCCGCTGGTGTAGACGAAGGTGGCGGCCTGCTCGGGCACAATGCCCGACACTCGCTCGTCGGGAAGTTGCGGTTCCCGTTGCAGTCGGGCGGCCCCGACAGCTCGCAGTTCGGAAAAGCTCACCAGGAAGGGGGCGTCCAGCCGCTCGCCGTCGTCGAAGATCACCACCCGATCGAGCTTGGGCAAGGTGTCTCGCACTTCGAGCACTTTGGCCAGCAGCTCGCGGCCCTCCACGAAGCACAGGCGGGCCCCGCAGTGTCCCAAGATGTAACCCACCTGGGCCGCCGAACTGGTGGGATAGACCGGCACCGTGACGCCTCCGTTGGCGAGAGCCCCTAGGTCGGCCAGGTGCCACTCGACCCGGTTACCCGAGAGGATGGCGACCCGCTCACCCGGCCCGATGCCGAGATCGGCCAGTCCGGCAGTGACCTCGGCGACCCCCTCGCCGTACTCGGCCCACGTGATGATCTCCCACCCGGTCGGCGTGCGGCGGCGCATCGCCGGACGCCCGGGGATTCTCCGCACATTGGCTCGGAAGGCGTCGAGGATGGTGGCGCCTTCGATCACGGCTGACGGTGTTGTGTCCACGACGGGCTCCCTTCTGTCCTGATCCACGGGCGACTTTCACACTGGGGGTCGAGCGCCCCCACTTAATGCACCCACAGCGGACCATCTTCTGTACCGGTGGGCGCCAGCGTCCGGCGCGGCACCTGCTGGAGGGGCACCGGGCCGCGCAGCTTGTCGAACTCGGTGGCCACGAGGCGCTCGTGCTGGTCAAAGTCGGCCTTCGCCGCTCTTGGGCTCCACCGACCCCGCATGAAGAACACGAGCACCAGGAAGACGAGCTGCCCGGCGATGCACACCCGCCACCACCGCTTCCACTCATTGCCCGACGCTTTCTGGGCGGGGATCACCTTCTTCTCGACCCGCAGCAGCGAGGCGAGTTGAGGTGAGCTGGTCCCTACGCTGGCGATCTGGGCGTCCGAGACGGGGCGCCCGGCCTGGATGTCGGTCGCCAAGGGCGAGAAGGTGAGCAGTCCCTGAACCTGGAGCTTGAGCGAAGCGGGCACCGCCCCCATGGCGGACATCACGTCGTGGGTGCTCCCGTAGTTCTGGAGCAGCGCCCCCAGGGCCTGTCCCGGTCCGTAGGGCTGCATCTTCTCGAGCGCGGTGATGACCGTTGCCGGCGCGACCGGTGGGTGCGTGTTGCCGGCCGCGGGGACGTACTGCTGGGCGGCCTGGAATGTCTGGAGGTTCGTCGCCGCGGCCTGGTTGTCCACCAGAGTGGTGGACGTGGTGATCACCCGGGGGAGGACGATGAACGACAAAGCCACCACGATCCTCAGCACCCAGCCCCACACCGCCAACCCTGACGCCGACAAGGCGGGGTTGTGCGCCTCCACCGCCTCGGTGTACGCGGCCATCCAAGGCGTGTACGCGGCGCCGATGAAGAGGCCGAGGAGCAGGACCACGAAGACGTTGGAGTAGTAGCCGGTGGTCGGGTGGTCGATCTGGCGGAGCAGAACGAAGGTCATGACGATGGTGCCTACAGCCCCGATGATCATGAACGGTTTGCGGACGCGCACCCGGTCCGAGAGGATGCCGAACACGACCAGCATCACTGACATGCACGCCCAGTACCAAGTGTTGATGCCATTCGCGTCAGCCGTGGTGCGGTTGAAGATCACGACCCAGTAAAGGGTGAGCACGCTCACGGACGCGAAGTAGATGAGCAGGAATACCGAGATCCCAAGGGACGAGGCGATCAGGTCCAGGCGCATCATCGAGCGAAATGGATGGCGCGTAGCTTTCTCCACGTCGATGCCCTTGGCCCGTGCCTCGATCAGGGCGCGCTCGTTCTCCGACACCATGAGCTGGTCACGGAGCTGTGGGGACAGCTCACGGAGGCTGAAGAAGGCGATGAGCACAACCCCCATGCACACGAGACCCGAGATGACGAACTGGTCCTGCCACGGGTGAAGGTGTGCCAGGGTTCGAGTGGCAACCACGCTTGCCGCCAGGCTACCGACCGTCGGCCCCAGCGCCCAGAACCCCATGGCTGTTCCTCGCCCCATCTGGGGCGAGAAATCGCGCATGAGTGCCGGCGTGGAGACGAGAATGATGCCCTCGACGAAACCGATCACGCAGTAGGCGACAGCGAAGCCGAACTCGGAGTGAATGTGGGGCACTGCCACCAGTTGGACGAGGCCCACAGTCAGTGTGCCGTAGATAGTCAGGTTGGCCCGGCCGATCTTGTCGGATAGACCTCCGATGATCGCGGTGAAGGCACCGATGGCGTTCGACACCACCAGCAAGTACAAGAAGTAGAGAAATGACATGTGGTAGTAGGGCAGCATCAAGGGGGTAACGGCGCCCTCCACGTAGTACAGGTAGTAGAGGACAATCGTGGTGAGCACCACGATCCCGAGGTACGCCATCCTGGGGGCCGTGCTCGGATACGAGGTGAGTTGACGCTTCCACAAGGCGTCGTACAGCCGGCTGTTGGTCCGACGCTTGATCGGAATCGTGGCGATGGACATTGCAACCTCCCCCGTGACCGTTCGCTTGGGTCGGACTGGACGAGAACCACGCCTCGCCCGATGATGCCGAACTGGACTCACTTGTGATGCTGGCGGAGTGGACATCTCGGCACTAGGGCCGAATGCCCTTTGCTCGAATGACAAACGCGCCCGCCATAAGCGACGCTCCGCGTTCGGCTCGGGCCGTCGCCAGCGGTCGGGCCATTTGCCTCTGGTGTGTGATTGGACGACTGACCTAAGCAAGGAGGTGGTGATCCACCTCCGAGGAGGGGCTGTGGCCGGTCACGTCGGTGCGTTCATGCGGGAAAGCGATGCGTTCTCCTGGTACATGGAGCAGGACCCCGCGCTGCGGGCGACGATCGTGGCTGTGGCCTGGCTCGAGCGGTCGCCGAAGTGGGACACCCTCGTGGATCGCCTCGAGCGGGCCACCAGATTGGTACCGATCTTCCGCCAGCGCCCGGTGGAGCCACCTGGTCGCCTGGCGACCCCGCGCTGGACCCTCGATCCCGATTTCGATCTCGCCTGGCACGTGCGGCGAGTGGCGGCCCCTCCACCGCACTCGCGGTCCACGGTGATCGAATTGGCCCGAATCATGGCGATGTCAGGCTTCGACACCGCCCATCCGCTCTGGGAATTCACTCTGGTCGAGGAGCTGACGGGCGGCGGCGCAGCCTTAGTGATGAAGCTGCACCATTCCCTCACCGATGGAATCGGGGGAATGCAACTTCTCTTCGCCGTCTTCGACACCGACCCCAACCCACCCACACAGGGTGTACTCCCCGAACTCCCGAACGAACAAGCAGGCGGGACCGCTGAGCTCGTGTCCGCATCCGTGCTCCACGGTGGCCACAAGATGCTGGGCTTCGCCCGGCATCAGGCGACCGGCGTCCTGCCCTCGATGTGGAGGAGTGGTCGACACCCGATACGGAGCTCACGAGACGCAGTCGAGATGATGCGATCTGTCTGTCGCACCGTCGCGCCGGTGTCCAACACACTCTCGCCCCTTATGACCGGTCGCAGTCTGGGGCGACGACTCTCCACGCTCGAAGTCGGCCTCGACGACCTGAAGCGAGCATCCGCAATGGCGGGGGGATCACTGAACGACGGGTTCATGACCGCGGTCACCGGGGGCTTCCGGCGATACCATGAGCTTCACGGCCAGCCGGTCGATGCACTGCGAGTGACGCTTCCCATCAGCACCCGCACGCCCGAGGACCCCGCCGCCGGGAACCGGATCACGCTCGCACGCTTCACGGTTCCCGTCAGCCTCGTCGACCCGGTGGCTCGGATCGAGGCCATCGGGGAGCGTTGCCGGGCCGCTCGCAACGAGCGGTCGGTCCCCCGCTCCAACACGATCGCGGGGGTGCTCAATCTGCTTCCTCCCAGCGCGGTCGGAAGCATGTTGAAGCATGTCGACTTCCTGGCGAGCAACGTCCCGGGCATCGGGTTCCCCGTGTACTTGGCAGGCGCTCGCATGATCGGGTACGTGCCCTTCGGTCCAACCATCGGTGCGGCAGTCAACATCACTTTGCTCTCGTACGACGCCACCTGCGGGGTCGGGGTCACCGTCGACACCGCCGCGGTACCCGACATCGAGGTCTTCATGGCGTGCCTGGCCGAGGGATTCCAGGAGGTCCTCGCTCTGGCCGGTGCCGACCTGAAGGTGGTTTTGTGCACGATGACCTGAATCCAGAGTTCGGCCACCCACCCTGTGACATTTGGCCCTGGCTCTCCGGAACCTTCAGTGCGCACCTTGGAAGCATCAAGACGATGCAAGGGGCGGCCATGACCAACGCACGTGGCGCGGAGACAAGCAGTCAAAGGATCGATGCCGAGTCTCGAGGCGACAGGGCGCGCCTCGACGCCAATCCGGTGGTCACCTCGGCAGTCGACGGACACCGCTGATCATGTCCATCTACGCACAGCTTCTCGACGACGCGCTCGGCCAGGCCCTGCCCGATAAGACCTCGACGACCGGGGACGCGCTCGCCCAGCTGCTTGAGATCCGTCGCCGCCTGGGAGCCAATCTGCCGGGCTATACCGGGCCCGACTGGACTACGGCCGCGATCGCCGATCAGTTGGCCTATGACGTCGCGCTGATCGAGCTCGCCCGACGCCTGGGCATTGGAGTGAGCCTCACGGGATTCGGGCAGCCCAAACACGAGCGGACGCGGCTCGAGCAAGCCCTTGTGGCCCGCGGTGTTCGCCTGGATGAGTTCGATGCGGCGACTGAGTCCGGCGAGCATCCCCACCGTGTCTACGGTCAGCGGTGACCATCGGCCGTCACGTGCCGGAAGCGTCGCTTCGCAGTCCCTTCTGGGTGCGCTCGTCCAACCTCGCGGCATAGGTGGCAGCCTGTGTCCGTCGCTCCATGCCGAGCTTGGCGAGGACATTCGAGACGTAATTCTTCACGGTCTTCTCGGCCAGGTACATCGAGGCGGCGATCTGGCGGTTGGTTTGACCATCAGCGATGAACTCCAAGATGCGCCGCTCTTGCTGGGTCAGACTGGCGAGTCTGGTGTCGACCTGGGGACCTTCCCGTAGGCGCGCCAAGACGCGCTCGGTGAGAACCGGGTCGAGCAGCGACTGGCCCGCCGCCACACGCCTGACCGCGTCGACAAGATCCGTATTCTCGACCTGTTTGAGCACGTAGCCCGCGGCGCCAGCCATGATGGCGGCAAAGAGCGCTTCGTCGTCGGCATAGGACGTGAGCATCACGCAAGCGATTTCAGGCGAGTTGGATCGAATCTCCCGACAGACCTCGACGCCACTGCCATCGGGCAGTCGGACGTCCAGGATCGCCACATCCGGTCGGGTGGGAGGGATCCGGGCCAGCGCCTCGGCCCCAGTCCCTGCTTCCCCCACGACCTCGATGTCACCGCTCGCCTCGAGCAGCGCCCGAAGGCCTGTTCTGACAACCTCGTGATCGTCGAGGAGGAACACGCGCAGAGTCACTCTGCCATCTTAATTGCATCTCGTCAACGCCACCCGTCCCCGGTCGACGGCGAATTCGCAAACCAACTCCGATGGGCTGAGCCGCTCGTCCCTCATGGCCCATCGGAGGCTGTGTCGCTAAAGTTGGCCTGTGCCATTTCGGTCGATCGAGGATCCCGTCAAGCTTCGGAGAGTGCTTGAAGCAACATTGCTCCTCGAAGCCGATCTCGATCTCCAAGTCCTCTTGCGACACTTCGTCGAAGAGGCGTGCTCGATGACCGCCGCTCGCTACGGAGCGCTCGGGGTCCTGAACGAGGACCACACCGCGCTCTCCCAATTCCTGACGGTAGGCCTCGAGCCGGACGAGGAGCATAAGATCGGCGCTCGGCCGACGGGGCGAGGGGTCCTGGGCGCTCTGATCAACGACCCCCGTCCTCTGCGCTTGAACAATTTGGGCTCGCACGACGAGAGCTTCGGATTTCCACCCAATCACCCTCCGATGACGTCTTTTCTCGGGGTGCCCATCAAAGTGCGCGGCGAAGTCTACGGCAACCTCTATCTCACTGACAAGATCGGCTGGTCCGAGTTCACGAGTGACGACGAGGCATTGGTGGCGGCGCTCGCCCTGGCGGCGGGGATCGCCATCGAGAATGCTCGCCTCCATCAGCAGGTCCAACAGGTTGCGGTCTACGAGGACCGAGATCGTGTCGCCCGGGATCTGCACGACACCGTGATCCAGCGTCTTTTCGCAGTGACACTCTCTCTCCAAAGCATGGCCGGCGCAGCCGAGACGGTCGGGATCGCGGACCGGCTCAAAGAGGCGGTCTCGAACCTCGATGCCACAATTCGCCAGGTTCGTTCCACCATCTACGAGCTCGGGTCTGCAGGAATCGAACAAGGGTTCCGAACCACCTTCCTCGCTCTCGTGCGGGATCTCAACACCGTAGTGGGCTTCGAAGTCAGGACTTCGCTCGACGGTCCTTTGGACGCGGCGATCTCTGACGAGATCGCCGAGCACCTGTTGGCCACAGTCCGAGAGGCGCTCACCAACATCGGACGTCATGCCCAGGCATCGGAGGCAAGCCTGCATCTCGGCATCAAGGGTGGCATGTGCATCCTTGAGGTACGCGACAACGGCCGAGGGGTCACCCAGACCGAGCGCGGCGACGGCGAGTTGGGGCTCGTGAACCTGCGGCGCCGAGCGGAAAAACTCCAAGGGACATTGGTGATCGACACCCTGGACACGGGCGGGACGTTGCTCACATGGCAGGTGCCGATCATCCACTGACGAACCTTTCCGGAGCGGTGGACACCGGGAGAACCTCACGAGGAGGGCAGTCGGCGGAGGGCGTTTGGGACCTTTGCCACTGTCGGCATTGCCGTACATCGCCGGATAATCGGGGAGTGGGGTTCATCGAGGGAGACCGCTATGGAAATGGCCCGCCCTACCCGGGTCCGGGCACCGAGATGCCCTGATGGAACGCCTCGGTGGCCTTGACGGCGCGTTCCTTTATTGCGAGACGCCGACAATGCATTTGCATGTCTGTGGACTCCTGATACTCGATCCGACCACGATCCCGTCGGGGTACTCATTCGACCGATTTCGATCCGTATTGGCCCTCCGGCTGACCACGATTCGGGCTGTGCACCAAAGGCTCGCAGCGGCGCCGCTCCACCTAGGCCGACCGTTCTGGACGGATGATCCGAAGTTGGACCTCGATCACCACCTCCAGCACCTTGTTCTCGATCCCCCCGGTGACGACCGGATCCTGGCCGACGTCGTTGGTGCCATCGCCGGTCGACAATTGCGCCGCGACATGCCCCTTTGGGAGATCTCGGTGATCGAGGGGCTGGCCGGTGGACGGGTCGCCGTTCTCCTGAAAATGCACCACTCGATCATCGACGGGGTTTCCGCCGCCAACGTCATGGGGCACCTGCTCGATCTCGAGCCTGCGCCGGAGCCGCGATCCCCTTCCAAGACGCGCCGACCTCTCCAGAAGGTCCCGAACCCGATGGCCCTCCTCGGTCGTGGACTGGCGGATCGGCTCACCGAGCCCCTAGCGCTTGCCCGACTGCTGCCCGAGTCAGCCGTTCGCCTGGCCACGACCCTCCGCCTTCTGAAGCATGGTGGAGATCGCCGCACCCCGATGGCGATACCGTTCACTGCACCGCGCACCACGTTCAATGCCACTTTGACCGAACGCCGATCGGTCGCCTTTGTCGACGTCGCCCTGGCAGATGTCAAGGCTGTGAAGGCAATCTTTGGCGTCACAATGAATGACGTGATCACAGCGGTCGTGAGTGGAGCCATTCGCCGCCACCTCGAAGATCGCGGGGAGCTCCCGGATCGACCGCTTCTGGCTGCGGTTCCGGTGTCGGTTCACGATCAGACAGCCGACCGAAAGGGGACCACCAAGGTCTCGGTTATGTTCTCGACGCTTGCTACCGACGAAGGAGATCCCGTCGAGCGGTTGAAGACGATCGCCCTCGCCAATACGCGAGCCAAGGAGATCCACCAAACGATGGGTGCAGATACCCTCATGCGCTGGACAGAACTCGCGTGGCTGAACGCTCTCGGTGTGGGCGCCCGTCTGTATTCAACCTTGCGGCTGGCCGACCACCATCGCGTGGTGCACAACCTCATTCTCTCCAACGTTGCCGGCCCGCCGGTTCCGCTGTACTTGGCCGGCGCGCACGTTGTGGGCCTCTACCCCTTTGGCCCCATCACCGACGGGGCGGGACTCAACGTCACCGTTCTCTCGCAGGGAGACAGAGTGGGCTTCGGGATCATCACATGCCCTGACCTCGTGCCGAGAGTTTGGGACTTGGCCGGTGCCATCCCTGGCGCGCTCAAGGAGCTCGTCGAGGCCGCCTGCATTTCTGACTGCGCCGAGCCGTCAGGAGATCCAGGTGCCGGCCACCCGCCAGCTGCGGTCTCCGGGCGATCGCACCCCACGGCCCGACTTCCGTTGTCGGCTCAAGGCACAGGTTGGTTCGACGACCACGGAGCTGACGAGATCGCGGCTTCGGAGGTTCCTGGCTTCTCGTAGGCCTGACGGAGTTGCCCAACTTCGGAATAGACACCCCAAGCTCATAGCGGCTCCCTCGACAGTTCCCGCAAGCGCACCGAGAGGCAGGTCACACAGCCCTCGAGCTTCTGGAATTCGCTGATGTCGGCGGTCACGACTTGATAGCCGAGATCGGTGAACAACTCATGGCTCCTCGGGCAGTCCGCCGCCATGAGGATCTTGTTCGCGCCGAGATCAACGACATGGGCTCCCGACTCCTCCGGCACCGCCAAGAAGGGAGAGAAGAACCCGGGATCGTCGACCAGCGGCGGGTAACCGATGACCGTTCCGTCCGGAAGCGCAGTCACCGCCGACTTCAGGTGGAGGACCTTGCGCAGTGGGCCGGGCACGGCGAGCACGGTGGCCCCGAGCGGTCCGAGGATATTGCTGAGCTGACGTAGGCCGTCTGCGTTTGTCCGGCCTCCGCTCCCGACGTAGATCGTGTCGCCGATCCTGAGCACGTCACCACCGTCAAGAGTCCCGGGGGGGCGGATCCTGTTGAGAGAGCAGCCCAGCGCTTCCATCGTCTCCTCGATGCCGGCCACCTCCGGCCTACGGGAATCGGCGCCAGGGCGCGAGAGCACGGCGACATTTCGAAAGGCCACGACGGCGTCCTCGACGAAAGCCCCGTCAGGGCACTCGTCGGCGGGGGGCACTTCGACGATCTCCCACCCGCTGCCCTCCATCGCTTCGACGTAACCTTCCCACTGCTTGAGAGCCAGGTGGTAGTCAAGGGGCTGGCGCTCGATGTGGGTGACGATCCCGTCGGCGAGACGGGGACTGGCAGGCCGCACGAGGGCCTTCTTCGATGCCATGACGACTCCTCTCACTTCACTCGGTATTCGGTGCGACGGACTGTCAGCGGGCGATCGGCACGACAAGGCCCGTCTGCGTTGCCCGTCCCAGCCGGGAGCTCCACGGGCTCGGCGACCTGGCCCAAGCGCACCTTGGTGAACAAGCTGGTGCCGATGATGCTGCCGATCACAAGGGCGGTGGCCGAAGGGAGACCCAGAGGTCGGGCCCGTTCGGTTGCCGGCGAACTCGGAGTGGGTACCTCTGGTGGGGTGGGTGCAGTTGCTGGGTAATCGCCATCCGAGTCACCTGCTTGCTCAAGCCCTGGGCGGGCAAGTGGTCCGTGTGCACTCATCATCCGACGAAGCCTGAGTCACCCGACAGGGTCAAAGGTCCCGGCCAGACACCGACGTTGGTCTGGTGCCCGCCCACCCGAGACTGCGGTCCACATGTTGGCGACCCAAATTCATTTCGAGCATGAGTCGATCGGCCCTGGCCACCGGGCTGGTCTCCGCGCATGCTCAAAGAACCTGGGGTGCGGAGCAAAGACACTCTCTCTCCTGGTCAAGTCGAAGCAAAAGGAATGACGATGACGATTCGGATGGGGATTAACGGATTCGGTCGGACAGGGCGGGCGCTGCTCAGAGCGGCGCGCCGAGACGACCTCAACATCGAGGTGGTGGCGATCAATGACCTCGGTCGGCCCGAGGCACTGGCCCGGTTGCTGGCTCGGGACTCGGTATACCGAGGCTTTCCCGAACCGATCGTCACCGACGACGACGCCATGGTCGTCGGCAGCCACCGGATCGTGCTTCCGTCGGAGCACGATGTGAAAGCCCTGCCATGGGGGGCCCTCGAGGTTGATGTCGTTGTGGAGGCCACGGGCCTCTTCACCGCCCGTATGGACGCGGCTGGACATCTCGATGCCGGCGCTCCGCGTGTCGTGGTGTCAGCCCCCTCTAAAGGGGCAGACGCGACCTTTGTCATGGGTGTCAACGACGACACGTTCGACCCTGCCCACCACGTCGTGGTGTCCAACGCATCGTGCACGACCAACTGCCTGGCCGTCCTGGCCAAGGTCCTCGAGGACCGCTTCGGCCTCGAGGAGGGCTTCATCACGACAGTCCACGCCTACACCGGGGACCAACAGCTGGTCGACGGTCTTCACAAGGACCCGAGACGTGCTCGAGCGGCGGCGATCAACATCGTGCCCACGACCACCGGCGCCGCTCGAGCGACTGGCCTCGTGCTCCCCTCGGTAGAGGGTCGTCTCGATGGACTGGCGCTGCGGGTGCCGGTCCCCGACGGTTCGATCACGGACCTCGTGGCGAACGTGGCGTCGACGGTCAGTGTGCCCGACGTCCTGGAGGCGTACCGAGAGGCGGCGGCGGCCGGCCCACTCATGGGGAGGCTCGAGTACGCCGAGGAGCCTCTGGTCTCGAGCGATATCGTCGGCTCACCGGCGTCGTGCGTGTTCGATGCTGAGCTCACAATGGTCAAGGGGCGGCTGGTGAAGGTGCTCGGCTGGTACGACAATGAATGGGGCTATGCCAACCGCCTCGCGGAGCTCGCAGCCAAGGTGGGCGCTGCCCCGAAGCCCTAGGGCGGAGTCACTGTCATGCAGCCTATTTTCTCGATGAAAGCGGAGGGCCCGTCAACTTCGATGCGCAGGCAGCCGTGAGCGCCCCGGGCCGCATCATCGTCGGCGTCGATGGCTCTGAAGACTCCGAACGTGCCCTTGAATGGGCAGCAGCCCTCGTCGAAGACTCGATCGGAGAAATCGTTGCTGTCCACGCCATGGGGTTGTTGACGCGCCTCGACGACGGATTGGTCGTGCCTTCGATGGGACATCGGGATCACGTGGTCACCCTGCTCGAGCAGCGTTGGTGCCGGCCGCTCATCGAGTCCTCGGTGGCACATCGATGCATGGTTGTCGACGGCGATCCCGTCACAGCCCTCCTCCGGACCGCACTCGAGGAGGACGCCGATCTGATAGTCGTGGGATGCCGCGGCGCCGGTGGTCATGCCGGGCTCGCCCTTGGCAGCACAAGTCAACAAATCGTCTTCCAGGCTGATCGACCTGTTGTCGTGGTTCCTCAACAGGCTCCGCGGAGGTAAAACGGCAACTCACTCTCTTCGATCAGAAGTTCCCGTTCCATCCGCCGTGGCCTGGAACACAGCGCCTAGAGGACGTCAAGGGCAAACGCGCCAGCCACAGGGCATCGGAGTCGACCACGACCACCATTTCGAGTTGTAGGTAGCCATTTCCTCGGCGACCGCCGTGGGACGCTCTCGACAGCTGACCACGTCGGGGGTTGGCCGGTGATCTCACCCTCCCAAACCGTGTCGGGATCCGCTCCGGTGGCGATCGCTTCGATGACGTCGTCGGCCGTCACAATCCCCGCGGGGCCGAGAGGACTATCGACAAACACCGCACCCACGCCTGTCTCTGTCATCCGCTGCGTCACGTACGCAGGCCGGCGAGCCCGTCGACACGAGCTGGCACCTGCGCCGGAATCCCAATGCGCTCGCTCCCCGGGCTGTCGGGCATCACGGTCATGCTCACACGTGGGATCGGGGCGAGGTTCTCCATTCGATGCGTCGTCCGGAGACGACCGTCGAAGGGACGCGGACAAAGAAGAGATGGGGTCCCGGCGCCCATGGCTGTATGGGCAGTTGGCGTGCCCGAGCGATATCCCCGGGATCGGTAAGCACCTCTGCTACCCCGGTCACGAGGACGCTCCAGCCCGTGTGGTAGATCCGGTCGATGTCGTCGAACTCGACACTTACCACTGTCCCCTGAATAGCGGCATCGAGCTTGGAACCCGCGTCAGTGGCGAACACGACACCACCGTCGATCACACATGCGTTCACGGGAAGAGCGACTGGGATGCATTTCACGCTGAGGACCACCCGGCCGATTCTGGCGTGATCCAAGAGGTCCAGACACTCCACTCGGTTCAACTCAACCATCGAGAAGTTCGAGTCCTCAGGTGCCAATTGCGTCATACGGCACCTTGCGCGCTGCGTTTCGGATTCGACCAGGGCCCAAGGGCCCTTTTCGATGGCATGGGGTCGGGATGTCGCCTGAACCGGCCGAGGGTGAGTCGTTGCGCACTTGTGGCGCCCCGGCCTGGCGTCCATGCTGGACGAGTGGACGGAAAAGCATCTCCACCGGGCTTCGACGTGCTCCTGACCGACGGGAGCACCGCGCACGTCCGTGCCATCGCGCCTCACGACGAGCCGGCCGTGAGGGCTCTCTATTCACGGCTCAGCCATGAGACCATCGTGCTGCGCTACTTCGGTCCTCACCCTCAGCTCTCGTCCAAGGAGATCGAAGCGCTCATCCATCCCGACGGTGTCGACGTCGTCGTTCTCATCGCCGAGGTCCACGACCTGATCGTGGCCGTGGCCCAGTACTACCGCGAGCCTGGGCGCGACGATGCCGAGGTGGCATTCTTGGTCGACGACAGCTACCAAGGCCACGGCATCGGAACGATCCTGCTCGAGCATCTGGCTGGGGAAGCACGCCGACACGGCATACGGCAGTTCGCGGCGGACACACTCACCGAGAACTACAAGATGCTGCGAGTCCTGGCCGAGGCGGGGTTCGTGCGCCAGTACCAGCGCGACGCAGAGGTCATGAGGGTGGTACTCGATATCGAATCCACTCCCGACGCCAGGGCTGCCGCGGATGCTCGCGACCAAACGGCGGTGATCCGATCGATACGTCGTCTTCTCGAGCCGCGAACCGTCGCGGTCATCGGAGCGGGGCGTCAAAAGGGAACGATCGGGCACGAACTGCTTCGCAACCTGCTGGCCGGTGGTTTTGAGGGTCCGGTGTACCCTGTGAATCCCTCTGCTACCTACGTCGCCAGTGTCCCTTGTTGGCCGAACGTGGGAACGATCCCCGGCGAAGTCGATCTGGCCGTGATCGCCGTGCCCGAGCGTGCGGTTGCCCAAGCCATCGCAGAATGCGGGGCGAAAAGCGTGTCATCGCTGGTCGTGATCACCGCCGGGTTCGCGGAACGAGGCTCTGAAGGCGTTGACTCTCAGCACGCCCTGGCTGCACTGGCTCACAGCCACGGCATGCGGATGGTGGGTCCGAATTGCTTCGGGGTCATCAACACCAATCCTGCCGTGTCGATGAACGCCACATTCGCCCCTGAGGCTCCTTTGTTCGGTCGAGCGGGGTTTGCCTCACAATCCGGCGGGCTCGGGATCGCCATTCTCGGAGAGGCTCGGGCTCGGGACTTGGGATTGTCGAGCTTCATCTCCATGGGCAACAAAGCCGACGTCAGCGGCAACGACCTTCTGCAGTGGTGGGAGCAGGACGACGCCACGCAGGTGATCTTGTTATACCTGGAGTCGTTCGGGAATCCGCGCAAGTTCAGCCGAATCGCACGACGCGTGGGGCGGAGCAAGCCGATCGTCGCCCTCAAGAGTGGGCGCACCAAGGCGGGCACACGAGCCGCCTCGTCGCACACCGCGGCCTTGGCATCGTCTGATCAAGCGGTCGACGCCCTCTTCCACCAAACCGGCGTGGTGCGGGTCGCGACGATCGAGGAGCTCTTCGACGTGGGCGAGCTTCTGGCACATCAACCGGTTCCCCAGGGCCGCCGGGTGACGATTGTGGGCAACGCCGGTGGACCGGGCGTCCTGGCGGCCGACGCCTGTATCAGTCACGGTTTGGAAGTGCCGGAATTCTCCACTGAGCTCCAGTCGGTTCTCGCCGACCTCTTGCCACCGGGGGCCAGCGTGCGCAATCCGATCGACCTGGCTGCATCTGCGACTTCCGAAGGTTACAAGAAGGCGCTCGAGGCGCTGCTGTCGAGTGACGAGATCGACAGCATCATTGTGATCTTCACGCCACCGCTTGTGACCCGGGCCGACGATGTCGCCCACGCTGTGGTGGAAGCGGTCGACGCGTCTACAGTCGAGGGTCGGGCCAAATCGGTCGTGGCGAGCTTTCTCGGCGCAGGCGCCGTCCGGCCCATCCTCCACAGAGCCTCGAGGCCGGTGCCGTGCTTTGCCTACCCCGAGAACGCCGCTCGAGCACTCGCCCATGCTGCAACCTACGGCGATTGGCGAGCTCGGCCCCTTGGAGTCGTGGCGGACCTCGAGAATGCGAAGCCCAACGAGGCACGGCGTCTGATCGCGGCGAGCTGTCCGAGTGGGTCCGGCTGGCTGACCGGTGCTGACGCGCAGGAAATCCTCGCCGCCTACGGGATATCTGTTGTTCCCACGACCTTGGTCCACGATACCGAGGCCGCCGCAGCCGAAGCGGATCGGCTCGGATGTCCCGTGGCCCTCAAGGCATGGGGACCGGCGATCGTCCACAAGAGTGATGTCGGTGGGGTGAGGCTCGGCGTGAAAGGCCCTGACGCCGTCGTGGCCGCGTTCTCTGAGATGGCTGTGTCGCTGGCGGGCGCCATGGAAGGTGCCGTGATTCAACCCATGGTAGATAGCGGCGTCGAGACCATCGTCGGATTCGTGCAGAACGCCGAATTCGGGCCCCAGGTGATCTTCGGTTTGGGAGGAACTGCCGTCGAACTTGTCGGTGACGTGGTAACCCGCTTGGCACCACTCACCGACCTCGACGCTCGTGACATGGTGCTCGGACTGCGCGCCACACCGCTCCTTCTCGGCTACCGCGGCAGTCAGCCGGTTGCCATCAATGCCCTTGTCGATGTCATCTTGCGACTCGGGCGACTCGCCGAGGATCTCCCTGAGATCGCCGAGGTGGACTGCAATCCTGTGATCGCCACGCCGACCGGGGCCCTGGTGGTGGACGCCCGCATGCGCATTTCGTCCGATGCGGTGGCACGAGCCGACGACGTCCGCCACCTCCGCTAGACGGCGCCCGCACCACTTCCGAAGGTCCCGAACGTCGAAGGCCCCGGGCACCCGGGCCGGGTGCGCCCATCGTTCATGAGCCGGTCTGTCTCGGACACGAAATCGCCGGGCGGGAGTCTCAGGGTCGATCAGCCCAGGTAGAGAGGGACCTTTGACTCTGCCTGACATCACCGCCTTCCGCCATCGTGAACCTAGAGGCCCGGCGAGTGTGCCGAGCCACGACAACGGAAATGGAGACGGACATGCGACGCAAGACGCTCGACATGATCATGACGGCGGGCGGTGCGGTCCTCATTGTCATCTTGCTGGTGGCAGGGGGCCTCGGGCTGTGGGGCTACAACTTCGCCAACAGCAACGTCCACGACAAGCTCGCCCA